>Ga0315282_10013748_pt1 | contig 12150 bp, 8 predicted proteins | sample YL17G07_20_MG_FD_203693 | JGI IMG/M metagenome (GOLD analysis project Ga0315282, IMG submission 203693) | Sediment microbial communities from Yellowstone Lake, YNP, Wyoming, USA - YL17G07_20 | ecosystem: Environmental > Aquatic > Freshwater > Lake > Sediment | place: USA: Wyoming | collected... | reverse complement strand
TTCTTGTTTCACTCGAAATGCCCTCCGGGTTTCGACAGACATCTTGGCTGATATCTGTCAGACGCCTCTGAAGGATCGGCATTTCGAGTTTTTTCACGCTTTCAACGCGCTTGTTCAGGGGCTAGAGTGAAAACAAAGTCCGGAAGCCGTCCGGGATTGTTGCAGGGTCCTGGCGCTGCCTCGGTTAAAATGGTGGCGTGCTGGGGCGCGATATGAAGGCGTAACGGGCATACGCGGCGGAACTCAGGACGGGCGGCGGGCAGTGGCGCGCCGGGGTGGGGTATGGACGTGCAACGAGCGTACGCGGTTGAACTCAGGACGGGCGGCGGGTGGAAGACCCTCAAGGGTTTCTTTGCCTCGCGCCAAGCCGCCGAGCAGGCGCTGGAGGCCGCATTGGCGCGCGAGGGGGCGCCTGGCGGACGCGTCACGGACCTGCTTGTGTCCTCGCCGCAGCCGGCCAGGCCCCGCCGGGAAGGCGCGCGCGGCCGCGCCGAAAACTCGCGCCGGGAACCGGTCTACGAGCTCAAAGATGCCCACACCGGCGTGTCCATAGTCGCCTCTTCCGCCGCTGAGCTGCGCGAGAAGTTGCGGCGCGCCGTCGCAGACAGTCCGGGCGCGCGCTTCGATCTGCTCGTCCGCGGCACCGCGCAGAACACACCCGCCGTGTGAATTCCCTGCGTCCTCCCCCAACCCCGAACCCGAGCCCCGAACCCCGGGCGCGCGCCGCGCGGCTCCTCGCCGCTCCGAACATGCGGAGCATGCGCTTCAGGTAACGGCCGCCGGCGCGCCCGCCGCGGAGAATTGGCGCTGAGGTTCGAGCAGTTCCCGCCTCAGCGCCTCGAGCTCGGCGTCCGGGAACGTCACCCGGCGCAGCAGTTCTTCCGCCCGGCGCGCGATCTCCTGAAGCCTCGGGGTCGCCCAGGCATTGTTTCCCGTTTCGCGGGCGAGCAGGAAGTCGCGCAGTCCCTCTGACAACGCACTGTCGGGCGGCGCATCCATGGTGAGGAGCAACTGGCTGACGGCCAGCGTCACGCAGCTTCGTCCCTGCAGATGCTTCCCGGCGGCCCGCACCGCCGCCAGCAGTTCGCGGCTTGCCGCCAGATGCTCCTGCTGCGCCTTGAGCGCTTCGTCGAAATCATTGGAAACCTGCCATGCCCTTTCCCGCAGCGCCTTCAGCCTTGCCAGCTCCTCCTCGACCGCGCGGCACGCGGCCTGCGCGCGAGCCTTCCGTGTCTCCATGTGCGTGGCCGCCTCCGCGCACTCATTACGCCTTCGCTCAAGCGCCGCGACCGACGATTCCAGGGCATCGTGGTGCTGCCGCAGCGTGAAGCCTTCGCGCGCGGCGCTCAGCAGCAGCTCGCCGGCGCCCTGCCGCTCGCCGCCGGCACGCGCGGCAGCCCGCAGCGCCTCGAACAGGCCGTTGCCTTCATCCACGCCCAACTCAAGCGCCTCCAGGTGGTTCACCAACGTTAACGCGTTGTCGAGGTCCTGCGACGTCCAGCCTTTTTCGCGCAGAGCCGCCGCCAGCAGCGCCAACGTCTGCATGTCTTCGGCGGACATCCCGCTCTCGCGCATGATCCGGTCAAACTGCTGCAGCGTCCAGCCGGCCCTCGCGTATCCCGCCAGCACACCGAGCAGTCCTTGAATGACCACGTCGTCGCGCGGGCTCTCCAAACCTGCTTGCGAAAACATGTGACGCATGCGCAGCACGCCGGCGTCCAGATCGAACGGATTGGGCCCCTCGTCCGCCTCGTCATCCGGCGCGCCCGACACCCCGGACGTCTCCCCCGCCTGCAACGACGGCGCCGCAGGGGCGGGCGCAGCGCCCTGCGCCTGACCGGCCTGCGGCGTGGCCGTGGTGAAGAGCAGCGCGCAGCGCGAGCGCCAGTCCGGCTTCATGAAGCCGGTGGTGTCGTACGCCAGGAACGCCGTGGCGAGCATCTCCTCGGTCGCCTCCCGGTCCGGCAACAGCGCGCGCGCGCCAAGGATCGCGGTGATGATGCGCCCGGGATCGATGTAGTCGCGGCACTCGTCGCGCACGCATTCCTCACAGGCCTGCTCGACCAGGCAGCGGTACTCCCGGGGCAGCGGTGTGTTCGGGGCCTTGGGCAGCGCCACGGGCGCATGGGCCTTGATCGCTTCGGCGACTTCGGGGCTTTGCGCCCGCATGTCGCGCGTCACGTTCACCGCCGTAAAATCCACGATGAAACACCGGCGGATCATGGGTTGGTCGAACCCCAGACGCTCCTCCAGCGCGCCATCGGTCTTCCGCAGGTTGAACTCGAGCATGGGGACGCCCACGACCTCCAGTTGCTCGTTATCCACCCGGATCACCTTGCGGCCGTGCATGAGGGCCTCGACGTCGCGCTTCACCTGCGAGTCCATGCGCCTGACTTCATTGAGCCATATGATCTGTTTCTTCAGGACATCCAACTCGTACACCACCTCGCCACGCGCGCCCAGACGCGCCAGCAGGCCACGGCCCCTGACCTCCATCATGGAAATCTCACAGTCCTCGGGGGCCTCGCCCAGAAGACGGCAGCACAGCTTGATGACCCAACTCTTCAGGCGCTGCGTCGCGCCGACGAGGAGCAACGCCGGGTGCATGTCCTCGACGAGGTTGTCGCGCCTGGCGATAACCAGGCAGAACGTCAGGGCCATGATGGCCCTGTGCGTCGGTGTCGGCAACAGGGACAGGACCGGCAGACGCCTGTCCAGGTGCCGCGGCGGGAACTCGGCAACCGCGGCGCCGTTCGCGACAGCCTTGCCGGCGTCGGTGACCAGAAAACTGTGGGCCACCTTACCCATCAGGCCGGCCTCCAACAGTTCGCCCAGGCGCCGGTGCGCCGTGGTTCGAGGAATGCCCGTTGCTGCAGCCAATTCGTCCAGTGATCGCGCCTGTGCAGCGGCGCACAGCAGCTGCAGCGCGGTGGAATCCCACGTCTTGCCGCGCCCACGCTGTGCCTTTTCCTCTGCGACTGTTTTGGTCTCGTTCGTATTCACGGCAACCTCCTCTCGGCAAAAGCCTTGCACTACGTTGGCCAGCGTTGTTCCACTTTTTGTCCCATAGAAAGCGGGTGGAATGGAATGTGGTACCTACCTCGGTCCGCAGCCCGGCGCATCATCGCGCACTGGTGCCGCTACGTGCGCGCCACGCTCCTGATTCCGGAGCCGCAGCAGGTGCTCGACGAGGTCCTTCGGCAAACGAGCGACGACCCGTCCGTCCTTGACCACGGCGAGTTCACCGGTGTCGCCATCGTTATCGAGCTGCGCATCGACCGGCTTGCCGCCCATCAACATGACATACAGCGTTTGGGGCAGTGTCACCATTCGCCGTCCGCAGCGGAGGTTCACGACCTTCTCGCCGCCAACGGTCGAGTCCCACGCGCGCTGCCACTGCGCCGGGGCCCGCGTCTGCGCCTGCGTCTCGTGGCAGGCGCGCAGTGCCTTATAGAGGGCCAGGAACAGCAACCCCTGGCCATCCACAAGTTCGTCGTCCTGCCAGAAATGCTCGGGCTTGAGTTCCGTTCCGCACAGGGTGGACGCCCGCCTCACCAGTTCGTCACGATCGGCAAGCGCCTTCGGACGCCGCCTGAAAAACTCACTCCAAGTTTCCGACATACTTTCCTCCCGATCCATGGCCCCGCGCGATATTGTACGGCACCGCCCCGCGTGGCCCGTGAATGAAAGCGCCGGCCCTCCCGCTCGCGGACCAGGGTGTTTTCGTGAGAATCTCCGTGAACGCCCCGCGGCTTCGCCCGGGTGCGGTCGCGGTGGTCGCCATACGCCGCAGACAACAGCTCGGTCTCGACTTCGCCGACAAGCGGTGCAGCCGCAGGCGCGAAGTCCGCCGGCAAGCGTGACAGCCGCGCGCCAGGCAAGGGGCCGCGTGGTGCCGGTGACGAAGGCCGTCAGGCCAAGGGCGAGATAGATTAACGAGAAGGCCCCGCCGTGCCAGCAGTACCAGGCCGTGCCGAAGTGGAGGAAGCCCGTCATTGACCAGGGCAGTCATTGCGCTTCGCGCAGTTCGGCAATCCCGATTCCAGACTCACCTGCGACTGAATACAGGAGGTAAACGCGGCGGTCTTCATCAACGAAGATAGCTGGATCGCGCAGAGCGTTCTCGCGCCCCGATGCGGCACCCGAGGACGACGCCGTCAACGGCAGCTCCGCGCCTTCGTACTGCAACTCTGGCCGCAGCACCTCTTCGGGTGCGGAGCAGGTCCAGTCTGTCCAGTCTTTGCTGAGCTGCAGGTTCCGGCGGAGAATGCGTTCGGGCTTGTCGCCGATGTTGCTGTAGTAGACCCACAAGGTCTCGCCCACCCGATGCAGCGCCACGTGCCTCGCACCCGGAGCGTTGTCATTCTTGCGCTTCTCGCTTCCCGGAAACGGATTCGGGCCCTTGACGAAGTCTTTGAGTCCGTCGGGCGAGCGATACAGTTGACCGCCCTTGGCCATCGCATACCACGTTTCGTGCCAGCGGAAAACGCGGAAATAGAACGTCCCGAGCGGCTCGTCCGACACCGAGCGGAATTTCAGCCCGTCGGGCGAGAGCGCCACAAACGATTGTTGCCCTTGCTTGGTGGGGCCGTGGTAATAAAGGCGGAACTCCTTTCGCTCTTCGTCCACGAGAACGTCAGGCGATGCGATGTGTCCCGAAATCCCGGCCGCGTCTTTCAACGACATCACGCCGCCGGGATAAACTTTCCATGGGCCTTGCAGCGAGTCGGCGTACGCCATGCGTATGTACTTGCCATTATGGTGAGCGAAATACAGGTAGTAGTTGCCCAGACGATCGGGAGTCCAGGCGGGCACGCGGATAAGCGACGGGCCGTTGATGTTCTTGCCGTCGGAACCCCGCAACATCTCCGGCCGGATGATCGGATTCTGTTCAAGACGGATCGCGCGCAGCGATCTTTCCTGCGTCGTCTCCGGACTGCCTGCCACGGATGCCCGCCCGATGCACGTGAGCGCGCAGACCACACCGATAATCCATCTCCGCCGCGTTTCGAGTCTCATACATCCCCTCGGTTCGTCTCGCCTTCGGGAATCTCCCTCGGATGCGCAAAGGATACCAGAAGATGGCGTCGCGATGCCAGAAGAACATTGGCATTCGCTCGGAAAGGGCCCTTGTACAATCCAACTCTTCTCTCCGCGCCGGCACTGCCCGCCAACGTCCGTGACCGACCACTTGGACCCCAACTCTCGTTGTGTGGTGAATAGCGAGTCTCGCTCTCGTCAACTCCTGCGGGATTATTTCATAGAAGGCGCCCAAGTGATCGCTATTGAAGCCTGCGCCGTTATGTGCCAACAATGCCGCCCTGTCGCCTCCGGAAGTGCCGCAACTGTAGACGGCAGGACGCCGAGTTATAGATGTACGCGTCCACCCTTGGGTCTTGAGGGAGTCCGTGATCCATGAGTGATCACGCTATGCCTCCATAAGTGCGCGAACGCTGACCGCGTCTTCATCTCGTCCACTTTCCTCGATACAGCGGCGGAGCGCCGCCATCGCACAAGTAAGAGTAGGCGAAGCCGCGATCTTGCAGCGTGCGGTCGAGGACACCGCTGTGGCTTTCCGGGCCGTGAACGGCTGCAGTTATATCATTCGCTCAGAAGAGCGCGGGTTGAGGGCGCGCGCGTTAACCAAAACACGTTAACCAAACGTTAACCAACTCGCGAGTTCTCCTATGGGAACTCTTGACACTTAAAATCCCTTCAGTGTGGGCTGAGCGAATTGCTGTCGCCGGAGAACGTGGTCTGTCATCCAGACGTGCTGCTTCGGGTTGTAGCGCCAGACGTGCTGGCGCGCGTCAACACGCGTACGCGGCAAGCCTTTCTCCACCGTGGGTTCTTCCGTTCCTACTTCAGACGGTTGCGCCCCTGTTCCTGCGGCGCGCCGAGGTCGCCAATCAGCTTCGCGCCGGTGATCTGCAGCTTCTTGTGTTTCGCCGTCAGGATCAGTGCCGTGACCGCTGTTGCCGCCAAGCGCGGGTTGGCAGCATAATCCTGCGGGTTGTTGTCTCTGTTGGGCTGGTAGTAGAAGGTGCCGTCGGCGCACTGGGCCAGGCTGAAACACCAGCGGTTATGGTCCATCAACTTGCGGAAGCTGGCAGGATCCACCGCGGCAGCACCCAGGGCCTCCCAGGCCATGCCCATCAGCGGACAGCCATGGGTATCGGGAAACGTGTCGGGGTGCTCGCCGATGCACTGCGCATTGAGCTTCGCGAATTCCCGGTAGGTCTCGCCGCCAAGCGGGCTCAGATAATGCGCCAACGCCGAGGCCCCCGTCCGTCCCATATCAGCGTATCCGGCGCCACCCACGCCATCCGCGTACCAGACGTAGCCGATCTTGTTAGTCCCTTTCGCGATGAAGTTGTGCGCATCCTGAGAACCTTTGGGATCCACCTTGATGCCGCAGCGCTGCATCAACCCCCACGCCGTCATGGCCTGCGCCGTCGTGATGTTCATCCCGCCGTACCCGTTGCGGCCCACCTCGCGGTTGTAGGGGGCGTGGCCGAACCCTCCCGCGATGTGTGTCCTTTCCGGTGCCGCTGTCGCGGGAGACTGAGCCTGAGCCAGCCACCGGTTGATCTCCTCCAACTCCGGCAACACCCATGGCTCACGGGTGATCAGGTAGTACTCGCTCAGCGCGATTCCATACAGGGTGTACTGCCAGCAAGGCAGGCCGCCGAAGTTGATCTTGTCGTTGGTGGATCGGGCCATCGCCTCCATGGCCTTCTTGACGGCAGGCAGGTACTCAGCGTCCCCGCTGCCCAGCAGGGCCAGGGCGGCGAACGCGTTGATGTGTGGCCGGCCGTGCCAGGTTCCATCGGGCTTCTGCTCCTTGATGAGGTAGGCGTAGGTTTCCTGAAGGATCAGGTCCGTCTTCTTGCAGTCGAACGGGTAGGTTGAAGAGAAGCTGCCATACTTGGTGGTGAGCTGAAGCTCCACCTTCACCTTCTGCTCACCGCGTACGACGTCGAGGGTCAGCTTGCCGTTCCGCTTGCCCTGGCTCTCCTCCAAGGCGTTGCCCAGGTCCATCAACGGCCCCTCGTAGCCGAACTTACCCATGCCGTAACCGAACTTGTGGGGCGTGAGGAATGGATTGCCATTGGCGCCGACAATCTTGTCGCCCCTTTCGAGCTTGCCGAAGGCCGCTGTGTCCTTGAACACAAACATAACCTGGAGGGCCTTCGGTTCATCCGGTGTGAGCTTGGCCCGGGCGCCGGTGATACCCAAGTTGAGATACCAGCCGGGAACCTCGGCGTCGGGGCCGGTCTTGGTCGTCAGGTCCCATTTCGGGTTGTCTAACGCCCAAGCCGGGACGGTCATCGCCACTGCCAGGACCAGCGTCGCGGCAAACCGCGCAGCCCAGTGTTTCCAAGTGCAACGGTTCATGGTTCGTTCTCCTTTGCCTTTCCCTGTGCCAAGCTTCCAGACACTTGCGCGACGAAGTCGGGCAGGACCTCACCGGATGCTTCGATCGCGCGGCAGAGCTGCGCGTGTAACGCGCGCTGGATTGCTCTCGCCTCGAGTTTCCCAAACAGGTTGCGGAACTGGTACTTGTCCTGCTCGTTGTCGAAGAGCAGGCGGAAGTGCCCGCCATTCCTTTCGTTGACGTCGCTGGAACTGACACAGTACGTATAACGCGTGGTGCGAATGGCTCGATAAGGGTAATCCCCCCAGCCATACCGGGTCTTGCCGAGCCACTGAATCAGGACTTCCTCTCGTCTGGGCCCGTTGCGTCCACAGAGGACTGCAGACAGATTCATCCCCTGGACTTCCGGGAACGCCGGGACACCGCAGAGAGCAGCGCAGGTCGGATAGATGTCAATGCCGCTCACCACACCCTTGTAGCGGGTTCCCGCGGGAATCGTCCCGGGCAGCCGCATGATCAACGGGATCCGCACGGATTCGTCGTAGGCGACCTCTTTATTGAAGCGGCCGTGGGTGCCGAGCATCTCGCCGTGGTCGGAAAGGAACACGATCAGGGTGTCGTCCTTCTGCCCCAGCTTCTCCAGGAGAGCCAGAATGCGTCCCACGTTGTAGTCCAGGTGTGCGAGCATGGCATAGTAACCGGCGGTCTTCCTGCGAAGAGAGTCGTCCTGGATATCCGAGACATTGTCCCGGAGTTGCAGCGCTGCGGGATCGAACAGGGCCTCGTACTCGGGAGGCGCGGGGAACGGCGTGTATCGGTTCTGCCCGTTCCCGCCGCCCGGGTGCGGGGCCTCGTAGCTGATAACGTGGAACCAGGGCTGGCCGGACGGGATGGCGGTCTCGGCGAGGTACGCCAGGCTGAGGTCTGTCAGGCCATCCGTCTGATGCCCTTCAATCTTGAGTCCCCGGCACTCGTCTCCGGTACAGTAATGGGTGTTGTAGTAGTGATTCGACAGGTCGAAGCCGAAGAAATCCTGGAAGCCGGCGCGAAGGTCGGGATGGACCCAGAATTCATCGCCCGTGGTCCAGTTGCTGTTGGTGCTGGCCAAATGGAGCTTGCCCACATACGAAGTCCGGTAGCCCGCATTGCGGAAGGCGTGCGCCACGGTGCGGCAGGCGGGGGCAAGAAGATCGCCATGGACCCGCAGGCCGTTGACGTGTCCGTGCTGGCCCGTCATAAGCCCGCCCCGGAACGGCATACACACCGGACACTGGCTGACCGCCAGGTCGCAAGCGACACCCTCGGACGCAAGCCGGTCTATGGCAGGCGTTCGAGCATTGGGGTCCCCGTTGCAGGCGAGGGCCTGATGGCGGAGTTGGTCCGCAAAGAGCCAAAGCATGTTGGGGCAACCTGACCTCATGCCCTGCCTTCTCCTGCATTCGGACTGGACAGACGTGATGGGTCGTCCTGTCTGAAGCTGGTCATGGTTTCCGGCCTCCAGCGGGAGAAAGCTACCTGCCTGCGGCTGCGAGCAGTTCCTTCATGGCTTCGCCCATCGCGTGGCCGATGCGCGTGAACCAGATCGCGCTGCCGAGGTAATGGTAACCGCGGTCTCCCCCAGTCAGTTTCCATTGTTCGAGGTTCTTCTGCCATGTGGGATAGAGTTCCTCCGCCGCCTTGTCAACCAGCACGTCCGTGCGGAACGCCTTGACGTTGCCCTTGAACTCCGGCACGTCGTTCATCGCCATCTGCGCCTCGCGAACCGTAAGCATCGCGCCGGCAGCCGGCTTCGACCCGTTCTGGCCCATCGCGGCGATCACAAACGGCAGATTCGGCGCGTTAAGGTCTTTGCGCACGTCCTTGATGAAGTGCTTCATGTTCGACGCGTATTCGTTCTCGCCGCCGTACATGTCGTTCCAGCCCTGGAACCAGACGAACCCGGCCAGTTCCAGTTTGCCGCCCTTCAGCGCCGGGAACATCGTCTCGTACTTGTCGAACGTCTCCTGCACTTCGGCCAGTATGCTGCGGTACGACGAGCCGTACGGCTTCTTAATGTCCTCCATCGTCGGCAGGGGAGCGTTCTTCTTGTTCTTCTCGTTGTCCTTCTTGACGCGATCCTGCGCCGCGCTGAGTTCGGCCTGCAGCTTCTCGTCGCTCGGCAGGCCCGCCGAGGGCGAGCGGAACAGCTTGCACAGTGAATGGCCGCCCCACGCCGCCTTGATCAGCAGCACCGGCTCGTCGAAATGCTCGCCCATCATCCAGCCGAACTCCAACTCCGCGCCGGTGCGGCCGGGAGAACCGTACCCGATCGTCAACGGACCCTTGCGATCAAGAAACTTGATGAAGACGTCGTCGCGGACGATCCACTTGCCGTCCTTGCGAAAGTGCTTGAACAAGTCCTTGGTCTTGGGGTCCTCGGCCTGGTGATCCAGCAACGTGTTTGGTGCCTTGCCTTCCATGTTCGACTGGCCGGCCAGAATGAAGACCTTCACGGGTTTGTCGGCGGCGTTACCCGCGGCGGCGGTAAACAGGAGGCATGCCAAGAGCGATCCGGCAAGGGTGACGGACAGCGATCGGTGTCTCATGAACAGGGCTCCTTTCATCCTTTGACTTGATCGGCACTCCTGTCGGACCTCATTTCTTCTGCAGGAGCTCTTTCATCGCCTCCGCGAAAGCGTAGCCCACCAGGGCATACACTCTGGCACTTCCCTGGTAATGGCAAATCCAGTGACTGATGTGCCGATCGTGTTCCCCCTTGATTCTCTGGTATGCCTCATCCTCATCCAGGGCTTTTTTCAGTGCTTTGTCTACAAGCTGCTTCATCTGCTTGGCGTCCGCAGCTGCCGGCTTGTCTTTCTGCTCGTCTTTGACTTGGGCCGTGACCTTCTGTCTTACCCGCTGTTCTTCACCGGCCAACTTCCTAGGCAACTCGTCCAATTCCGGATACCAATAGGGGGCCGTGCGCACATAACGGAGCGTGCCGTTCAGTTCCGGCTGAGTCGCGATCTTCACCTGCGCAGCGCGCAGGCCTGCCATATCGGGGCTGACATGCTGATCGCCATCCACGCCCACTTCACCGACAACCACCGGCAGGTTTGGCACCTTGAACTCGGCACGCAGATCCTGAACCAGGTGGACGAAATTTCGGGCATACTCATCAAGCACCTGTTGTTTGATCTGCCTGGCCGCACACATGTCGTTCCAGCCCTGGAACCAGACAAAGCCGCAGAGCTCGTAGGGCCTCCCCTTGAACTGCGGGAAATCGGTATCGAGATGATCCAGGCACTGATGCACCTCCTCGATCATCTTCCGGTAAGACATGCCCAATTCGCGGGGTTTGCCCGGAATCTCATAGGCAGGTTTGCCGGCGCTTGGCGGACGGAAATCGCAATAGAGATCCTTCCCGCCCCAGGCGGTTTTGATCAACAGGACAGGCTCATCATAGTAATCGCCCATGCCGATGCCGAACATCAACTCCGGCCCGATACGGTCCTTCCCAGCTCCCTGACCCACCGTCAAGGGTCCCTTGATCCCTTCGTTGCCTCGCTTATAGTAGATGAATACGTCATCACGCTCAACGAACGAACCGTCCTCTTTCTTGATCTTCTTCAGCAACTGTCCATGCGTCGGGTGGGCGCCAAGGGCATCGAGCGTCTTGATGCCGCCCAAACCTTCCATGTTCGATTGCCCGGCGAGGATAAAGACCTTCACCGGACTCTTGCCGGCTTCCCCGGCATGGGCCGTCAGTGCTGACGCCAGCAGTACGGCGAGCACGACGCAGAGGGCCGACACTTGTGCACGCATGGGACGATTCCTCCTGTAATTGATACCTTGAGCCGGAGCGGCGCGTCCGCCCTTGCGTTCTTCCGCATTTGGAGTGGATAGACGTGACGGTATGTACCGTCTGAAGCTGGTCATGGCTTCCTGTCTCCAGTTGATCGCCAGAGATCGTCGTTGGTTCATCGTTGCTCCTTCGTCACCGTTCAGCACCTACTTCTTGACAATAGAAACATTGCAGAAGGTGAGGGCGGCGATTCCGTTCTCACCATACAGCAGGTTGTCGGCGCTCCACTTGGCGCTGTCGAGATAGGCGATCCTCTGGGCGGTCGTGGGCCCTTTCAGTTTGAGGGTGATGACCTTCCCGGACACCGAACCCGAAACCACTTCGTTCGCAGCGCCATCGAGGTAGAACTGCGTCTTCAAGGGATCCGTCCACATCATAGGTTGGTCGAATTCCAGGCCGATCTCATCCTTCTGGTCGCTGGTATAGCAAGCCCTCTTGAGATCCGGCGGCGTGATAGCCTTGGGAAAGCTCGCCCCATAGTTGTCCCGCTCGACCAGGGGACAAATCAGGCGAGCCATTTCCGCATAGCCGGCGGCAGGATAATGGGCCGGCCCGGGAGGTTTGATGCCCAGCGTGGACATGATCCCCATGTTGGAGAAGCAGGACGGCAAGGTCCTTTGTACTTCCCGCAGCATATTGTCGGACCCTTTGATGCCCATCGAGCAGGATTTCGGCCAGATCTGGAAAATGTAATAGTGCTGAATGTTGGGGTAGTCCTGCTTCCAGGCCGCCGCCAGGTCTATGAAGTACTTCTGATACGTCTCCCAGCCAAAGCCGCCGTCGGGACCATCCGCCCCCTGGTCGTTTTCGCCCTGATGCCACAGGATGGCGCGGATGCCGTGCGTCAGCCGGGCTTGCTGGACGCGCCACAAAAGCCGACCGTAGATCGTCGTCATATCTTGGGGATTCTGCGGGTTCCGCTGGTGCT
>Ga0315282_10013747_pt1 | contig 12150 bp, 9 predicted proteins | sample YL17G07_20_MG_FD_203693 | JGI IMG/M metagenome (GOLD analysis project Ga0315282, IMG submission 203693) | Sediment microbial communities from Yellowstone Lake, YNP, Wyoming, USA - YL17G07_20 | ecosystem: Environmental > Aquatic > Freshwater > Lake > Sediment | place: USA: Wyoming | collected... | reverse complement strand
ACCTTTTTGGAAGACAGATTGGCGATCCATCACGTGACGCGGAAGAAATGCGGATTCTATACGTTGCTCTGTCAAGAGCCAAAGAGCTGGTCACAATCCTCTACCCAAAGAATCGCCAAGTCGTCTGTTGAGAGAGTGGGGGTTGGATCGGCTGGTAGAATCAGGCAAGTAGAGAAAAACCTGGACGGAGACACAGCCCCCTGGAGATCATTGCTCAGCTAAAGGGGTGAGACGAGAAGCAGGTCTCGCTCACAAACCAAACCAGGAGGCTCCTTTTCAAAGATCAATCCTCGTGCATTCAAACAGTGAGAGGAGTCTGAAATGAAATCCCGTGAAGTGACTGGGTTTTATGTCGCAATACTCGCCCTGGCCGGCTTGGTCCCTCTGGGTTTTGGGGGGACGACGGCCGACGCGCGGGAAGGCATGATCCTCAACATCAACGGAGGGAAGACCGGTGAAATCACAGTTCAGACTTGGCTGGGTCACACGCACTCTGCTGGTATTCGCTACATCGGGGTGGGTTGCCTACGCGGACGCAGCGACTCCGGCGAGCCCGCAATCCACTTCGGAAACTCAGCACTGGTTCCCGCTTCAGCCGGCGCGCGACGACTTCAATCCCTGCATCCTGGACTGCAGCAATTGGATCGAAGCGCCGACGGGCAAGCACGGCTTCGTCACGGTGAAGGGGGACCAGTTTGCCTTCGAAGATGGAACGCCCGCGCGGTTCTACGGCGCGCAGATGAACCTGTTCGCGAAAGACCAACTCGACTATGCGGTCCGCCGCATGCGCCGGCAGGGAATCAACATCACCCGCGAGCACGGCCTGCAGTTTCTGGGCAAGCGCGACGGCAAAACATCGCTCGAGTATGATCCGCAAGGCTTTGACCGGCTGGACTATCTCATCTCCAAGCTCGGCGAAAACGGCATCTACATCATCCTCGACGTTCACTATCCCCTGAACTTCTCCTACAAAGCCGGAGACAATATCGTAGGTTTGCCGAACGGAGGACCCGCGCCCCACGCCGAGTTTTTCAACGAGAAGGTAGCCGCCATTATGCACCAGCGGATGGCGGATGTTTTCACACACATGAACCCGTACACCAAGAAACGCTACTGTGACGATCCCACCGTCGCGATGGTCGAGATACTCAACGAGGACTCTTTGTTTTGGGGCACCATTGCGCCGCCCTTCCGCGCGGAGCTCGAGGAAAAGTTCGCGGCCTGGCTGAGGAAGAAATATGGTGATGACGCCGGATTGAAAAAGGCGTGGACCGTGAACGGAAAATCGCCGCTGGCGGAGGGAGAAGGCATCGCTCTCGGACAACGCATGGGCTTGATGCAAAACTGGGATTTTACGGCCGCGCACTTCCAGAAGAATCCCGAACAGACCGTTCGCGCCCAGGACCAGATGCGGTTCTTCCTCGAACTCGAAGAGAAGTACTGGGCCGACAGCCGCGCCGCTCTGCGCAAGGCGGGAGTGAAGGTGCCCATCAGCGCCACCAACTGGCAGGGCCACGGAATGCCCACGCGCGTTCACATGCTCGGCCAGTCGAAGATGGACTACATTGATCGCCACGGCTACTGGGACCATCCGCAGGGCGAGGGCAACCTGAAGTGGCAGATCGCCACGGCGCAGTTCCACAATCTGCCGATGGTCAAAGCGGTCAAAGCCGACCAGGACATCCTCGTGTATCTCGGCGTCGGCAACCTCGTGACCGAAAAGGCGTGGGAGCAGGTGCTCGGTATGCCGATGACCGTGAGCGAATGGAACACCTGCGTTCCGAACCAGTACTCGCTCGAAGGTCCGGGCCTGATGACCGCCTATGGGCTGCTCCAAGGCTGGGATGGCCCGCTCGAATTTGGATACTTTAGCCCGGACTGGAGAGATCGGATGGGGTCTGGCTCGTTTGATTTGTTCGGCAATCCGCCGCAAATCCTGCAATTCCCTGCCCTTGCCGCCATGTGGTATCGGCAGGACATCAAGGAAGCGGAGGTCGTCGCGGAGTCGCTGTATGATTCGGATGGCGTTTTTGCGTTAAGCGAGGACCGCAAGCCCGTCCCCATCGCGGCAGCGCTCGTGGGCAAAGTGGGTTATCGCTTCGTCGAGAAACGGCGCGAACCGGTTGTCCGTGACATCAGCCAATACTGGAACGCCGGGAATCTCGCAGCCCGCTCGATCACCGGCGAGCTGGCGTGGGACGCGTCGAAGGGAGTCGTCACCATTGACACGCCACGCACACAGGCTGTGATCGGTTTCCTCGGCGTCGGTCCGCACGCCCTCGGAAGTATCACGGTGAAGACCCCGACGAATTTCGGAGCGTTGTACGTCACGGCGATGGACGACCGGGCGCCCATTCAATCCGCGCGCCGGCTGCTCGTCACGGCAGTCGGACCCGCACGAAACACCGGCATGGCGTACGAAACCACGGCGCAGCTGTCCCGGCTCAATGCGCCCTACTGGCACTTGCAGAAGGCGGGCCAGGCGCCCGTCCTGCTTGAATCGGTCACCGGCGAGATTGAGATCCAATCCAACCAGGCGAGCCGGCTGAAGGCGTGGACGCTCGACGTCGTTGGGAAGAGGATCAAAGAGGTCCCCTTGGATGTGAAGTCAGACCGGGTTGTCCTGAGCATGAGACCGGAGCACCAGACGGTCTACTACGAACTCGCGGCGGAGTAGCCCTTCCTCGATTTCAACTTCCTTTGAGTTCCCTATCAAGACTGCAATTCTCGAACTGGCGCCAGAGGGTAACCCACTGAAGGCTTTTTTCGCTGGTGATCGCGCGTAGCGGGCTATTGCCGCAAAGGCGGTAGTGGAGGGTGAGGTTTCACTTCAACGCCTTTTTGACCAGGCCCGCAATCTGGTCGGGGCGCTGCGCGACGGGGATGCCGGCGGCTTCGAGCGCGGCGATTTTCTCGGCCGCCGTCCCTTTGCCGCCCGCGATGATCGCGCCGGCGTGGCCCATGCGCTTTCCGGGGGGAGCGGTCAAGCCCGCGATGAATCCCACGACGGGTTTGCGGAAGTTCGTCTTGATGTACTCGGCGGCCGTTTCTTCGTCGGTGCCGCCGATCTCGCCGATCATCACCACGGCATCGGTCTCGTCGTCGGCCGCAAACTTCTCCAGCGCATCCACGAAGCTCGTCCCCACGATCGGATCGCCGCCGATCCCGATGCACGTGGATTGGCCGAAGCCGTTGGTTGTGAGTTCATGGACGACCTCGTAAGTGAGCGTGCCGCTTCGCGAGATGACGCCGATCCGGCCCGGACGGTGAATGTGTCCCGGCATGATGCCGACCTTGGCCTTGCCCGGCGAAATGACACCCGGACAGTTGGGGCCGATGACGACCGTCCCGCGGTGGCGCGCCTCCCAATAGACCGTCATCATGTCGAGCGTCGGGATGCCCTCGGTGATGACGACGACCAGCGGCAGGCCGGCGTCAATGGCTTCAAGCGCCGCGTCGGCCGCAAATGCCGCCGGGACATAGACCACCGTGGCGTTGGCTCCGGTGGCCTTGACCGCGTCGGAAACGGTGTTGAAGACCGGCCGGTCGAGGCAGGTCTCGCCGCCGCGTCCGGGCACGACGCCCCCCACGACGTTGGTTCCGTAGGCGATCATTTGCTCGCCATGGAACTGGCCTTCGTTGCCGGTGATTCCCTGAATGATCAGGCGAGTGTTTTGGTCCACTAGAATGCTCATTGTCGAGGTTCCTTCGTCCCGGGAATTGTGCTGTCATGCCCCGGGGTTTGCCCGAAGATATGTCTCATGCTCGCCCAAAAGGACGCCAAGCTGTCTGAGCATTGAGCAGCTCGATCGAAGTTGACCTGACAAGCCATCTTGCCAGCAAATTCCCTTTCAGTGAAAGGGTGCGCTTGACCGTATTGCCGCTTATAGACCTTCTGCTGGACTTCGCCCTTGCAGTCGGAGATCGAGTCGGTCTTGCCTTTCAACTTGAAATCCGCCCTTGGGAAGACACGATTTATGGCTGCTGCGTCCGACAATAGCCATCCTTCGAGCCCGCGACACACACCAAAGGCCTTGACACGTCCGGCGGCGGTCGGATCGTCTTTCTTCAATGCTTGGATCCGCTCCGCAATGGCGGTCACATTGGCCCGTGGGTCGGGATCGGCGTCCTCATCGGTCAGAAACAGGACATAGTCGTAGTTCATGTCTTTCGCATCTGCGATGATTTTGTCGAACTCTCCCGCAGGAGTGCGCCGATTAAGATCGTGCACCTTCAGCACAATTCCCGGATAATGCCCACGTGCTTGCTTGGTCCAGAAAACGGCATCCGACGGACCGTCCACCACGAGATAGAGATGCCGTCGTGTCATGGTATCGCTCCCACAAGCCCCCTCATCCATGCTTCGCCTACCCCGTATCGCTTGCAGAACACCTCTATATCATTTCGGCTGTCAGCTTTTTCCACTCGCGATCTTCCGCCTTCTTTTGAAACGAGGAACACATTCTTCGGTTCCAAGAGATCAGCAAGGACCTTGCTGTGCGAGGTCATGATTACTTGCGGCTGGTTTGGATGGTTGGTGATCAGGCTTACCATCGGTTCTAGCAAGTGGGGATGAATAGACACTTCCGGCTCTTCAAAGCAAACAACCGACACGGGCTTGCGGTGATACATCACCGCCAGGAAAAAGCACATCAGCCTGATCGTTCCATCAGAGACGGAGAAGGGATAGAAGCGGCATTTGGATTCTTCCCGGATTGCGAATGTCAGAAGTTGCTCTTTCGCTCCCGGGATTTTCTCTATTTCGAAATCAATGAACTCAGGAACGACGCTCTTCAGGAATTCTGTCAGGGCTTGTTTGATTTCGCTACGTCCGCCGTTTTCCGCACTGATTTCCATGAGAACGTGCGCGAGATTGGAAGCGTCCTCTTCCAATTCATCGGAGGTCTCATGGCCTGCCACCGTTCGCGCTGCCGTAAGATCTACGTTGTAGATTCGCATGCTTTCCAGATACTGCTCCACCAAGATTACAGGAAGGGAAACAAAATTCCGCGACAGAAAAGGGGTTCCGGTCCTCTCTCTTTCCACTGGGATGGTGCGTTCGGGAGTGTCAAAAAGTTCATCCTTCGTGAGAATGATTTCCTCGGCAGCGCGTCTAAACACTTCCTTTCGTTGCGAATCTCCTTCCGGTGATTCCCTGTACGCCCACTCCAGTCTCTCCTCTTCCACCCGCTGCGCTCCCGCGGGAGTCGGCGTAAATCCCAGAGTATACTTGAGAGGAAGGGTAAATCCTCTTTTTTTCAACTCCCAGTCCTTCCCACCGCTGGGGTTTGGCTTCCACTTCAAAACGTATACGTGCCGGTCTCTTGCTGAGAAGGCATCGAACCTGTTCAGGCCCGCCGTTCTTCCTGAGAGCTTCGTCAAGATCGCCAATCCGTATGATGTCTCTCAGAAGCCTTATGGCTCTCATGATATTCGATTTGCCCGCTGCATTTGGTCCCAGGAATACACTGAGGCGTTCCAAAGGAAGTTCTTTCAAGTCCAGACTTTTGAATCCTGCGACGGTGAATCTCGTAATCATTTGTCTCACCCCCACGACCCTTGTGATGCAACAGCCTCGTGGAATCAAGTGTTTCTGGCAGATGGTCCACCCTATTTCACATGGGACATCGAAAGGCGGACGGCCTCTTTGCACGCTTCCGACATGGTCGGCATGGCGATCAGACCGGCGTCCTTCAGCATCTCTCGGGCGATCTCCTCGTTGGTTCCCGAAAGCCGAATGATGATCGGCAGCTGGAGGTTGAGTTTCTTTTGCGCCAACAGGATCCCCTCGGCGACGCGGTCGCACCGCACGATGCCGCCGAAGATGTTGAACAGGATCGTGTTGACGTTGGGGTCGGCGGTGACGATGCGCAGCGCCTCGGCGACCTGCTCGGCCTTGGCCCCACCGCCGATGTCCAGGAAGTTGGCCGGCGCCCCGCCGAAATGCTTGACCACGTCCATGGTGGCCATGGCCAGGCCCGCGCCGTTGACGATACAGCCGATCCGGCCGTCGAGCTTCACATAGCTGACCTTGTAATGGCGGGCCTCGGTTTCGAGCGGCTCCTCTTCGCTTTCGTCGCGCAGCTCGGCGGCCTGCGGGTGGCGATAGAGCGCGTTATCGTCGAAATTCATCTTGGCGTCGCAGGCGATCAGTTCGCCGCTGCCCGTGACGACCAGCGGGTTGATCTCGGCCAGCGAACAGTCCTGCTCGACGAAAGCCCGATAGAGGCCGCGCGCGATCGCCACAAAGGGGCGCGCCGCCGTTGCGGGCAGTCCGAGAAAGTAAGCCGCCTGTCGCGCGACATAATCCGGCATGCCCAGCTGGCGCTGGAGCGTGACCTTGAGAATCTTTTCGGGCGTCTGGGCGGCCACCTCCTCGATCTCGACGCCGCCCGCCGCGCTGACCATCAGCACGATGTGCTTGGAGGCCCGGTCCACGATCAAACCGCAGTAGATTTCCTGGCGGATATCCACACCGCTTTCGACGAGGACCTTGCGCACCACGCTGCCCTTGATGTTCATCCCGAGGATCGCTTTGGCGACCGCGGCCACATCCTCGTGCCGGCGGGCCAGTTTGATACCGCCCGCCTTGCCACGGCCCCCGACGTGGACCTGCGCTTTGATCGCGACGGGCAGGGTCAGATCACTGGCTACCTTGACGGCTTCGTCCGGGGTTCGGGCTACATGGCCCTTGGGCGTCGGCACGCCACAGTGGTCGAGGATTTGCTTGGCCTGGTACTCATGGATTTTCATGGGTTGACTTCCGTTCGGGTCGTGATTGTCAAACGCGCCGTGATTCGCAAGCTGCTTCGGATCGTGGCGGCAAGAAAGGTCCGCTCACATTTCAGGTCGTGGCGGGGAAGGCTTGTCAAGCCAAAAGCGGCCCGTCAGACCTGCGCGTCTCAATAGCGACTAGAAATGAAACGGAATTCTGCAAGAGAGGAGGAATCGCTCAACCGGAACCGGAAGGCCAAAAAACAGTTTCGGGCACTCTCGTGCGACGGCAACGTAAACGGTCGTGAAGGCCGCCGAGAGTGCCCGAATCCTACTCCAAACTCGTTGCAAACCGGGTTCTACTTGAGAACCGCGTCTTTGCAGGCCTTGGCAATGCGGAATTTCAGAACGGTCTTAGCGGGGATCTTGATCGCTTCGCCGGTCTGAGGATTGCGGCCCATGCGCGCTTTGCGCTTAACGACGACGAGCTTGCCCAGCCCCGGGAGCGTGAATGCTTTTTTGGCTTGCTTGTAAGCCGTACAAACCAGGGCTTCCAAAATCTTGGCCGCTTGAACCTTGGTCACTTCTCCCGCACCTGCCAACACCCCTACCAACTCTGACTTCGTCATGCCGCCCTTTGGCATTTTCCCTTCCTCCTCTTGGGAGTTTTTCCCGCCATGCCCGCCCACGCTTTATGTTTGACTGGCCTGCGTGCGTTCGGGGACGCGCGTCCTTTGGATGACTATTCAGGACGACCTTTCTTTTACGCGCCTGCCTTGCGCGCGTCAACTGCCTTTTTTGAAAATCGTCAAGGAATCTTGCGTTCCACGGCCCACGGAATCCCGGCTGCTTTGCCGCACGTCGCGCCCTCCCGCCTCTCACCTCTGCTTTCAGAATTGGTGCCGGGAGGGGGACTTGAACCCCCACGGTTGTTCACCACATGGCCCTCAACCATGCGCGTCTGCCAGTTCCGCCATCCCGGCACGGAAGGCCGCATTGGCTTTGCACACAACGCTTCACTGCATAGCGGAGCACTGATGCGCCATGCAAGTGAAATCTCGCTGTCTGTGGCGTAGGCTGTCAGCCGGCGAAATAGAAGTGAGAGGCGAGAGGTTGGAGGGGGGAAGAAATCGAAAAGCACCTGCGAAGAGTGGCGCAGGCTAATAGCCTGCGCCACTTCAAGCCTGCGCCACTTCAAGCCTGCGCCACTTCAAGCCTGCGCCACTTCAAGCCTGCGCCACTTCAAGCCTGCGCCACTTCAAGCCTGCGCCACTTCAAGCCTGCGCCACTTCAAGCCTGCGCTACTTTCCTTGACGAGTGAGGTATCGGCATCCTACAGATACTTCATCAGTCGTTAACGGGGTCCCGAAAGAATTGCCAACAGGAGGCGGGGAGAACGTATCGCATTTGCGACGGGAGCAAGACCGAGTGATTCATTGTAAAGGAACGAACGCTTGTCAGGTTCGCTGTTCCCCCTTCCAGGGGGCTGTTCTTGCCGCCTGAGGGCGGTACTCCAAACGCACCCCACAGGAGAGGAGGAAAGAATCATGCGACGCAACTTTGCAGGTGGTTTGGTTTTGGTGATGGGCTGGGTACTCCTGCCCTCCATGGGCCGCTCCGAGTTCCACACGATCACTTTTCAAGGATGGCAGGATTGCATCGAGTTGAGCAACGAAACGGCGCGGGTGGTTGCGGCGCCGGCGGTCGGCGGGCGCATCCTTCACTACAGCCGTGACGGCGGGCCGAACTTCCTCTGGGAAGATCCGCGCGCAAAAGGTGACACGCTCGACAAGGCTAAGCGTGGGGTCTCGGTCGGCGGCTATCAGTGCGATATCGGGCCCGAGCTCGAATCCCCCCTGCCGCACCCTCCGCTGTGGGTCGGACGCTATGAGGTCGAAAAACTCGGGCCGCTCGCGGTCCGTGTGACCAGCGCAAAGGACGAGGCCACGGGCATTCAGATGATCAAAGAGATCGCGCTCGATCGCACGGGCGCAGCGGTCACCGTCAATCAGATCATGAAGAACGCGGGAGAAAAGGAAGCCTCCTACTGTCTCTGGGACCGCACGATGTCGAACGCCGAGTACGCCTTCTTCGCGATGAATCCCAACAGCCGATTCCCCGCCCACTGGTCGGTGCGTCAAGGCGAACGCGATTCCTATAGCTACGATGGCAAATCCCCGTCTTCGCCCCGGGTCCAGATGCTCGGGAATCTGCTGGTCACCGTCCCCGGCCAGAAAACGGAGAAGGTCGGCGCCGACAGCCAGGACGGCTGGGTGGCCGGGTTTCGCGACGGCTGGCTCTATGTGAAGAAGTATTCCGTCGTGCCCGGCGGCGACTATGCCGATGGCGGCAACACCGTTGAGCTTTGGGTGGATGCGCAGAAGAGGACCGAGATCGAGCCGCTCGGTCCCAAGGTGAAGCTGGCGCCGGGTGCAACGAGTTCTCTGACGGAGCGCTGGGACCTTCGTCGCGTCGAGGTGAAGATCAGCGGAGCCGCCGATATTCCCAATCTCCTGCCGATCGTGCGACAGATGGCTCCGCCTCAAACACCGTGAAGCCTTGGGCAAACCGCAACGGCCCGATTCTCGTTTGTCGGGAGAATATAAGGTTCTGCCCCCCGGTTGTGACTTTCAGGAGTTCCCGGGTCTCGCGGGCGGGATGGTTGGCCGCGTACGGTTCTGGCAGGCTTCGCGGGCGCGGTAGGCCGGTTTCACTTTTCCGCGGATGACTTGAGGAACCACCCTCGCGCGTTCGGATCGGTCTTGAAGAAAGTCAAGAGTAGTTGGGCGACCTTCAGCCGGCCGGATGCGGGGCTTGGATGGGTTCCGTCTCCGGCCAGGTCCTCTCGTTTCCAGATCAGCCCGTCACTCTTTCGAGGCTTCAATCCGTCGGCCCAAAGAGAGGGACCCCAAAGCAGGAGCGGTGCCACGACTTCCCCGCGCGACGGATCGTAGTTCAACTTCGGCTCGCCTTTGATCTGGTCCAAAATCAACCGGCGCACAACAAAAGCGCTCTCATACGCGTAAGGCTCCGGATTGAGCGGCGTCATGGCATAGCCCGCGTAAATCCGGCTCGAAAGATACGCGATGCGAAGATTGGGATAGCGCTTCCTGGCGAGGTTCAACGAAGAGACGATGTGACCTTTGAGTTCCTCGCCGTGCGCCGGAAAAGCGCCATACGCGGCCGGATTGATCCGGGCGTGCTTCATCCAGACCGCCTGCACCTGCTGCGCCGTGACCCCGGCGGCTTTGAGGCGTTGGTCGGCGGTCTCCCACGTGGCCGGGCTACCCTTCTCGCTCCATCGGGCCGCGTCCTGGCCGCCTTGTGCGCCATCCACAACGACCACCAGCGGCGATTTGTCGGGATTCTTGTCGGCCAGCTCTTTGAATTTGGAGAACTCCTGCGTGGTGTTGGACATGCCGATGGAGAGAAGAACGATCTTGCCATCCTTGGCCGGTTTGCCCTCCGCATCGAGCGGGACGATTTTGGCAAGTTCCTTCCGGGCCGCTTGCTGCTGCGACGCCGGGGGCACGTTTTCCCCGCCGCCGTACAGCCCGCCGTCCTCGCCCTTGTAGCGGGCTTTCGCCGTCATTTCGTCCAGCGGGATCAAACCCGTCGAGGTCGTCGGGTTGGACGCCGCGGCGGGTCCCTTCTGCATTCCGGCCTGACCTTTGGCTCTCCTGGCCTTGTCGAGGTAGGCCGTTTCTTCGGCCGTGAGGGTTTGGCCGCTTCGGAACTTCTGCATCAATTGCCGTGCGTATTCCCAATCAATCTGGCCCTGTTCCGCGCTGGCCGGTGCCGTCACGGCGGGCGCATAGGAGGGGGCTTTCATCGCGTTCTTGCGCCGCACCTCTTTTGCTCGTTCGAGATAGGCGTTTTCCTCCGGCGTGAGGGCTTGTCCGCTTTGGGACTTCTGGTAGAGCTGTTGCGCCCGATTCCAATTGGTCTCGCCCGACTGGTCGTCAGCCGCCCGGGCCGTCGAACAAACGGCAGAAATCCTCCCGGCCGCCAGCACCATGCACAGAATCGCCAGACCGATTTTGCGTTTCATCTCTTCTCTCCTTCGCGAGTTTTCCGACCGCCGACCTTTCACTTGGAAAACAGCGGCCTGACGATCGCGTTGCCATTCACGACATCCTCGAGCGCCTTGCCGAAGCACTCCGCGGTCCGCTGCACGTCGCTCGAGGAGGTGACCGCCTTTCGCGCAATCCGTTCGCAGTACCCGCATTCCTCACACGAGGCAAGGCAGCAGCTCCTCTCCCTGAAATGCCGGATGAAACCGTCCAAAAGGCGGTTGTCTACGTAAGGCAGAGCAGGCGTGAACCCTTCTCCCGCGTATGGATGAAGGACGAATTGAATCGTTCCCGTCGAGATATTGAACAGGTCCAGGAGATTGCCCTCATGCCGGCGCGAGGCGTAGGCCCTCACGACGTTCAAGAGCCAGGCTGTCCGCGCCGCCCGGTCGCCGATCTTGAAATTGTTGATGCCGACTTCCTCGTAGAGCGCGACGTCTTCGGGTCGGACCCAGGGCGCTTTGATCAGCTCAGCCGGATCCTCCAGCCGCCGTTTCATGCAACTGTACCAACAGTATTCGACGTAGTACCCCTTCGCGGGATGCCAGCTCTGCGACGCATGGCCGATTTGTTCGCTGTGGTAGAACGAGAAGGGACACTGATACAGGCAGTAGACATTCACCAAAACCGTCAGGTCGCACTTCACGTGTTTTCGAATCTTCTCGATGAGCTTGAATTCCCGATTGATGTTCGGGTCCAGAACGATGTCGTCGCAACCCAGCCGTTCGAAGTGCAGCGCCCTTTCGAGGCTGTTGATTCGGTCAAAGATCGAGGTCCCCACCTTTAGGTGCGGGTAACGCTTCTTGACCACCTCAATCAGGTAAGGCACCGAGGCAATGATCCAGTCCACGCCGATCGAATCCAGCCACGCCAGATGATCCAGGAACTCCTGATGCCACTGTTTGTCGAATTCCATGTTGCCCAGACAGGGCGCATTCATGAGGTAGGCGAAGCTCAGGCCGCGCGCGCGAACCTTCTTCACGTAGTCTTCCACCTGCTGTTTCGCGGCCGGCGGAAGGGCCAGTGTGGGACGACCCCCGCCGACGGGGTCGCTGGGCAAAATCCCGAACAGACACGTGACCGGATATTCTTTGATACCGTCCAAAAGCGTAGGATCCCAATTCGTTGCGACTCTCAATCTCATTATTCTGTCAACTCCGACAAGACTTCCGACCAAGTATTGCAGACCGTTGAAGATGGGCCTGAGTTTGAGGGGCGACCCACGTGCCGTCAGCTCGGCCTTCTCATCAACTAGTAGAATGATTCCATATTAGTGTTGCAATACAATTCGTCTTGCGGTAAGTCTTCTCCATCTTTGGTTGGAGGAGAAGACAATGCCTTTCAAGAGTCGAAGAGCGAAACT
>Ga0315282_10013746_pt1 | contig 12150 bp, 11 predicted proteins | sample YL17G07_20_MG_FD_203693 | JGI IMG/M metagenome (GOLD analysis project Ga0315282, IMG submission 203693) | Sediment microbial communities from Yellowstone Lake, YNP, Wyoming, USA - YL17G07_20 | ecosystem: Environmental > Aquatic > Freshwater > Lake > Sediment | place: USA: Wyoming | collected... | reverse complement strand
CAGGTCTTTGAGTCACTAAGGCCATGTTTCTCATCGTTCGACCGTTCGGGATGCGCTGGCTAGGCTGAGCGACAACATGGTTCCAAGAGTTAAACCGTGACGGTTTCGGTGTCTTTTAGGGGCTAGTTTCGTTTGTGTTTCAGTTGGGGTTTTCGGCTAGCTTGGTGGGCGGCTTATTTTCGTATAGTCCGAGGGATTCGCTTGGCTTCCTTTGGGGTTGTCTGCCTGGAAGGTTGTTTCGGCATCTGTCGTGAACTCGGCCTGTACGGTAACAGGCCTCTTGAGCGGCGGGTCGCAGGGTGGGAGAGACTCATGGCTCTATTTTGTCAAAAATCCAGGTGCGTCTGTAATTAGAATGGGTATTGCGGATCGTTATCCTTAGTCCACCAACACTTGGATTTAGGGTCTAGAACGTCACGGTAAGGGTCCATTCGTTCTGAGCCATACCCACCAAACTGGAAATGCAAATGATGAAAACCGCCGAGTCTACCTGTTGAGCCGGAAAGGCCGATAAATTCTCCCCTGTTGACTCGCTGGTTTACAGAGACTTCCCTAGTATTCAAATGACAATAGATCTCAAGATGTCCCTCTAGATCCTGTATCGCAATTGTGTTTCCATCATCTGTCGAATAGTAACTTTTTGCCACTCTTCCCGGAGATGCTGACCTGATTGCTGCATTTTCATCTATCATAAAATCTGTTCCGAGGTGGTTCTCCTTGGTGTTGAAACCTCCATTCCAATCTCTTACATCACCGACCCCAGCATTTACATCAACATATATCCGTCCAAAGAGTTCTCTAGTTCCCCATGCAAAAGGCAGTGTTAGGTACCCTTCCATCAGTTCAATGTCCATTCTTTTCGGCTTCTTGGGGTCATCCAAGTGCACCACATAATCTCTTGTCACTGCTCGAAATTCTTCTGCTGACGTGCACATATACCTAAATTTCTTATCGGCTTCAATAGAAACCTTGTAAGACCCTGCCTTTACATCTTCCAACCTGTAATCACCAGCAGAATCAGTAACAGCTTCAGCGACAACCTTACCAACGCTGTCTTTTAGCTGGACTTTTGCGTTAGGAACAGCTGGCTCTTGTGGGCCATCGGTAATGTAGTCTTGCTTGCCGTTGCCAGTATAATCGAAGAACAGTCTTCCTTGGAGAGAAGCTGGTTGGGTGGCTTGGGTTGAGGTGCTGAGCGAGGTGCTCGTAGTCGTTAGCTCGCGAGTTGTTGCGACGCTCGATTTTGTCGATGTCAATGATGTTGTTTGCGTTGTTAGGTTTACGGTAGGGGACTTTTCCTGAACAATGTAGTCAAGACCGAGCGCCGAGGCTCCAACAACAGCAGCCGACGTGCCGGCATACTTGAGGAACTTGCGACGATTCAAAGGTCCCAAAGAGAGAACTTTGGTGAAAGAACTTGAGCCTTGTGGAAGAACGGGCTTTGATTGCGTTACAGACTTCGCGTGGTTCGCATGCCGTGCCTAGCCGTCAGTTTCATGGGTCTCAGTGATTCGGCTTCCATCCCTTCACCATATCCACGAGACTCTCATATGGAGCCTGCACAAGGGTAGCGGTTATGGGGAGAACGATACCGTCATGGCGCATCATCGTCGAACAAGTTCTTAGAGTTAAACGATAGCGGATTCATGCCGTTTTAGAGGTTTGCGGTCTCGAGAGACTAGAGGTCGTGTCAGTCGAGAGGTTTGTCCTGGCAGCTAGGCCATGGGGTAGACCGACCGCACAGAGAAGAACTAAACCTGTAACGAGGGTTTGGCGCGTGACGAGCGTACAGTCACGAAGGTCCAGAGCCGTTGTGGACTTGTGCAGATGACGCTGCCTCAGGTTGCCCGAGGTCGCCCACTAGGTCTGGTCCTACGGGCGACTCCGACTTTGGCGAGATCTAGGAGGAAACGCAAGGTACTTTCCACATCCTTCCTGCTTTCAGGGTAGAGGTCAAACGCTAGCCAATAATCGAGGAGTGCAAATGCAACAATCCGCAGGCGGATCCGTATGAGAAAGCCCAACAACCTGGTCGGGTAGTATAGGTGCCAGTTGAACTTGCGCTCAAGCTCGCGCGTGTTCTTCGGCGCAGAATGGATACGTATCCACCTTTCTATGCGCTTCAACAGTTTCTGAGTTGTATGTGCGTCATCTTTCGTGACTTGTGCGATTTGGACACAGAAACGAACCGCGCCTAGAGGGCAGACTAGCGAGTAACCATTGACTTGCAGGTACACGCTTGTCGCGAGTAGTGCTGTTCTCTTGTTGCCGTCAACGAAAGGACTCCATCTGATTATGGCCTCCATGATGCTCGCGGCCTTCGATTGCGTGTCTCGAAACGGCGTCGTTCCGAAGTAGCCTTGGCTTGGCCTCTTCGCGATCGCGTCAACGAGGCTGCTGTCTCTGACCCCGGCGTTGATGCCGAGCGTCCGCTGAACGAACTCGTGAATATTGACAAGGTCCTCGTAGGATAGGTCGACGGTCAAAGATCTGCCAAGCGCTTGAAGACCACTGGGTTCTGTTGGATAGTTGCCTCTACGATTTCCTTCAGAACCTTGATGGGTACGTTTCCAGCGGTCATCTAGCCATACCTGACAGAATAAGCCACGCATGGCATTCTTAAGAGTTGCTTGTCACGCAACATCGTTCACCCATGCTGACGTTGCTGTCAACGGTAACCGTAATCTTCGTTTGCTACGGGATTGAGGTGTTGATGGACCTTCTCGGTTTCGATGACTGACCCTTGATGTTCTTAGCTAGAGAACCGGTAAAGCTGGAAGTTCTAGCTTCTAGACATACTTATGGAACTCAATCTCAGGGGGCTTTCGTTTGTTGACGGAGTTTGTCTGTCCATGCGGCCACGTCAGGGATCCAAATCTCGTACTCCTCTGCCTCCGTCTTGACCTTGAGAGTCTTGACGTGTGTGAGCGCTTGCTCAACTAAGGATAGTGCACCAAATGCCAAACCGGCTCCCAACGCCGCTCCCGCCGCTGACCCAAGCGACGCTACCTCGCTTTGCCTTCGCTCGCCCGTATCCAGCCCCGTTATCGCCCGATAGGGCACGTTCTCCATTCGAAACGCCTTTCCATCCCTCCAAGTCATTAGGAGAGCATCAGGCCCCAAAGTGGCAGCGAAATCTCTTCTTGGCTCTTTTAGCAAAACGCCAGACAACCCAATGAACTTGTCTTCTTCAGGATTGCCAGTATATGCGATACCGCTGGGAGTATGTATCAGGATGTCACACTTCATGCAGTACGCCTTCTCGGGCGTCGTGCTGGTCATCTTCCTTCCACATTTTGGACACTTGCTTTCTTCCATCTGCCGAACACAAAGAAGCAGGCTGCTTCGCGATTTATGCTTTGTTCAACGCCTGAAGGATCTCTCTCCCACGCGGTTGTGGAGGTTGCTCCGCGCTTTCTTGAGCATGAAACGCGCCATTAACACTAGCACCGTAACAATCAGCGTCACTAGAATCGGCACGCAAATTGAGTTGAACGCGATGACCCTGAGGATCTCCAGTAGCTCCCACATGGTAAATGGAACTTCAAGCAATCGGGCCGAGATTGTGTAGGTGACAAGGGACCCAATTAGTGCAGGTTTGAAAGCTATTTCGACAGCTTTGGCGAGCGCACTTGTAACATCTTCTGGCATCAATTTCATACACCTCCTTCTACAGAGAGAATAGAGCGCGACGTTTTGCGAACTCGTCATAGCATATTGGCGCGGATGCCAGTTTTAGAGTTAAATGGTCTGATAAACACTCTTGCCCGCTGTTGGAAGGTTCTCTTTGGATATCGACAAGATACGTAAGGAATTCCCTGTCACTGAAAAATACGCATACTTTGATCACGTGGCTGTTGGACCACTTCCCAGGAAGACTGTTGAATCTGTCTGCCGGGTAACTGAGGAGAAGTGCGAGGGAGATCTTCACTGGGGATCTTGGGAGGAAACAGCCGAGGTGGTGAGAAAATCAATCGCAAACCTGATTGGAGCGAGTGTCGAGGAGATCGCCTTGACCCACAGCACATCCGAGGGCATAGCCATCGTCGCAAACGGCCTGACATACGAGAAGGGATCCAACATAGTCACATGCGACATGGAATTCATGTAGAATCTCTACCCTTGGCAGGCTCTCGCGAAACACAAAGACCTACAATTGAAAGTGATCCGAAACCGAGACGGAATACTGCGGATGGAAGATTTCTCTGAAGCAATCGACCCAAGAACGAGAGTCGTGACAATTTCATACGTTCAGTACGCAAATGGATTCAGGATCAACCTTGAGGAACTATCGAAGATCGCCCATGAGAACGGCGCCTGCGTCGTTACAGACGCGGTCCAAGCGCTCGGCCAAATGCCGGTAGATGTATCGAAACTGGGCGTTGACTTCCTGGCAACAAGCGGTTACAAGTGGCTACTCTCACCAATCTCAACAGGTTTCCTGTATGTGAGACATGAGCTGTTTGAGGAGCTCTGGCCCACGATTGTGGGATACCGTTCCGACGAGAACTCGATGGAATATAGCTTCAGAGAATTCCAGCCGGCGCACACGGCTCGCAGATATGAGGGCGGTCAGCTGAATTTTCCAGGTTTCGCAGGAATGAGAGAATCCATTGCCCTCCTACATGAAGTCGGCATCAGCTCGGTACAGAGTAGGATCCATTCTCTTGTCGACCGCATGATCGATGGACTGAAGCGAAACACCAACGTGCAGGTGAAAAGCTGTCTGGAGGAAGCGTTCAGATCCGGCATCGTCAACTTGGTATGTCCTGAACCTGATTTGGTTGCCAAGCGACTTTTGGAAAGAGGAATTGTGATCTCGGTCAGATGTGGCGGGCTAAGAATATCACCGCACTTCTACAACACCGAAGGCGAGATCGACAAGCTAGTCTCTGAGCTAAACACTATCTAATGCTCGACATGACAGACGGCAACTTGCTCTTTCTCCTGAACTCGCTACAGGGCCTTTGCGATATCATCGAGGGCCTCTGGGTTATCTAGCGTAGAGAGGTCTCCCAGCTCTGTCTTGCCGAGCAATTTGGATCTGATCAGTCTTCTTACCACTTTGCCTGAACGTGTCTTTGGGAGCTGCCTGACAAATCGCACATCTCTGGGTCTGAAGGTCTTCCCCATCACGCGTGCCACTTGGTCTTTGAGCGCTTCTCTGAGGTTCTCGCTCGCTTCGACGTTAGGTTTGAGGACCACGAAGCATGTGACTTCTTCACCTTTCACTTCGTCCGGGACGCCGACAGCTGCAGCCTCCGAGACGGTCGGATGCTCCATGAGAGCCGACTCAACTTCTGCTGGGCCGACCCGCCTGCCCGAGACCTTGATTGTGTCATCTGCTCTACCGAGTACGAACCAGAATCCATCTTTGTCTACAAGTGCCCAGTCAGCGTGGTACCATACATTCGGCCATCGAGACCAGTAGGTCTCGATATACCTCTGCGGATCGTTCCAGAATCCCTTAGTCATCGATGGGCAAGGCTTCTTCATGACGAGGTAGCCCACCTCTCCTCGCACTGATTCTCCTTTCTCGTTGAAGACGTCCATGTCCATCCCTAGGCCGGGTCCACCCACTGTGCAGGGTTTGAGTGGCGAAAGCGGAGACGGTGTCAGATGAGGTGCAATGAGCTCGGTGCCACCTGAGATGTTGATGATCGGGCATCTCGAACCACCTATCTTCTCGAAGAACCAGGTCCATGATTCTGGATCCCAAGGTTCACCTGTGGAGCCCAGTACTCTGAGGCTTGAAAGATCGTGACTCGCGAGATGCTGATCGCCATACTTCATGAGCAGTCTGACAAGGGTTGGCGAGATCCCAAAGACGGTTACTTTGAAGTCGTCGAGGATCTTCCACAATCTGTCTGGACGTGGATAGTCGAACGCGCCTTCGAACAGGACCACGGTGCCTGCAAGGTTCAAGACGCCGATGAGCATCCATGGGCCCATCATCCAGCCAATGTCGGTGACCCAGAAGAATACATCGTCATCCTTCGTGTCGAAGTGATATCTCACATCTTTCGTGCACTCAATTAGCGGTCCGACGTGTGTGTGCACGGTTCCTTTGGGCTTGCCAGTGGTTCCTGAGCTGTAGAGGACCAGAGACACGTCCTCAGAATCCAACTGAGCTGTTGTGCACTCCTTAGACTGGTTCTTGACTAGGTCATCCCACCATATGTCGCGAGCGCTTGACCAAGGCACATCAATCTTGAGCCGCTTGTAAACAATCACGTGTTTGATACTCTTCACGAGATCGGTGGCGACGTCTGCCTCTTTCTTGACGTGAAGACTCTTGCCTTTTCTGAGTGTTCCGTCTGCCGTTACTAGGATCTTTGCCTGAACATCATTGAGTCGTGATGCGACAGCCGAAGCCCCGAACCCTGAGAATATTGGGACGCATATCGCTCCGAGCTTGAATGCGGCGAACATCGCGATTGGCACCTGTGGAGACATTGGCATGTAGAGCCCGATAGCATCGCCCTTGCCTACGCCTAGGCTCTTGAGGCCATTTGCGAACCTGTTGACTTCATCACACAGAGCCCTGTACGAAAGCTTCCTGACTTCTCCGTCTTCACCTTGCCAGATGATGGCGGTCTTATCTCCTCTCGTTCTCGCGTGCCGGTCGATGCAGTTGTGGGTGATGTTGAGTTTCCCTCCGACAAACCAGCGAGCCCACTCAATCCCTTTCGAAGTGTCCAGCAACTTCTCGTACGGCTTGAACCATTCGATGTCCAGATCCTTCGCAGCTGCGCCCCAAAACCATTCGATATCGTCTATGGAACGCTTGATCAGTTCGTCGAGCGTGCGTATGTTATGCTTCTGCATGAACCTCTTGATGTTGCTATTGTCGGCGTATTGGCCCGTCGGTCTCCAGACGATTGACATCTCGATTCCGTTCTTCGGGGTTAGCGTGTTGAGTATTTAGTATTTCCAGATCTCGACCACCCGCTAGGAGCATGCCAGAGACTCGGCGACGACTTCTACGGAGCCCATGACATCTTGGCTGTTCGAGATAGCGAAGGTCGGGAAATCTCCTGATTCGCGCGGGCCGCCGCTGGTCAAACCTTTTATGGTATGCTGCCGCTCGCAACGCCCCGTCCTGAGTGTAGCAGAAATGACCGGAGCTCAGAAAATAGAATATCCGCCAAATCTCAAGCTGATGCTAGAACGCGCCCTGAAAGATACAGAGGGCTTCTGGGGAGACGCCGCCCGCGAACTGCATTGGTTCAAACCTTGGAATCGCGTGTTCGAATGGAACTACCCAAATTTCAAATGGTTCCTAGAAGGCAGAACGAACCTCTCCTACAATTGTGTGGACCGTCACGTTCTGGAGAAAGGAAGAGGCGACAAGGCGGCGGTCATCTGGGAGTCGGGAGAGACAAACGAAACCAGAGTCCTCACCTACCACCAGCTGCTGGACGATGTCAAGAGGTTGGCCGCTGCTCTAAGAGCTCAAGGTGTAGAGAAGGGCGACAGAGTCACAATCTACATGCCGATGGTTCCAGAAGCAACCGAGGCTATGCTGGCGTGCACTAGGATCGGCGCCATCCACTCCGTAGTCTTCGGGGGCTTCGGAGCAGCAGCTCTGGCTGAAAGGATAGTGGACGCGGGGTCCAAAGTCCTGCTGACTGCTGACGTGGCCTACAGGCGAGGCAAAGACGTCCCGCTCAAGGAGGTTGTTGACGAGGCACTAGAGACGCCCAGTCAAGTCCAGAAAGTTGTCCTCCTCAAGAGAGCTCCAAAAGAGCCCAACATGAAGAAAGGAAGAGACCTATACTGGGACGAGGCGCTCGACGCAGGCAAATCTGCGAAAACCGATTTCGTCCCCGTTGAGTCGAATGAGCTTGCCTTCATACTTCACACGTCAGGCACCACAGCCAAACCGAAGGGAACAGTGCAACCTCACGGCAGTTACCAAGTCTACATTCACTCCATGGGCAAATGGGTCTACAACATGAGTGATCGAGACATCTGGTGGTCTACATCAGACATCGGATGGATCGTTGGTCACAGCTACGTCGTCTACGCACCGTTGCTCTTCGGCTGCACAACCCTCATGTACGAAGGTGTCCCGGACTATCCAGCGCCGGATGTCTGGTGGCGCATTGCAGAGAAGCATCGAGTCAGCAAAATGTGGATCTCCCCAACAGGCGTCAGGGCACTGATGAAGTTCGGTGACGAGTATCCAGCCAAGTACGATCTCAGTTCGATCAACCTCGTAGTCTGCGCAGGCGAGGTCCTCAATCCCGCAGCTTGGAAGTGGCTGCAGCAGACTGTACTGAAGGGCAAGGTGCCTGTAATCGATCATATGTGGCAGACGGAAAGCAGTGGGCCGATGGTCGGTAACCCTGCTGGTATCGCGATGCTGCCGGTCAAGCCCGGCTCGGCAACGATACCGTTGCCCGGGATCGAAGCGGATATAGTGAACGAGCGTGGCGAGTCGCTTCCCGTGAACGCGAAGGGATCTTTCGTTTGTCTACGTCCCTTCCCGGGGCTGACCCCGACACTGTGGAGGGATCACGATCGGTACGTGAAGGACTACTGGGAACGTATTCCGCGCCGCTACTATACGGGAGATGCGGCACTGAAGGATGAGGACGGGTACATCTGGTTCCTCGGCAGAATGGACGAAGTCATCAAGATATCCAGTCATCGAATCGGTACGATCGAGATCGAGAGCACGCTCGTGGGTCACCCTGCAGTGGCAGAGGCAGCCGTCGTAGGTAAACCCGATCCAGTGAGAGGGGAAGTTGCAGCGGCCTTCGTTGTCCTGAAAGCCGGTTACGCTCCGAACGACGAGTTGAGGAAGAGCCTCAGAGCACTTGTGCAGAAATCACTGGGCAAGATCGTTGTGGTTGACGATATAGACTTCGTCGACATGCTTCCCAAAACGAGAAGCGGCAAGATCATGAGACGCCTCATAAAGGCCATGATAACCGGACAACCGCTTGGAGACTACTCCACCATAGAAGACGAGGGATCCCTAGAAGAGATACGGAAAGCCGCAGAAGCGCTCATGGCCGGCCTGAAGAAGAAACTCTGAATGTGCAAGCCGGCAATCCTTATTTCAGGGTTGTTCGGTGAGTGCTGTCGATCCCGCGGTAGCTCAGCCTGGTAGAGCTTCCGAGTCAAGCGAACAACCTGACGGAGACGCTGTAGACCTGCGCCCATGGCGCGGGCCGCTCAGCCTATCAGGCGGACAACGGAAACCGGAAACTCGCATATGCGAGACGGAACGTCGCCTGTTCAAATCAGGCCCGCGGGACCAAACCTCTTGTTGCGAACCATCGCTCTATGAAGCCCAATAGAGGCATCACATGTTGATGTCTCTCAAGACGAAGTTTTCGACGTTCACGACTGCCACATCAAACTGCTGGAACGCTGTCACGGAACATTCAATGAACGAGAAAGTCATGCGAGCAATCAAGAAACCCGACTCAGCAATCATTGAGGGTCAACGCATCTACTACAATCACATACGCCCACACCAAGGCTTGAACGGCAAGACCCCAGCAGAAGCCGCAGGGCTTGAGCCTCATTCCGGTCCGAACAAGTGGTTAGATTTGATACAGGACGCTAACCGAAAGGTTAGACCAACCTCTATCTGATCTCTAATTGAGAATGCGAGTTCTTCAGTAAAGAGAAATGTCAAGACTCATCGCCCATAGGACTCTGTGTGATTGCAAATTCGATGCAAGTTTATGGTTCTGTTCTCTGTACTGATGTTGTAGAGTATCCTGCAATCGTCATCTAAATCGTAGGCCCAATAGTCTCTCAATGGACCAGTTTTTTGTTGACCCAAGGATAAAGGGTTCTCGCTCTCATATAGTCTGCCAAACGCTTTGACGGCTTTTTCCTTGAGTTCGGGGTGTCCTTTTTTCATTTTCTTATATCGATGCTTAAACCTATTCGAGCGCCAGAAATTCCACATTTTCTTTGCCCACGGCTAGGAGTCCAAGTCTTCGAGTAGAGCCTTTGGGTCTTTGAAGCGTTTCCCTCGGCCATGTTCGAGTTCTTTCTCGCTTTCGGCCAAATCAAGAAGCTCACTTCCAGTTAATGGTGGCGACTGGTAGCGAAACTTCCAAGTGCCAAGATCAAGTGTTACCATGCTCTCAGGTCCCGCCTTTGTGCTTACACCCTTACTTCTCCAGTGCACATCAGGGGAGTTCAAGACATGCCACAATGGGTTCAGGGCGAGCGGAGAGGTTGAGTATTGGGACTCCTGGACTGAAGAACTGGCCTCGGCAAACCTCTCCAATCGTCTCACCTAACCAATTTATCTTCCGCAGTAGGTTAGTTAAAAGGGCAACGGAAAGGGTAAGGCATGACAGAGCAAGAACAGCCAATTGAAGACATCAAATACGATTCCTACGCTGACTATTTCATGCTAGGGTGGAAAAAGGGCATAATACGTCTGTCCCTTGGGCAAGCTGTCCGTAAGCCTCCTCGAATCTACGCTAACATCTATCTGTCTCTCGCAGACTTAGAGGCGTTGCAGAAGCTGATTTCTGATAATCTCCCCGCTATCAGGAAAGTCCACGAGACTCAATGAATCTCGACGGTTTTTGACAACTCAGCATGCCCTCGCAACTTGAAGACAATAGAGGTCATGCTACCCCCCAACCCGTTAACACGTGATGAAAACGGGGCGAGCACCCTACTCAAGTTAACAGCACCAGAAGCCCCCCACCCCCCCTGGGGGGTCCCACGGAGGAAGAAACGCGTCTCACAATGAGCTGTCGAGAGACAGGTAGGTGTAAGTCGAATGTTTCGTATTCGTCATCAAACTGCAGCGCCGCTTTGCATTGATTTGTCGGACAGTTGACTCGAGGTATCGGACAGTTCCCCACATTCCATAATTCAGATGTATGCTCCAAAGCACACATCTGGTGTCGCCGAGATCTCACTGGCATGGGTCCGTTCGCGTTTGCACGCTTCTTCTTAAGGGTAGGCTCGCGGGGCCGATTCTCATCAGTGATTGGCCAAGGTTGGACTCAAACCGATCTGTTCGATTCCCAATCTTGGCGTGCGCTACACACGTCTGAACTTCAGATGAGTCGGTCCGGAACATGCCTCGGATCATGCGACACACTGGGTTTGAGATTGAATTTCTGAAGCCGTCGTTCCACTCGTGGGTACCGTATCAGCTCCTCAAGCTCCAGGTCGTTCGCGAGTTTGCGTTCAATCTTAGAGAGGCGATCCCTCAGTTGACAGATGTCTCTTTCAGTGGAGAACGAGGACATGACCGCAGGATGGCAACTCACTCCAGCATCGCGTAAATTACTCAGCGCGTCTAGCTGTTGTTTGAAGCCTCCACCGTTGGCTCCTGTCAGGTTCTCAAACTCATCCTCACATGATCCCTTGAGCGAAACCCGTACATGGAGGCACCGAAACGTGGCCAGTTCGGTGCAGTAGGTTGGATCCGCTCCGAGAAGTATGCCATTCGTCTCGAGTATGAATCGAAGTCGGTGTTGTTTTTCGATCTCGGTGAGTATGTTCAGGAGGTGGGATCTGCCAATCGTGGGCTCGCCTCCACTCATCCTCACCTGAACAAGACGCCCGCTAGCGACGACTCGCAAGAGTCTCTGAGCGGCTTCCACAGGCGCAAGGAATTCGCCGGCTGCATCAGGCCGTTCTAGGATGTTCTCCGAGACCCAGCAGAACCTGCAAAGCAGCCCACATCCAACGACATCCGCGGTGGCAATGCCGCCGTACCATCGATCCGCTCGGAAACGATAGTACTTTCTGAGTTGTCCTCGTGCAGTGTCGCGGGTAACAATCGACTCGATCGCACGGTGTCGAGCAAGCGCATCGTACATAATTGCCAAAATGCAGTCTCCAGAGCCGCGTCTATCTGGCTTGCTGCCATTGAGAATGTATGCCTGGGAAACAGGCGCTTCCTCTACACTTTGTACAGATACAGTGCGTGCAGCCCTAGTGGGCCTTGAATAAGCTCGACCCGCGCCGGTGTCCAGTCCGGAATTGAGAAGTCGTGAGAGACGACGCGAGCTCCGCTACGGAGTTCTCTTTCGAGTTTCTTCCGCAAGGCCTCGTTGACCGAAGGCAGAAGATACATCGTTACAATATCCGCATTTGAGAGGTCCGTCTGGAAGAGGTTCTGTCTTAGGGCGTGCAGGTTCGGTTTCA
>Ga0315282_10013745_pt1 | contig 12151 bp, 22 predicted proteins | sample YL17G07_20_MG_FD_203693 | JGI IMG/M metagenome (GOLD analysis project Ga0315282, IMG submission 203693) | Sediment microbial communities from Yellowstone Lake, YNP, Wyoming, USA - YL17G07_20 | ecosystem: Environmental > Aquatic > Freshwater > Lake > Sediment | place: USA: Wyoming | collected... | reverse complement strand
CACATGCCAAGACCGAGCACGATAGATGGAAAAAGGTATATCAAGATTCGTGTAAGCGAGAAGTTCTATAAATTCATAACTGAACTATCAAAAAGGTTTGGAATGTCAACTTCCGAGCTTTGCAGGAGTGCTTTAGAAATTTCATTCATGGCTATGTATGTTGGAAAAATAAACAGCATAGAGAAACAGTTTTACAAGAGATATTTTAAGCCGTTTCAAGAATCTATGAAAAGGAGTCGGAAAGGGAAGAAGAGCTGATTCTCTGTCTTGGAAGACTTGAATCTCTCTCCTTGATTCTTCTTCCGAAAACTCTGGGTGAAAAATAATGGAAGAAACAATAACGCTGTCAAAGAGGAAGTATAGATTTTATAAAATCCTCACTGTGATTTGGTGGTTAATCCTGCTTGTTTTTGGCTTGGTCGCCATATACGTCTGGAGCAACATTCCAGCTTATTGCGACTGTCCGAAATGCTTTATAAATATAAAAAATGTAACTGTTCCTCTAATAAAAAATATAACTATTTCTTAATCAAGAAGGCAGACTACAAACAGCCACACGAAAAACAGGAACAGGATTGTAATCAAGAGTGGATTTTTCCAGTAGGTGGGCATAGCCAAAAAGAAAGTGATGAAAAGCAGGAGCATTATAAATCCGAAAAAGACTTTTATCGGTTTCATGTTCTCCCTCCAACCATTGGAATCAGCACGTATTTGAAACCTATGTATACTAAAATAATTATAGCCATGATTATCAGAATATAAATCCATGTCGGACTGTTGCATTCGTTCCTTTCAGGGTCACAGCCAGAACTACATATTTCAACTTCTTGACTTTCAATGGTTCTGCTGATGTTTCTCTCTGGAACATTTATGTAAACCTGCCTGATGTGAATCAGAGTTGAATTGTCAGGAGAGCATACATTATAAGTTGAGATGTTCTGAGCAAAGGCAGTTGAAATGCTAAGCAAAACCAAGATTGCAGGAAGGTATTTGTATATATCCATCATATCAACTCTTGTTTTTGTAAAGCTTTCAGGTATTGCATGACTGTTATGGCAATCTCATCATAATCCACCGATGCTGTTACTGTCACATTCCCCAAAACGATGCTGTCAAGTTTTGCTTCAAGCATGTTTCCCCAGAAGTTTATTGTTGTGTTCAGCAAATTACCCCACCAGTTCATAGTGTTGTTAATCGCTGAACTTTCGCTTTTTACTGTGTCATTCACAGAAGCAATCTCATCTTGAATCTTAAACAGCTTTGAAAATATTGATGAATTTACAGCAATTATGCTTTTATTGAGGACTTCTGTTTGATTTGTCAAGAGAGCATTGAAGTCGTGAACGTTTAATTCCTCGCTTCCGTATATCTGCGAGGGATAGACAGTTTTGTTTGCTGTAAATTCCAACTGTAAGAAATCGTGAAACTGGTAGTGTCCACTGCCCATGTTTATGCTGTCTAACTCAACTATTGAAGAACCATTTGAGTGGACAAGACCACTGATGTTTTCTCTTTTTAAGGTCGTAACCACAACATCGTCTACCTTTCTCGTTGTTGTAGATGTTATGAGTTTGAAAGCTCCTGAGGTGTAATTAAACAGATAAAGATTAAATGCTCTGCCATCTACATCATGCATTCCTGCCCATCTTAGTGTTATTTGCTCAATGTCGCTGTTAGTTGCTATGGTCGGTGGTCTGAGGAAAAAATAACTTGTCTTTGCATCAGCAGTCGCTGGATTTGACAAGATTTGATGGTAAACTAAGTCCCTTACATGAGTTGAGGTGTAATCATTCGCATAGTTGCTCCCATCTAAAATTTGGCTACCTGTTGCTGAAGAAGTTAAAACACGTGAAGGATAGATGCATATTGCGTTAATCATATACACGCCAGTAGTTGTCAATGGAGATGTTGTAATGTAGTAAATTCCATTCTCAAGGAAGGTCATTGTTTCATAATTTATGAATTTTGTGTTGTTCGGAAAATAAACAGTTGCCCTACAACTTGCCTCATTACCAGTGGTATCATTTTCTGTCAGTTGGAGGAAGATTTTTCCAGTTTCATTGACTAAATATTCAGTTCCGTGAATGGATATGCTGTGCCTTACACTCTCAAAAATTTTTGAAATCAACCCTGTCTTTTCTAATATATCGTCTATCTTCTCATCAGTAGTTTTAGCACTTGCTAAAGGAAGCAACAGAACGAATATAAGAAGGAATAAAAAAAACTTCTTCAATCTCAGACACCTCTTACCAGTTCTAAGATAGTCCATATCAGACCAATGATGAATGGGGATATCACAAGAGTTCCAAATATCAGGTAGTCAGATGACACTGCCATCAGGCTGAAAAAATATCCGATGTTTGATATGGGGTAAACTATGTAATCAATGATTGTTGGCTGTGGTGGTATTGTCGGAGGAGAAGGTGCGTTCTTGACTATGGAAACTCCTGCCATAGAGCTTAGTTGCACGACACAAAAAAGAAATACTGTGTAAAAGAGAATGAACTCCAATTTTGTAATCATGGGCATTTAAATCACCCCTATCAGAAACTTGGCAGTGAGGAAACTGGCGACTATTATCAAAGCTATGGTGAGCCAAGCAGGATAGATTCCAAGTATTGAGTAGATGATTGCTAAAATCATTGCTGAAACAACAAATACTATTCCTGAAGTCTGACCTCCACCAACATATTTTGATGTTGCGAGTGACAGCAGACCAGACGTTCCCAACAGCATGATGGTTGAAAAGAACAACGGTGTGAAGAATGGTGCTAACCAACCTGCACCTGCTCCGACCAACAAACCTGTATCCACCAAAGGAGCTTGTGATGAGCTTCCAGAAGCGATATTTGTTCCTAAAGTTCCCCTGCAGTCATAGGCAGTTATATTTATTGTTTGTCCAGCCCAAGCAACATTAAAATCAATACTGTTTGACGGAGCTGATTGACCATCTGCACTTCTTACAGTAACCTGAACGCTGTGGCTTCCAGCCCAAAAGTTATACTTCTCGGTTATGGTCAGTGGTGGCTCTTGGTCATACCTCTCTTCACTGCATATAGGAGTTGTCACATCAAACCAGCTAACATAGTAAGGTGGCGAACCACCTTGAATTGACAATGTAAATGTGAATATTGTTGTTGTATCTCCTGATGTTGGTGACAATCTCAAAGTCGCATTCAAAGGATTGCCCAATGGCAAGGCAGACACGCTGACTGGAATAGCCGTAGATGTTTTCAAATTTCCAACAGAATCTCTTGCTATTGCGAAGGCATACCAGTTTCCAGAAGGAAGATAATCTGCGTATCTACATATTTCATGTTCTCCAACAGCTCTGCACCCTCCAACTTCTATGTCAGTTGTGTTTAGATAGATTGTGACAGTGTAAGGTGCATTCCCACCGTAAATCTCGCTTGTTGTGAATGTGAAAATATCTGTAACGTTTGCTGATGTTGGCGTGACATTCAAGGTGAATGGGCTTATTCCAACTCCTGTTATTATTACAGGAACAGAATTGGTCACTGTGTTGTATCCAGAAGAATCATTGACAACTGCATACCATATCCATGTCCCAATAGATGAACCACCATTTGACTTAAGAACGTATGTATCGTTGTAGAGGTTGTAAATTGTGGCAATAAAGGTGCTATTCATATAGTATGTTACGTTGAATGGCGTGTCCAAATTATTGGTTGTGAGTTGAAAGTCAAAAATTGTGCTTAGAGTTCCAGATGATGGTGATACTGACAATGAAACATTTTTTTGTTCTGACCACACCAAGTTGTCAAATCTAAAGTCATTGTTGCCTCCACCTAAGAAAACGTATGTCCAACTTTTGCAATCTTCTGCATTTGTAATTGTTTCAGTATCAAGAAGAGCACTATTAACATAAATTTGCAGTGAGTTTGTTGTAAATCTCAGATGAATGTTATACCAGTTTCCAGAAACAAAATCATAGTTCAATAATCCAGTGCTCACGCCACAACCGTTAAAGACAACTTGGTCACTCCAGAAAGCAACTATTAATTGACCTTTATAGCCATAAGCTGGTGGGTATGATGAATTAGTCCCAAATAGTAGCGTTTCTTGTTGCCCAGTATCGTATTTTGTATCAATATAAAAATCAAAAGGTGGATTTATGTCAAGAGCTGTGTTGGTATTGTGAATGTATCCACCCATATAAGGAGTTATGACGTGCAATACACCAGCAGGAGCTATTTCATACGATGCCATTTGAAATGTTGAAAAAGACCAAAGTCCAAAGTCAGTCGCATTGCTCCAGTTGTTGGCGTTGTCAAAATTATCCACAAAAGATGTAGCGATGGCACTACTCATAAAAATAAGAAAGAAAGAAAAAATCAATGGTGCTACTATGAGTTTTTTCATTTACCTTCACTTTCTAATTTGTTTTCCCTCTTTAAAAGTTTTTATCGTCAGAGTGATTGGTAAGCCGAATAAAAGAACCAAAATATCATGCAGAGTATGAAGACCAGAAACCAGCCGTAGAATGATGGTGGAATCGGGAACAAAGGAACTACCTTGACCAGAAGGACTGATATGAATACAATCATAACTAAGATGGTTGGAAAAACCAATATTTTCTTTCCAAGCTGACCTTTAGAGTGACATGAAGACATAGCTCATACCCCAGATAAATACAATTAGAACTGTGAATAGAAATATGTATTTGACCACGTTTTCAAGGGTGAGCTTGAACTCTGCAAAAAGAACCTTTGTGACAAACAGATACGCAACCAATGGCATTAAGATTGCCACCAAAAGCCCACCGATTGGGAACACTTGCACAAATCTTGCTGTCGGCAATGGAGGAGGTGGTATGACATCAGTCGTTACATTCACAGCATACACAGACTGGATTAGAAACATCAGTGGAAATGCAAAAGATACAATTGCAGAAAAAATGCTAACCAGATGGTCTTTATACAGAAAGACCAAAACTGATGAGACTGCCAATACACCGACTAAAAGATATGTGCCGACATTAAATTCTGCAACATCTTCTTTTGCGAGAGGCGAAGATGATTCATTCCGAACAACACCTTCCTCTCTAAGTGTTGTGGTCGTCATGGGTGATGAAGAAGAAACATAGGTTGTAGTAGTATAGGTTGTTGTAGATGACGCTTGATTCTGATTTGAACTTGCCTGAGTGGTTGTTGTAGTGGTTGTTGTTTGCTGTTTAGTTAAAATGACATTTACTTTCACTCTTGGCTGAATCACGACTTGTCCAGTGCTATTCTCTGGCTTCGCATACACGTAAAATCCTGAACTGATGTTTCCAGCTTTGGTGAATTCTATCTCCTTTGTGATAAAGTTGTTATATCTTGTAGAACCTTTGGGGACTGTAAACTCGCTTCCACACCAGTTGCAACTTACATATTCTTTTAAATCGTTCTCAATCACAATCCAGTAAACAGCGTTGCTGTCTCCTTCAGGATTGAAGAATTTGAAAGCGACAACTGTCGGTGAATTTATCACTACTTGGGAGGGTTCTACGCCTATGGAAACCTTTTGGGCAAAAGCAATTCCTGTAAACAAAATCAGGAAAATTGGTATCAAAGCCATTTTTTTCATTTTCATCACACGTTTGCATATGTTATAGTTACAGTTGAGCTGTAGTCTGTTGCGTATTGTCCATAAGGTATTGAGAGCCAGTAGCCATGATAGTTGGTTGTGTAAGAGTATGGAATGTTGTCATCAATCAATACATCTGTCAGTTGCAGTATTTTTGACTGTCCAAGAGATAGGTCTGATGCAGTTGAGTTCGTATCCATTCTGAGATTTGTTATCGGAAAAGTGTATCCACCACCAGAAAAGTCAGTTCCGTGAGCAGATACCTTGTAGTTTGTGTTTGTATCAACAGTTGCATTTAAAATTCCTATCTGGTTTGAGGGAAATGGATTGTTTGTTGTGTTGTGTTGGAGAGAGCCAAAGCCAATTCCAACGTAGTGGAACGTGACTGAGATATAAGTTGTTGTTTCTTCCGAACCTATTGAATAGGTCGGCTCTGGTGTGGAGTATTTCCTCATCTTCACATAGTCAAATGACATTCCACCCACTGCGTCTCTCCATAGTTGAAACTTATCAGCTCCTGAAGGCAACCAAGTATCAACAATTGTATCTAACTTTGTTCCGTCATACCATAAAGTCCAAGCACCACTCTGGTTTCTTGCGACAGTGTCGTTATGCCAGTTGCTATTTCTTGCAAAACCCACAGATATTGGAGTTGTTGCTGAACCATCTTTATATCTCATCAGGTTCATATATACTGTTGCATAGTAATAGTCGTAGTGCCTAACTATCCATCTGTTAGCATCGCTTAAGTAAATCACACTGCCCAATAACCCACCATTGGTTGATGATGTGCTGAAATTGTATTCCACAACAAAATCCGTCAATATTGAGTTTGTTCTAATGTCTGAAACTGTGCCACTGAGAGACAATATTCCATTTGAGTTTGACGCTGTTCCTGAAATAATGCTCCATTTTGTTGTGTTGAAAGAACCTGAGAAGTCGTCAAAAATGTAATAAACTGACTGACCGTCACTTGCAGAAGTCAAGGTGGAGTTGCCATAATAAATAAAGACTGTTTCGGTATCAGAGCCAGTTATTTTTGGAACTTTGACCCAGACCTTAGCCCAGCTTGAGTCAGACTTGCCTTCAAGATAATAGTTTATCTCCTGCTCCAAACTTGATGTTTTGTTATACCAAGTGAATCTCAAGTCATCAAAATCCGACTGCATGTCTGAATCGTAGCTGATATAGAAGGGAACTTGATAATCTGCTAAGGTGTTTGAATTTTGAGTATTAATTACTGTTATGTTTTTTCTTTTCATCAAATTTGAGTAATACCATGATGGGTCTTCAGCAAGGGAAAGCGTAGAGAAAATTGTAAAAAAGAATAAAAAAAGAGCTACTGGAATAATCACTATCTTCTTCATGTCATCACCCACCAATTGCCTAACTCTCGTTTGCGAATGTCACTGTTACAGTTGTGCTGTAAGTTGTTGGATACTGACTTGCTGGAATGCTAAGCCAATAGCCGTGATAGTTAATTGTTTCTGTTGGCGCTATGTTTGTGTCTATGGGCTGTGATGAACCAGATAGTGTTACTGCGTCAGACAAAGCAAGGTCACCTGCAGTCGGGTTGGTATCAACTTTCAAGTTGTTTATGTTGAAGGTGTGGCTTCCACCATCTGAAAAGTCAGTTCCAGAAGCAGAAACCCTGTATGCGTAGTTTGTATCCACTGTTACGTTGTAGATTCCTGTTGCCTGATTTGGTGCAGGATTGTTGTTTGAACCAGCACCCAGACTTCCAAAGCTCACTGCACTGTATTCAAAGGTCGCTGTTATGTATTTTGAAACTGTGGCTGAAACTGTAATGTCATCTGCTATAACTGGCACTATTGAGAGGAGTGATACCATGAGACTTAGGACTACAGGTATTATCTTCTTCACTTATTTCACCTGCCCTGTCCTTACAGTCCGAGCTCTATTCCGAAAATTTCTCCAGACATTTTTGCCAATCCTATACCAACTGCTACACCCACAAGCAATGATAGAACCAGAGAACCTACTGTTCCACCGATTCCTAATTGGGTTAGGTTGCCAGACGCTTGAACAATTGCTCCTGTAAGTGTAGGAACAAGTTGTGCAATTCCGACTATAACAGCTACCCCAAAAATCGCTGTGGTGAGCATTGCTAAGGAAATTTGTCCTTTGTTTTTCATAACTTTGTTCACCTTAAAATAAATTGTCTTGCCCCACTTAAAAAATAGTATTCAACGCTCTTAATATATCAAATGCTTATATACAAGATTTTCAAATATCTAATTAATGATATTCAACAAGAACATAGTTGATTTAATCATTCAGATGAAGGAAAAGAAGTCTGTGACGAGAAAGACGCAGACGATTTACAATAGTGTTCTTGGTTGGTTCGTTGCTATGAAGTGGCTTAGAGACCATGACTTGATAAACTCCAACGGAACTGATAGGAATAATTTTAAGATTTGGAGTTTGAACGAAAAAGGAAAGGAAATAGCCACTCACTTGGAGTGCATGAGAGATATTTTAAAGGTTGATGAAAAATGACGAAAGCCCTATACTTCCACACTGAAAACGATGCAGAATTAATCAATGCTAAGGTGAAAGACGGTGGAATGGTTATCGGTGATAAAAAGTTTGTTGTTGATATGTCAAAGCCGTTGAATCTTAGAAGGAAATTCGGCATGACAGAGCCACTCTATCTTTTGAAATGGGATTCAATTTTTCCAGCAAGGATAAGTCACAATGCTGTTGAAAGGCAAATTAAGATTAATGAAGTCAAAGATGCTGTTCTCGGCAAAGCACCTGTTGAACGGAATTGTATAACAACTCTGGTTTTTACACGAGACGCTAAAAACACTCCTGAAAGTCTGCAAAAGACTGAGAGCCTGAAGATTTTAGGTGGAATGCTAAGGGTTAAAAAAGAAGTAGGTGGCTTGGTGTTGCTGGTTGGTGGAGTTGTTATAGGAATTACAGTGACGGTTTTGCTTATATATTTCAAATTCCTTAAAATATAAATTAGGTAGAAAAAATGGAAGAAGAAATAAAAAAACTTGAAGAAGTGAAAGGATTAGCACCAGAGGATAAAAAGACAAAGATAAATCTGCTTGAAATTCTTTTAGAATCGCTTAAAGAGAGAGAAGGAAACAAAAGAACTAAGCTCGTTGAGGCGATGGCTTAGTGGCAACAACAGAAGCAAAACCCTCACCTATGGCAGAAAGACCGATGGGACAAGAAGAGAGCTTAGCCAGAAGTCTTCAAGAGCTTACGAGTCCTACAGATGAAACGATTGATTTTCACAGTGAATTTGATGACGAAGAGATACTTTATTTGTCAGCACTTAAGACTTGGGCTAAAGTGACTGGCTTTGATGTGATAGCTGATTTTTGCACTGCTTTTGAAAGACTGAGGGTTTCAAGATTCAGGCAAGGCAGGAGAGAAGTTGCGTTTACAGTAGGTTTGGCTGGTGGTGGGGGCATGAGAGCTCCTAAAAGCCTCAGAGACATGGTTGGCTCATTAAGAGTTTAGGAAGGGCTACGTGGAGGTGAATACCTGTGGTTTTAGTATGTATAGCAGGTGAACTTCGGCATAGGCAAAACTTTAACTCTTAGTTATCTCGCATGGAACAACTGGTTCTTCAAAAAACGTAAGATAGCTACAAACTACAACCTTTACGGCATTCCTCATTATAGGATAAAGACAATCGGTCAGTTCTTCAATTTCATACCTGAAAAGGAAACCGAAGAGGATATATTGAAAGGCGAGGAAAAATGGTTCGGTGGCGATGACTTCTGGAGATGGGTGAGCAGTCAAGCCTTTGGATTGGGTTCAAGGAAGAAGAAGGAACTTATAGAGAGAATACTGATGGCGTCACGTAAGGCATTTGTGACTGTCAATTATACGACACAGCTCTTTAGCCTGATACCTTCAAACATCAAAAATATAACAGACTTGGTGATGAAGCCGATATTGTCACCTGACCAGAGCTACTGCAAGGTTTATGTTTTTGGTCTGATTGAAGGTCATCTGCTACAGCCGATGCAACCATTCTATTTCAACACAGAGCCAATCTATGCCATTTACAACACTTATGAGAGAGTGGCTGAGGTATTGATGGATAACGAAGGAGAGGCAGAACCAGAACTTGTTGAAAACAACTGGCTGATAGAGAACAATTCTGCATGGAAGAGATACTGCATCAATACGCTAAATATAAAACTTGACAGCGAGGAATTTATGAAAAAAAACAGTGAAGTCATGGAAGGATTGAAAAGAGGGCTATGATTCTTCACTTGTATAAGACGCTGAAATATCACTTGCTCCGTTCTTCCTAATTTCCCTTTTTGGTTTGCCCTTTTCTTTATGAACTTTTCTCGCGTGTTTTCTAATTTCCTTCCTATCTGAAGTGAAAAATTTGCATAATCTACATCTATATCTTTTCATAACTCATTTCTCTTCGCTTATCAGTTTCAGTTTTGAATCGTATTTTTTCTTAAACAGAACGTTCCACTGCTTTACTTTGCTCCTTACCCTTAGCCAATTGAATGCTTCTCTTCTATAATCAGAACCCAAAAAAAGCTGAAAGAAAACTATATCCTCGTCATAAAATTTCTTGTCAAGCGTCAATACCATGTGATGCCCATGCCTTGTTTTCCTTTCGTTAAAATTCACTACGTTGAAATTGAAAATCCTGCTCAACATCTGCAATCTTTGATAGAACTCTATCTTATTCAACGATTTGTCAAAATCAAGCATTAGCTCATCTGAAGTATTCAAAATCTATCGCCCCTTCAACTCTCCAAGTTATGTCGTTGTCAAACTCAAAAACCTCTCCATTCCTGCTGTATCTTTTTCTTGCTTCCAACGGCTCTATCTTAGCCGACTCGTAATAATCAATTCCCCATTCCATAAATTGTTCCACCAGCCCACCAGAAAAATACTCTCCAAGAAGTTCATTTTTTAGTATTGTGACAACCCTGCGAAACTCAATTGTGTTCAAAGGTTTTTTGGTTGTTATCACGCAGTAAATCTCAAGGGCTAATGGGTGGTCTCTTTCTTTCTGCTCCAATCCTTTGCGTCTCTGCCAAGACATAAATTCAGCAAGAGTTTTCATTCCTTTCTGTATCTTCCAATTCGTTGTCTCAATCGGCTTATAGATGACGTGACCGAATACACGGTTTACTGTTGGCATTTAACCTCACCTTTTTACTCTTTTCAAAACAATAGCAAAAAGAAAGCAAAGCCCTAAATGTGTCGCAATTAAAGACACTATTCCTGTATGATATAATGTTCCAATATCCACGTGTTCAAAAAGTAGCGATTGAGCATAAGCACCTGTCCCTTTAAAAGTCATGCTATAGTCTATTGACATCAATCCCATGAAAAAGACCATATTTAACATAAGCAAAAGCATGATTGCTGAAATGGAATAGCTCATATTCTTTCTATCACTTTCCATACGCCAACACCAACCGTTTTAATTTTCTTCTCTCTTTCAAGTTCTCTGAATATTTTTGATACTTTATAATTTGAGATATGGAAATTGTCAGTGACATCTCTCGTTATAATTAGACTGTCATGGTCTAATATAAATTTTCTTATCTCTTCCCTTTGTTCGCACATCTCAACATATCCCTCATTATCGTAAATTCTGTTGCAATGTAGATTATCAAGAGTATTAGCTGAACCTTAAAAGGAAATTCTAAGAGGATTGAGATTAGCAACGCAACAAATACAGTCATGGCAATCATTTCGTATTCACCAACGCTAATTACTCTTTTTTCCATAATTTCTTCCTTTTTCATACCTTCACCTTCTCCAATATTTTCATAACATCTGGAAAAATATCAACTGGAATGAAAATTCCCTTAGCTGTGAGCCCTTCATATTTTGCAGTCTTGACTCTTTTCCTTATGTCAATGTATTTCTTTGCCCTGAAAGTGACGCTCCTAACAAGTATCCAAACGCTGTCAGAAATCTTTACCTCGCCTATCTTCTTCTCGTCTGGCATGACATATCATTAGTATGATAATTATTAATCCTTTGCCCTACTCCCCACGACCAACTTAAGGCATAAGAACACAATAGACGATAAGTATATACTAAGTATGCTTGTCAAGTAGAATAATCATACTGAGTGCGTGTGCTTATAGGAATTTTGTGTGTTGAAATCTTTAAATATTTAATTATCAAGTTATTATAAGGTGGAAAACGTGCCAAAGAAGAAAGTAGTAAATAAAGAATTACAGAAGTTATTAAGCAGTGGAACGATGAACAGAACAGCAATTTACATTAATTCTGCTGTCTGGAAAGAATTTAAAATCCATGCCACAAGAATAGGAAAACCAATGTCAAAACTACTTGAAGAATTGATTATAAAAGAGTTGAATTTGAGATGAAAGAAGGAAAAACAATAAGGAAACATAAATGGAAAAGAATGAGATTTTTGGGTATGAAAGAAACCGGATTGGCGACATATAGTTGTTCAATTTGTAAAAATTACTGCCAATTTGGTGTGCGGAGAGAAAAAGCATACTGCAACGGAATTGAACAGAGATTTGAGGGATAAGGAATGGTGCTGAGAAAGACG
>Ga0315282_10013744_pt1 | contig 12151 bp, 7 predicted proteins | sample YL17G07_20_MG_FD_203693 | JGI IMG/M metagenome (GOLD analysis project Ga0315282, IMG submission 203693) | Sediment microbial communities from Yellowstone Lake, YNP, Wyoming, USA - YL17G07_20 | ecosystem: Environmental > Aquatic > Freshwater > Lake > Sediment | place: USA: Wyoming | collected... | reverse complement strand
GTAAGTATCCCCCGGCAAAGCCGGGGGCTTTAGGATGTGAGCCGCTCAAAGCGGCTAGTCGGGGTCGCTAACGCGGCCCCGTTTTTCTCGGGCCACCTTCACGATGGCCTCTCACCAAAGCCCCATCTGGTCCAGTCGCTGGTCCTCTTGCTCCTGTTTCCGGATGTACTCTCGAACTACCGCCTCATCCCGGCCCACCGTGGACACGTAGAACCCTCGCGCCCAGAAGTGCTGGCCCACGAAATTCCGCTTCCTCTCTCCGTAAACCCCAGCCAGATGGATCGCGCTCTTGCCCTTGATGTACCCGATCACTTGCGATACCGCGTACTTCGGCGGAATCGCCACCATCATGTGTACATGATCGGGCATCAGATGACCTTCTTCGATCCGACTCTCCCTTTGCTCCGCCAACCGGCGGAAGACCTCCCCCAAATACCGCCGTGGTTCCTTGTACAAAGTCTTCCGTCGGCACTTCGCGATGAACACCACATGGTATTTGCACTCCCACTTCCTATGGTTTAGGCTTTCCTTTTCGTCCATCGTGGATCTCCTTTTCGTGTGCTTTGGCGGCTCACGTTAAGGAGTTTCCGCGATGGATTCCCGGATTTGTCAAACTTCTACTGCCACCCCGGCAAAGCCGGGGGGCCTCCTAAGATGCGCTAGGACAGGGATGGCAGATCGAAGAGTGTTTCCTTCGTTGGCACCGATAGCGCGTAAGTCCAACACAAGATCCGCTTCCGAAGGAATGACTCCGAGTGTTTCCAGCAAACTAGCCACCTGGGCGGCCAAGTCGTCCGATTCTTCGAAGTCTTCCTTCTGAAGTCGTATACAAACCCCATGTCGGTCGTTGGCGATGACTTCCCTGCACGACGATTGATACTCGTCCCCGCGTATGAGACCCGTAACAGGTATTAGTTGAAGGCCGTCTCGCCGGGCTGTTCTGAAGACGTCGGCTAAGGGATGATCTCCACCAGCCATTCTCTCTTCTGGTGCAATCCATAGTAGGTCAAGGAACGCTGGCCGTTCCACGCCCCAGGACTGAACGATCTTGCTACTCAGCTTCTCGAGGTGTTGATCGATTGTCTTGCCAGGTTGGTCCCCTTCAAAATCCCATGGAATCGGCGGGTGGGTATTCCAATGAAGGTGGTCAGTGATTCCGATTTGATCCCGGTCACTTGTTCCGAAGTGAAGGCGGTCGTTATCGGAGCGAAGCGACGCTGGCGTTGTTATGGTGCTTGAAGTGACCGGGATCGGTCAACTGGAATTCGGTTTCAGCTTCATCTTTTCTTCTCTCCTTCCTTGAGGATAAAAACCCGCCGTTGGCGCGGTGGAAATGTGGGAATCCGGCGTTGTTGGCCGGATTTCCACATTTCCACGGCGCTTTTTCATCTCGTCGTGCTCGGAGCCGATTCGCTCCGCTGCGAATCGCCCTGAGCGCACCGAAGGGGCTCACGGTAAACTCCGCGACGGAGGTTACGGTTCCTTGCCGCTGCGCTTTTTGCGCATCGACTCGCCGCGCATCTCGATACGGTGAGCATTGTGCACCAGTCGGTCGAGAATGCTGTCGGCCAGGGTCGGATCGCCGATCTGCTCATGCCACTTGGCGACTGGCAGTTGGCTGGTCAAGATCATCGAGCGCCGCTGGTAGCGGTCTTCACAGATTTCCAGGAAGTCCCGGCGCTCGGCATCGGCCAGCGGCGCCATGGCCCAGTCGTCGACCACCAGCACCTCGAGGCGGGCCAGCCGGGCGAGCAGACTGCGCAGACTCCCGTCGGCGCGGGCCAACCCCAGATCGCGAAATAGCTGGGGAGCCCGCGTGTAGAAGGCTGTAGACCCATCCCGGCAGGCCTTCTCGGCCAGAGCGCAAGCCAGGAAGCTCTTGCCGATCCCGGTGGGGCCGAGCAGAAAGATATTCTAATGCTCGCGCACCCAAGCCGAATCCAGGGTGAGCGAGCGCACCAGAGCGCGGTCCAGGCCGCGCGGGGAGCGGAAGTCCAGGTCTTCCACCGAGGCCCGATGGCGCAATTTGGCCTGGCGCAAGCGGTGCTCCAAGGCGCGGTTCTGTCGCCAGTTCCACTGCTGATCGACCAGCAACGCGAAGCGTTCCTCGAAGCTCAACTCCGCGATCCCGGTCTGCTGGGACTGGGCGCGAAAGGCTTCGGCCATGCCGTGCAAGCGCAAGGCGTGCAACTTTTCCAAGGTCTGCTGATTCAACATGTGTTCTCCTCTCTCCGGATGGAGCTACTGCACCCTCGGCGTATCCGAGGGATCGAAATAAGCTGCACCCCGCAGGTTGTCGTGTTCGAGCGGGGGGCGGGGCGCCGAGGCCGCCAGCGGTTGGCGGTCGAGCCCGCGTTCCAGCATCGACTTCACACGCTGATAGGAGCAGGCGCCGGTGGGCACGGCTCGCGCTGCGGCCGCTTCCACCCGCTCGGGCGAATAGCGCTGGCCCAGCCGCAGAATCCCCAGGCAGGACCGGTAGCCCATTTCGGGGTGCGGTTTACTTTCCAGAATGGCCTGGAACAACCGCGCCGTGGACGGTCCCACCGACTGCGCCCAGTGCAGCAGGCGCGAGGGCGGCCAAGCTAGGTGTTGCTGGTGGCTCTTGGGACGATGCTCGTGGACGGTAGTGGCTTTATAGGGCAGGTGGCTGCGGGCATGCGAGGCCACGCGCTCGCCGCGGTGGAAGATCTCCACCGTGGTCAGCGTCGACCGGATCTCCACCACCTGCCCGGTCAGCACGTAGGGCACGCTGTAGTAGTGGCGATCGAACTCGATGTGATAGTCGATGTTGACACGCGCCGTTGCCCACTGCTGGAGCTCATAGCGTTCCTGCGGCAGAGGCCCCAGCGCCGGCCGGTCCAGCTCCTGAAAGAGGCTGGCGCGGCAGCCTGGGCGCTTGCGAAACGGCCGCTGATTGAGCTTGTCGAGTAACTCGCGGATCGCCTGGTTGAGTTCGGCGAGACTGAAGAACTTCCGATGCCGCAGCGCCGCCACGATCCAACGCTGGACGATCTGCACTCCGGTTTCGACCTTGGCCTTATCGCGGGGCTTGTAGGGCCGCGTGGGCAGCACGCCCACCCCGTAGTGCATGGCCAGTTCGTGATAGGTGCGGTTCAGATCGGGTTCGTAGCGGCAGGCCCGATTCACGCCGGTGCGGGTGTTATCGGGGATGACCAGCTTGGGGACGCCACCCAGGAATTCGAAGGTGCGGAGGTGAGAGCCGATCCCGTTCTCTAGCTCTTGGCTCTCGGTGGCTTCGGCGTAAGTGTAGTTGCTGGCTCCCAGGACGGCGACGAAGATCGCGGCCTGGCGGTCCGGCCCACCCTCCGGGTCATGGATGGGGATCGTGGCCCCGGCGTAATCGACGAAGAGCTTCTCCCCCGCCGCATGCTCCTGCCGTAGCACCACATCCAGCCGCTGCCGCCACTGTTGGTAGAGTTCACAGAAGCGGCTGTAGGCGTAACCGTCCGGGTGGGCTTGCCGATATTCTTCCCAGGCTAATTGCAGCGTCAGGTGAGGATAACGTTGGAGTTCTTCGTGGAGACGCGCAAAATCCGGAGGGGGCTTGCGGCTTTCGTAGGCGCGCCGTGGGGTTCCTCCAAATAAGGCGGCTTCCAGTTGGCGCTCATCCCAGCCTTCCGGCAGTGGCCAATTAACCCCCGCCTCCTGGGCGCGTCTCAGGTATTCATAAACCGTGCCGTGTCCGATCGAGCAACTGCGGGCGATCTGCCGCTGCCCCAGTCCCAGTTCGTAGCGCAGGCGCAGTACTTCTTTGAGCTTTCGCATGGACAACCTTTTCATGGGCAATGTGGTCCCTCCACCTTCCAGTGGAACCTCATGGCCTGAGGTGTTGTCCAGCGTCCTTTGCCCTGCCCCTACCCTGCGGTACGGAGCCCTGTGGAAATCATTCCGAAATTAATCCGGTCAGCGTTCCGACAAGCCGCTGAAACTGACCGGCTTAAAATCGGAATCCCTAACCGACTTCATCCCGGAATCGTGACCGGAATAATTTCGGAATACTGACCGGATCAATTTCGGAATCGCGACCGCCTTGCCCCAGAATCCCCAACAGCGACATGAAACCCCCGTCCATGCCGCACTGACACTCGCCGCCGACTTTCTTGGAGTCCGACGTATAATGAATACCCGTATGGTGCGATGGCCCGACGCTCAGTCATGGGTTCGGGAGAATCGTGCTCAGGAGATTCCGAAGCCTCCGAATGACGATCCCCGGCACAGAGCGTTTGCGCAAGCCAAGGCCTGGCCGGTCTGCTCTGCTGCCGCTGGGAATGGCAGTCGGGCTCGCAGCCGCAATCCTGGCCATGGTTCCGGGCAGCGTTGGGGCGGCTCCAACGTCCGATTCCTGGGGAAAACCGGTAGTTCGAATTCGGCTGGACTGTGACGCGAAACTCGCGGTTGGAGAGTTTGCGGCCCAGATCACGCAGAAGACCGGTGAGCCCCTTGACCGCCGAAAGATTCAGGAAAGCCTCAAAAACCTTTTTGCCACGGGACGTTTTCGGGAGCTGAGGGCCGATGCGGAAGCGCTCGATTCCGGCATCGAAGTGATCTTTGTGGCGCGGGCGGCCTACTTTGTGGGAACGGTCCGCGTGGAGGGGGTCTCCGACCCTCTCGATCCGGGCGAACTCGAAACAGCCTCACGATTGCACCTCGGCCAGCGGTTCGAGGAAACTGATTTGAACGCCGCTCGCGATCGCCTGATTTCCGCCTTGAAGAACAACGGATACTATCGCGCCAGTGTCGCCTACCAGGTGCAACCCGACCCGGAAACACAGGCCGCCGAGATTGCCTTTCGTGTCACACCGGGGAAGCAGGCTCGCTTGAGCTCCATCGAGTTCCACGGAGACCTTGACGTTCCCGTCCAGCAGCTCACGAGCAAGTCGGGATGGAAAGTGCATTCCCATCTGACCTCGACGCAGCTGGAACGTGGCCTCTTAAAAATTCATCAGTTATACCTGAAGCTGGGCAAACCCCAGGCGACGGTCACCATTTTGAGCCGAGATTTCAATTCTCAAGGCAATACAGAGAAACTCGTCGTGGAAATCGATGCCGGCCCACAGGTTGAGGTTCGATTGCAGGGAGCGAAGATTTCGCCATCCCGGCTCCGCGAGCTTCTTCCCGCCTACCGCGAAGGGAACCTCGACGCGGCGGCTGTGGCCCGGGGCGCCGAGGCCCTGCGCGAATACTTTGAACAGCAGGGCTACTTCACCGCACAGGTCAAGGGCGCAAAGAGCACGTCAGCCGACGCCCTGACGGTCAAGATCGTCTATCAGGTCGAGCTCGGGGAACGCGGACAATTCCAGGGTTATTCCTTCCACGGTAATGAGCACATTCATGAAAGCGAACTCGCAGCGGTTCTGTCAATTCACCCCAAAGACTTTTTCCGCGAGCGGGGAGCGTTCACGCACAACCTCCTGGCGCGCGATGCGCAGGAGTTGAAAGCCCTCTATGTAAGGCGCGGCTATGCTTCGGCGGAGATCGAACCACGCATCGACCCCGATCACGCCGGACATCGCGGCGACTTGTTCGTCGCCTTCGAGATTCGCGAAGGGCCTCGAACCACAGTGCATCAGATCTTCCTGGAGGGCGCCGGCCAGGAGACAACGGCGGGGGTCTGGCCCAACCTCCTCTGCCGACCGACACTGCCCTACTCGGATGCCAATGCGCAGGCAGACCGCGAAACACTGCTCAACTACTTCGCTGACCTCGGTTATCCGGACGCCGTGGTCACTTGGCAATCAACTCCCGCCGCTTCCGCGCAGGAGGTCGATGTGCGGTTCAAGATTGATCCGGGTCGGCAGGAAATCGTTAATCGTGTGGCAATCGTCGGCCAACAGCACACACGCCCGGGAACGGTCCACCGCGAACTGACCCTGCGGGCTGGGGCGCCGCTGCGCCAGAGCGCCGTGCTGGAATCACAGCGCCAACTTTCCGACCTCGGCGTGTTTAGCCAGGTCCAGATTGCCCCCGAGGACCCACAGGGCTCGGAATCGGGGAAAACTGTGCTGGTAAACTTGGAGGAAGCCCGGCGATGGACCGTCGGTTATGGAGGCGGAATCGAATTTCAGCGCCTGGGGAGCGAACAGCCCCAAGGGGTTTTCAAGGTTAGCCCCAGGCTTTCACTGGAAGTGTCGCGCCTGAATGTTGGAGGGCGAGCCCAGACATTGTCCCTGCGCGGGCGCCTCTCCACGATCGATACCGGCGGAGCGATTAGCTACCTCGTCCCGCGATTCCCTACGCGACGCGACCTGAGTTTCCATATTACGGCCCTCGCGGATCGCTCACGCGAAGTCACGACCTTCACCGCCAAGCGGCGAGAGGTTATCTTGAGCTTGGAGAAGCGTTTCAGTCCAGCCACGCTCCTGGCCGGCCGCTTCAGTTTTCGCAAGGTGGAAGCACTCGATGTCCAAGTAGGCTCGCAGCAGCAGATCCCCATTCTGAGTCGTCCCGCCCGCGTCGCCACGCTGGGTCTGAGTTACGCCAATGACCATCGCGACGAGCCGACGGACGCCACCCGGGGGTCCTATTCACTCGCCGACGTCGGAATCTCGCTGCGCGCTCTCGGCTCCCAATCGAGTTTTGAACGTTTTTCCGGACAGAACTCGACCTACTACCGCATCAATCGCCATTTGATTTTCGCCCGCAATACACGCCTGGCCATTGAATCCATTTTGGGTCCCACGACCTCCACAAGCGTAATCCCTTTGCCGGAGCGCTTGTTTATGGGCGGCAGCGAATCTCACCGGGGCTTCTCGATCAACCAGGCCGGACCGCGGGATCTGATCGAAGGCTTTCCGCTGGGGGGACAGGCCCTCTTCCTGAACACTTTCGAGTTGCGCACACGGTTCGGTGGCGACCGGATGGGGCTCGTGCTCTTTCAGGACTCCGGAAACGTTTACTCCCAAGTGCAACGCATGCGGCTGTTGAAATTCACTCAGAATTCTCCCACCGACCTTGATTTCAATGTCTTGTCCGCGGGCCTGGGGATTCGCTATAAAACCCCTGTGGGCCCCGTTCGTTTCGACGTGGCCTACGGTTTCAACGCTCCTCGGTATCAGGTCACCCAACAGAACGGAACACTCGGGGGAGCAGTGGAGGTGCGACAATTACCCAAGTTTCAGTTCTTTCTCAGCATCGGCCAAAGTTTTTAGGGGCTCTGCTCGGGGCAATCGTGATGGGATGCAGGCTTCTATCGCCCGTGGCGCACGCCGCGGAAACTCTGGATCGCGTTGTGGCTTCAGTGGGTAACCTCGCCATCACCGAAGGTGAAGTGGAAATGGAGTTCCGGTTCGAGAACTTCCTGGAGGGCAAGCCTTCAGAGAACCAGCCCAGTCTGCACGACCTCAAGCAGGCGCACGACCGGCTTATCAAGCAGACTCTGCTGGTTCTGGAAGCGGAGGCGGAAGGCGTGGACGCCAGCGATTCGGCGGCTCAAGCCGCCCAACTGCTCGAACAGGTCCACCGTTCGTACCCCGACGCTGCGACCTATGAGGCCGCGATACGATCCACCGGACTCAGTGAAACTCAAATTCTCGAGCGCCTTCAGCACCACGTCCGCAGCCTGCGGCTGATTGACCAGCGGCTCCGCCCCAATGCCTGGGTCGATCAGCCGGAAATCGAAACCTACTACGAGGGAACTTTCGTGCCTGAATTTCTTCGGCGCAATAAGGGTCCCGCGCCGAGCCTGGGAGAGGTCGAAGATCAGATCCGTGAAATTCTCGTACAGCAGAAGGTGGACCAACTCCTGGTCGAATGGCTGAAAGAAATCGAGGCGAACCGCCAAGTGAAGGTTCACTCCTTTTGACAGAGTGATTGCGACCGATGTCGAAAAACTTCCGAAGATCGGCAAAAATCCTGGCGGCGCTGGCCTGCCTCATTGTTTTAGCGGCAGGCGTGGCGAGCACGCCCTGGGTGCAAAGGCACCTTGAGCGCTGGGCCCTCGCCAAACTCGAGGCGGCCACGGGCGCGCGGATCGAGATCGAAGAGTTTCGATTCCGGCCCTTGATTCTGCAATTCATCTTCCGGGGGCTGGTTCTGCACGGCAAGGAGCCCCCGGCGTCTCCTCCGTTGTTCTCCGGCCGCACGGTCGTCATCCAAATCAGCCCAACAACGCTGTTGCGGCGCAGGCTCTCCCTGCACAGTATCGATTGGGACGAGGCGACAATTCACATCATTACGTCCTCCGGCGGCTCGACGAACCTTCCCGAGCCGGCCGTCGCATTCCAGACCGCCGATGGCGTGTTGGCGGACTTCTCCATCGGCCGTTTGAGCCTTGGCCGGACGAGCATCTTCTTTAACGAAGAACGTCTGAGCGTCAATCTAAACGCTAAGGACGTCGCTTTCCTGGCGCGCCGGATCGCTCGGGATAAGTATGCTGGAAGCATTTCGAGCAAAGAAATCAACTTCCGAAATGAGGGGGTGGAACTCCCTCCGGCCGCGATGACGGCGCACTTTGAGCTCTCACCCGCTGGAATGAACCTGAGTTCTTTCATCTGGCAGTGCGCAGGGTTCCGCGGCAGCGGAAGACTTTCCCTCACTAACTGGTCCTCGCCACAGATCGCGCTCTCTTATCAAGGCGAGGGCGATGCCAAGGGGTTGGCGGAGAACTTCAAGCTGGCGGGTCTGGAGGCCGGCAAACTGATATCGCAGGGTGAGATCACCTATGCCCGCCGCGAACTTGCTGCCCGAGGGCAAATCCAGGCTCGCCAACTTGTCCTGCAAACGCCTGCAGGGACCCTCACCGGCCTCTCGATGTCTGCAGATTATTCCGCAGATCGCGTACGCATCCGATTGACCCACCTCGAAGGAAGCGGACTGGGTGGAAGCCTCCGGGGCTCAGGAGAAATCTCGTTACGGGATTCGCCGCTGCGATTCCTGATGCAAGGCCGGGTGGAGAATATCGACCCGCAGCGAGTCCTCGACAGCCTCAACAAACCGCGCCCGAAGTCCCCGCCGGTCCGATTCGGCTCGCGCGGAGGGGGCATCGTCGAGGCATCGTGGTCGGGAAAATTCCGAGACTTCCACGGCCAATATGATCTTGCCTTCACCGCGCCACCTTCCCCCCCTGCAACGATGATTCCTCTGTCAGGCTCGCTGCGCGGCTCGGTGCGACTGGTGCCTGATCTGATTCTGGATGTCGAGGAGTCAAACCTGCAATCACGGGCATCGAGGTTGACTGGCCAGGGAACCCTGGGGTCACGGGATACCAATCTGGCTCTCCAAGTCACCGTGAACAATCTCGGAGAGTGGCAACCCCTCCTGGAATCGTTGACGGGAAGCTCTGAACCCATCGCGCTAAAACTCAACTCCCCGGCCGAGTTTCGTGGCGCCATCTCCGGCCCGTTAAGCAGACCCAGTTTTCGCGGACATCTAGCGAGCGGTCCCTTCCAATATCAGAATTCGAGTTGGGACAGGTTAACGGCAGACTTGAACGGGGTGCCGGATAGGCTGCAGATATCCTCCGCCCGCATCGAACACAACGGAAGTGCGCTGAATTTCTCTGGGGACGTTCCCCTCCAGGATTGGCGCATCGATAACAGTGGGGTGTTCCGTCTCTCGGTGCGCGCGGATCGGACCCGCGTGGAAGCGTTCACCAGTGCCAGGGGGAAGCATCTCCCCCTAGGGGGGAATCTCAGCGGACAGCTTGAACTCGGGGGCAGTCTGGCGGACGTTTCCGGCAACGGACATTTCGACATCCAAGACGGATCTGCGTATGGAGAGTCCGTAGATTCGTTTTCCGCTGACATCCAGGTTGCCCGTTCAACGTGGAAGTTCGCAGACGTTCGACTGGTAAAAGGGGGAGGAACGGCTCAGGGGCAAGCTGCACTGAATCCCTGGGACCGCACGTTTCAGGCGGAGTTTCGGGGCGCTAACTTCAACTTGTCGGATTTCCAGCGTGTTGCCGATTTCCTGACTCCTGAGTCGAAATCCCAACTGCAAGGGAAAGGGAGTTTTGATCTACATGGCGGCGGGTCGATGGACAACCCGACGCTCGAAGCCTCGGCGAGTGTGCAGGGCATCGTCGTATGTGGCGTTCCGGCAGGTGACCTCAGAGTCCGTTTCAGCCGGGATCGGGACCGGATGCGCCTGGAGGGAAATCTCTCGGGGGCGGGCGGGACCCTCGAATTTGCTGCTACAGGCCCGAGTTCTCCTGACCCCACCCTGGAGCTGGCTGGCAAGTACTCCACGCTTCAGCTCCAGCCGTGGGTCCGTTTGCTCTCCCGTGGAAAGGCTGGGCCGGAGCTGACGGCGAGCGGAACTCTCAGCGGCAGGATTCCCCTTAACAACCGCGAGCTGTCGGAAGTCGAGATTCAGGCTCAAGAACTGCGAATTGCCTACCCTAAGCTGGCCTGGACCAATTCCGGACCGGTCCGTGTCCATTACTCACGCGGTCGTCTGACCGCAGAACGGTTCCGACTGAGCGGGCACTTGACAGACCTCACGGTGGAAGGTGACATCGTTTTCGGCCAGCAAGGACTCCTGTCCCTTGCGGTGGAAGGAAGCGCGGAGGCCAAGCTGCTGGGGCTGCTTGATCCCTCTCTTGAGGCCAGCGGCCCGTCCACCTTGCAGCTTCGCGTCGCGGGTAGTCTTCTCCGTCCGTCCATTACCGGTACGATCCGCGTCCAGGACGTGACAGTGGGGTACGGGGACCTGCCTTTCCGCATTACAGGACTCGAAGGAGAAGTCTCTTTGGATGGAGATCGCGCTACCTTGCGCGGGCTGCGGGGCACCAGCGGCGGAGGAACCGTGACGCTGGGCGGGTTTGTGACATTCGGGAGCACGCAGCGCATCAACATGAAAGGCGACCTAAAGCAGGTTCGGATCCGCTATCCGGCAGATTTCACCTCTCTGCTAGACGGAACGTTCCGGCTATCGGGCACACCAGAGCGGAGCCAGCTCAGCGGCGATCTGATAGTTCGCCAGGTTTTTCCGGCAGAGAACTTCAACTGGCTGGCACGAGCGGGGGAGTGGGGCGCCTCACCCGCGTCGAAGGGCCCCGCCGTGGCGTCGACGGTTGCACCCAGCGTCCGGCTGAACGTGCAACTTAGCTCAGCGTCAGCGGTGCGCTTTGAAGCGCGCGACTTGCGTCTCGTGGCGGACATTGATTTGCGATTACAGGGCACTCTGGCCAACCCTGTCGAAGTCGGAACGATTGAGATTTTGAGTGGAGAAGCGGTCGTCCGCGGAAACCGTTATTCTCTGCGACGTGGTGACATTCGGCTGACGAATCCGTTCCGTACCCAGCCGATTCTGGGTATCGAAGCGCAGACGCGAATCCAGCGCTACGATTTGACGGTGAATGTCTCCGGCCCGTTTGATCGTCTGAAGATCGCCTATCGTTCCGACCCTCCCCTGCCGACCGAAGATATCGTTTCGCTCCTGGCGTTCGGTTACGCGCGCCAGCAGGAAAGCATGTCAACGGGTACGACGCATCCGGTCTCTACGGTAGGGGCCAGCGCCTTGCTTTCCGAAGCTCTATCGACCCAAGTCTCCGGGCGCATCCAGCGGCTCTTCGGTGTCAGTCGCATCAAGATCGATCCAAACATCGGCGGCGTGGGAACGACCGGGGGTGCCCGCATTACCGTCGAGCAGCAAATGACACGTGACCTGACACTGACTTACGTGACCAACACCAGTTCATCTCAGCAACGCCTCATTCAGTTCGAGTGGGCGGCAACGGAAAAGGTCTCGGTGCTGGGGGCCCGCGATCAGAATGGCATTTTTGCCATGGAATTCAGATTCCGTCAAAGATTCCGGTGAGACCCCGAGGGAGCGGTTCCGGTGGCTGAAGACGTTGCAGCGCTCGCCGCGGCGGGTCTGGAGGCTCTGGACTATCTCGAAAGCGGGAAGGCTGCACCCCGGGACTGGCGTGCGAAGCAACAGCCTCTCCTCGACCGTTGCGCCAGGCCGCGGGTCGAATTGATCATCGCCATCACGCCTGGGATTCGCAATCTCGTGGAAGCCGCGCAATCAGCAAAGTAACTCACCTGGCGGGCGTGGAAGGCGCCGCCAACTTCTGTTCCCAGAGCGTGATCAACAGCGTGCTGGCAAGGACCATGATTCCCCCCACGATTCCCGCCAGGGTGAGCCGCTCGCCCAGCCAGAGGGCGGCGATCGGCACTCCGAAGAA
>Ga0315282_10013743_pt1 | contig 12152 bp, 9 predicted proteins | sample YL17G07_20_MG_FD_203693 | JGI IMG/M metagenome (GOLD analysis project Ga0315282, IMG submission 203693) | Sediment microbial communities from Yellowstone Lake, YNP, Wyoming, USA - YL17G07_20 | ecosystem: Environmental > Aquatic > Freshwater > Lake > Sediment | place: USA: Wyoming | collected... | reverse complement strand
AAATCCTCGTGGACTGCGCATCTCCTGAGCCCTTCTGCCCCGCCGAAAGCGATGTGGACGCTCCCGCCTATCTTCTCATCGTTGAGCACATCACCGATCGGCCGTTTGATGTTGGGATTGGTGCCTATGCCGAGCTCGGCGACCAAGAGACCGCATGGTCCTGCTTTCAGTTGGTGTTTGATGTAAGGCTCGGCGCCCTTGTTCCACTTGATGATTCTTCCATTCTTCACCCACAGCTTGGCACGTGTGCTCTTGGTGATATGCCTGCCCCAGGAATCGATCGCCAAGCATCCATCGCCAATCCCCATGTAAGTGTAGACCTCTCCGAACGGAATGTTGCTCATCGTTCCTTTCGTACTTATGTCGCCATCGTCTTCCTGGAAAACCAGCTTCCTGCCTTTCGCATCGATGAGGAAATCGGTCCCGGATGGAGATGTGATGCGTATCCGCTTGACCTTCGTCAATGAGCGCATGAGCTTAGAGTGAATCCTCATTATTTTGGAATTGTCCGCTTCCATCGCCCGGAGGAACATGCTCTCGGTCACGTCCGGCATTGACACCACCCTCGCTCCTTTCTTCCTCGCGAGACATGTCTCTGGGGAATGGGTGATGCTGATTCGTGTAGGAGCGACGATGACATCGCTCTTGGCGAATACGTTCTTGGCGACAGGAATCGGGGCGCTATGCATCCTATTCGGGCTGAGATAGACCTCAACTATATCCCCGCCCAGCTGCCCGGCAGCCGCGCACAGAGCGACGAATATCATGCAATCCTCCCGGTCAGTGACAAGGGTGATCCGCTCCCCTTGTTTCAGTCTTACGCTCTGCTTCAGCAGCTTCAATGCGGCGTCCTGCATCCTCTTAGACGGTATTCCTGCCATACTCTCCCCTCGTCAGTCAACCTTTTTTAACACTTCCCACTAAACTGCTTACATGCACGAGGCAGACAACGGGCTGGCTGACTTCATAGTGAGCCATCTGACCAAGAAAGGCGCGGCATACGCTGAGGCCAGGCTGGAGACCCACGGCGGGGACGGCTTCCTGCTCAAGAACGGAGTGATGGACGCGGCAGGCTTCGAGACCACCGCTGGCATGGGCGTAAGGTATGTTATCAACGGGACGCTCGGGTTCTTCGACACCAACATGCTTGAGAAGAACTCCATAATCAGGACGGCGGATTCCTCATTCGCCATGACCAAGACTGCATCCAAGATCGGCGACAGGGTAAAAATGTCGGAAGAGAAAGCGGTGAAGAAGAAGTACGAAGTGAAGGAGAAGAGAAAACTGGCCGATGTGGACGCCGACGAGAAGATAGGTTATGTCATCGGCCTGGACAAGGCGCTGGTCGGATGCGGAGCAAACGTCACCACAAGATACCTCAGCTACAACGACGGGATGAAGGAGAAGTATTTCGTAAATTCTGAAGGCTCAGAAATCACAGCGCGCATCCCGCGCGTGGATTTATTCTATTTATTCACAGTGAAAGAAGGAAATCAGACAGTGCAGCGGACTCACTCCGCCGCAGCAGCGGGAGGTTTCGAGTTCACCAAGTCATGGAAACTGGAAGAGGAAATACCTCGTGAAGCCAAGGCGCTCAAGAGGAACATGAAAGAAGGAGTCAAGGCGCCCGCAGGCATGACTGACATCGTTGTCGCGCCGGAAGTCACAGGCATCATGGCGCACGAGAGCGTCGGCCACCCGTACGAGGCTGACCGCATACTCGGAAGGGAAGGCGCACAGGCAGGAGAGTCGTTCGTCACCAAGGACATGATCGGCACCAGGATAGGCAGCGATATAGTGACTGTGGTGGACGACCCAACTATAGAGAACTCATTCGGATATTTCTTATTCGACGATGAAGGCGTGCCTTCACGCAGGAAATTCCTGATGAAGAAGGGCATGATCAACGAGTTCCTCCAGAACAGGGAGACCGCTGCGGAATTCGGCATCAAGAGCAACGGATCCTCGCGCGCGTCGATGTACGGAGTGGAGGCGATCCTCAGGATGTCCAACACGTTGGTACTGCCTGGTGAGTGGAAAGAGAACGAGCTGATAGAGGACACCAAGCGCGGAGTGTACTTCAAGAACTTCATGGAGTGGAACATCGACGACCTCAGGCTGAACCAGCGGTATGTCGCGAGTGAGGCTTACCTGATAGAGAACGGAGAGCTGACCAAGCCAGTCAAGAACCCGGTGATAGAGGTCAACACGCCAGCGCTGTGGGGATCCATCAACGCGATAGCGGACAGGATCGAGCTGCACCCAGGCAACTGCGGCAAGGGAGAGCCCATGCAGGGCATCCCGGTGACCATGGGCGGACCCACAATGAGGTTCCGCGCACCCATGAGATGATCATATGGTTCCAAAGAAAACGAAACCCGCTCAGCCCAAAAAAATAGTCCCTTCCGACAACATCATCTCTACTTCCGAGAAACTGATGAGGAAACTTCTGGAGGCTGGGGCGGATGATGTAGTGCTCAGCGCAGCTACTGTGTTCGGCCAGCAGACCAAGTTCGCCAACAACAAGATAGTGAAGACTGGAACATCCGAAACACAGCACATATCGGTGTTCTCAGTGTGGAAGAAGAGAGTGGTGGAGACATCGCTGAAGGAGTTCACTGATTCCGATATAGATGAGCTCGTCGCCAAGGCATCGAAGTTCTCAGCCCATCTGCCGCAGAGCGACAGCTATGATGGCATCGCTGACGGGCCGTTCGGCTACAAGGAACTGCCATACGATAAGACGATCAAAATGTCCGGAGAGAAGCATGCGGACATTACTGAAGGAGCTGTGAATGCCGCATTAGAAGAAGGGGCGAAGAGATGCTCCGGCATCCTTGAGACGCATGACTGGAAATCGTTCCTACTCACATCGCATTCTGTTGAGGCGCAGGACCAGGGGAGCTCAGTGTACTTCTCCCTACGCGCTTTCGTGGACAAGGAGGCGTCAGGCCATAAGGTGGCCGCGAGCAGGCGCATGGCTGATGTTAAGTTCGATGATCTCGCCAGGACAGCGGCCGGATTCGCTGTAGATGCAATTAACCCGAAGCCAGGCCCATTAGGTAAGTTCGATATAGTATTCGAGCCGTTCCCGTTCGCCATACTGCTTGAACACGCAGGCGGCTCCGCATCCGCGTTCGATGTGGACGCTGGCGTCTCATTCCTGCAAGGCAAAGTAGGCAAACAGGTCGGGAGCAGCAAAATCACTTTAGCGGATGACCCATTGGTGCCCAATGGGTATGGCTCTACTACATACGATTCAGAAGGAGTTCCGACAAGAAGGACTGAGATCATAAAGGACGGAAAACTGATGACGTACCTACATAATACGTCAACGGCCAAGCGCTACAAGACAAAGACCACCGCGAACGCAGGACTAGTCTCCCCGCACCACTGGAACCTGGTGCTGGAACCAGGCAAGAAGAGCAGGAAAGAGCTCATCAGCCAGGTGAAAGACGGCATCTATGTGACCAACCTGTGGTACACTCGCTTCCAGAACTATGTCACTGGAGACTTCTCCACCATCCCGCGCGACGCGATATTCCTGATCAAGAACGGAAAACTCTCGGGTTCAGTGAAAGGCATCAGGATAACCAGCAATATGCTTGACATACTGAACGGCATCGATGCTGTAGGCAAGGAATCAGAGAACATCCATGCATGGGAAGTCGATTCCTCGGTCATCACCCCGCCGGTGCTCGTGAAGGGAGTGAACATCACGAAGCCAACTGCCTGATTAATCAAACAAACGGTTATAGAATTCTTCTTTGCCAATTTGGTCTAATTCATTAAGTTCCAATTTAGATTTTTTGAGGATATCCTTCCCTTTATATTTTTCATAGAAAAACCAGGTCACATAGGTTAGTGAGACCATTTTCAATGCGTCGAAAATATGTTGCTTCTCTGCATATGAAAGCTTGCGGTATCTGCTATAATTTTTTAATAAATTTCTTGCTTTCTGAAAGTTTAATTTGCCCACTCTAACCCAACACCAATAATAGATGAGAGATGCAATGTCATAAATCAAATAAGTGTAACACGCGTCATCAAAATCTAAGACTCCTGATAATTTATTCCCCTTAAATTTGATGTTTGCAATATCATAATCGCAATGCACTACACCTTTAGGAATGGAATTGGGAAATGAGAGTTTATTCAGCTCATTTTTCAACCAATTCAGTCTTTCTTTTGCCTTGGATTTTGATCCAAATCTCTTTGCTTCGATTTTTGAAGTGTCCCAGCAATACTGCTTGTCGTGGGATTGTCTAAACTCCCAATATCTAGGCCGATATCCTTTAGAGAGATTATGCAACTTCGCAAGGTACTTTACCAATTCCTTATACTGCTGACTATTTGGTTTCTTGATGTGCTTCCCCTCAATGTATTCAAAGATAGAATAGGGTTTTTCGTATAAATTTCCGATAAAACTTCCATGAATATTTCTTATTGGTAATGCACAGGGATATTTTCGTTCATGGAAATAATGCAAAATGTCTACTTCGAATAATACATATTCCTTGGATCTATTCTCATAATATCTGAGAACATACTTTCCCTTGGTTGTTTGCAAGAGAATATTTGTTTGAACTGCCCCCTCCTTGAATTCTTTTGAATTTTGTAATATCCCTAAGTCATAGTCTTGCAATATGTTTTGAATTTCTCGATTATCAAATCTGGTTTTCATTTTATCCACACTTACAACAATCAATTATTCCATATTTAAAGTCTTAGAATTTTCTCTACCTCGTCCGAGCTTTGCTAACTAATTTTGAAAATAGAAAAAAAGTAAATAACTGAAAAAAACTACGGGGTCAGCCTGTGCATGTCCCTCGGGAACATGGTGCACTCCCTGATGTTGTTCTGCTTGGTGATCGCCATGGTCAGTCTCTGCAAGCCGAGAGCCCATCCCGCGTGAGGCGGCGCTCCGGATTTGAAGGCGTCCACGTAGAACTTGAATGCGTCAGGGTTCATGCCCTTGGCCTTCATCTGCTTGATGAGCAGGTCAGGGATGTGCACCCTCTGCGCGCCCGACGCCATCTCCACTCCCCTGTACATGAGGTCGTATGAGTTGGATATCTTCTCGTTCTCGGCGTTCGGCATGGAATAGAATGCTCTCACCGCTGTCGGGTATTCCGATATGAAGTAGGCCTCCTCCTTGATGATCTCGTAGAGCTTCCTCTCCTCGTCCCTGCCGAAGTCTCCGCCCCACTCGAACTTCATGCCGCTCTTGTTGAGCATGTCCACCGCCTCGGTATAGGTGTAGGTGTTGATCTTCTTCGGCACTTCCAGCTCCACTCCGAGCGCGGCGAGCTGCTGTTGGCAGTCCCTCTGCACTCTTGAGAGGATGTGGAGGAAAGTGTCGCTGAGCACACCCATCGCGACATGGTGGTCTGCGAATCCGATCTCCACATCAAGCCCGGTGACCTCGTTGAGGTGGGCGGTGGTATTGTGCTTCTCCGCCCTGAAGTACTGGGGAGTCATGAACACCTTCTCCATGCCGCCGATCACCGCGAGCTGCTTGTAGAGTTGCGGGGACTGGGACAGGAACGCCTCTCTCTCGAAGTAGACTACAGGGAAGACGTCGGCACCGCCTTCGCTTGTGCCTGCGATGATGGACGGCGGGATTATCTCCTCGAAATCCTGCGCGGCCATGTATTCCCTGAACGCCCTGAGGATGCGAGACTGTATATGGAATATGCTGTGGGTCTTCCTTCTCCTGAGGTCCACATGCCTGTTGTCGAGCCTGACATCGAGCTCAGATATGAGGTGCTCGGTCGGGTCCACTGGAAGGAGGATGTCCACCTTGTTGAGGACATGTATCTCCGTCGGGACGATCTCCACTCCTCCCGGCGCCTGCTTGGAGGCCTTCACTATCCCCTTGAGCGAGACGACAGTCTCCTTCGGCTGGGAAAGCTTCTCGAAAAGGTCATCGGGCATCGCGCCTTTCTTGCCGATGCACTGCACCACTCCGCTCTTGTCCCTCAGTATGAGGAATCGAATCTTGCCATGGTCCCTGGTCTCATGGACCCATCCTGCGAGGTCCACTGTCGACTCTGCTATGTCCGGAATGATTTCAGAAACGTACACTCTCATGTCTTCACTCTCTCAAAATGCGAATTCCGTTAGGAAATTCTGCATCAATAACGTTAGTATAATGGCTGGAAAGGCATAAAAAAGCGGATAGTCGCTCAGAGCCTGAGCGATTTCTGCTCTGCGCCCGGGGCGCGGACCATCACGATCTCTATTGTGGAGACTTTCGTCGGGGATCCGCCGGCAGACACCATGTCCTCGGTGGACGTCTTGATTGTCTTGATGGTGACGTCGTGGAGGAACTTATTCCTCACGATCTCGGCGGTGTCGACTGCCCTGGAGATGACCTTGCCCCTCGCCTTGATGGTGACCTCGTTCGCTCCTGCGTTGAACTGAGTGACGACAGCGAGCACATAAGCCATCACACCCTTCTTGCTTACATAGACGACATTGCCGATTGCGTGGGCTCTCGGCGGCTGGGCGTACCCTGGCTGTGACGGCGTGCCTGGCATGGGCTGCTCTCTCTGTTCTATAGGCAGCTCCTCGGTCTCTTCCATCGGATTGTATTGCTCATTCTCTTCCATAGTTCATCCCTGCTTGTCGTTTGTTAGTGAGACGCTGATGAGGTCTGTGAGATAAGTGAGATCAGTTAGACTGTAGATCAGAATCGCTTGCCCTCCCGTGCGCGCGATTGCCTGTATTCATCGACTATAGAGCCTAATCCAGAGTCCTCTTTCCCGCCTTTTAAATCTTTCTCTGGCTCCTCTTCGGAGATATCCGCATGCTTCCGTTTATCCACACTACTGGTTGTGCTTTTCGTGGCTCCGCTGGACACAACGACGTCGGAGCTTCTCTTCTTCAGGGATGACAATTCTTCCTCCTTCCTGTTCAGAAGCGCCTGGAGGCGGCGGATCTGCATGTCCTTGGATTGCAGCGATGAGCGCATTTCCCTGTCCATGCCAGTGCCCTGCTTGAACTCCCCTATCCTGCGCTGGAGCGCCTTGTTCTCCTCCTCCAGCAGTGTGAGCCTGGATCGCATCCTGATATTGGACTCCAGCAAACCAAGGACAGTGTCCCTGTCCTCCTTCCGCCTCTCCGGCTTGCCTGATGCTGATTTCGGCGCATCAGGCAGCGAGGCGGCATAGGCGAGCACTTCCTCGTATTCTTTACCAGATGGCACGAGGGCCTTGATGGCATCATCCACACGCATTCCGCTGAACGCGTAGCGCTTGACGTCCTCCTCTATATCGCTCAGCCCCTTGTCCCTCAGCGCCTTCTCTATCCACCTGATCTTGTTGCCGCTCTCGTTGAAGAAATTGACCACGGCGGCGATCGCATCTCTCTCGTGCACTGTTCCGGGCTTGAACTTGGCTGCCATCTCTGTCTTGTCCTTCTCGTGCATGTCGTTCTTGGGATGCACCAGCCTGGCGTTGTAGTAGGAGGCGATCTGTATGACGAACTCCGGAGGCTGCGCCACGTCACAGGCCACCACTATAGGCGTGCCATGCTTGGATATCTCATGCACCGCCCCCTCCTTGCCCGCATTGGTGATTGTGATTGATGTGATAAGGCGCATATTGACGTCAAAAACAGCGATCCCGACATATGTGCCAGGGTCCACTCCGACTATGAGAGATTTCATCTAAGGAAAGCACATCTCCGCCGTTAAAAAGGTTTGCGCCTTGGCTGCGGATATCGAGCAATTGTCGAAGGGAGTCAATGCACCGCTTTCTTCCGCTCGGTGAAATAGTCCTTCCTGACTTCCTGTATCTGCTGCGAGACGGTCGCCCGTATCTCGTTGGTGTGGACCTTGGTGATTCTGTCGACTATTCCTCTCATTTTTCGAAAGTTTCGTTGACTTGTTTGCTGTGATTGGCCGCCCATTCCAGCGTTTTCGCTGTAGCAGTCTCTACTTCTGATTTGGTTATGTTTCTAACCGCCGAAAGCTGCTCGATTAGAATAGGGCTTATCGCTAAGACCGCTCTTTGCTGATCGCTATACTTGTCTTGATTAGTAAGGAGACTGTATTGAAAAGAACTATTTTAGAAGAATTTGGAGCGTTCAATCGTGTTCCCTCCACCTCTTCAAGTTCTTTTGGAAAATATTCCTTCACAGACATTTTTTGAACTATGTCCTGTATATCATTTTTTGTTAATTCCATACACTCAATATCAGAGCAGCCGTTTTAATTATTTCGGCTTGTATCCCATCTCCTTGAGAAACTCATCTATATTGAATGATTCCCTACTTAGGACTTTTCTCTTCATCCCCCATACATTGTCAGCTTCTCGTTTTAGTCCCAATTTGATGAGTACGTCTTCAAGCGTCTCATATCCGTTCGGCCAGACTGGAGCTAGCTTGACTGTCGCTTCTGCTTCTTTCTTTGCCTCTTCAAGCTTTCCATTTTCTACGAGATATTCCGCGAGTATGTAATGGGCAAATGCAGATTTTGGCTCAAGCCTTACTGCCGCTCTTGCCAGGCGCTCTGCTGCCACATGGTCCTTATTTGTGTCTGCCACTGCCGCGAGGTTGATATAGTAATTGCTCAAGACGCCGTCAACGCCGAGGGTCCTAGCCGCTATAGGTTTGACGCGCCTGTCGATGATCTTATTGAGAGTGGGATCAAAGATGACGGTGTAATCCCCTTCGACTACTGCCACTGCCATGTGAGGGATAGTGCGGAATGCATTGCTGTTACGATAGATTTCGCAGGGGTGTGCCTCAGCCTTCAAGCCTAGCGCCTTCATGCGTTCGTTGAACATTGCTATGAAGAGATAGCTGCGCGCGCTGCAGTATCCGCGCCTCAGGTAGAACGTGCGCTGTGCGTTCGCAGTTATTCCTGCCTTGGTAAGCTTCCCCTCTTCACCGTAACTGCGTATATCATCGTAGATCGCCTTCGCGACCTCCATCGGTGTCTTGCAATGAACGGTTATCTTGGCCACGTGCTCGCGCATCAATCCATCCATTTTCAGGACACTCTCCTTGGAGATGTCATTCTGTTCCTCGGAGGTGATAATGTGCTCCGCCTTCGCATCGGAACGCGCGAATGAATTAGGGGCGGGTGCAGATACAGCTAGCACGAAAGAAAGCGCAGTAGCTATGCGGAAGTGTTTCTGCATAGGATAAGAATGTGAAACCTATATTTAAATGTTATTCTAGACTCCGAAGAGGCCGTTCAGGCGCCAGCGGCGGCGGGTGCGACCGCATCTGTTCCGCCAGTCAGCTTGACACTGAGGATCTTGGATCCTCTCGGCGTCCTGGTGACTCCGAGGGCGACGTCGGCGTATGGGATGACGTTGTCGTTGTGGGAGACGACGATGAACTGCGCCTGGCTCGACAGCTCCTTGACGAGTTTGGCGAACTTCTTGCTGTTCTCCTTGTCCAGCGCGGCTTCCACTTCGTCGAGGATGTAGAAGCTCGATGGCCTGTACATGTGCAATGCGAACACGAACGCGATCGTCAGGAGCGACTTCTCACCACCGGACATGCTCTCGATATGCCTCTCCTTCTTGCCCATCTTCATGAGTATGTGCAGCCCGCCTTCGAAAGGATTCGCTTCGTTCTCAAGCACTAATGCAGATTCGCTCTGGAAGATCGCTGCCGCCATCTTCTTGAAATGCTCGTTGACCGCGGTGAACGTCGTCATGAAGACGTCCTTCTTCCTGAGCTCTATCTCGTCGATCATCCTGATGACCGAGTCCTTCTCGTTGGTGAGTATGTTGACCTTGTCCTTGATCCGGTTGTACTCCGACAGCTTCTCCTTGTAGGTCTCTGGCGCCTTCAGGTTGGCGAAGCCGATCATGGTGATGTCGTTCTCCACCTCTATGATGCGCTGGTCCAGCGCGTCTCTCTTCATATCGAGAGGCTCGACATCTTTGTACTGGTCCGCTTCGACCTTAAGGTCAGTGAGTCTTGTCTGATTCACTTCCTTGGTCGCGTCGAGGCGTATCTTGTCCTCCTTCATCTTCTCCTGGCGCCGCATGAGCTTGCCTCTCTCCTGATTCATGATATCGATCTCGGCCTGGACCGCCTTGTTCTCGTCCCACAGCTTCTGCAGCTCGCGGGTAGCATCCTTGATCTTCTCCTCCTTCGCCTCCAGCTGCTTGGAGTGCTGCTTCATCTTGGAGTGGTGCTCGGAGATCGCCTTGTCCAGCTCCTTCTTCTCTTCGGTATTCTGATCCAGCGACTTCCTGATCGCGGCGGATCGCCCCTCTAGTATGATGGAGTCCTGGCTCTTGAGCTTCTCCTCTATGGCGGAGAGCTCGGTGGAATGTGCGACGAACTCGGCATCAAGCCGAGCCTGCTCCTTCTCGCCCTCTCCCTGCTCTATAGCGACGCGGATGCGCGCCTTCTCCCCGTCCAGGTTGAGTATGTCGCGCTCCATGTCCTCTATATCTGCCTGGCGCTGGATGATGTCGTTCTTGACTGCGGACAGGTCCTTGCCTGTCGCCGCCATGCCTAACTCGATCTCCAGCTCCTTCTTCCTGATCTCTTCCTTGGCGATCTGCCTGCGGAGCAACGCCATCCTCTCATTCAATGAATACAATTCGGTGACACACCCTTCCCTCGTCATTTTCATCTGGGAGAGGTCCTTCTCCATCTGGTTGGTCTTCAGCCCTTCGCGGACAGAGCGCTTGACTGAAGTGCCTCCTGTGACGACCCCTGACGCCTCCGCGATGTCTCCGTCAAGCGTGGCCATCCTGACGCCGGATATCTTCTTGAAGTCGTCAACGTTGGTGACGATGTGGGTGTTGCCGAACACGAAATTGAACACGTTGGCGTAATGCTTCTCGAACTTGATGACGTCGAGCACCGGACCGAGAGTGCCTGGATGAGGCGCCTTCCTGTCCGCCACTTTGACATCAAGCGGTATGAATGTCGCCCTTCCGACGCCGCTCTGCTTCATGCGCTTGATGATGTCGGTGGCGGTCTTGATATCCTGGACCACGATGTGGAACAACCGCCCGCCAGCGGCAGCCTCTGTCGCTATGGAGTATTTCTTGTCGGTGTCGTAGAGCTCCGCGACAGTGCCGAATATGCCTAGGATCTCATTCTTGAGATTGAGCACGAATGTCACTGCCTGCGGCATGGCATTGCCGCTCCCTCTCGCGACCGCCATCTCCTCCTTCATGTTGAGTATCTCGCCGTCCAGGTCGCGGACGCGCTTGTTGAGGTCCTTCTCCTGCTTGTAGAGCATCTCCATATCGTGATTGCTCTTCTCTATTCCGCGCCTGATGTCGTTGAGATCCGTACCCAACTTCTCCTTGTCGCCCGCAGGAACCGACATTTCCATCCTGGTGGTGAGCTTGGCGAGCTCTTCCTTTGTCGTGGTCTGCCGCTTCCTCAACTCGTCCAGCTTGCTGTCGAACGTGCCGAAGTCCTTGCGCTTCGTCTCCCATTCCGCGGCCACCTTCTTCTTCTGCGTATCCAGATGGGCGAGCATCTTCTTCAGGTCCACCGCCCTGACCGCTGCCGTGCGCTTGGTACCTGTGAATGAGGATAACTTCTCGGCGACTTCCTTCATCTCGGTGGTGAGACCCTCTATCGCTGCGGTGACTTTCTGCAGCGCAGTCTCCTTCTCGAATAATACCGATTGTATGACTGTGATCTTGTTCCTGAGATCCTCCACTTCAGCGTAGACGTTCTTCTGGTCCTTGGAAGCGATCTTGGAGCCTATCTCGTTCTTCTTCGCGTCCAGCTCCACAAGGCGCTTCTCGGAATCATGCATCTGGTGCTCGGCATCCTTCATCTCCTGATCAATGGTGAGCAGTTTCTTGACCGCGGCTTCGAATTCCTTCTCGAGTTTGCGGTACTGCGTAAGCACTATGGTGCCTTTGAGCCTCTTCTGCTCGTCCTTGAGTGACAGGAACTTGAGGGCGGTGTCCTTCTCCTTCTCCAATTCCTGGAGAATCCCCTCGCGCTCGTTCATGACCACGGACGCTTCGTTGAGGCGCTGGTCCACCTTGCCGAGCTCGCTGAGCGCTTCACGTTTCTTGTCCTCGAATTCCGCGACGCCCGCGATCTCATCTATGACGCCTCTGCGCTCCTTGGGCGTGAACCTGACTATCTTGTCTACCTCTCCCTGAGCGATTACGTTGTGAGAGCTGACCTCAAGGCCTTCA
>Ga0315282_10013742_pt1 | contig 12153 bp, 7 predicted proteins | sample YL17G07_20_MG_FD_203693 | JGI IMG/M metagenome (GOLD analysis project Ga0315282, IMG submission 203693) | Sediment microbial communities from Yellowstone Lake, YNP, Wyoming, USA - YL17G07_20 | ecosystem: Environmental > Aquatic > Freshwater > Lake > Sediment | place: USA: Wyoming | collected... | reverse complement strand
ACGTGCGGATGGAAGACCGCGGCAATGAGATTACCGTCGAGGTCCAGGACGATGGCCCGACTATCGAAACTGGCCGGATGAACAGGATTTTCAATCGCTTCGACCAGATTAAAACACAGCTCCGTGCCGGCAGGGAGAAGCTGTCGCTGGCTCTGCCGATAGCCAGGGAATTGGTGGAAATGCACGGCGGCTGGATTTGGGCTGAAAGTAGAGATGGACGAGGAAACAGTTTCTGCTTTACACTGCCGAAGCCGAACGTCCAGCCGGCTGCTGTTGCGACAGCGACAAAAGCAGCAGAAAAACACCGCCAAAACTAAACACCGCAGTGAAAAGTAAAAAGAATTGATTATTCAATAATCATGAGAATAAACTACCCGCCGGCTAATCTGAGAACCAATTGCTCTGCTGCTACTTCGGCTTTCGCCAGCCCCGTTTTTATTGCATAATCGGTCGCAGCCAATTGCTGCAAAATAGAGCTTATTTGTTTCAAAGATATTTTTCGAAGTTGTGCAAAAAGTCAGAAATTTGGTACTTCTGACTTTTGATAGGACGGATTTAAATGTATTATTGAATGCAAAGTTCAGCGGCATAGCTGGGCGGATATAAATTGGAAACTCCGGATTAAGGAAGATCGCTATGAAAGGTATTATCAATAAGGGCATTCAGGAGATGGTTGAGGACAAATATGGAGCGGAGGCCTGGGAAAGAGTCAAGTCGCTTGCCGGCTGCGAGGAACCCTTTTTTGCCATCAGCCTTGACTATCCCGATGAGATGACAGTGGCTTTGGTCAAAGCCGCATCAGAGGTTTCCGGACTGCCGGCGGAAACGGTAATGCTCGAGTATGGCAAGTTCATGGTGCCTAACACACTGAAAAAGTACTACCCCACGTATTTCAAGGTAGCAGGCTCATCGCCTCGTGAATTTCTTCTTAACATGGGTCGAGTTCACGAACATGTTACGAAAAGTATTTCAGGCGCGATACCTCCCCGATTCGACTATGAGGATCTGCCGGACGGCCGATTACTCATGCATTACTTTTCCGAACGTCGGCTGTGTACTGTACTTCGTGGTCTTATTCTCGGTGTGGGGATGTTTTTCAACCAGCAGCTCAATGTCCGCGAAACAGCCTGCATGTTAAAGGGCGATCGCCAATGTACTATGGAGATAACCTTTCCATGAAACGAGACAATGCCAAAGTAGAAATTGATATTGAGTTGCTGGCAGGTATTATGCCGTTCGTCCTTGTGACGGATGAGAACCTGGCGGCAACCTGGGCCAGTCGGGCAATCATGAAGCGGTTACAGAACGCCGTTGGCACGAAAGCCTCGGAGCTGCTTAAATTCAGGGATTGCTCTGAAAAGATATCCGATGTGCTGCTGAATAAGAATATCGGCAAATTATGCAAACTTACCCTTCTCAATAAAGACTCTGAGATTCCTTTGTTCGGTCGATGGCTGCGTTCCGGTAACGGGTTCGTGCTGCTGGCGATGCCGGACGCAAAAACTTCAGAAGAATTGTCGCAGTTTTCCATGGATGATTTCTCCGAGCAGGATCACCTTATTGACCTGCTGGTAGCTCGAGAGGAAACATTTTTTTCTCTGAAAGAAGCTGCCTCTGCAGCAAGTGCGTTAAAGAGCAGAAACAGAGAACTCGAGAGCGCAAAACAGCAGTTGGAGTCGGCTAACGCCACTCTTGAAAATGAAATCGCCGAGCGCAAGCAGGCTGAAGAGGAACTCAAGAAAACGCTGCAATGGCAGCAGGGTGTTAACCTGCTCCGGCAGTCGCTTCTTGCACCGTCACCGCTTAAGGATAAGCTCAAAACCATAACAGACAGCATTGTCCATCTTTTTGAGGCTGATTTCTGCAGGATTTGGCTGATTCGGCCCGGTGATATATGCCGAGACTGTGTCCATAACGAGGTAACGGAAGGACCACATATCTGTCGTTATCGTGATAAGTGTCTGCATTTGATAGCGAGTTCCGGCCGCTATATCCACACCGACGGCAAAACTCATCGTCGCGTCCCATTTGGCTGTTATAAGATCGGACGCGTCGCGTCGGGCGAAGACCACAAATTTTTAACAAATAATGTACAGAATGACCCTCGTGTTCACAATCACGAATGGGCAAAAGAATTGGGACTTGTGTCGTTTGCCGGTTATCAGCTTCGAGTCCCCGGCGGGGATATATTAGGGGTACTGGCTCTTTTTGCCAAGCATCCCATCGTGCCTGCCAAAGATGCAATGCTGGATGGAATCAGCAGCACCGTCGCTTTCGTTGTTCAACAGGCAGTTGCGGATAATGCGCTACGGGCAAGTGAGCAAAAATACAAAACGCTCCTTGAAAATCTTCCACAAAAAATATTTCTTAAAGACAAGAACTTAATTTATTTGTCTGGCAACGAGAATTATGCGCAAGATTTAGAGATTAAACCCGAGGAAATTGCAGGAAAGACGGATTACGACTTTCATCCTAAGGAGTTAGCTGAAAAATATAGAACTGACGACAAAAGAATTATGGAATCCGGAAAAGTGGAAGAAATCGAAGAGAAATATATTCGGGGAGGAAAGGAATTTATTGTCCAAACAGTCAAGACACCTATCAAAGATGAGCAAGGAAACGCCATAGGAATATTAGGCATTTTCTGGGATATCACCGAACTCAAAAAGGCGCAGGAAAAACAGACTGAGCTTCTTAAACAACTGGAAGATGTCAATCAGGAACTAAAGAACTTCGCATACATAGTATCACATGATTTAAAAGCGCCGCTGCGAGGAATCAAGAACCTTGCGGAATGGATATCAACCGATTATGCAGATAAGCTCGATGATAACGGCAAAGAGCAAATGAACCTGCTTGCAAGTCGCGTGGACCAAATGCACAACCTCATTGACGGTATCTTGCTATACTCCAGAGTCGGACGTGTTGAAGAAGAAAAGGTCGTGGTGAATCTGAATGAGCTTGTTCCGGAGGTTATTGATACACTTGCTCCGCCGGAAAACATCACCATTACAATCGAAAACGAACTGCCCACGATTGAATGTGGACAAACCCGCATTATGCAGGTGTTCCAGAACCTGATGAGTAACGCCGTGGAATATATGGATAAACCGCAAGGCCAAATCAAGGTTGGATGTGTCGAAGAAGATGGCTTCTGGGAGTTCTATGTTGCTGATAATGGCCCCGGCATCGAAGAAAAATACTTCGAAAAAATCTTCCAGCTTTTCCAGACATTGGCACCGCGTGATGAGTCTGAAAGCACAGGCGTCGGCCTTACTATAATAAAGAAAATTGTTGAGATGTATGGTGGTAAAACTTGGGTACAGTCAAAAGTCGGCAGTGGCAGCACCTTCTTCTTCACGCTTCCAAAAGCACTCAGCGTTACTAATAATGAGAAACAGCTTCTTGTCTCTTCCCGTTGAAACGCCTCAGCGTCAGAAGTTTTCTTGGACGAACCTGACTGCATTGGCAAAGATTGTCATTCCGTCACTATCTCTCGTCTCTCGTCCCTCGTCTCTCCTCCCTCGTATCCTGTATAAGCGAGACCAGTGCGGATGTTGGGTGGGCCGAACGTGTCTTTCCGGATGCGGCATAAGTCCCAGGACCCGGCCGGTAGCATCGGTTAACCCTGCTATCGAATCCACCGAGCCGTTTGGATTAACAGGGTATTCACCCTCTTTACCGTTTTTATCCACGTATTTGAATGCGATGTGTCCCTCAGACTTCAGTTTTTCCAATGTAGCTTTGTCTTTAGTAACAACTTTGCCCTCGCCATGTGCAACAGGCAGATAAATTCCCCTGCCGCGCTCAATGAAGATGCACCTTTCGGTCTGGGGGGCAAGGTACACCCATCGGTCCTCGAATTTACCGCTGTCATTATATGTTATAGTAACGAACTGGTTCGTGGTTCGTAGTTCGTAGTTCGTTTTGTATTTCGAGTTTTGGTCATTTGAATTTGTTTCGGATTTCGTGCTTCGGATTTCGGATTTAAAACTCTCTGTGTCCTCTGTGGCTAATTTTTCATCCCTTCCCGGCAGTATTCCCGCCTTGACCAGTGCTTGGAAACCGTTACAGATTCCAAGCACCAATTTGCCGTCATCTATAAATTTTTGTATCGGCTCGTATAGGTGGTGTACGATTTGATTAGCCAGAATTTTACCGGCAGCTACATCATCACCATAGCTAAAGCCGCCGGGAAAAACGATTATCTGGTACTCATCGAGCGCACTTTTGTCCTCGATTATCCTGTTTATGTGCACTCGCTCAGCCTTTGCACCTGCCAGTTCCAGTGCATACTCGGTTTCCATATCGCAATTTATCCCTGCCGCCCGTAAAACTATTGCTTTTACCTGTGTCACTTCTTTCTTCTTTCGTTAAAAATATGTTTTGAAAATTTGAACATTGGGATTTCGAATTTGTTTCGGATTTCGTATTTCGAGTTTCGTATTTTTTTCTATTACCAATCAAGCGGCTTCTGCCACGCCTCTTTTAGCGAATCTATATCGGCCTCAATAACTTTCTTACCGTCTTCTGCTTTTATGATAAGTGTTTTTTCTTCTGTAACTTTTCCAATTTGTCCGAAGGGCAAATTTAACATCAGCTTTACAAAGGCATCGTAATTCCCCTGCTCGACTTCCACAATATAGCGGGAGTTTGATTCGCTGAATAGTTGCATATCTGTTCGCGAGCAGTCTGCACTTTTCGCAAGGCCCCGCAGGTCTGCTTCTATACCGAGTCCGCCGGCAAAGGCCATCTCCGCCAGCGCCACCGCCAGTCCGCCATCAGAGCAATCATGACAGCTGGCTACAAGACCCCTTGCAATTGCGTCGCCAACTCTCTTGGCGATTTTAGGAGCTGTTTCCAAATCCGTTTTCGGAACATTAGCTCCAGGTTGACCGTGGATTTTATAATAGTGCGAGCCGCCTAATTCATTTTTGGTTTCGCCCACCACAAAAAGAAAATTACCCCCCTTTTTTGCATCCATCGTTACACACTTATTGATATCATCGACTATCGATATTGCACTTATCAAAAGTGTTGATGGAATGGAAATCTGCCTTCCGTCTTCGCAGGAAAATTCATTGTTTAACGAATCTTTGCCGGAGATAAACGGTGCATCGAAGGCAATTGCGCCGTCATAGCACGCCTGCGCCGCCCGAACCAACGGCCCGAACGTCTCGGGCTTTGTGCAATTGCCCCAGCAGAAGTTATCTAACAGCGCAATCCTGTCCGCTCGTCCGCCTACGCATACCAGGTTTCTTATTGCCTCATCGATGCCGGCCACTGCCATCCAGTATGGGTCGATATCGCCATACAATGGATTCATTCCGCAGCTAATCGCAAGACCCTTGTCCGAGTCGAACTTGGGCTTTATCACCGCTGCGTCACTCGGCCCATCGTTGTTCACGCCTGTTAGTGGTTTGACGACCGAGCTGCCCTGAACTTCGTGGTCATATTGCCGGATTACCCATTCCTTACTGGCAACGTTGTAGCAGGAAAGAATCCGCAAAAGCTCATCGTTGTAGTTGTCTTTCTTAGCTATATTTGGTTCGGAAAGCTTTGGAGTTTCCCACACCGCCTTGCGCCGAATTTTTGGCACCCCATCGTGCAGGAAATCCATATCCATTTCGGCTACCTGCTGGCCGTTATAGCGCAATATCAGCTTCTTATCATTTGTGAATTTACCTATTACCGTTGACTCGACATTTTCGTCATCGAAAATTTTCTTTATCGCACCTAAATTTTCGGGCTTGACGGCTATGACCATCCTCTCCTGTGCTTCGCTTATCCAGATTTCAGCATAGTTAAGCCCGGCGTACTTTAACGGGACTTTTTCCAAATCGACTTCTGCCCCGAGATTTTTACCCATTTCGCCTACAGCGCTGCTTAGCCCTCCTGCTCCGCAATCGGTAATCGCCTCGTATAATCCGGCTTCATTCGCCTGTATCAGCACATCTAACATTTTCTTCTCCATTATTGGGTTGCCGATTTGGACAGCGTGGGAAAAAATTGTTTCGTACTCGTGAGTTATCTCACCGCTCGAAAAAGTCGCTCCGTGTATCCCGTCTCGTCCCGTTCGCCCGCCGACTACTATAATCAGGTTTCCGCTTTGCGGATTCTTGAAGCATTTCTTCTTGTCCATCAAACCTATGTTGCCGCAATAGACCAGCGGATTACCCAAATATCTGTCATCGAAGTAAATTGCACCATTGACCGTCGGTATTCCCATCCTGTTGCCGTAGTCGCGAACGCCGGCTGCAACACCTTTCATAATTCTTCTCGGGTGCAGGACCCCTTTGGGTATCTCTTCCAGCTTCTTGTCGGGTTCGCCGAAGCAGAATATATCCGTGTTGGCGATAGGTCTTGCGCCCAACCCTGTCCCCATCGGGTCGCGAATTACACCCCCGATGCCTGTAGCTGACCCGCCGTATGGGTCCAGTGCCGAAGGGCGATTATGGGTTTCGACCTTAAAACAGACCGCCGAATCCTCGTCAAACTCCACCACGCCGGCGTTATCGGAAAAAACAGATATGCACCAGCTCTTTGCAAGCTGCTGCGTGGCTTTGAAAACAGTCTCTTTTAGCAGATTCTCGAAGTGTATCTCTTTGCCGTCGATTGACATATCAACGGCGCTTTTAAGCGTTTTATGGACACAATGCTCGCTCCAGGTTTGTGCAATTGATTCCAGTTCTACGTCTGTCGGCTCTTTGCCGAGCTGCTTGTAGTATTTTTGGATAGTCTGCATCTCGGCCAGATTAAGAAACAGGTCCTTTTTTTTGCTCAAAGCTACAAGCCCATTGTCATCAAGGTCGCACACAGGCCAGTGTGCTATCCGCAGCTCGTATGGTTTAAGATGCGGACTTGGCGGCTCAGCTTCGCTTCCGATTATTACATCTTCGATGCAATCGTTTGCCAGGATTTTCTTTGCGATTGTGTTCGTCTGACTTTGTTTGATATCGCCTAATAGGATATACTTCCGTGCTGTTCGCACATTATTGGCGGTCACACCCATATCGGCTATTGCAGCCATCACCGATTCGGCTACAGGGTCGGTAACACCGCTTTTCAAGTGCACCTCGATTAGTGTTGCTTTTGCCAGCCCGGCTGGTTTACCGCTCCTGCCTATATAATAATCTTCGCAAACAGTATCGGTTAAGAGCTCTTTCGCCAGACGCTCCGCAAAACCTTTATTGAACTCAGCCTCAATCAAAAAAACTTTGGCTGACTGGACCGCTTCGACCGAACGGATGCCTAATTCCCTGATATCTTCCAATACCCTGTTGCCGTGAACATCGGCAAATCCCGCACGATTAAAAACTTCGAATCGCCATTGCTTCACGATATTAATTCCTTCTTTTTTATTTTGTATTTTATCAGTGCACTGCGTTTGCTTCTTGCCGTCTTCAGCAGCTTTTCAATTTGTTTTTTGTTGCCGTTTTTGATTGCTTTTTTCAGTTTTCCCAATTCGGCTGTAATTCTATCGATGCTTCTGGTGGTATTGTTTGCGTTTGTCGCCAATACATCAGCCCAGATATTAGCTGGTCCGGATGCTATTCTCGAGGTATCGATAAAGCCTTTGCCGGCAAATGTGAGCTCTTTGACGCTGCTGGCATTTATCAACGCCGTTGCTGCTATATGTGGCAGATGACTTACATTTGCAAGTATCCTGTCGTGCTCGGCTGGTCTCATCAATTTGACGCAGCATCCAAGCCTCGACCAGAATCTCTTAAGAGTCTGCACCGCCTGACGGTTGGTTTTTTTTGTTGTTGTTAGAATACAAATGGCCCGTTCAAACAAATCATCTCTGGCAAATTCAATACCTCTTTGTTCTGAACCGGCTATTGGATGAGAGCCGACATAGTGGACGGTTTCCGGCAGCTTCTTTGTTGCCCAGCGGTGCGGCAGAACTTTTGTTGAGCCGACATCGGTAACAATGCAGCCGCTTGGCAGCGCATCGCTGATTTCGCCGAAGATTTTCTCGAATGTACATATTGGCGTGGCCAGGATGACAAGGTCTGCGTTGGATACGCTTCTCTTTATATCATCGGCGATTTCGGTTGCGACCGCTAATTGTCGAGCTTTAGCACGAGTAACGCTGCGATGGCTGTAACCTACCGTCTTCACGCCTGCAAATGTGCGTAAAACCGTCAACGCTATCGACCCGCCCAAAAGGCCAAGCCCTACAACCGTTATTTGCTTTAACTCTTTCAAAATCAAAACCTTACGGAAAGATAGCACAAAACAAATCTTGCTAAAAAATATAGCAAGCTGCTCCGGATGTCAAATTTTTTCTTTGATTTATGCTGTTGAAATGTTAATATTCTAAGTTTAATAGGAAAAAGCCGATGGATACGGCGAAAGGAAAAAATGTCCCGCCCCTTAGGGGCTGGCTTTTTTTATGGTTTTTTTGTTGTATTATGGTAATGGTGCATACAACAAAACTAAAGACTTTAATGAATTAAAATGCCGGACAATAAAAATAAAATCAGCGATGGCGATTATCTCGGCTTCGAAGACAAAGTTGCTGACCTCGACCGCCAGATGAAAGAGCTCCGTAAGCTCAGTTCCGCCAAAGGAATTGACTATTCTGCTGAGATTTCCCACCTGCAGCAAAGGCAGGTTGCTGAGCTTAAACGGGTCTATTCGAATCTGACCGCCTGGCAGACTGTCCAGGTGGCACGCCATCCCAAAAGGCCCCTTCTTTCAGACTACCTTGACCTGATGGTGAAAGATTTTCGCGAATTGCACGGCGATAAATGTTTTGGCGATGACCGTGCAATCATAACAGGATTAGGAGAAATCGGCAGAGAGAGGGTATTAATCGTCGGCCAGAACAAAGGTAAGGGCACAAATGAAAAGGTCATCTGCAATTTCGGCTGTCCAAATCCTGAAGGTTACCGCAAGGCGATGGCCAAAATGAAATTCGCAGAAAAGTACAATATTCCCGTCGTTACCCTGATTGACACACCGGGAGCATATCCTGGCATTGGCGCCGAGGAACGCGGACAGGCCCAGGCTATCGCCGTCAATCTTATGGAGATGGCTCGTTTGCAGGTGCCGATAATTTGCATCGTTATCGGCGAGGGCGGTTCAGGCGGTGCTCTCGGTATAGGCGTAGGCGACAGGATGGCGATGCTTGAATTCGCATATTATTCGGTAATATCCCCTGAGGGCTGTGCTGCGATTCTTTGGCGTGACGGCTCACAGGCCCCCGAGGCCGCAGAGGCACTTAAATTGACAAGTAAGGATTTGTATAAGTTAAATCTCGTTGATGCAATTATTCCTGAGCCCCTCGGGGGCGCCCATCGAAACGTTCACGACACCGTCCACAATGTCGAGGAATATATTGTTAAAACCCTCCGCGACCTCAAACGCATAAAGATTGACAGTCTGCTTGAGAGCAGATACAAAAAATTGCGCTCGATAGGCAGTAACATAAATAATCTCGCCAAAGACAATTCAGGCAAAACCCGGATAAAATCTACCGCAAAACCCAGCCGGGCAAAACTAAAACCCATCCCCGCAGAAGTCTGATTTCTCTTTCTACAATTCCCCCTCTGCTCGCCTCGGCGTAGCCGAAGGCGAAGCCGGGTGAGCTCTGTGGCCAAAAAAATTCGTGTCCATTCGTGCGAACTCGTGACTTCGCACTCTTCATAGGTGGTTAATTTTCCTTTGCCTGTCCGTCCGTAGTCCCAATGGAATCGGGACGAAGGCGGATGCTTTTTGTGCCTTCTTGTGGCTAACTATAAATCAGTGTAATCTGCACAACTTGTGGCCTAGCCATCAGCATCTAAAAAATTCGTATTATTTCAAAAAATATGTCTTGATAACGGGATGTAATTTGATTATAATTACTGTCTTGTATTAACGTTCTAAACATTTTTTTATTATGTCTATTTGGAGAAAAGTCGTGAGAGATTTTAGCAAAGGCGGCCCAAGGAAAGATTTTGGACCACGCCAGATGTTTAAAGCAACCTGTGCAGAATGCAAACAAGAATGTGAAGTCCCGTTTCAGCCTAAGGAAGGTAAGCCCGTTTACTGCAAAAGCTGTTACGCAAAGAAGAGAAATTCTTCTTATTAATTCTCTGCGTTCCGATTTTTTCCGCCTGTGGCGGACGGTAAGTCTTGATTTCAGTACGGTTTCTCAGATATCAGGTTCTGAACTTTAGATACTCTGTCATTTCAGCGGTTGGTTATATACTGCGCTCCAACGTCTGAAAAACCTGTGTCTACCCGTGTTCATTTCTTGTGTTTTCCCGCCTGCCTTTTAAAATTGGCTTTGTTTGGGTTTGTTTTGACCAAGTGTCCACAGCTGCTTTTTCGTTGTAATTCGTTGTTAAAATTACGATTATAAACATTTGACTTTTTAGAAATTGGCTTTGTTTCGCATAATTTGTTATTTTTGATTGACTGATTCTTAACCACAGATTACCCAGATTAAACTGATTACTTAAATAGATGTTGCCTAAATTAACGCCGCCGAAGGCAGAGAGAATTAGCGAATTAGAGAATTGGTGAATTAGGAATTGGGGTTTGTAGTTCATTGTAAATTGTTCATAGTTCATTGTTCGTAGTTAGTTGGTTATTGACTTGGACCTGCTGGACCTGAAACCTTGCCCTACGGGGCGGTTTGTGTTTACCTGCTGGTAAACTGGCGGGAATTTTAACATATTTTCAAAGAAAAGTCAACAAAAAATTTTTGCTGTTGCGGCGTCCGGCGCTATCTCCGACCATGATTTGATGGATGTCGCATTATCTTCGTCAAAAAATGTTTGCCTTTTTACTGTAATGGGACAAGATTAAGGTGTATAATCCGTATTGCTTCTGGCTTTTGTACGATAGGTGATGAGTAGGTCATTTTTAGAACCTAAACTTTGGATGTGCAAATAATTAGAACCCATTATGCAGAAACTTATTCTTACTCCTGCGAATATACAGAACAACTACCTTAGAGTTCGGCAATTTAACGGGTTGATACCTAAGAATAATAAATCTACCAGCTCAGATATTGTTCTTGAATTGGATGGCGTAGGTCCAGTCCGAACTACCGTGGATCAGAAAAAAGGGATACTCAGCGAACGGCAGGCCATTAAGGAGTTTTTTCATAAACACCATCTTAACCCAGGAGACAAGATCGAAATAGAAAAAATAAACGAGGAACATTTTCGAATAAAAGCTGATGTTGATAAAACCGTAAACACTGCTGACTCACATATCACAATATCTCCTACCAACTTAGTCGAACCATCCGAACATAACAGATTGCCCCTTTTTGCTCCAAATGACAAGCCGAAAAGTACACAAAGGTTTCCTCGAGGGCGCAAGATTCGCCGAGCAAACGACCTCGACGGCAAAGAATGGACTGCACATTCAATAAGCGTTTGGAAAGACATCAGAAAAAGCTCAGATGAAAAGACCTTAGATCATCCTGCGATGTTTCCTCTAATGCTAGTGCGCCGAGTTATTCGCTGTTTCACGACATCCGAGGATAAGAAAATCCTTGATCCATTTATGGGTTCAGGTTCGACCCTTGTTGGTGCAACCCTATTAGGCCGGACCGGAATTGGTTTTGAAATCTATCGAGAGTTTATAGAACTCGCAAAACAACGACTTTATGCATGTACCCGTGATAAATCTCAAGAGGCACCATATACAATTTATCCAGCCGACTCAAGAAAAATGGCTGAATTCATCCAGCCCGACAGTATCGACCTTTGTTTCACTTCCCCACCATACTGGAATATCCTTTCGCGGCCTCGCACGGCAGATTACAAAGAGACAAGAGATTATGGAAACGCTGAAACCGACCTCAGCCAAATAGAAAATTATCGTGATTTCATAACAGCTCTTGGCCAAATATTTTCAGAGGTCTTGCGTGTTCTCAAGCCAGGTAAATATTGTGTTGTAAACATTATGGATCTCCGCAAAGGCAGCGAATTTTTCCCTTTACATTCTGACCTTGCCGCCGAAATGCAACGCATCGGTTATCTCTTTGATGATATTATTATCTGGGATCGCTCTCTCGAATATAATAACTTACGTCCATTAGGATATCCTGCTGTATTCAGGATAAACAAGGTCCATGAGTATTTGCTCATATTCCAAAAACCACACGCTAAGAAATAGGAGATTTAATGGGAGGGAGCAAAGCAC
>Ga0315282_10013741_pt1 | contig 12154 bp, 5 predicted proteins | sample YL17G07_20_MG_FD_203693 | JGI IMG/M metagenome (GOLD analysis project Ga0315282, IMG submission 203693) | Sediment microbial communities from Yellowstone Lake, YNP, Wyoming, USA - YL17G07_20 | ecosystem: Environmental > Aquatic > Freshwater > Lake > Sediment | place: USA: Wyoming | collected... | reverse complement strand
CTTCGTCCTGCTGGACCGAGGTCCAGGCCAGCCAGGCGCGCACGGACCCTTGCAGCTCGGCCAGCCGCTCGGCATCGGCGGCCAGGAATACCAGCATGTTGCGATACAGGCGTGCGCCGTTGCCACGCCGTTCCAGCAGCTCCCCCGCGGTGGCCAGCGCCTTGCTCTCCTCACTGCGCGGCCGGTGCGGGGTGCCCGGTCCCAGGATCACCAGCCGGCAGGCCAGCTCGTCGGGCACATCAGCACTGTTAGCCGGGGCGACATGCACGCCGGCAAAGTCGGCCCGATCCTTCTTGACCAGCTCCTTGAGGCGGCCGATGATCTCGTCTTCCACCAGCTGCGGTTTGCGTTCGTATTGGGCGGCGCGATCCGAGGCGATACGATTGATGGTGGGCCGGGTGTCGAACCAGTAACGGCTGGCATCCGAGTAGAGGTAGGTCAGCTCTTCCGAAAGCCGCCGCAGCGCATCCCCAAAGACGGCCGGCGTCACGCCGGGCTGGACACAGCCCAGCTTGATACGCACCTCTTCCACGCCGCGCACCCGCTGGGCGCTGACCGACGGGGCGCTCCCCATGAAGACGGCGCGCGCCACCCGCCGGCAGGCCGAGTAGCGGCCCAGGTTAGGGTTGTCTCGATCCAGCGCTAGCGGACGGCTCTGCAGGCCGTCGACATCCTTGTCGACCACCGCCCCCCAGCCTTCGGGCAGGTAGCGGGTCACCTCAAACCGGACGGCCGGGCTGTCCATGGGCAGGCTGCCGGGAGTGATCAGCAGAGAGGCGTCCTGGCGCTCCCACAGGTCGTGGATGATGGCCGCCATCAACCGCAACACGCCGCGGGTCCGCTGAAAGCGCTCGAGCGTGGACCAGTCCTCGTACAGGCGGTCGAAGAGTTCGGGATGGATGGGGTAGGCCGAGCAAAGGCGCGCTTCGTAGGCCGGCTCACGGCATTCGGAGGGGAACTCGGCGCGGTTGGTCTGGTAGAGCTCGGCGAGGGCGCGGCAGACGGCATCCCGTTTGGCATAGTCGGCGAGGGGCTGGAACAGGCGGCGGCGTACGATCTCGAACGACTCGGTGGCGCTGGCCGGCTTCCAGACAGCCTCGACCCGGGAGAAGACGTTGCCGATCCGTTCCAGGGCCGCCCGGCCGCCCTCGCCGCCGATCTCGATATCCGACTGAGGGATGGCAGCCACCACCAGGGCGGTGCGCACCGCGTTGGCCGCCTCGGTGATCGCCTGGGCAAAGGTCATATTGGCGTCGAAACTGCCGGCGGGCAGCCCTTCCTTGCCGTACAACTGGCGGGCGAAGGCCACCCATTCGTCGATCAATACCAACGCCGGGCCGCAGATTTCCAGGAGGTCGGCGAGCGGCTGCGAGCCGGGGCTGACGCCGGCACGGTCGGCCTCGGCCACCAGGGCGTAGGCCCCGGGCGCGTCGCCGGCAGCCTCGCCCAGCTGCCAGGCCAGCTCGCCCCACAGGGTGTGCACGCGGGTGCCGTCCGGCTTGACCCGCACCTCGGCCGGGCTGAGCTGGGTCCCTACTAGCACCGCCCGGTGCGCCACCGGCAGCTGTGCCCGCTGGCCGGTCGGGCCCTTTGGCACCAGCGTCTCCATGCCGGGCACGTCCTGGGGTAGCACCTGTCCCGAGAACAGATGGTAGAGGGCCAGCATCGAGTGGGTCTTGCCGCCGCCGAAGTTGGTCTGCAGCTCGACCACCGGATCGCCGCCGCTTCCGGCCAGCCGCTCCCATGCCCGCGACAGCAGGCGGGTGAGGCCCTCGGTCAGGTAGGTGCGGCGGAAGAACTCGGCCGGGTCGCCGTACTCGGCCTCGGCCTTGCCGGTAATGACCTGGAACAGGTCGGCGGCGAACTCGGCCTGTTGGTAGCGCCCGGAGGCCACGTCGGGATGGGGGACGACCAGCTCTCGCCAGGGGCGCAGACCGGCCGGTGCACCGGACTGGGTGGTGCCGTTCGCTTGTTTGATCTGCTGGCGGGTCTCGGCTTCAAAACGCTGGCGCAGCATGTCGCGCGCCAGGGCTTGCAGCGACTCGCGCCCGGCTGCCCCGGCCATGTCCAGCAGGCGGGTCATGGTATCGAGGGCACGGAAGGCGTCCTCGGCACTGAACGGCTGCTGGTGGGCCCAGGCGTTGCGCACCTCGCGCAGCTCGCTGACGTAGCTGCGTCCGACGTGGCCGAACTGGTCCTGGAAGACCGCCGCCCAGTTCTCCCACAGGATGACCAGGAGCGCCTGGCTGTCGAGCTGGGCGAAGCGTTCATCGTCCAGTTCGGCGGAGTCGAGGGCGGCGCGCCCGACGCTGCCGCGCAGGGCACCTTCCACTCCATCCTTCCACCAGCGGTCCCGGTAACGGCTCTTGAGTTCGCGCTGGACGACGGGGGCCAGGCCCTGGCGCAGAATCGCCAGGCCGCGCCCGACGCGTTCGAGGTTGCTGACGGCCATACGATCCTCCTTCGCCCTTAGCGCTGAGTTCCCAACGTCTCGTGCAGCAGCCGCTCTGCGAGGGCGCGATTGATCCAGATATCGTGGCGACGGACGATTTCAGCAAAATACAGCCGCAGTTGATCGGTGGTGACCATCTCTCGCCGGTAGGCCTCAATCAAGATGCCCAGTGAGCCTTTCACGGACATGCCGTGGGCGCGAGCTGCCTGACGTCCAGCCGTATCATCTATCAGCACCAGACACTTGCCCAGCGCCAGGGCTAATCCGAGGGTATCTCGTTCCCCCCGATCCAGATGTGCAGCCTGGATATCGGCTGGTATGCCGGTTGGTTCGACGTCCTCGGGCTGCCATTCCATTTGGGACAGAAATAGATGTAGCGTGCTGGCGTCCGGATGACCGTGGCGCATGCCCTCAACCACCACCTCGTCGTATACCGACCGGGAAATGTGGACTCGCCCGTATAACTGCTTGAGCAGGTGCAATACGTTCAGCTTGGCGAGCACCATCAAGGGGCCGGCGTTGGCGACCACAGGTAGGGTGGCGCTCACCGACCCAATTCCTCGCGCACCGTCTGTTCATCATAGTCTGGCTCGATGCCACGGGCACGGGCCTCACGTATCAGATCTCGCTTCAACAGGCCGGCCTGTTCGGCCACATACCCCAGCGAGCCGGCTCCAGATTGATACAGGCGCAAGGCGCGCTGGACCTTGTATTGATAGACTCCCAACTCAATCACTTCCTCCATTACCGCGGTTTGGTTAAGATCCACATCTCGAATCCAACGCTCCGGGATTTCTAGCGTGATTGTCTTAGCCATGGTGTCATTGCCCTCCTTTACAACAACGACTCCTGCCGGGCCGGCTGGCGGGCGACGAGGTCCTTGAGGCGCGGCCAGGCGACTACCAGCATATTATACCCCAGCGCCTCCTGCGCCCAACCCTTGCGCTCGCAAACGGTGTAGAGACGATAGGCCAGGTCGCGGGCCGGTTCGGCCAGCCCGCCCAGGCGGGCCAGCAGTGCAGCGGCTGGCCCCTCACCCTGCGAATCGAGGACATGGATGAGGTGGTGGGCCGCCTCCCAGGCGGTGGGGCGGCGGTCAGCGTGCGGGTCCCAGTCGGGGTCAAGCTCATCCCGGCGCAGCAGGCGCACCTTGCCGGCCCGCGCCTCCAGGATGCCGGCCTGTACCAATCCCTCTGGGCTGGTGTTCTTGGCCTTGCTGAGCGTCTCCGCGACGCCATATGGACCCTCGCCGTGGCCGTACTGCTCGAACCAGGCCAGCGCCCAGCGGGTGTCGGTATCGTATTCGCCCTCCTGCTCGGCCAGGAACTCGCCCAGCGCCTGGTTGATCAGTGCCAGCGCGGCGCGTACGCGGAGCGGCGACCCATCCGCCTCGAGCACTTGGCGGTAGCGGGAGCAGACCGCCATGCCGGGGCCGATGGCGGCCTGGGCCAGGTCGACCGGGGCGATGTTGCCAAGCTGCAGCGTGCGCAGGGCGGGAGCCAGTTCGCGCTGGAGGGCGGCCAGGAAGTCGCGCCGGGTGGTCTGCGGGGCGTCCGCCGGGCGCGGCCGGCAGGCCAGGACGATGGAGGAAGTGAGAGCATTTTGGCCAATGACCCTAAGACCACCTGGCTGTTCAGTACGCATAGGCCAGGTGCCGACGATGGTAAACCCTGCTTGGATCACCCCTTCAAGCATCGTTTGCCACCCAGTTGAAACCGATGTTCCGGCATCGTCTGACTCTGTCTGCTTGAAAGCATAGTATATGGTTACCGGATAGTTGGGATGAGTGGTTCGATACACCTGTTGAAATGCCTGTACCAGGCCGGTTTCAAAGAACTGGCGGGCCAACTCCTTATCACCTTGAAATCGATAAGGCGCAGCCACAAGCTCGCGTGACTTAGGCACAAGCACAGTTCCGAATAGATCAGGGTACGTCTCTCGCAGTGACCGCCGAAGCCAAATGTAAAAATAGTCGGACAAATCCGCATAACCAATATTGTCATAATACGGAGGGTCTGTACTTACCAATGGGGACGCAACTGTGTCTTGACTATAGGTTGCGTCAGCTTGGCCAACTCCGCCTTGTTCGGCATCTGGAGGCAAACGCTCCAGGTTGACACCGATGTAGTCGAAGTTGCTCAGCCAGCTGCCAGTCGAACTGCAGAAAGGATTTGCCTCCGTGAAGTCCCAAGTCATCGGCACCGCTTGACGCGCAAACATCTGCTGAACGTTCTCACCCCCTGTATCCCAGAAGCAAATGGTCGACATGCGGTTGGCTTGGCGACTTGTTGCCATACCTAAATACGTCGCCATGGCGTCGGCATAGGCTGTTGCCGAGCGCCCACCTTGGCTCAGCCGGACGCCGTCCTCTGGCAGGCCAGCGGCCAGCGCGTCGCGGCGCACCTGCTCCCGTCCCTCGCTCACCAAGTCGCTAAAGGTGGTCAGTGCCACCAGCTGGCGATGAGTGAAGAGTTTGTCGAAGGTGTCAAGTCCATATAAAGGCGACCAGATAGCTCTGGGATCTGCGGCTAGCGGATAGTCGGGTCTCCACGTAGGTTGTGCTTGCATGGCAATTTGCTCGTGCGCAGTATCGGGTGACACATATATGCGTCCCGTCTTGCCTTCAGCCACTATAGCCATGAGTTGGGCTTCCATACGACCCGCCATTCCCTCAGCCTTAATGTGGGCATCGGGGGCGACTTGGTTGCAGACAAGACACTGAAACTTCGCGCCCCGAGCGATCTTGGGCGGTGATGGCGGTGTGCCCTGGCCGGTCTTAACGGTGAAATCGATAGCGGGCGGGCGGCGGCCGTGGTCGATCACCGGCTCCACCCAGGCCTGCTTGCTCTTCTTGGTGGAGAGGGCGAAGGAGCGCACCAGCGGCATGCGCGCGCCACAGGCCGGGTTGGGGCAAGCCACGGTCCGCGCCCACAGCCAGGCAATGACCGTCGCCTCGCCGCCGCCTTGCTCCGTGGGCAATTTGACCGTAGGATACAGGTAGCCGATGCGTTTCTCGGCCTCGGCGCGCATCCAGGCACCGTAGTAGCGTACATCCTCAGCAAGGCCTTGCGCGCCACGCCATTCCTTCTTGAGCAGGGTCTTCTGGCCGATTTTCTGTTCGGGCGGGTGTACCGGGGGCCGGTCGGCGAACTTGGGCGGGATTTCGATAAGCGCCTTGTTGATGAGCACGGCGACCGGGTTGAGGTCGCTGGCATAGGCGCGCAGGCCCAGCCGCTGCGCCTCGAGCGGGATGGAACCGCCGCCGGCAAAAGGGTCGAGCACGGGCGGGGCCTGCTCAGCCAAGAAGCGGCGGATGGCAGCTTTGCCCACCGGTGTTTCGACGTCCAGGGACCGCGCCACGCTGCGGGCGATCTCCAGCCGGGCGCGGTCCAGCACCTCCTCGTTGTTGGTATTCTCCCACTGCACCAGCTCCTCAATCAGGGCAAACAGGCGCTGGCGTTCGGCGGTGGCCTCCTCGTCGGGCATATACTCGCCGGGGTCGTCCACGAGTGAGGCAAAGAGTACGGCGCGGCAGGCAGCCAGCGGGCGGCGCGCCCACCACAGGTGGAGGGTGCTGGGGTGGCCGTGGCGGATGGACTTCTCGCGGGCGGCGGCCTGGTTAATGGCCTCCAGGGGGAGGGCGACTTCAATGAGTTTCTTGGTCATGGGTCCTCTGAAAGCCGGTCGCTGCGGCTGGCGGGCGGCCATTGGCCGGGTCAGGCGTCCGCTGAGGCGTGCCGCTGGCGACGGGCATGCCTCGCCTGGGGGGAACCTTGCTGCCGGCCCTCGCGCTTGCTCTCGTGGTGCAGTTCGCCGAATAGGGCGTGCACCAGGAACGAGTGCTCAGTCTGCCGCGCCCCCGGTTCAGCCATTTGCTGCGTCAACAACATCAGATATCCTCTCCACTTGTCGGCCAGCTGCACGTCAGCCAGGAGTGCCGTGAGGTGCTGGCACAGCTGCTCGAAGCGCTCGGGGGTCATCAGCTGGGTGACGTACTCATCCATGCGCGCGACCGGGACTTCTGGATCCGGGTTATCAATCGGCCCGGACGGCCGGGTGCCTGCCGCCAGCTCCTGGGGCGTCAGGCCAGTGATGACGGAGACTAACTCGCGTGCGGCGGTTTCCAGCTCGCTGAGGGTGTACAATTCCAGGTAGAGCTCACCCCTGAAGACGGCCTGATCCCCCTGTTCCCAGGTGGCATCGGTGCTTTTTTGCAGGTAGGCGCTCAATCCGGGGATGTCGGGCAACAATTGGCCGGCTGTGTCGCCCAGGCCGTCGACATACTGGGTCAGTTTGGGCAAGATTGTCTCCCAGGATGCGTGCCTGTCTTCGCCGATGCTCTGCAAGGCTCTTTCCGAGGCATCCAGGAGGGCGAAGGCGGCCGCCAGGCTGCGCTCCAGGATGGCCTGGACTAACCCGATCACAGGCCATATCTCGCTGGTCACATCACTGCCCAGGAACGATTGCATGGTCGCCACCCGGGCCGCCTGGTTCCGGTCGCCGGCCCCTTTCAGGCGCAGGCGCAGGCTGTCCAGGGCGTCCAGGATGTCCTGGCGCAGCTGGTCGGTGAGCAGTTCGGCGGCCACATCGACCCGCACGTCGGCGTAGATCTCCTCGCTTTCCTCCTCTGGAAGCTGTTCCAGCTGCTCCTGGTCCAGGCCGCGTTTCTTCAGACCACCTTCCAGGGCGTTCAGGCACTGCATCGGGTCCAGAAAGATGGCTTCGAATTCGGGTTCCCGGGCCAGCTTGTCGCTATCCATGAGCAGTTCAAGCAGTCTCTGGGTGGCACCTGCCGAGGGCTGGCCGTCCCGAGTCAGCTCGGGAAACAGGTGCAACATGTCCTCGGCCAGCTCCGACGAGTTCACCTGGCGCGCCGCTGGCTTGTGGCGTGCCCAGCCCCGCTCGGCCCGGATGCGCGCCAACGCCGCCCGGCGTTCCTGCGCCAGTTGCCGGCGGCCCGACTTTTTCTTTCGGCTCACGTGATCTGTCCTCCCGCAGCGCTCGCCCGATGGCGATGCGCTGACAGGGGTATTATACACCATCGCTCGGCTGGTTGAACGCCGGTTGGCGGCGGGTCTGCTGCAATGCAGATATTGCCAGCGCCGGGCAGCACTCTGTCGGCGCTTAACCGCGAGCCATCAGCTCGCGCCAGTCATAGTTGACACTGGTCGCGGCGAAATCGGGCTCGCGGTGGAAGGGGGCCGGGATGTAGTGCACCTGCCCGGCGCGGGCCTGGCCTTCGGGGAAGTCGATCTCGACCACGGCCAGGTAGTAATCCTCGGGCTTGTTCAGGCCGGCCAGGATCTCGTTCTTCGTCATAGTAATAGTATCGGCACCTTCCACGCGCCCCTTTACTTCGACGGAGCGCAGGCGGCCGCTGCCGGGGATGGTCGATTCGACGTCCCAACCGAGATTGCTGCGACTGACGTCGCGGGGCTGATATCCCAGCCCGCGTTCAGTGTCCATCACCGCCGCCATTGCCGCTTCTTCGACCTCCTGGCGCTGATGCCCGAATAGGCCGGGCACAGCGGGTGGTGCCTGGCCCTGCAGGCGGGCGAGGAGGCCGGCGGGCACCACCAGGGCACCGCCGATGACGAGCGGGGGCTGGGGTGAGACGTAGCGCGCCTGCTCCAGCTCGGCCAACCGGCGCTGCAGACGACCTTGCAGGTCGTCGGCGCGGCGGCGGGCCATGTCCGAATTGAGGCGGGCATTGGTTCTGCCGGCCTGTTCCTGGGCCAGCAGCTGCTGGGCGCGGTGGTCCCAGTAGGCAATCTCCTTGGTCAGCCGATCCTTGACCGCGGGCAGCGTGCGCGTTGCCATCTCCTCCTGGCGCTGCCTGACCTGGCGCAGGTGCTCGGGCACCAGGTATTGGGCGACGTAGGCGCGCACCGCCCCTTCCAGGTCGGATCGCAGCCAATCGCCCTGTAGTTCCGATCCCATCAGTGGCCGGAGGGGTTCCGGCAGCGGCTCGTAGTTCAGGAAAGGAGCCGGGCCGGCCGAGCGGGGCTCGCCAGCGGGGGTCAGCTCCACGAACTGCATTTGGCGAGAGATCACCCGGCGCGTGCTCTCTGCCCCCTGGCCCGCGCCTCTGCCCTCGTGTGAGGGAAAATACCCCTGGATGGAGTGCTCCAGGTAGAACAGGGCGCGCACCTCGTCGCCGGGATCGGTGGGATCGACCAGGATCGCCCCCTGGCGCAACAGCGCCCGATAGCGCTCCAGGACCAGATCGATCACCGCATCCATCAGGGGGTGGCCGGGGCAGAGGAACTCGGCCATGGCTTTGCCGAGCGGACTGATGGCTTCCTTGTGGAAGGTGATGCGCTCGTAGCGGCGCAGGATGAGGCCGTGGCCCAAATCCTGCCCGCGCTGCCGGATGGCGGCCGGCACGTTGGTGATCTCGTAGCGCAGCGGCCCGCGGCCATGCAGGGTGCCGCCCAACCGCTCGAAGGCCGCTTTGAAGAAAGAGGCGATGAAGTGAGGCTGCAGGCGCAGTGCCTGGGCGCGCTCGAATTCCTGGCGGATCTGGCGCACCCGAGTGGTGTCCATGCTATCGCGGGCCAGGGCGCGCTGTTCGAGCAGGTCGCGCATCCTCTCGCGGTCAGCCAGGTTGTCGACCGCTTGCTGCAGGCGGGCTTTGACCTCAGGTTGATCGCCGTAGCGGATCGCTTCGATCAACAGCTGGCGCAGGCTGGTCTCGCGAAACAGGTTGCCCAGCACGTCGAAGACGCCATCCCCCAGCGCGTGACGCTGCTCTTCCAGCTTGCGGAGCAGCCGGGCGTAGACGTCGCCCTCGCGGGTCTCATCGGCCACCAGGTTCCAGAGGTGGCACACCTCGGTCTGGCCGATGCGGTGGATGCGACCGAAGCGCTGCTCCAGGCGCACCGGGTTCCAGGGCAAGTCGTAGTTGACCATGAGATGGGCGCGCTGCAGGTTGATGCCCTCGCCGGCGGCGTCGGTAGCGACCAGTACCAGGACATCCTTGTCCTGCACGAAGGCGGCCTGAATCGCACGGCGATCCTCGCGGCGCAGCCCGCCGTGGATGACGACGACGGCCTCAGGTCGGCCCAGCAGGCCGCCGATGCGGTCGGCCAGGTAGGTGAGCGTGTCGCGTTGCTCGGTGAAGATGATCAGCTTGCGGCGCTGGCCGTTGGCGTCGAACATCTCGGCCTGCTCCTGCAGCAGGCGGGAGAGTTCGGTCCACTTGCGGTCCTGGCCGCTGCGTCGCACCCGTTCGGCCAGCGCTTCCAGCTGCTTCAGCCGGGAGATTTCGGACTCGAGCTCGGCGATGGTCCGGGCGGCGGTGGCCAGATCGATGACCTGCTCGGCGGTCTGCTCGAATTCGGCTTCCGGGGCATCTTCCAGCTCCTCCTGGCCCTCCTCGTCCACGCCGGGCAGATCGTGCAGCAGGTCGAGCTCAACCTCGGCCCCCCGCTGTAATAGGCGGGTCTCCCGCAGGCGGCTTTCCAGGCGTTCCCGCCGGCGGAGTAACGACTGGAAGATGGCCTCCGGGCTGGAGGCAAGGCGGCGCTGCAGCACAGTCAGGGCAAAGCCGACCGTGCCGCGGCGTTCCTTGTCCAGATTGTCGGCCCGGTTGAACTCCTCGCGCACGTAGCTGGTCACGGCCTCGTATAGAGCCGCCTCCAGTGGCGAGAGCTGGTAGGTCACCGTGTAGGCGCGCCGCTCGGGGAATAGAGGTGTGCCGTCGAACTTGCGCAGCTGCTCCTTGACCAGGCGGCGCATCAGATCCGACACGTCGGTGGCGTGCACCCCCTCCCGGTAGCGACCTTCGAAGCGATCCGGATCGATCAGCGCCATAAACAGCTGAAAATCCTCCTGGCGGCCGTTGTGGGGTGTGGCAGTGAGCAACAGTAGGTGCCGGGTGTGATCGGCTGCCAGCCGGCCGAGGTGGTAGCGCTTGGTGTAGGTGATTTCGTTGCCGAACACCGAGGCCGACATCTTGTGTGCCTCGTCGACCACCACCAGGTCCCAATCGCTCTGCCCCAGCCTAGCCTTGAGCTCCTCGTCCCGGCTGAGCTTGTCCAGGCGAGCGATGAGCAAGGGGTTTTCCAGGAAGGGATTCCCGGTGCGCGAAGCGGCGATGCGGTCATTGGTCAGCAGATCGAAGGGAAGCTGAAAGCGCTGGAAGAGCTCATCCTGCCACTGATCGGTCAGGTTGCCGGGGCAGATGATCAGGCAGCGCTGCAGGTCGCCGCGCAGCATGAGCTCCTTAATGAGCAGGCCGGCCATGATGGTCTTGCCCGCGCCGGGGTCGTCGGCCAAAAGAAAACGCAGTGGCTGGCGCGGCAGCATGGCCTCATAGGCTGCCGAGATCTGGTGGGGCAGCGGTTCGACCTGGGACAGATGCACCGCCATCCAGGGATCGAACAGGTACGCCATGCGGATGCGGTACGCTTCCGAAACCAGGCGGAACGCCTCGCCGTCGCCGTCGAAGGCCCAGGGAAGCCCGGCGGCGATCACCTCCAGGTCCGCTTCGCGGTCGCGGAAGAGGAGCTCGCTATTCGCGTTGCCGGCTGGATCGCGGTAAGTGACCTCGACTATGTCGGTGCCATGCCACTGGACGGCCAGGATGGTCACCGGCCCGGCGGGCCGGATGCCCTTGACTTGAGCGCCTTGCTTGAGGTCTTCGAGTTTGGCCATCGGTTCCCCCGTTGGAACAAGAACAGCCCGCCCCACCGAGTGGAGACGGGCCGCCCGTTGCCACGATGTCGCCTAACTGCTATGCTGCTGTGGGCCGCCGCTGTCGCCAATGTACATCAGCGGTGAGGGATCAGCCCGCCGTAACTCACGGGCTTTCCATCTGTGTCAGATTATACCACCACGTTTGTCATAAGAGCGAATCCCGAAATCCTCCATCACGGATCGACAATTGAAACCCAATACTTTCTGGACGTTGGGCCAGTTTGAAACAGGTTTCAGTATCCTCGATCACGGATCGACAATTGAAACTCTACGAGTGGTTGTCAAGAGTCGCCCGCATGTTGCCACCCATGATCGGGTGATGTTTACCACCCATCGCCGCCCGTATGTTTACCAGGCGGCGTCGGGCGTATGTTTACCACCCGCAATGAGTGTGGCGGGTTCAGGGTTGCGCCAGGGTGTCAGTCGGCAAGAGGGTTGGGGTGCCGGTCAGCTCCTTTCTGCGGCTACGCTGACGATAGCTCTCGCCGCGGATCACGAACATGTGACAATGGTGAGTGAGGCGGTCCAGGGCGGCGCTGGCCAACAGGTCATTGCCAAACACTTCGGCCCACTCCTCGAAGGCGCGGTTGCTGGTGATAATCAATGAGCCCCGCTCGTACCGCTGGCCGATGATATCATACAGGTCTTGGGCGGCCTGCGGCGAGAGCGGTTGCAGGCCAAAGTCGTCCAGGATCAACACATCGGTGCTCACGGTCTTGGTCAGCATCCGGGCGTAGGTGCCGCTGGCGCGTGCGGCGTGCAACTCGCTCAACCAGCGTTGGGTGGGGCGTGACAGCACCCGCAGGCCCCGTTTCAAGGCCTCGATGGCCAATCCGTTCGCAAGGTGACTTTTTCCAACGCCGGTCGGGCCGCATAACAGGATGTTCTCGTGGCGCATGACGAAGGCACAACTGGCCAGGTCCTGGATGGTGGTGCGGTTGACGCCGGGAGCCTCAGCGAAATTGAACTGGGCGAGCGTCTTATGTGGGTCACAGCCGGAGT
>Ga0315282_10013740_pt1 | contig 12155 bp, 13 predicted proteins | sample YL17G07_20_MG_FD_203693 | JGI IMG/M metagenome (GOLD analysis project Ga0315282, IMG submission 203693) | Sediment microbial communities from Yellowstone Lake, YNP, Wyoming, USA - YL17G07_20 | ecosystem: Environmental > Aquatic > Freshwater > Lake > Sediment | place: USA: Wyoming | collected... | reverse complement strand
TTCTGCCCTACTTTCTATTGTATCGACCCATCAGTTCCGCTGATGCGATGGTATACCTCTCCACGACCTCGAAGAAGTTGCCCCGAGTGATCTTCTCTTCGAGGCTGTCAGTGTCGAGCGCATAGAGCTTGAAGTAGTATCTGTGAGTCCCCGATGGAGGACAAGGACCACCATAACGCTCCCTACCAAAATCGTTCCCAACCTGTCTAGCGCCGGCCGGAAGGCCACCACGCTCGATTCGTCTCACGCCTTGTGGCATGTTGCAGACAAGCCAGTGGATGAACGTGCGACCAGGAGCATCCGGGTCGGTCATGCTCAAAGCGAAACTCTTCGCATCCTCGGGTACATCCTCCCAGTACAACTGCGGAGAAACATCCTCGCCATCGCAAGTAAACCGAGAAGGAATGAAACCGTTCTCTTCGAGGTCTTCACTGCTCAACCTCATCGCGCCCTACTCCGAGGTACAACCTGTCTGGGACCGACCATAAAGCTTGACCTCGGTCGAGTTCCCAGTCTAGGTCGCTTGCGCTGAGGAGAGTATCCTCATGCCCCATAGCATTCTCTTCGCTTTGCGTCGCATAGGCGTGAGGACAAGAGATGCTTGCATTTTCCCCGGGAATAGGCAACGGAATCTCCTCGGCATACGTGCTTCCATGGTACGCATAGTCTCTATAGTCCTCGCGAATAAACTCCTCCTGTAGTATTCGCTAATCGAAGAGGAACATGAAAGCCGTCCTTCTAGTCGCAGTGCTAGCAGTTGTCTTGGTTGTGGGAATGCAGCCTACTGCTTCGGCGGCCCAAGGTAGCGTTCTAGTTGTTCGGATAAGTTCGAATGTACGAATTCAGCTCATTCCTTACGCTCATCGAGGACCAGTTCGGGTTGAAAGCGTTAACATCACGAGACTCCAACGCGAACAGTTTCAATGATGAATTCGACTTTAGTCAAGCTTCACGCGCACCCTTGGTGGGTTAGATCCAAGCATTTCTCTTTCTTTCAAATTCTCGGGCAGTTCTTCTTATGCAGAGTGAAGATTACCTGACTGTTCGTCTCGAAGCCGCATTTCTTGCAAACGAATCTCTTGGCTTCCTTTTCTCCAAGAAGAAAGGACATAAGCTTCTGAATGACCCCTACAAGACAGCCCAGTTCCCATAGATGAGTTCATAGCAACGAGAGAACTGTCGACCATTTACCACCCTCAGTCTGCTCTGGGCGAGGTCACGCTGTCTTCGTCCTCGCACGAGTCGAAAGGCAAGAGATTGCTTAGTGGACTCCTGTCGTTCCAGGCCATTAGCAGATTACATCATCGCAAGAAAGGGAGAGTTAGACACCTCTACCATTTGACCGCCAAGAGAAGAGGCCTTCTGAAAGCCGAATCGAAGTTCCTAGCGAAATAACCTAGTAGTGAGACGGGCAGATCGACCGGAAGCTGGTTGGCCCGTGGTCATTAGATTTCAGGAGAAAACATTGCGATTCATCCGGCCTTCTAAACGAGTCTCCGAGTTGCACTAGCCAGTAAGCCAACTGCAAGAAGAATAATTCCGCCAAACATTACCCGCATGCCTGCAAGTATCAAGGCGGACGGCGCAAGTCTCAAGCAGACTCTGCAAGAAATGCTTCCTTTGGCCTTCAACGCATTACGATTTTGCCTTGGCGTTCAGAGAACTGGGCCTGCGGGACCAGTGATCTATCAGAATATTACTCCGGTGATCGCAACGGTGATCTCTTATCTGCTGCTGGGCGAAATGCCCACCGCAGGCTCCAAGAATCGAAACTCAAATCTTCGGTAGGAGCTGGATAAGGCTGGTGAATCGAGTTCGATCAGCGGTTCGCGTGTAGAGTGCTTCCGTTCCGCTCAATACTACGCCGTTGTAGGATCTGTTGATTGCTTCCGAATCCGTGTTGAGAAGGGTTTCGAAATCTGAAACCGCCGTATTTGCACTGGCCTCTTTGACTTTGCTGACCAGCTTCTCGAAGTTTCGTTCTTGGCGTCGACGTAAAGTCTAACGACGAGGAATCACTCCAGGAGACTTTACTTCCACTGTCGTGAAGGAGAAAATAGAAACCACAAATGCACGATCTCCCGGGTTAGGTTTGCACCTTCAAGGTTATTGTGACATGATCCGGGTATCTAGGCCGTCCTAACTCCTGATACTCCTCTTCAGTCAATGTCACGATTAGTCGAGGCGCACCGAGTTGCTGCCCGAAACCCGGAATCTGACTTAGAGTCTTCTGTAAAGCTATCGTTACGCCTGCGATTTCTCTACCCATCTGTAGCGGGAAGGTGACTGGGCCTTTGAATGGGTCTCCAAGCGTAATCTGCACCATCGGCCTTCCTTGAGCGTATTGGATGGGCGTTACAACCAGCACAGTGCCCTCGATCGTAACTTCAGCCATGTCCCTGACGCTCTTCCTTCTTGGGTTAGTCGCCGCCGGCTATTCTAAGCTTGTGGGATTCGGTGAGTCTCATTCAAGCCACTCCACCCAGTAGTGCCTCGAGGTGTCGAAACATCATCTAGAAGAGGACCTTCTCCCTCGCAATTGGGTTCTTGGAATCAGTAGCTTGCTTCACTTCTTTCTCCCCTTCTTGGTAACCTTGTTGCTCGCCGATTTTGACGAATCGATGGACGCGTGATCTCTGCTCTTCGTGGTACACGATATACGAAACGTCTGGTGCATTCGACTTGGCTCATTGGATCCTGTCCGCCGTCAAGTTCAGGACGCCAACCTATGGACTTCATATCCTCAACGGTTATTGACATTCATTCTCTACCTTAAGTTTCGCTTGGTCTCCGCCGCACATCGTTCCTAACTAGACGCAGAATACTCCAACCAGTGGAAGGTGGCCACCACGGTTCATTAAGAACTATGTATTTTGCAGAACGAGATAGTGCAGCGAAGTACAGGTGTAGTTCTTTGTTTCTGATAAGAACTGAGGTCGACGAAAACAAAACCAAGTCGTTGGCTACTGATTGTTTCTCAAAGATCTCCAATGCGTATCCGCTGAGGAATCTCCAGTTGCTGCTCGACAATATTGCGGACCAAGAGATTGAGACTGGCGTAAAGATGCACCTCCAATATCTGAACTTAGTGATCTCTGGCGAGAACTTGGATATAGCGCACAAGCGGTGGGAAGAAATGGTTCGTTCGACAGTCGTCGTCGGCAGCACAGACACTAATCGTAGAATCATTGACGGATGAGACCTTCTCTTGCCATGGAAAGCCTGTCGCCAGTCCTGCACGATTCGCAGCGAGTTATCCGACGGACGTACCTCAACCGCCGCCGAATGTTTTTATCGGCGAAGTCTCGGGATTTAGTCGAAGGTTTAGACCTAAGACTTGATTTGGCCGGGCTACTGCGTCTCGTGCGGCACTTGGAACCCCGCATACAACAGATACTGCTATTCTTGTGGAAGCCAGCTGCCTAAGGTCTGGGGCGCGCCGCCTGGAATGTGCATGAGATGCTTCGGCATGAACCCACCGAATGCTAACTATTGCGGAAGATGCGGAGCGCGGCTCAAATAGAACAGAGAGAGGTACACGTGGCGCAAGAGAAAACCGCCTTATCCCCGCCGAAGGCTGAGGCAAAACCCCGAGAGTCAATTCCACCTGACACGGTTCTAATCGGTATAAAGCCTCTGATGAGCTACGTAACCGCACTGGTGCTGCATTTTCAATCGGGAGCCAAAGAAGTAACTCTCAAAGCCCGAGGTAGAGCGATCAGTAAAGCAGTGGATGTGGCTGAAGTGGCGAGGAGGAGGTTCTTCGCAGGCAGACTTGCGATAAAAGAAATAGGCATTGGAACTCAGATGATAGAAGAGGCCGGGGGCTCACGGCCTATCTCAATTATCGAGATCAAGCTCCACATGACAGAATGAGGGGAGCCGACTTGGGCCCAAAGATGAGAAAGGTTTCGCGCGTGCGCGTGTCGAGAGCCAAGAAATTGGAGGAAAGAGTGAGGGAGCTGGAAGGCAAACTGGCCGACTCGGTTCCGAAAGCGGAGCTTCAGAGAAGACTCTCCGGATCTGTCCCCAAGGCGACACTTGATGCGACCAAAGAAGACCTCCAAAACAAAATTATCGGTCTGGAGGTGAAACTGAGAGAGTCCGTTCCGAAGAGCCAAGCTGAAGCCTTGCGAGGGAAAGTCAAGGAGTTGCAGTCCAAGTTGACTCAATCCATCCCTATGGCTGAGGCGGAAGCAAAACTGAAGAGGTCTCGAGCACGGCTGAGAGGCAAGCTCAAGAAGCTGCAGGAAGAACTCGCCCAATCCGTGCCTAGAGCCAGGGCAGAGGCTAGAATCCGTGACCTCGAATCAAAGGTTAACGAGCTGAAGACCAAGCTGAGCGAGTCTATCCCGAGAGAAGATGTCGAACCTCTAAACGCCAAACTCAAACAACTCGAGGATAGACTGGCTCAGTCGCTACCAAAGGCTGAGGTGGAGGCCGCCGAAGCAGAACTCCAAGGCAAGATCAAGGAGCTTGAAGCGAAACTAGCTGAGTCGGTACCAAGAGACGAGGCTGAGCGATTAGCCGGCGAAATCAAAGAACTGGAAAAGAAGCTGTCTGCTTCCAGGTCAGAGGCAGACTCCCTACGCGCAGAGGTTGGACAATCGCAGGATAGGTTGGCAGGCTCGATACCGAAGACTGAGTCAGAAGCCAAGGTCAACGAACTCCAGACCAAGGTTTCAGGCGCAAAACGAGACCTTGAAGTGGCTAAGGCCACGATCGAAGACCTTGAGGAGAAGCTCTCCCAGTCCTCAGCCAAGATCGATGAGCTTCAAGTCAAGTTATCCAACTCAGTACCGAGAGCCGAACTCGAGGCCATTAGAAACGAACTACAATCAAAGATAGCGGATCTCGAAGGGAAGCTGGCTGTCTCAGTGCCAAGAAGCGAAGCAGACGCCCTCGCGGAGAAAGCAAATCGGCTGGAGGCTACATTGACTGAGACGCGTGAGAAACTGAACTCGGCAAAAGCAAGAAGCCGAGATCTAGAATCCAAGCTGGCTGAATCTAAAAGCGAGGCGGACGCCTTGAAAGTAAAGATTGCAGGATTGGAGTCTCGGGTGGTTGAAGCTGAAACGGAGCTTGAGGCCACGAGAAGCCGCATCAAGGAGTTAGAAGCGGCTGCGGCCAAGCCGCGCGTTGAAGAGAAGCTTTCAGAACCTACCGCTGCATAAGACTACTATAGGCAGTTGAATAGCACTCAACCGTCTACTTCGCAATCTCTGAAGATGACAACGTTTTCACGTGGTCAAGGATGCCGTCTTGGGGACTGATTCGGAAAGCTTTCTCTGAAGATCAGCGATCTTGCTTTCCAAGTTCGGTCCGACTCGGTTTTCGGAACCGAGCTGGCGAGTTTCTCCTCTAATTCATCTTGACTCGAAGGAGGAGCAAGTCTAAATGGCGATCAGCCTCATGAAGACCTCCAAGTAGGAAGCATCAGGTCTTGTCGTGGACGGATGAACGCACGAAAGCTCTAGCGGACATCAGGAAACTTGAGCCAACCGACCGGCTTTCACTCTATTCGGGTTTGATCAAACTCAACACGGCCCTATTCGAGAGTGTTAGAGGCTGGGAAAGCTGGCTTCGGAATCCCCCTTTCATGGAGACCTTCTCCCAGGACGAGCTGAGCGAGATATTCAAGAACTTCAAAGACATTGCCACAAAGTTCCTCGAGGAGGACATCCGATGGACCGGAAAGAAGGAACAGAGACCTCTTAAGATCCCCCGAGCTGAAAGAGAGGAAGCCGAGAGGCGCTATGCGTAGTCCCAATATACTCTTCTCCGGAGCGCTTCAGCATCGGCGTGGAGCAGTTCAGCAACATAATAGAATTCTCGGCAGCGGCGCATGCAACATCTGAATTTGAGTACGGTTTCAGTGGTTATGCGTCTCGCCAGCATGAGCCCGTGAGCTTCTTGTTCCTTCGCATTTTATCTAACAGAAGCGCATAGTACTAGACGGCAATATCAACGACCGTTAATGACCTCAAGTGGCTCTCATTTCCTGACAGATTGTCGGAATGGATTAGGATTCTTGGGCAGTTCTTCTTGTGCAACGTGAAGGTCTCCAAACTATTCGTTTCAAAGCTGCATTTTCTGCAAACGAATTCCTTGGCTTGCTTTTCTCCGAGAAGAATGGACCTGAGCTTGTGAATGCCCCCCACAGGACAGCGCAGTTCCTATAGATGAGTTCATGGCAACAACTGTCGACTATTTACACAGGAAGAGTGCAGACATATAACGTCCACGAGTTCTTCCGGCCATACAAGGCCTCTCACCTCGTGATATGTCTTCTTCACCTTGTAAAGAACGATCAGGGTGGTCGTTGCTCTTGTCCGTGCCACTTGCCTTCCTCAGCCTCTTATGGCAATATATGCGCTTTCCGAGTGTATTGTGGGACTCATTGGAATTTCGTGACTGACCTAACTTCTAAGATCATTCGATACTTTCGCTAGCCTCCCTTCCCTCTCGCCTCCAGTTTTCACGATGTCTGAGACCGAGCCCAAGGATCCTGCCACGCCTTAACTCATTGCAATGCCTAGGCAAGATTCGTGATTCGTGTTGAAATGCCCAAATTGCGAATCGAAACTGCTAGGTCAAGATGATTTTCCGCTGTTTCGCTGCCCTGTTTGCGAGCGCTGGTTTGAACTTCAACTCGAGGGCAAGATCGTTCCGTTGCGCGTTGGTGCATTGGCGAGGCTCACGGGAGAACCCAGCCCACTATGATTGCCGATTGCGACGAGAGAACCGGCAAATTGATCAGGAAAGAGGTTCAGCGGGAACTTGAACGGGAGTACGGCCCAATCCTTGGACTAACCCTACAGAAGATCGTGCATGAAGAGCACCAAGTAATCGTGATTGGCGAATTTGTGGCGAGACCTGGCGAGATGGAGAAGAGGTTCGCAATGACCATGCCACGAGTCGACGGACCGCTAGACTCCTTCTTCTGATCTATGGGACGTTGGGGCCTTGCTTCGGCTAGAAATTGTATTTTGGAAAATCATATTTCTGAGCAGAGAACCAGACTCATAGATCGGTAAGGAAGGTTGAAGCAAAAAACGAAACACAGGATAAGAAACGCGGCGCTGGGAGTTGGCGCAGTCGCTTTCGTTCTGTTGTTCGTTCCATCCCCTCTCTGCGCAATTCCCAACTTGTGCCCTGGAGGATTGATGATCTCATGGGGATACTCGGAGACCTACATCAATATCCCTGGTTATCTCGGACTCATCTTTGCTGGCACATGGATCTTCGGTATCATTGTGGGCGCAGGGCTTGTCTTGACGTCACTCTTTCGCCCTGAAGAATACGAAACTAGGTATTGCCCAACGTGCTTAACTCAAACGGAACAGTTTCGCTCAAAGACCAACTATGCGAAGGGATTCAAGCTTAGGATGGGAACAACGACAACAGCGGAGTATGATGCGAACACCCTCTCCCACGAGTATACATGCGAGAAATGCAAGGAGCGAAACACCGTACCGAAGTCGCCTAGCTGATAGAGTGTGCCGAACCTTACGATCACAAGTCCTTTACGAACGTTTGGGAAATCAGCAAGCCGGTCGGTCGAGGTGATTATTGCTGCCAAAGATGAGCGAGAGCGATTTTGATTTCCTCCAGAAACTCATGGATCAATACGAAGAAGAGGCTCGGAAGTGCAAAGAGGCTGGGGTGCCTCTCGCCGGTTCTGTGATGTATGCGGCTGCGATGGAGGCCGCGCTGCTGGCAATTGCTTACTGCGACGAGGACGGCATACGTGGCACGGATACTTATGTAAAAGCGGGAGAGAATGATCTTAGGAAATGGGGCCTGAAACAATTGCTTGACTTGGCGAATGAGATGAAATGGTTGCCCTCGAATCTTCCGCTTGGGGAGATCGCGCGACTGTCAGGGATTGATCCGGATGAGGCTCTGAAACACGGCGATGTGGCCTACTTCGCTGATGTTGTTAGGGAGGTAAGAGACATGGTTCACGCGGGGAGATACCTGCGGCTTTGGTCCGGTGTTGAAGTCGGTAAAGAATACGTTGACTCTGTCGAAGAGTACGTTCAAATCGTCTACGACCACCTGTATGACAGGCTCATTACTCTCATCAAGAACAACCCTGAGTTCAAGAAACTGGCATCAACCATGAATGAAGAGGCGAGGACGTCACCCTAGTTGATGCGAACGCATATTCGGAAACGAGACGTCGAGGGTATGTGTTCAAACATTCTTGTACGCGTTCGCCTGGTTTAGGGCACACCGATAAAGCTAAAATAAAGATTTCCGGGATAGCAACCCGAGAGGCCTGACAAATTTCCGGCGCCGACGCGAGCTTACTTCATCGCGCCTTCCATCGGATTAAATCTCCACCAAGAGGACGCCGGCCTGATCTCCTATTCATTCAGATGTCAGGATTCCATTGCCCACAATGAGACTTGTCGGTACATCTTATATGCGCAAACACGGGCCGGATGTCTGATTCCATCTGGTGTTACTAGATGTCTAAGAGGATTCTCGTGACAGGCTCAACTGGTCAGATCGGTTCTGAGTTAACGATAGAGCTCCGGAAAAAGTATGGTAGGGAAAACGTCGTGGCAGCTGGGCATAAGAGAGCCCCCAGTGAGGCTCTGATGAAGTCCGGTCCCTACGTGGTTGTTGACACCTCTGACAGAAAACAGCTCACCGAGGTTGTCGAGAAGCATGACATTGATACGCTCTACCACCTAGCATCCATCCTTTCAGCGGCAGGTGAGAAGAATCCACAGCTCGCTTGGGACGTAAACATGGGAGGCCTTTACAACGTGCTCGAAATCGCAAGGGAACACGAGCTGGCAGAGGTTTTCTGGCCCAGCTCCATCGCAGTCTTTGGCCCAGAAACCCCTCGCGAGAATACTCCTCAGAATACTGTCATGATACCCGCAACCGTTTATGGCGTGAGCAAGGTTGCCGGAGAACTCTTGTGCAACTACTACTTCACGCGCTTTGGCGTGGATGCTAGAAGTCTCCGCTATCCGGGCATCATAAGCAGTGAGACACCCCCGGGTGGAGGCACCACTGACTACGCTGTGGAGATTTTCTACGAGGCGATCCAGAACAAGCGTTACACATGCTTTCTGAGAGAAGACACGGTACTGCCGATGATGTACATGCCCGACTGCATCAAAGCCACCATAGACCTGATGGAGGCTGACTCGACCAAAATCAGGTGCAGAACAAGCTACAATTTGACCGCAATGAGCTTCTCAGCGGGAGAACTGGTGGCCGAGCTAAAGAAGCACACGCCCCAATTCGTTTGCGAATACAAGCCTGATTTCAGACAGAAGATCGCTGATTCATGGCCCAGATCAATTGACGACGGCGTCGCGCGCAAAGAATGGGGGTGGAAGCCCGACTACGATCTGGCTTCCATGACAAAAGACATGTTTGAAAGATTGAGCAAGAGACTGGGCTCTCAGGCTAGGAAGAGTTAATCAATTCCATATTGTATTGGCCAAAAGAGGTTGGCGAGATGCGAAACCCAACATCATTCCTGAAGGAAGAGTACGACGAACTTGTAAGAAACGAGCTTGATTGGAGACTGCGTGTTCTGCAAGGTCCGAGCACTCCCTGGTGCAACGTTGATGGAAAAAAGGTTCTGATGTTCTGCTCCAACAATTATCTCAATTTGAGCAATCATCCCAAGCTGAAAGAGGCGGCAATAGAAGCGATCCAATCTCATGGTGCGGGCTCCGGATCTGTGCGTCCGATTGCTGGAAACATGGATCTGCACGTCGAGCTTGAGAAGCGCTTGGCAAAATTCAAGGACGCGGAAGCTTCGCTGGTCTATCAAACTGGTTTCGCGGCGAATTCTGGATTGATCCCACAGCTGGTTGGGAAGGGTGATATCATAATCAGTGACGAGCTAAACCACGGCAGCATTATCGACGGCGTCAGATTGTCACATGCCGAAAGAGGAGTGTACAAGCATTCGGACACAAATGATCTGCAACGCGTCTTGGATGAAGCGGAAAAGCATAATCCATCATATGGGCGGATTCTGATAATCACAGACGGCGTTTTCTCGATGGACGGTGATGTTGCGCCTCTAGATCAAATAGCAAAGTTGGGTGCAGAACATGGCGCCATGGTCTACGTTGACGATGCGCACGGCGAGGGAGTATTGGGCGAGGGAGGAAGAGGCATAGTCTCACACTTCAAGCTAGGCCGCGACAAGGTCCACGTAGAAATGGGAACTTTCTCCAAGGCTTTTGGTGTGGTGGGCGGACATGTCTCCGGATCCAGAGATCTCATCAACTTTGCCTACAACAAGTCGCGAACGTGGCTTCTCAGCGGTTCCCATCCACCTGGAGTTGCAGCCGCTTGCATAGCCGCGGTCGACATTCTTGAGAAGGAACCAAAGCACGTTCAGAACTTGTGGAAGAACACGGAATATTTCAAGAAAGCAATGAAGGACTTGGGTTTCGACATAGGTAAGAGCACAACCCCGATTACGCCGATCATCGTGGGAGAAAGCGGCGTGGCGAAACGATTGAGCACACGCCTCTTCGAGGAGCGAATCTTCGCTCTACCAATTGTCTTCCCAATGGTGGCACGAGATAAGGCTCGGATACGCACAATCATGAACGCAGCGCTAACGAAAGAAGACTTAGACTTCGCAATAGGGGCATTCGAGAAGATCGGAAAAGAACTTCACATAACCTAGTCTTCGTGTTGCACCTGCATGTGGTTCACGGCTACGCGCAGGCGGGTCAACTGCAAAGTGAATTGAATAGAACTGGAACTCAGCTTGAGCAAACTGGGTTTTCAGGCCTTTAAGTTAGGCTAGGCGACCCAGTCCTTGGGTGTCACTATGCGATACGTGCTACGGAGAGCCTCGTAAATGGCGTAGCCCATAGAGCCCAGAGTGCTGGTTGAACCGTAACTTCTCGTCCAGCAGTCCTTTACACCCGCCATGGTGAGTATGGTCTTCGGAGTTTCGCCGCCAACTAGACCCAGTCCTCGAGGTCCCGGAATAATCTCGATTCCGACGCTACCACATTTTCCCCTAACCTTGAACGGTATCGAGTGGGGCTGACCGCAACCGCACTCCCAACTGCCGCATCCTCGTCGAATGGGGACCACGTTGAGTTTCGCGGCGAGCGTTGCCTTGTCGATAGCGCTTCTTACCTGCCTAGCCTTGCCTCCGCCGACACCTAGGAACCCGGCACCGTTCCCGACAGCGACGATTGCCTTGAATCTGGATTTCTCGCCCGCATCGGTCTGCTTCTGAACGAAACCTATTCCTAGGACTTCTTGTTTCAAGCCGGGAAGGAGTATGTCGATGATTTCGGGCTCCTTGATCTTCAGTCCTTGGGTGAAGATGTCCTCTAGCGAAACGACCTGTCCGCCTTGAACCATTCTCCCAACTAAGGTTTTGGGTATCCAGCCAGCTTCAGGTTTCCGTGTTTGAGTTGCCTGCATATTAGCGTCTCCTCGCAAGTTTGTGAGTCTCGATGTACTCATCCAAGTGTGCGGCGCTCCGGAACGTTCCACCTTTCGCCATTAAGGTAAGTTTCCGGTAGACTTGTGTTGTAACAAAACGTCTATCGCGCAGTGCTCGAAGTCTTCTGCGAATGGATCTGATTCGAATTACCCATCTTCTCTTGCTGTTTCCTACGCTGCCCTTGATGCTGCCTGGGCCCTTGTGTCGGCCGGCCTGCAGCTCTTGTTTTCTGATCCTCTTTCTTCCGCGACTAATGCCGGTCTCGGGAAGTCTTCTGATGCTTCCCTCGTGGATTAACTTTCGAATTTCGTTGCGGGTTATGGCAGAGGAGACTCTGTCGGTATCTTCTGGGTCTACCCAGATCCTTGTGGTTCCGACCTTAAGCAGGTCTGCTGCCAAGCGTTTCTGGCTTACCAGAGTCATTTAGTACTCTTCCTGCCCTTGCGTTCCTTCGTTGTTGTTCTCTTTCTTGCCTTCTTTTCGGGCTTGGCTGCTTTTTCTTTGGCTTCTGGTGGAGCTTCTGCTGTGGCGGCTTCAGGCTCCGGTTCAGGAACGACTTCAGGTTCCGGAGCCTTCTTTAGTCCAGGGTTCAGGATCCTGATACTCTTCTTCTTGGCCTCTTCGACGATGAGTACTCGTTTGTTCTCGCCTACGGTGTGTGCGATCCTAGCTACTTGCGTCTTGGCATCGACAT
>Ga0315282_10013739_pt1 | contig 12155 bp, 11 predicted proteins | sample YL17G07_20_MG_FD_203693 | JGI IMG/M metagenome (GOLD analysis project Ga0315282, IMG submission 203693) | Sediment microbial communities from Yellowstone Lake, YNP, Wyoming, USA - YL17G07_20 | ecosystem: Environmental > Aquatic > Freshwater > Lake > Sediment | place: USA: Wyoming | collected... | reverse complement strand
TAGTGAAATTGGGGATGTATCCACGCTCCGCAGGGTTCCCCGCCAAAGACAGCGTTATGCTGTTTTATGGCTTCTGCAACATAAACATCGCCGACCTTTGTCCTTACCACTTTTCCGCCATGTGCCTTCACCATTTTTTCAACACACATAGATGCCTCAACATTCGTCACTACAATTCCTTCGCTTTTCTTCTTCGCAACATGTGCAGCATAAGCCGCTAAAACACGGTCAAAATCCACAAAATTACCTTTCTCATCGATGAAAGCCGCTCTGTCACCATCACCGTCGTAGCCTATTCCCACGTCTGCGTCTAATTCTTTGACAATTTTAGCTAGAGGCTTTAAAGATTCAGCGTTTGGTTCCGGGCTTCTAGCTGGAAAAAACCCGTCTGGCTGAGAGTTTATGGCTGTTACTTTACATCCTAACCTTTCAAAAATCACTGGTGCAAGATTACATGTTGCCCCACATCCAGAATCAACTATCACATGCCATTTCTTATGCAATTTCGTGGTTTTCCGTATCATTTCAACATATAGATGGCTTTCATCAATATGTAAGGTTTCGCCAACGTTTCGCCAATCCCCCCTCCTAAAACTTTCGTTTTCAATGATCTTTTCAACTTCATCTTGGCTTTCGTCACCGTAGGCTAGGCTATCTCTACCGAAAATTTTTATGCCATTGTATTGTGGCGGGTTATGTGAAGCCGTAATCATCACACCAGCATCAGCCTTAAGCTTCTTAGTCAAATACGCCAAAACAGGAGTGGGCACAACACCCAAACAATTAACATTGGTTCCTCCAGCCAAAAGACCAGAAACCAACGCGTTCTCAAGCATTAAACCTGAAACTCTGGTATCCCGAGCCGCAAACACTCTTTTCGCCTTAGAAAATGTTACAACAGCCAAACCTATTTTACTAGCCAAAATCGGCGTCAAATCAACATTAACTAAGCCTCGCACGCCAGAACTGCCAAAAAGTTTTGACCTCAACCCCTTTTCACCAAACACCCGTCTCCATGGTTAAAGTGGAGAATGTATGTGAACTACCCTACCCTGAAGGGTAAGGGCTTCCTGCTTCAATAATGAGGCTTGCTGGCACCGCCAGTAGAGGCTTCGTCTCCACAGGCAAGCAGGGTCGTCCCAACCCCGATAAACCCCTCTCCAAAATGTTCAGAGAGGCATTATAGTCTCGGTCAAGTTCTCCATGTTTATACTCTTGCGATGTACCTCTCGGGTTTATCTTCACAAGTATCCTACCAGCGTTTTCAGCTTTGTAGGCTAACATTTGAAGGAATTTGCCCCAAGAGGCATCCAGAATCTTTCCAGCGAGATTACGGTTCCTAACCATGCTCGTTATGTTCAAATCCTCAACTATGAGGACATCATAATTGTTTATGTAAAACTTCGAAAGCTTGTGTAGAAAATCATCTCGCTGATTCACAATCCTCTCATAAGCTCGTGTAAGTCTAATCCTTGCTTTAGCCCTGTTCTTAGAGCCTTTCTTCTTCCTCGACAAGGTTCTATGAGCCTTTTGCACTCTTTCAAGAGAACGTTCATAGAATTTTGGGTTCTCAATCTGCCGACCATCGCTATCAGACAGAAAATGCCTCACACCTACGTCTAAACCAATGACCCTTCCATTTTCAACTAAAGGCATCACTCTATTTTCACATTGAAAAACTGCAAACAATTTCCCAGAAAGCTCCCGCTTGATGATTACGCCCTTGATTTTTCCTTTGACTGAGCGGTGCAGTTTGATGTTGATTGCTCCAACTTTTGAAAGATACAGTTTCTTCCCTTCAAGTTTGAAGCCTGACTGATTGAAGTTTAGCGTTTTGAACCATTTTCCCTTAAACCTTAACTTGCCTATCTTTCGCCCGTTTTTCTTGACACTTGCCAAAGCATGAATGTTGCTCCACAATTGATTATTGACCATCTGCAAGACTTTAGAATACACTTGATTGAGTTCTGGATTTTCCCTTTTCAGCTTGACTATGAGAGCCTGAGCGTCTTTCCAAGTTAGTCTTTGCGCTTTAGCTTTCGCCCTGTTTAGTTCTTCAAGCAGACGGTTATAGAGCCATCTGCATAGATCAAGATGTTCTTGAAGTTTAGCTTCAACGGTTTTTGAAGGATATATTCGGAACTTATAGCTGAGCATCATTCCACCTTTCTGACCGTAACCTCTACTTTATCTCCTTCTTTGATGCCGAGAGCATCACAAATTTGTCTCGGAATCGCTATCCTTCTAAGCTTCTGGACTCTAACTTGGAATACCGACTCTTTCATAGTATCATTTTAGTATTGTTTCAGTATAAATACGTTTCGGCTTTCATCCCCACCGTGAACGATGGGGACTCCCCGCCGAAGTAGTTAAATAATTATGTAAAGATAACTTGTTGGATTTGGTGCTGTCCTTGAAACTCGAAAAACTAAGACCAGAAGAAAAAGTTAATTTATCAATAAATATGGTGGATGTGGTTACTCGCATTTGTGCGGAAGGAATTAAAGCGCAAAATAAAAACATTAGCGAGAGAGAGCTTCTGGAAAGACTCAGGGAGAGAATGCGCTACAGCAAGCATCTTAAGAGGGTTTAAAACTGAACAGTTTTGAGGACTTGATTAGACGGATTGTTACGGTTTTGAATGATGCTAAAATAGACTATGTGTTTACTGGAGCTTTGGCAGCAAGTTATTATGGCGTTCCTAGAACCACAGTAGACGTAGATATACTGGTCAAATTTACTCCAGAAGACACAAAATCTTTAGTTACGCAATTGAAGAAGGCTGGGTTAAGTATTAACAAAAGAAAGATAGAGTCTGCGTTCAAATCGGGTTTTAGAATAATTACGCTGGAAGATGAAAAATCACCTTTCACAGTAGACATTATATTATCAGACAAAAAGCTTGAGAAAAGGAAAGGCGAAATTCTGGGGATGCCCACTTACTACCAAACTCCTGAGGCATTAATTCTTGCAAAGTTACGGATGATAAAGGCCACAATTCAGAGAGAAAGGGCTTCGAAAGATAAGGATGATGTAAAAGCAGTTTTGAAACACATTAAAGTTAACCTTAAGGCACTTAAGAACAAAGCCAAAAAGGAGAAAACAATCTCTATACTTGAGGAGCTATTAAACTCAGAAACGTAGCTAAAATAATGCTATAGAGCAGTTTTTCGCTTCAACTTTTCACAGAATTTTATTAGCTGTTTTCGTGTAGGATGCATTCCATTCGGGTTAGAGATGTAATAGGCTGCAACCGCGTTGGCTAATGCCAGTCTACTGCCGTCTGAAAGTCTGTAGGCGTCTCCTAAAATGTTTCCTGCATTCCAAGCGTCGCCGGCTCCTGTTGCCCTTAAGACTGGAACTTTGAAGGCTGGAACAGCTGTTTCGCCTTTTTTTGTGAATGTCGCTGAAAAGCTTGTCGTGTGCAAGTCAACTCTTGCTGATAGATGCGATGCCAAAATTCTAGCCGATTCTTTTGCTAGCTCTTCAAATTTTAATCTCTTTTTGAGTTCTTCTATCTCGTTGCTTAGTTGCGATGCATAGCAAATCGCTTCGTTCTCATTTGCACTTAAAATATCCACGTGTTTGCTTTGCAGAACACTCTTCACCAGTTTCGGAATCTTTTCCTTGTTAGGGGTTGGGTCTGCTGTATCGTAGTATGTTTTGCCTTTTCCCTTTGTTTTTACATGGCGAAAAACAGTTTTAGCTAATTCTGTTCCAAACTGTCTGGTTCCAGCCCAATTAAAAACACAGACGTAATTCGCATTTTTGATTGCTTCAAGATCGTCATTTTTTAGGTGATGTGGTCCAAAATTGGCTAGTGCTCCAACGTCTCTTAGCATGATGTTGACTTTTCCATTTTCAGTTGTAAGTTCCATCGCTGTTGTTATCGATAACTTATCGAAGATTTTAATGTGGGAAAAGTTAATCACCCAAGGCTTGAGGTAAAATTTTATAAGTTGTAGTCCAAACTTGCTTGTGCACACTATAGGTGTGACTTTCACGTCTAAAGCAGCTAGGGCAGAGGCCGTGTTTATAGCGTTTCCTCCTCTAAGCTCTGTTTGTTCTACCCCGTCTATGCTACCACCCTTTCGTTTAGCTACATTTCCGAGAATTTCAGAAAAATCGTTCACATCATAGTTTAGGCTTATTAGGCGGTCAAGGAAAAAGTCAGGCATGACCACCACGTTAACTTCTCCAATCTCACTTTTCAGAAACTTCATTTCCTCGAGAAAGTTACCAAGCAAACCCCTATTCACCTGAAAATAAGATGGGTACTGAACGTAGATAACATTTTTATCTAAGCAAGAGGCGTATGCAAGTCCAGACGATGTCGCCGAAGAATAAGGCTATGATTAACCCCGCGGTGATGAAGATGAGCATTGGTAAGCCTGGAGTTGCCCAAACTGTGTCTTGAATCTTTCCAGCCTCGACAGCTTGGGTTAATCTCTCAACTATTGTGTTTCTGTCTTCGTCTTTAGGTATTAGAACAAGTTTTCTTTTAAACCCTTTTTCAGGGTTTTCTTCTGTGTCCTCTAGGGGATATAAGTGCCATTTTTCCTTCAATTTGTTGACGGAAACCTTGTAGCCAGTTATTAAGACCAGAATTTTTCTTCCTAAAGATTCGTTTTGATGTCCTTCTTCAAAGAGTTTTCTGCCAGTTCTTTTATGCCAAAATACGTTGCGCAAAAAAATGTAAATTGCTGTTGCGGCTGCTAGTAAGACGGAGTTGCTGAAAACAGTTATTGGGAAAAAGGATTGTGAAATTGGCGAAATTTCTCCCAATATAGGTGTTAACAAGTTTTGCGGGTGGAATGGTAAAGCAAGTGCTAGGCACATTAGGGCTTTTGCATCTGCGCCTCCGAAACCTCCTGAATAGAAAAGTATTATAGCGAAGGCTGCGGTTAAGCCGAAGCATATACCATAAAAAAGTAGTTGCGATTTTTCGTAGAGTAGTATTTCAAGGATGGTTAGTGTAAAGGCTGAAGGTGCAAATAGTATCCAAACCTTGTTGCTGACTTCACGTGTTTTAAAGTCACTCCATGAAGCATAAATAAAAAAGATTAGACAAAGAGCAGTACGTGTGCTGTCTAGAATCTGGTTCAGACGGCATCACCGAAAAAGTAGAATGCTAGGGTTGAGATTTTAAGGCTTCTCATTGAACGGTAAGGCGTATCCTGATTCGGTCACAACTTTGAAGTAGTATCTGTTTCCAGCTGTCCAGTTGAAGGTCAGGCTAACTGCAAAAGTCTGTGATGAACCTGCCGTTATCAAAGCTCCTTGACTAAGACTAGGACTTACATTTGTCTGCGTTGTTTGGTTTGTTGAAGAAGTTCCTGCGTATATGGCAACAACTTTCGAGTTTGATGTGCCCGTGCTTCTTAATGTTATATTGACTTTGTTGCTCTCATAAAACATCACATTTTCAACTACTAATTCCTCGCTTGCACGTCCTGTCTGTGTACTCATGTATGTCATTACCCAAGCGTATGTGACGACTATGGCTGCGACTGCTATTACAATTAATAATAGTGTGGCAAGTATTGGTGATATGGCTTTTTTAGATTTTAACATGTTTTTGGTTGACATGTCTTCACCCTTTGTTGTTTAGGAAATCTTCATATTACTTATTTAACTTGTATGAACTTGAAATCTACATTCAAAATAACTGTGAGCTTGTTGTTTGCGTATGCGTGCAACGGTTTCTAGCCCCTCTATTTGGAGCCTAATAGGTTGTGAGTGTTGCAGATGTTCTTTATACTAGCTTTCCGTGGTTACTGTGATTGTTGGTGGGTGTTCAACAGTTATCCATAGGCCGCTTCCGTCTTCGTAGATAGGTGTTGTTCCGTCAAAAGTGGCAACTGCGCCATACCAGGCTATGTCTTTGGCAGATGTAAACGATACTGAGGATGTAATTGGGCGCAGTTCAATTGTTTGTGTACCTATTTTAAGAGCGCCAGTCTTAGTTGTACTATTATCAAAGGTGTAGAGCATTTTGTTGGCGTCGTCTGTAAACATGATTCCTGCTCCTCTTGTTCCTGAGATAATTTGGCTCCAGTGATGTTGCCAGACTGAAGAAGAATTGTAGAATGTTCCCGTGCCGTTCTGGACTATGGGGAAGCCGCTTGATGTTCCGTTCTCTGTTTGCGGCGAACCAATTGAAGCAGTTAATTTGATTGGGCATAGCTCATTAATGTTTCTGCTTTGCGTTGATTGCACAAACATCAGACGTAGTTTGTATGTATAGTATGTGGCGTTTGCAGGAAGTGTGATGACGATTTGCGAATAGACGTTTGGACAATTTGGGATTCCATTGCTCCATTCAGCTTCTTGGTGTATTACATCCCTTATGATGCCATGATGAATGATATAAGCAAGGTTTGATCCATAAGTAGGTGTTTTACTGTTGATACGCATGAAATCGGCTCTAATCGTTGATTGGCCTAATATTGATGTCAACCAGAAATTGAGGTACAATCTACATCTGCGTATGTAAACATATGATGCACTTCCTCCACTTCGTATGTAAGTAACTTGAATTCTGGCGTTATTGATCTTTCTTGGAGTATTGAGGATGCTGGTTATGTCATAGGTTCTCCAATCATAGTCACTGGGCAAGTCAGTAATACTGTAAGGACCATATGTTGTTGTTCCATCGTTTATCGTAAAATTAAAGTAGTCATCGCTACCTTGCCGTTTACAATCAAACCCTATGGTAACGGTTGCTCCAATAGGCTGATCTAATGAGGAAAAATTCGAAGCATATGCTGCTGAAAGGTCTTGAAAACTGAACCACCCCGCTTTCTTATTATTTCCGTTACATCTAATGTAATTATTAGTGTCATCATTCAGATATGGTGATGGCGTATACTCTGTCCAATCCACATCTGTAGAATCAAAACCGTTCACATAAAGATATGTGCTGGAAAGAAGTAATTTCAGATTTCCATTAGTTAATATTCCATTACTTGGGTCATCTTTAGTAAAGTATAGGTTTTTATATGCATAGGATGTTTGTGTGGCACTGTCTCGTCCATCCCACCAAAGGGTGACTTTTGATGTTTTAGCATCTACCAAGAAAACTATCATCTGTCTATTGCTAAAAACGGTCGTGTTGCTAGTTAAGCCCGCTGGCACTTGATAATTGTTATTCCAATCTTCTATTTGGAACGGAACTTCATGATTTACGCCATTAATTGTTTGGTTAACATGGATAGCTTTAACTGGTATTGGAGGAATCGGTTTTGCTGGAGGAATCGGTTTTGCTTGTGTTGTTAATTGTATATTTTGTTCCAACCATCGCATAGTACCATTTTGAAGCATTTCGACAACGATCGGTGCGTCCTGTAATGTTGAATAAAAAGTTTCGTTCCATGCTAATGTGCATGTGTAGCGACTGAATGATGAAGCCACAACTATTATGCCTCTTGGGTCTTCCACTTGGATAAGGTATGAGTATGGATCTATTCCGAGGAGTGCTGGGTCGCTCATATTTACGTAATATGTGCCGTCTGCATGGGCCTCAATGCTTGTATCATTAAGTGGACTAACAGGTTTCCATGTTGAATTCTCATATATGTAACGATAAAATTTGAAGTTCCGTTTTCCAAGGTTTATAAGAGGCTCATTTTCATCTTTACTCACGTTTAAGCACGCTTGAGTCGTTGAATTGGTCTTAATGATTTGTACGGCCAGTTTGCATGAAGTTTGGTAAGTTATTCCATAGATTCCGAGACCTGTTAAATTGTACATCACGGCTAAATTTCCTGTGCTATAGCTTGTTTTTGTAAACCAATACGTGTGAAGCTCTGTTTTCGTTTCGTCTACTTTTAAAGAGGTTCCCCATTCAGGGTGCATGTTTGCTGTGTTGTTAAAGCCGCTGTAAAGATACTTAAAAGCAAGCATTTTTGCGTATGAAGAGTTTCCTGTAACTTTCAAAACTGAGCCATAATAGCCCACGGTGAAACCTAATATCTGTTTTATGGCGAAGTTGGTTTCATCTATTGCGCTTAGAACTTGCGGTTGAGCCGGTATTGGGCTGTTACGTATTGTAGAGTAAGTGACTATGACAGTTGATATGAGGATTACCGCAACAAGCAAAGCCGCAATAATCGAAAATTGACCTTTATTGTTCAATTCTATACGCCTCCTACCTGCCCAAGTTGCAAAACAACAAGCCTGGAAGTCCCACTTGCAGTGTATTCCGACCTGTAAAGTCTCGGCTTAAAGGCACATAGAAGGCCGAGAGCCGTGAGCCTAATATCTGGAGTTCTCGTCAAACCTAAAGCAAAAAGTGACCCTGTAATTTTGTTATCGCCTGCGGCAATGTGTCTGTACACTGCTCCAGGTATCCAACTGTTCTTTTTGTTAAAGATATATGTAACCGAAGATTCGGGTAGATTGTACGTGGTTAATATTGAGTCTGGCAGGGCTCTTGTAGATGTTTGATACGGGGAAGGATAAATACCGTAATAGTTGCAATAATACAAGGCTTCAGATGTCAGATAAACAAGACCAGGGTTTCCAGTGATTCCATTGGGGTTGTACGAGTATGATTTACGATCTAAACCCTGTAAAAACGCGTTGAGACCAGATGGCCCTCCCCCATTACCATCTGTTCCCATTATTCGCATGCCATAGATTCCCCAAGTATTCTGAATGTCTTTAAAAGTCACCGTATTAGTAACATAATAGAATGGGTAGCCTACGATACTAACCCAAGTCCAATTATACTGATTGACTTTTAGGCCCAGAGTATAGGTATAGTTTGCATATGACCTATCACTTGATCTGTAACCTATGGTTGTGTAGTATCCTGCAGGGATGGGTACAGCTTCTCCAAAAGTGTTTATGACCGTGGCATTTCGTAATGTTTCCCCTTGTATTGACGTGCCGTTTAATATTTTTGCGAGCTGTGTCGTGTTTTGCACCATTATTGTTGCTTTGAAATATGGTGAAAGTAGATTGTACAAATCTGCAGCTAGGCTTTGGGCTGTGTAGCCGGTAATCCACCATCCGTTTGCGTCGCTGCAATTCAGTATATACAAGGTTCCTCCGCCTCCGCGCTGTCCAATTTTCTCGGGAGTCACACTGAAAGTCACGTTAGAAGAAGCAACCAGATAAGAGGAAGCGTCGGAGCTTACACCTAAACTTTCAGCGTTAGAAATAGAGTGTATAGGAGTATAAAGCTGTGTTCCGCCACTTAACACTTCATAGATTGTTAAGTTGTAAACTATGTTTGGCGGCAAGCAAGCAGAAAGGGCTATTTGAAGATTGCCCCAAGCTAGGTCATTAGGCGACTTAAACGCGGTTCCACTTAAATCATGATCCACATCTAATGTTTGAAGGGTTGTTAATGCGAGTCTTCTAAGATTCAGTGGCGAAACTTGCCGTGGCTGAGGTAGAACAGCGAAGAAGGAGGATATTATGAAGGCTGCGGTGATGATGATGATTACGAGGAATACTTCAATTGTTCGCATCATTTTAACCAATCACCTGATAACCTTGTAAACTCCACAACGCCAGCTTGGCTTGATAGGCGATGTTGTTAACTAGGACTTGGCGAATGTCCGTGGCAACCCACTCCTTACCAAACGGGTTATCTCCTAATGTTACTGGAAAAGCCATAGAGCTTATTCCCCAAGGCATCAAAACAACACCAGAGTCTTCTGGATTTGCACTTTTCCTATAAGTGACAACCAAAATACCTGGGTTATATGTAGGTATACTTACTTTTTCATACGTATGTGGATCGTTACCATAGTTTAATAAACCGACTTTTCCTCCACCCAACGGCATCTCGCGAAGTGTGAAATCCTCAGTTAGCAATACAAAAGTTGCATTGTATGTTATAGCAGCTGGATTATCTCCGCCATGAACATCCCAACTATGCGCAAGAAGAACCTCTCCACTTTCATTTCCAAAATTAGAGATAAATGGGACCACATAATTCTCTTTATGTAATATATGTTCATAATAACCAGTTCCAATCAATCCGCTATGATGAGCGTAGGCAATTAGTACATATGATTCCTTTGTTTCGTCAACTGTTGGAAAGCTTAATATGGCTGAGCCTTCAGCGTTCGTGGAATTAGCTCCATAATCTGTGGTGAAAGCTGGAAAGTTTTGTTCACCTCCAGTAGGTTTAACGTTAATGAAACAATAGCTTACAATAGCGTTGGAAAGAGGAAAGCCAGCTCCCTTAACATTCACAGACAGAGTCAAGGGATTAGATTGCAGTTTTGAAATTGAAACTGTTACAATAGGCGTTATAGTTAATCGAAAACCGTAAGTTCCATTTATTCCGAGCAAGTGCGTTGCAACAGAATAGTTAATTGCTTCAGTAAAAGGCACAAGCAAGAAGTTGCCAAATCCTACAGTAACATTGCTGTAATACTGCCCTGTCTTGAGATAGTAAACTGGTTCTCCTGAAGACGAAATGAGCCGCATTAATGAGAATGGACTAAGCCTGTACTGTGTAAATTCCGGATCTTGCAATCCGAAACCTGTTGGGGTGCAGTTGCTCTTTCCCCAATAAAGTGGAACACCTGGATTCAGTAACATGTTATCAAGCAAATCGCTGCATTTAGTTGCAATGGATCTGTGACGCTGATATAAAATTGCTGTTTGAATTGTCTGATTAAAGAGTCCTATAAAAAGCAGTATTGCCCCTAAGAAAACCATGAGAGAGACCAGATGATCTATGGTTGAACCTGTCACCTTATGTCACTCACCTTTATCCTCCGAAGGACAAACGAATTGTGTATTCATCCGTATCCCAAAATTTCACGGCTTTTATACATGCGTTTGTGGAGTTGCTTACGAAAACGGATGGTTGCCACTGAACATTGGGGCCTAAAATAACCAAGGTAGTGACGGTGATTTTAGTTTTCGCCAACGTAAGCGTTAAACTCAGAACTTTGCTCGAGTCTTCTGATTCTGAAACCGTGCGCAACGTTGCGTTTCCTATATAGTCGTAATTTTCTATGAATGGTGGCAGTCCAGGCGAATACGTTGCTGTTCCAGCGAATATAGTTTCATGATTTAACGAGAAATATAATTGTTGTATTGTACTTCCCAAATGGCTTGCTACTTCTTGAAGGGCAAGTGTCCTGCGTGAATCCACCCAAATGTTCATGAGCCAACTTGCTGTTAAGGGAAAAAGGAAAATTTGCAGTATCATCACGGGGACCATAATCATGTACTCAATTGTTATATGCGTCATTCATAATCCTCCAAAAAAGTCTAAGCCTACAGCCCTAACGAAACACTCACCTCACTTGTGTAAAACTCGATGATGGAACCTTCTGGAACATCCACCACTTTTTCTTCACTGTCAAAATTGAAGAAGGTATTGTCAAAGTCTGAGTCGATGTTTGGGAAAGAAACGCATATTCTAACTCTGTTAACACTACCCTCAGTTTTAACTAAAACATTTTTTCCCGTAAGTGTTACGGACTGTGAACTGTAGGGGCTTGTCCCACTAATAAGTCTAGGCAAGTAAAATTTAAAATAGTTATTTTGTGTTTCTCCCATGGATATTGTGGAATTCAACATTCTTATTATTGGCGCAACAACCACCCTTATGAAGCTACCATCGCACATTGGCAATTGTTCTGTAACATAAACATAACTTACTGGTGCTGAGGTTCCTTTCTGAAGAAAAGATCGATCTGAAGGAAATATAGACTCGTAGTAGTTGTTTCCAAGGGAATATTCACTTATAGGCATGTTAAACAAAAGTACGCCCACACTGTAGTTTGCAAGGTAAATATCGTCTTGGCCTGGTTTATCCACATAAACAGTATAGTTCAAAGCCACAGATTCAAAAGCAACTTGTCCAAACTTACTTGCATAACGAATTGTTTGCGTACGCCCTATAATCCAAGCCACATCGTCTATTTGAAGCCCAACAGTTTGCATGAACTGTTCCATGGCGCTGTACTCGTTCTCTGCTAAGCGTGCGTTCAAGAAGTTGTTTGCAAACACAATCGTTACTAGGAGCAGCACTATTATAGCACTTGTAAGAATCACTGTGGAAATTGCGGGACTAACTCCTCTGCCATTCCTTCTAAAACTGCTCCGCGAAGAGGCTCTTCTCATTTTCATTTTTTCCTTCTATCCAAATTTTATAAACATGGGCACTAGTTCTGCTG
>Ga0315282_10013738_pt1 | contig 12155 bp, 13 predicted proteins | sample YL17G07_20_MG_FD_203693 | JGI IMG/M metagenome (GOLD analysis project Ga0315282, IMG submission 203693) | Sediment microbial communities from Yellowstone Lake, YNP, Wyoming, USA - YL17G07_20 | ecosystem: Environmental > Aquatic > Freshwater > Lake > Sediment | place: USA: Wyoming | collected... | reverse complement strand
ATCGGGCTCACCGACTATGCGCAGGGCCAATTGAAAGATATCGTCTATGTGGATATGCCTGAAGCTGGATCTGAGTTTAAAAAAGGAGATAGTCTTGGGGTGGTCGAATCTGTAAAGACCGTAGCCGATATCTACTCCCCGGTCACAGGTAAAGTGATCGACGGAAATTTCACTCTCAAGGACCACCCTGAGTTCGTTAACACAGATCCGTATGGCAAGGGGTGGATCTTAAAGATGGAGATGAATGATAAAGAGGAGTTGAAGGGTCTCCTCTCTTGGAAAACGTACCAAGGTTTTCTACCCCGTTAGAAAACCATCCATTTATGGATGGAAATGATAAAAAATAGCATTCATCTCGTTAGAAAGTCTGCGATTTAAGTCCTATCCCTTCTAACGGGGTGAACCCAAGGAAGAATAGATGAAGGATTTTAATCGTTACATTCCCCATACCGAGCAAGATATCCGAACGATGCTCGATGCGATTGGGGTCAAGAATCTGGAGGATCTTTTCGATGCCATTCCCAAAGAGCACAGACTTTCCAAGCCTTTGAACCTTCCCGAACCCTTTTCCGAACCTGACCTTGTTCATCACTTCGAGGGACTTCAATCTCCTATGGTGAGCAGTTTTCTTGGAGCGGGGGCTTACCATCATTTCATTCCTGCTGTGGTTTCCAGCCTGGTCTCCCGTTCCGAATTTTACACTGCCTACACTCCCTATCAGCCCGAGATCAGCCAGGGAACGCTTCAAGGAATCTTCGAATATCAAACAATGATGTGCCAATTGACAGGGATGGAGGTTTCAAACGCCTCCATGTACGATGGGGCATCAAGTTTAGCTGAAGCAGTCTTAATGGCAAACCGGATTACAAGAAGAAAGAAAATTCTTCTTTCACAGGCGATTCATCCCGAATATCGAAGGGTGATTCAAACGTATGTCGGCCCTGATCAACAGGAGATTGTTTTGATTCCCTACCAGAAGGACCAAGGCCGGACAGATGAGAAGATTTTGTTTGATCTTCTCAAAGAAGATGTCAGTGCCGTAGTGCTTCAGACCCCAAACTTTTTTGGTGTCATTGAGGATCTCGAACTCATCGGGAAGAAAGTCCACGACCTGGGTGGGTTAATGATCGTTGGATTCAGCGAAGCCGTCGCCTATGGTATTTTGCAACCCCCCGGCGCAATGGGAGCTGACATCGTTGCAGGCGAAGGCCAGAGTTTGGGGATTCCTGTATCTTATGGTGGGCCTTATCTCGGTATCTTCACCACTCGGGAAAGATTTGTCAGAAATATGCCCGGCCGATTAGTTGGCCAGACAATTGATTTAGAAGGGAAGAGAGGTTTTGTCCTTACCCTTGCCACCCGCGAGCAGCACATTCGGAGGGAACGGGCCACTTCTAACATCTGTACGAACGAGGGACTTTGTGGCCTGATGGCAACGGTTTTTCTGTCCTGCCTCGGAAAAGAGGGTTTGAAAGAATTAGCCCTGATGAATCTGAGTAAGGCAGAATATGCAAAGAAAGCAGTCTCCAGGATTCGAGGTAGTAAACTGAATTTTACTGCACCTACTTTTAATGAATTCGTCCTACAGATTGAAAAAGAACCTGAAAGAACTTTGGAGAAATTAAGGGAGGAGAAGATTTTAGGTGGGGTCCCCTTGAAAAGATTTTATCCTGAGCTCGATCATCATCTCCTCGTCACCGTGACGGAGATGAACCGAAAGGAGGAGATCGATCGCTGGGCCGAAGCATTGGAGAAAGCCTTGTAGTCTGAAAGTCCTATGGTCACATAGTCATATCGTTAACTGTAAGACGACGAGACTAAGGATTACGAGACGATGATGGAACACAAGGGTTATGCCGAAGAGGGTGAATGAGTGAGCAAGATAAATGATACTGGACTTATCCAGGATGAACTTCTGATCTTTGAGCAGGGAGGAGAAGGAAGGAAAGGATATTCCTTGCCCCGATGGGATGTTGAGGAGGTGGAGGCCTCGAATTTAATTCCCTCCAGCCTCTTGCGCAAAGACCTGGAAGGATTTCCACAACTGAGCGAGGTCGATGTGGTGCGGCACTTCACCCGGCTTTCTCAGTGGAACTACGGAGTGGATAGCGGGCTTTATCCGTTAGGCTCCTGCACGATGAAGTATAATCCAAAGGTGAATGAAGAAATTGCAAGAATGAGGGGATTTTCTAACATCCATCCCTATACTCCCGAGGCCCTCTCTCAAGGAATTCTGAAATTGATGTATGAATTACAGGGCTTCCTTGCCGAAGTTACCGGGATGGATGATGTCACTTTACAACCTGCCGCAGGCGCGCACGGCGAATTGGCCGGGATGATGATGATCAGGGCATGCCTTGAGGCCCGGGGAGAAAAGAGAAAGAAGGTACTGGTTCCGGACACTGCCCACGGCACAAACTGCTCCACTTCTTCGATTGCGGGTTACCAGACGGTCGAGATTAAATCGAATGAGAAAGGGGTCATCCCTCTGGAGAAGGTAGCCGAAGTGATGGACGAAGAAGTGGCCGCCATCATGGTGACCAACCCGAACACCTTAGGTCTCTTCGAGGAACATTTGGCCAAGATTGCCGGGATCATTCATCACAAGGGAGGGTTTGTCTATTGTGACGGAGCCAATCTCAATGCCCTCATGGGGATTGTGAAGCTGGGTGTTCTGGGAGTCGATGTGGTTCACATCAACCTCCACAAGACATTTTCAACTCCTCATGGCGGAGGAGGACCCGGAGCAGGGCCTGTGGCCGTAAAAAAAGAGCTTGCCCCCCATCTTCCGATTCCTGTGATTGAAAAGCGCGGGGAGACTTACTCCTTCAATTACGACCGACCCAAGAGCATTGGCAAGATGAGAGCCTTCTACGGGAATTTCGGCGTTCTGATTAGAGCTTATGCCTACATCCTTTCAATGGGAGCGGAAGGACTCAAGAAAGCGAGCCAGATGGCCGTGCTCAATGCCAACTATCTGATGAAGAGGTTGAAAGATTATTATTATCTTCCCTACGACCGGCCTTGTATGCATGAGTGTATCTTTACAGACCGGATTCAGGAAAGATATCATGTGAGTACCCTCGACATTGCTAAAAGGCTGATCGATTATGGTTTTCACCCTCCCACGATCTATTTTCCTCTGGTTGTTAAAGGAGCGCTCATGATAGAGCCTACGGAGACGGAGAACATGGAGAGCATCGATCGGTTTATCGAAACGATGATCGAGATTGCTAAGGAGGCTGAGGGGAATCCGGATCTCCTCTGGCAGGCACCCCAGAGGGTCAAGTTAAGAAGGCTTGACGAAGTCCTGGCCGCCAGAAGACCCAAATTGAAATGGGCGCCTAATCAAGAAGAGAGCAAGAAATAAGGGATTAATCGTCAGGGATGAATACCAATGGCTAAATGACTAATGACCAATGACTAACAAAGGTTACATCATTGATTTAGGGCTGATCGATTATGAGAAGGCCTGGGATATTCAACATGAACTCTGGTCGAGGCGAGTGGAAGAAGAATTACCGGATGTGTTGCTTGTCCTCGAACATCCTCATGTGATCACGCTGGGGAGGCGTGGAAATCGATCTCATCTGATCGCCTCTCCGGAAGCTCTGGAAGCGATGAAGATTCCCATCTTTCACGTGGAAAGAGGAGGGGATGTGACTTACCACGGTCCCGGACAGATCGTGGTCTACCCGGTTTTTAATTTAAAGGAGTACGGGTACCGCCTTATCCGATACGTTAGCCAACTCGAAGAGGTCGCTCTTTCTGTTCTCAAAGATTTCGGAATCGTTGGAAGAAGAGACCCTTTGAACCGGGGTGTCTGGGTGGAAGGAGAGAAGATTGCTTCGGTGGGGGTGGCCATCAAACGATGGGTTTCTTTCCATGGCCTTTCGCTAAACTACGAAACCGACCTGAAATACTTTGAACTGATTAACCCCTGCGGTCTTGATGGAAGAAAGATGACATCCATGGCAAAGATCCTTGGGACAAGAATTTCTCGGGAGCGATTGATCGAGAAGATAGGCTTCCATTTTATGAAGATTTTTGAGAGAGACTGGGAAGGAAAAAAACTGGAAGAAATAATGTGAACAGTCATGTACAATAGGAAAAAAGGTGGCACAGGCTTCCAGCCTGTGACTTATTTTAAAATCAGCAGGAGAAATCTACCCCACTGGCAAGAGCCCAACAGAGTTTATTTTCTGACATGGCGATGCTTGAAAGGGCAGGTTTTATAGTCATTCGAAAATCTCCCCCTTGCCCTGTTAGATGGGTTGGCGTTCGGCCCTGTTGAAGCAAAGATGTGCTGTCTAACAGGGCGAGCCCCTCTTTGCCAAGGAGGGGTAATTCCTCCCTTTGGAAAAGGGAGGTCAGGAGGGATTTTACAAATCAATGTCGTTGTTATTATGAGGCTGTTGATGTGCCCAGATGGGAAGACGAGCGATTTGATCGTATTGTACGTGACGAGATGGAGTTTAATGAGAAATGGCAATATATCAGAACCAATCCGGTAAAGAGCGGTCTTTCTGAAAATCCAGAGGACTATCCATGGCTTTACGAGATTTTTTTGTAGGACACAGGCCAGAGGCCTGTGCTACCAAGGCCTGCGTTACATGAGGTTTGCAGTTTAAGAAACGACCATGGATTCAAAGAGAGTCGTGATCATCGGTGGTGGGCCGGGGGGTTATGTGGCGGCAATTCGGGCTGCTCAACTCGGGGCCCAGGTAACCCTGATAGAGAGGGATAAGATCGGCGGGACCTGTCTCAATCGGGGTTGCATCCCGACCAAAGCACTTCTCCACGACGCCAAGATGCTCCGCTTACTCAGAAGCTCCAACGTCTTTCAGCCGGTTCTTAATGAAAGATTTAGTCCTCTGGAGTCGATGATGGAGCGGAAAGAAAAGGTGGTTCAGGAGATGGTGAAGGGAGTGGAGATGCTCCTCGAATCTCATCATATTACTGTTAAGCGAGCTCAGGCTGACCTTTTAAGACCAGATCAGATAATGCTTTCGTATAGCGATGGGAAAAAGGAGACTGTTGAAGCCGATGCGATCATTCTTGCTGCTGGCTCAAAATCGAAAGCCCTCCCTAACATCGCACCCGATGGTGACAAAATCATCACCAGTGACGAGGGGTTAGAAATCAAGAAGATCCCTCATGAAGTCGTCATCGTGGGCGGAGGATATATTGGCGTTGAGTTTGCCACGATATTTCATGCACTGGGTTCAAAGGTGACGGTTGTTGAAATTCTGGACAATATTTTGGCAGGCCTTGAAGATGAACTGGTTCGAAATCTCCGAAGATTCTTAGAGAGAGATGGCGTAAGGATTTTGACAAAGTCCAAAGTGGAAGATCTCCATCCTGCGGAAGAGAAATTGAGTTTGTCTGTGAACACTCCTCGCGGAGTTGAGGAAGTTGCTGCCGAAAAACTGCTTTTGGCTGTTGGGAGAAGTCCTAATTTAGATCTGGATCTTCGAAAAGTTGGAGTTGAGGCTTCCCCGGCGGGCATCCGAGTCAACGGCCGGATGGAAACGACCTCACCCAATGTCTATGCAGTCGGTGATGCGATTGGTGGAACTCTCTTAGCCCACGTGGCAATGGAAGAAGGAATGGTTGCAGCAGAAAATGCGATGGGGATCGGGCACGAGAAGGAAGATCGTATTATTCCTCTCTGTATCTTCACCTATCCAGAGGTTGCCTCAGCCGGCCTTACTGAAAAAGAGGCGAGGGGAAAGGGAGCAATAAAGGTAGGCCGTTTTCCTTTTCGTTCCAATCCAACAGCATTGATCTCCGGTGAGAGGGATGGTCTCGTCAAGGTAATTGTGGGTCGAGACGATGATAAAATTTTAGGTGTCCACATCGTCGGCCACGACGCGAGCACGCTGATTTCCGTCGCGACTTCTGTAATGGGGCAGAACGTTAAAGCGAGAGAATTCTCCAGACTCATTCAAGCTCATCCGACCACTCCGGAGGCTTTAAAGGAGGCGTTTCTTGATGCAGAGGGGTTGGCCATCCATCTGCTGAAACCGCTCCGGCCCCTTTAAATTTCCCTCCCCCTTTGACGGGGGAGGCGGAGGGTGGGGGTGAACAAGAAGATTTTATCCCCCTCCCCTTCACCCTGTTAAATAAGCGGGCTGGGGTGAGCATGTTTCACAAGCACTCTATCGTATTGATTTAAGATTACCCGTTTCGAATAGTTCAAAATTTAACAGGGTGAAGCCCCTCCCGCCGGGGGAGGGGAGAGATTCTGGTGGAGAAATTTTGGTGATGAAAAATCAGAGAAAACCTCCCTGGCTAAAGAAAAGGCTTCCTCCTTTTCAGGATCTTCAAAAGGTAAAATCGATTTTGGATGAAACGAACCTTCACACGGTCTGCGAAGAGGCCCGCTGCCCGAATCTTGGAGAATGTTTTGCCAGGGGGACATCCACATTTCTTATTCTTGGAAAAATTTGCACAAGAAATTGTGGCTTTTGTGCTGTGGAACATGGAGTGCCAAATCGGCCCGATGAAGCAGAACCGGAAAAAGTTGCCCAAGCCGTTAAAAAGATGGGCCTTCAGTATGTTGTCATTACTTCAGTGACGCGGGACGATCTTCCGGATGGGGGAGCCTCCCTCTTCGCCAGAACGATTCAAACCATTCGAGCATTGGATTCAGGGATAAAGATTGAAGTACTGATTCCCGATTTTCAGGGAGACCCAATTCCTTTGGAGGTTGTTCTTGAAAAGGCCCCGGACGTCCTGAATCACAATATCGAAACGGTTTCTCGACTCTATCCTGAAGTCAGACCTCAGGCCGACCATGGGAGATCGCTTCATTTGCTTAAGAGGTCCAGGGAAAGTCATCCGAACGTCCTGACAAAGTCCGGTTTTATGCTTGGGCTCGGTGAGAATCGTGAAGAGGTTTTAGAGCTTCTTCGAGCCCTAAAGGAAGCAGGATGTGATCTCTTAACCATCGGTCAATACCTTCAACCCCGTCAGGATCGTTTGCCAGTCGTCCGATTTATCCCGCCGGAGGAGTTTGATGAGTATAAGACGATAGGGGAAGAGATGGGTTTTAAAGCGGTGGCCTCCGGCCCCTTTGTCAGAAGTTCCTTCCACGCCTTCGAGATGTTCAAAACAATCTCAACTCGATTACCCTAATGACTTTTTGGATGTCATTGTCTAAGAAAAACTCGTAGAAAATGGCTTGATTAGAAGAATAGGGTGGTATATACTATTAGTGATACCATTCAAGGAGGTTCATATTTATGTCCAAAAATCTTTCTCTTAAGCTTCAAGATGAGGTCTTTGAGGAAACCGAGCGGGTTTTAAGGAAGGTCAAGCGCCCCCGAAACGCTTATATTAACGAGGCAATTCATTTTTACAATAAACTTGTTGCCCGAAGATTGCTTAAAAACAAATTAGTCAAAGAATCGGATATCGTGGCGACTAATTCGATGGTGGTCTTAGAGGAATTTGAAAAATTTGAAGAAGGCCTACCTGGAGAAAGAGATGGAAATTAGAAAATGGATTGTTTACCTTGCTGATTTGAATCCAAGGTTTGGGACAGAACCAGGGAAAACGAGGCCCGTTGTCGTTGTCCAGACTAACCTTCTCAACAATCACCATCCGTCTACCATTGTTTGCCGATTGACGACTCAAATCCATCCCAAATCCGATGTCCTCAGAGTCCATCTTCGAAAAGGAGAAGCCGGGCTTATGGAGCGATCAGATATCATGGTGGATCAATTGAGAGCGATAGACAACCGGCGGCTTGTTAAAAGATTGGGAATGATTGGAAGCTTAAGTCAAAAGAAACTGGCCCAAAATATTCAGGTTATCCTTAACTGACTTTTTAGCGCGCTAGATAAAAGGAGCGGGAATGGTGCCTCTGAAGAAATTACTCCCCCTTATCATATTCGTCTTTTTAGCCTTGGCTTCCAATTCCTGCACTGTGAAAGAAATTCAACAGCCCCCTCCGGTAATTCAGCCTTCGGTCCAGCCTCCTCCCAAACCGGCTAAAATCGCTTTAGTGCTGGGAGCAGGCTCATCCAAAGGGTTCGCCCATATCGGTGTGCTCAAGATTCTTGAAGCGAATAAAATTCCGATTCATATGATTGTCGGGACCAGCGCGGGAAGCGCCGTGGGAAGTCTCTATGCCTATGGCATCGATGCCTTTTCACTTCAGAAGCTTGCCATTTCGGTTAATCAAGGGGATATTGTTGATCCTCTGGTTATTCCAAGCAATGGATTTATCAAAGGAGAGAAGCTCGAAGAATTTATTAACAAGTGGGTGAAGAATACCCCGATGGAAAAATTGAAGATTCCCTTTTACGCCGTTGCCACAGACTTAGAAAAGGGTCAGGAAATCGTCTTTGGAAAAGGGAATACAGGGACAGCCGTCAGGGCGAGTTGTTCTATCCCGGGCATTTTCAGGCCTGTTAAAATTTCTGATAGAGTTTATGTGGACGGGGGAGTCGTAAGCCCAGTGGCTGTGGATGCCGCGAGGGGACATGGAGCTGATGTTGTCATCGCTGTGGATGTTTCATCAGGGGCTGAGCGCACCGTGCCCGAGGGGACGATCGAGACCATCCTTCAAGCCGTCAATGTCATGTATTCGAAACTGGGAGCGATTCAGCTTTGCAAAGCGGATGTGGTGATCAAACCAAAGGTGGGTCACATCGGTTCGGCCGATTTTTCAAAAAAACACGAAGCGATTCTCGAGGGAGAAAAGGCGGCAATTGAAGCGCTGCCACGGATTACTGCAATCATAACTCAACTCCGGCAGGAAGGAAGGCTGGAATAAATAAGACAGAGGGAGGTCAGCATGAAAAGCAGAGGAAGCATCGTCGTAATATTGACCCTGTTGGGAAGCCTCATTTTTGTAAATCACTTAATGGCGAATGAGAAAGCCGAGGAAGCCGCTCTGGCTGCTTCAACCAAATGGTTGACCTTAGTGGACAAAGGGGATTACTCTAAAAGCTGGGAACGGGCTGCAGAAATATTCAGAACAATGGTAACCAAAGTGGAATGGCAGACTAAATTGAATACATTCAGGGCGCCTCTTGGCAAGGTTTCAGAAAGGAAAGTTAAGTCAAAGCAATATACAAAGACCTTACCCAATGCTCCTGAAGGGGGATATGTTATCCTTGAGTATGAGACAGTCTTTACGAATAAACAAACCGTTACCGAAACCGTCACTTCCATGTTGGGAAAAGATGGGAAATGGAAGGTAGCGGGTTACTATATTACTTTCCCAGGTCAGGAATCTCAACCTTCGCCTGAAAAGAAAAAGGAATGAAAAGCTACCGAAAAGAATTGTGGTTTGAGGTGCCGACTCGAAGAGCCTTTATCAATATTACTCCGAAGGTTGAAGCATGTCTTAAAGAGAGTGGTGTCAGGGAAGGGCTGGCGCTGGTAAATGCCATGCATATCACTGCCTCTGTTTTCATCAATGATGATGAGTCAGGTCTTCATCATGATTTCGAGGTCTGGCTTGAGAAACTTGCTCCTCATGAGCCCGTTAAACAGTATCGTCATAATGCCGGCGAGGATAATGCTGATGCCCATCTGAAGCGTCAGGTGATGGGGAGAGAAGTTGTTGTCGCGATCACAGAGGGGAAGCTCGACTTCGGCCCGTGGGAACAGATTTTTTATGGCGAGTTCGACGGCAGACGAAGAAAGCGAGTTCTTGTCAAGATCATCGGGGAATAAGATTCCTCAGCTTTTGGATTGATTCCTGGATATCGTTTCCATCTTTCTCTTGATCATTTTTGTAAAGGGGAATATTATACTAATGTAGGATAGATACATCAAACCTTTTGCCAAGAGAGAATAGATTGACGCCCGAGTTTTTGGCGATTTGTTCTAAAGGATATCAGGTGGTTAAAGACGGAGAAGGTAGGTTACATACCTAACGAGGGAACTCAATTTATCACAGCAGGGATGGTGAGATAGATGAGTAAAATATACGATAGTCTTATGAAAGCAGAAAAGGAAAAACAAGGGAGTTCAAACGAGAAGCCCGTTTCTCAAATTTTTGAACCGGATAAAGCTAAGACAGAACAAAACACTGCCATAGATTCTCCCAAAGAGAAAATTGAGAAGTTGAAACTCGTGGCTGGACTGGGAGAGAAAAGATATTCGGAAGAACAAAGCAGTCGTGCCCTGTCCCTATTTTATGTCAAGTTAGCGAATAGTATTAAAACAAATCTTAATGTGCTTAAAATGTTATCAGAGCTTTCTCGCGGAAAATTCAAAGATGTAGAATTTGAAAACAGCTTTATTAAAACGGTTAACGAGTATATTCATGGTACCAACTCAGGCTTAGACTGCTTTTTTGATTACCTCAAGATCAGGTCCCCTGTTCGAAGGAAAAATATTGTGCATGCTGTCCTTGAAGAAATTCTGGATGGAAATGAGGAAAAATTTAAAGAGAGAAAAATCCAAGTTGTCAAAAGACAGTTCGAGAAAGACCTGCCGGAGACAAGTATCCGTGAGGACCACCTTAGGTACGTCTTGAATTGGGTTGTTCAATATGCCATTTCTTGCGTATCTTTGAACGGGAACATTGGACTATTCACGAGGTCCTTCGACTTTCAGGAAGTCAAAGACGATTCCCAATCATTCCTCAAAAAGGACAGGAGATATATCGAGGTCATTATATTCTTCACGACTGATGAAAAGGTCAATGGACTCCCCGGAACAGGATTAGGTGACCAGGCATTAATGAGAGAAAATCAAAATGATTTTATACTCCCTTTGGTTGAGGAAATCATAAGCGCGAACGGAGGAATCATTAGGGTAAAGGCCGATCCTAAGAAGCATTATACTCAACTCCTCTTGATCTTACCTGCTTAGCAAAGAGTAAGAGGTGTACCTCACCAATTCGTAATCTTTGGCCCCGACGGGTTTCGGTCCATCGGGACTGATTTTTCATGGCGAATTTGATGGCAGACGAAGAAAGCGGGTTCTCGTCAAGACCATCGGAGAATCGGTGAACCAACCCGCATTCCCCACTATTCCTTCCTGTGAGATTGTTTTCCAATTTTTATCATTCAATCCTGCATTTCATGCCGGAATCATTTACAATGTGTCAGGCTGATGATTATCACTAAATAATTATTCTTTGAGACAAAAAAGGTTACTTTTTCTTCTTCCGTAAAATTTCAACTTTTGAGTAAACCTTTAGAAATCGATCAATTCAAACACTCAATCTTTTTTGGCACTATAATTGCTCGTACTTTAGATAGGAAAAAAGTTTAAGGTAGATTGCCGATAAAGCCAAACCACGAGTAATCGTGGGACGGAAAGCCACGGGTCCCTGAATGCTCGGGATCGCCGGGTTGCCGAAGCAATAGGAATATTGCAGGGCCCGTGGTCTATACTGAAGCGGGCCCTTTTCTTTAGGTCTTGTGGTTCATCCAGAGGAGGTATTTAGATGGAGAAAGAACCAAAATACTCACTTTATCGCAATTCCAAAAACATCGGTAATGGTCGTGGGCTCGGGTTTTGCGACCTTGATGGCAACCAAGCGATTTGCAATGGAGACCTCGATTTCTGTGAACCCAATATGATAAACACGTCTAAAGATGAACAAACGGGAAATGGGCAAGATAGAAGAAAACATTTCCGCGTAGCCCTGGATTTACCTCTTGAATACAGGGTGACGAATATTCCCAATGCTCATGGAGCACTTATCGTCAATGGCAGTGAGATGGGTCTTCTCATCGAATCCGTTAAAAACATGCCTGTCGGAACGAATTTAAATATAGCCGTCTTATTCCCAAAAGGATACGAATTGGCCAATTTTGATGTAACGGCGCAGATCGTCTGGAAGGAACTTTGTTGGAGGGAAGACTGGGAAGGGTATCAATACGGATTAAAGTTTGTTTCGATCAGAGCGTACGATCAATGGAAGCTAAGACAGCTTCTCAATGATCGATATAATTTCGACGAAATCACCTCCGATCTATGAAGAAAGAGTCTGTAGAGGAGTCGAATCGTTTGCCCCCGGCAACTCACTCCCAATCAGGAACAGCTACAACCGGAGATAAATGTTATTCACACCACCCCTTTTCCGAGGCCTCCTTCTGAAATCAACAAGTTGAGAATCTACATCACTATACCAGATTTCATCGGTAATCCTTAATAAGATAATTTTCACAAATCTATTT
>Ga0315282_10013737_pt1 | contig 12156 bp, 11 predicted proteins | sample YL17G07_20_MG_FD_203693 | JGI IMG/M metagenome (GOLD analysis project Ga0315282, IMG submission 203693) | Sediment microbial communities from Yellowstone Lake, YNP, Wyoming, USA - YL17G07_20 | ecosystem: Environmental > Aquatic > Freshwater > Lake > Sediment | place: USA: Wyoming | collected... | reverse complement strand
TGCAGGCCTACTACAATTGTCGCCGGAGACACTCAGCTCTGGGCTACTTGAGCCCGGCCGAGTACGAGAAGCAGTTGAGAAAACTCACTTAACTGCGTGTCCACGCTATTGGGGGCAGTCCGCTCCTCGGTCGGCAGACCCGACAGTCGGTCGTTTCCATAACGTCACTTCGTCGCCTGGCCCTCGACAATCGCAATCTCGTCCTCAGTCAGGCCGTAGAGGTCGTAGACAAGGGCATCAATCTTTCTATCCGTCGACTCGATGTCTTGCTTGATAGTATCCTTATCGCTATCGGCCCACGCCTCCTGAAGGTCCTTGTGCAGCTTGAGCATTCGCTCAACCAAGGCTACCATCTTGTCGTGCCGCGCCTTGTCGGTCTTTTTCAGAGAATCGATGGCTCTAATGGGGATACTGAGAAGTGCATTCTTGAGCACGTCAATCGTGACGAAGTACTCACGGTAGTAGTAGTTGAGCAATGTCGAATTCAGGAGCCCGAGAAAATACTTCAGTGAGCACCCACAGCGCTTGGGGAGCAGGAGCATGGCGTCCTTGACGTACAGCCCACCGGAGTCGTAGAACGCGACCAAGGCTTTCCCCATCCTGGCCACGACGAGCTTCTCAGACTCGAATCTGCCCGCATCGCCAGGTCGCGCTGTAGCCCTGTGGCGGGTCATCGATTCAGGGTCGTAGGTAACGTATTCCGTCGATTTGTCACAGGAGTAGCGACGGATGGCCGCGCTTCGGACGAAGGGCTTGTCTGCGTTGGTTCTGCGAGAGCCCTGTATGAACATTTCGTCGTCGCCGGTCTTGAAGCCATACAGGAATTCTACGAATTCCGACAGCGGCTCACCCGCACTGGCTATGCGAGCCAAGACGCCCGAACTCTCTGGACGTCCCATGATTTGGAAGTTGTGGAGGTGAGCCTGTTCTATCTCGCCCTGTTCGAACTCCCGCACAACCGACGAACGTGTCCCCGGACCGACCTTCTCGATCACGACGGGTAGCTGCGACAAGTTCTCACTTGGGAGGGAACGCCTCACAACGAAGACGCAGGTCTCGACCGTCGCGTCCTTGAAGACCTTCTTAGGCAGCTGGACCAGCTTCTCGACGTGGGCGTTCTGGACGAAGAACTGCCTAATCCTCGTGAAACTCTCCAATGAAGTCCATGTGACTGGCACAATCAAGCTGAACCTCCCGCCAGGCCGTGTGACCTTCAGACCTTTCTCCATGAAACAGGAGTACATGTCAGACTTGGCGACGAATGTCTCCAGGCTGCGCCAAAGCGCCTCTTTGACTTCAGTGGGGATCTTGTGTGGCCGGACATACGGCGGGTTGCCGACGACTACGTCGAAGCCGGGATTGTCCTTGGGCGTTCCGTCGGCATTGAAGAACACTTCCGGGAACTCCAGTTCCCAATGGAAGAAGGCGTATCTCTGGCGCAGTTTGTCCAGAGCTTCATCCGTGGAACGGATGAGTGCTTTCGCAGCCTTCGTTCGCGGCTTCTCGTCAGCACCGAGCATCTCGGCCAGCTTGACGTACTTTGAGTCATCCAGAGGCAATCCAAAGTAGGTTGAGACCCACAGGTCGGCGACCTTGCGATACGGTGCGAGCCTCGGCAGAACGTCAGTGGTCCATCGAGTCTCCTTCTCCTTTAGAGCCTTGATGTCTGTGGACTCCGTTTCCTCTATCTGAGACAGCGCAGCCAGCGCGTGGCTCACGGCTGTCTGGAGGTTTGGCGCGGTCCAGATGTGGAGTTCGGGCGCCGGAGTCTTGCGGGGCAACGCCCCAAGCTCGGACAGTCTGGCTCCAATGAGAGAGTTGCCGGTTCTCAGGTGGTGGTCAAGGAAGCTCAACGGCTGGTCGGTCGCAATGCAGGTAAGCCAGAGCGAGAGCTTGGCAAGCTCAACCGCAAGCGGATTCAGGTCCACGCCGAAGATGCAGCGTTCTACCACACGCCTGCGCCAGTATGCGAGCACCACCGCAGCCTGCGACAATCCTGGTGAGACCTCCGGCACTGGGATGGCAGTGGTCGGATGGTCGAGTATCTTGTCGGCCAAGCGCTCCGTCGCCCGCACGAGGAAATGCCCGCTGCCCATTGCCAGGTCGAGGACCTTTAGCTCAAGGACAGCGTTGGCGAACGAATTGTCCTTCTTTCCTTGCTTGATGGCCTTCTGCACGTCCGCCGACTCCTCGATGCGCTGGCAGAGTGGGTCAAGGGTGTGGTCGATGATACAGCGGACTATGAAGTCAGGCGTGTAGTATGTACCGGTGGCTTTCCGCTCTGCCTTGTCGCCGACGAGGGCAAGTCGCGTGTCCTTAAGCTCCAAGTGGTTCTCCAGCAAGCCCTCATAGATTGTGCCGAGCTGCCGGACCTCAAGCTCGGCGTAGTCTATGGTTTCACCGAAATCGAATCTGCCAGACTCTCCTTTGCGGCCTGGAATCCGACCGAACATCAGGCCGCGCAAGGCCTCCGCAAGCGTCCGCTCGCCGACGCGCCACCGCCGCAGCATGGGGTAGCGTTCGGAGTTGAACAGGCCGCCGTTGTACTGCGGCACGTTACACTTCCGATTGAGCGAAGCCTCGTCACCGTTGATGAGCCGGAAGAGGTCGAGCAACTCCTCGTACAGCTTGGCAAACGCGTCGTCGCTGTAGAACCGAGATGGGTCGCGGAGTCTGGGCAAGAGTCGAGCCAGGCTGAAGCGTTCGCAGTAGTGCTTGTTGTGCCCAGCCCCATACGGGCGAACCGGCAGCAATCCTCTGCCCTCTGCATACAGCACAAAGAGCAGACGGTAGAGCAGAATCAGACAGTTCTGGTACAGGTCACCGAGCTGGCCCTCGGTGATGTGGTTCTCTGGGCGGACATGGAAACCGTTCGCAATGTCCTCCAGGATATTGAACACCCGCTCGCGCAGGTCGTCCTCAAGCCTCGTCTGGTATTGCAGCGCGTCATCCCGGAGCTCGTCCAGAGCGCAACGGCCCTCAGAATCGGGGGTGAAAGCCGCCGGGTTGAACAGCGCCACGAACACCGCGAACTCTTCGGCGGACTCCAGCGACTTCTCGAAGTTGAATTCGAAGTAGTCATCCGGCGTGGCGTTGCGGCAGTAGAGTCGCCAGAGGTTGCCGTTGGTCAGGATGGCCCAGTTGAAGAACGCTTTGCCCGTCTGGTCTGTCGCGTACTGCAGGTAGTCCCGGACTTGCTGGTGCGGGAAACGGCCGGGCGTTTCCCGCTTGGACGCCGCGTCGAGAGGATGATTGACCTTCTTGGCCTCTAGCAACGCGATGGCCGCAGGGTACGGGTCCGACGAAGAGCCGGCGAGCAGCGCTGACTTTGTCTGCTCGTCGGGATACAACAGGTAGTCCGGCTCTCGCCTCTTGGTGCTGCTAGGCAGGTCGGTGCCTGGTAGAAAAGTGAAGCCCAATCGATCGAGAACGTGGTCGAGCAGTTCCTGGCGGGTGTGAGACTCTCTGCCCGTCCTCGCGAGCCACACGTATGTGCGCGCCCACAGGTCTGCGCAGTATGCTCTTACCGGTTCGACGGCCTTAGGCGCTGGCCAGAGGCGGCTCTCGCGAAGCTTGACCCTGACAATATGGTCAGTGAAGATACCCTTTGCGCGCCAAGGCGGTGCCGGCTCAGCCAGCGGGATTTCTTCTTGGCGGCTGTGTGCTCTAGGCATGAACGGTTAGGCCTCCAGCGGGCACCAAACAGGTATTGCCACGCCGGAGGTTATAGCCGGAAACAGGCGCAGAGTCAAGCCGTGGCGCGGCGGAGGCGGAGGTAAGAAAAGGAGAGAGGACTGAGGAATGAGGAAGGAGGAATCCGGGAAGAGGACCGAGGTCGGAGGATGGAGGATTCACGTCAGGACCTGAGGACGGAGTGCCGAGCAGCGACGGAGTCGTCGGAGGAAGGAATGAGGACGGAGGAGTGAAGATGGAGGACGGAAGATGATGGAGGAGAGAAGTCAGAGGAATGAGGATGCAGGATGGAGGAGGGAGGGCGGACGGGATCTCAACTCAGCAGCCAATCTGCCAGTCGGCGCTTGATGCGTTGCAGTCTATCCGGCGTGACCTGGCCGATGGCCCCGAGAAACACGCGCTCTTCCGCGACCGCCAGTCGGCCAACGCGAACCAGGCTTGCTGCCTTGAGTCCGCTCGCTGAATAGTCGGCGTCGTCCTCTTGAATCACATCATCGAACCCGGGGACTTGGAGGTGAACCTGCGAGGATACCATGCTGATGAGCCAATCGCCGAATCTGCCCGGCAGTTTCCCAATGACCAAGGCCGGACGAAGCTTGCCTGACTCCAAGTCAGTCTGGGGAAACCGAAAGAGCACGACCTGGCCAGGCCGCACTACGAAAACACTTCCTTCAGATCGGACGGTGAGTAGGTTGGACTTTCCTCATTCTCCATCCCGCGCATGGCGCTGGACAGCGAGATGCTCATCCAGTCTCGGTCTTGGTCAATGGCCTTGCCGTCGCCTCTGTCCCGCAGGGACTTCACGAAATCGCGCACCTCAGCCTGGAGCTCGTCCGGGAGACCTTTCATCAGTCTGATTGTCTCTTCGACCGTACTCATAGTTGCACCTTCTTATGTTGAGTCAATATAGCCCGACTATCCAGCGAAGTCAAGCGGCATGTGGCCGTGGCGCGCAGCGCCGGTGGTCAACAGCGATGCTCCTTTCTTGCCGCTGAGTCCCGAGTAGCAGTGGCAGACGAGGGTCTTGAGCAAGGCCGGGTCCAGGCCGCGTAAGACCCATTTGACCAGCATAGCGTCGAGCGCGAGCGCAAGGTCGTCTCCGTCCTTGTGGCGCATCAGCTTGCTCATCTCACGCAGGAACGAACCGTAGAACACGACCTCTATCCGACTGAGGCCACGCTGGTACAAGATGGGCAGGCAGAGTCTGCGTACCCGTTCGTCTTCGTCCCATGCACACACGTCGTCGATGTCCAGCATGTCCGCCCCAGCCCGAATCCTCTCAAGAACGATGCGAAACCGGGCTGTCACGTCAATAGACTCAAGGGTCGGTTCCATTCTGTTCCTCGCCATGTTATCTGCCGGGCAGCCCGGATTTCACGGAGACGCGCCGAAAGTCGCGTAAGTTACGAAGGACGTGTCCAGGGGCCATTCCACCAGCAGTTCGGCCAGCAGCCCGCTCAGTAGTTCGCCCGACTATCGGCCCGACAGTTCGACCCGTGGTTCGACCGGTTGTCGGCCGGGTTGCTGAGCCGGTGATTCCGCCAACTGCCGGTCAGGTAGTCTGACCGATAGCAGGGCCGGCAGTCTCACGGGTAACCTGAGCCGCAGTCCGGCCGATTGTCGGAGGAGCTACCCGACGGGTCGCTCGACCGGTTGCCGAAGGAGCAGTCTCACCGATGGCTGGACCGGCTGTCGGGCAAGTAGTTCGACCGGCTGTCGGCCCTGTAGTTGGCCGGGTCATTCGTTCCGCAGTTCGACCAGTAGTCTGCCGAAGTCACACGCGCTACGCGCGAATTGCCAGTGACCAGTTTGCAGTCTGCAGTAGCGGACGGCGGAAAGCGGATAGCGGGTCGCGGCTCACGGCTTGCGGTTTCGTCGGGGCGGCCGGTCGTGGGCGATGATGTTGTCGTCCGGGTTGGTGGCGAAGCCGATTCTGCGCCGAGGCGGCGTGGGCGGGGTGATGAGGCTGCGGATGGCGGCCAGCAGGGATTGGATGCTCTTGTCATGGACCGTGACTCGGCTTTCAAGCTCAGCGAGCTTCAGGGCAAGCTGGCGGTTCGAAGCCAGCATCCGGCTCATGCGCACGAACGCGCGCACGACAAACACGCTGACCTCAACCGCCCGCTTGGAGTTCAGGACACTGGCAGCCATGACCGCCCCGTGTTCGGTGAAGGCGTAGGGCAGGCTGGGCGAGAACTTCAGGAGGGCAAGGTGGTCGCAATTTGCGACCACCTCGGCTTTCTCGTCCGGCGTCAACTGGAACATGAAATCGTCCGGAAACCGCTCGATGTTCCTCTTGACTTGCTCGTTGAGGCGTTTGGCGGAGACTCCATAGGCCGCGGCGAGGTCGTGGCTGAGGATGACGCGCTTGCCTCGGATTTCGACGATTGCGTGGTCAAGGTGCTCAACCGGTATCAGGTAGCCGGAGTCTTTGGGCGCAGTCACGGGCAGAGGATACCGGCGGTGCGTGCTGAGTCAAGGCGCACGCGCAGCGCGCGCGCGGCGGAGGCGATGGCGACGGAGGTAAGAAAAGGAGAGAGGAGTGAGGAGTGAGGAATGAGGAATCCGGGAAGAGGATGGAAGTCGGAGGATGGAGGATTCACGCCAGAACCCGATGACGGAGTTCCGAGCAGCGACGGAGTCGTCGGGTTTGGCCGGATTTGGCCTTGCATCAGTAGGGATGTTAGGCGCGGAAGGGACGGTGTCAAGCGGGCGCGCTAGAGGGCTTACGGCTCACAGCTCACGGCTAACGGCCCACTGGTTACGGGATTTGCGATTGGCGGGGCGAGATAGCATTGGCGAGTGACGAGTGGCGATTGACGATTGTCGAGTTCGGAGTGGCCGGAGCTTGTGGCTTGCGGCTGCCGGGGCGCGCTCAGCGTCGAGACGGAACGGTACAGCCACCAGTTTCGCAGGACGAAACTGGATGGCAGTCCCTAGGGGAAATTGGATGGCAGTCCCGTCGCGTGCAGACAGGAGCGCGGGCCCCCGGGTGCGTCCGGGATACCGTACCGGGGAGCATCCGGGGGACCGTCCCGGGGATGCTCCGGGGTACCGTACCGGGGATGCTCCGGGATACCGTACCCCGGATGCTCCGGGATACTGTACCGGGGATGCTCCGGGATACCGTACCCCGGATGCTCCGGGATACCGTACCGGGGATGCTCCGGGGTACCGTACCGGGGATGCTCCGGGGTACCGTACCCGGGGTGACCCGGGGGGTGGAGGCCGGATTTCGGGCATGTTCTTGGAGATGCGAGGGTTAGGGCCGATTTTCGGGGTTTTGGCGAGTTGTCATAGTTGTAATGTCGGGTCGGGTGCGAATTGCCGGTTTGACTAGCTCGGTGACGGGCTTGGGACACAATCCGAAATCGTCGGATGGGGACAGTCCCAGCCTTCGGCAGCCCAGGGTACAGTCCCCACGATTTCGGTTATGTCCCGCGCCGGGCGGAATTGGGTCATGTCCCTCGCCGGGCGGAATCGGGTTATGTCCCTCGCCGCAATCCGGTCATGTCCGTCGCAACCGCACTGGGAGGAATCGGGGACGCCAACCGTTATCATCCGGTCGTGAGTATCTCCCGTGTCCAAACGTCCGCTGGTCGAGTGCCGGCGGCCGCGCAGGGCGCGGGTTCAGGCTGGTCTGGGCCGGATTCGCTTTTCCATCTTGCGCATGATGGTCCTATACCCGGCCCGGTCATATAGTCCAATTGCCGCCTGATTGAACTCCCAGACCGCAAGCTGAACCAGCCCCAGGCCGCGTTCGGCTGCCCACTGCTCAGCCCTGTCCAACAGTGCCGCACCGGCCCCTGACCCACGCTGTGCGGTCGTGACCGCAAGTTCGCATACGTCGGCCCGGGGCTCTGTCGTCAGGTCGTCAGGGGCTGTTTCCCTCGCGACTAGTGCATAGCCCATGACCTGACCCTCGCGCTCCGCGACGAAGAGCCCGACCTCCGGATTGGCCAGAGCCCGCTGGTAGTACGCAGCCTGCGCAGAGAACTCGACCGGCGGCGCATCGCCCATTTCCCTCTGTTCGGCAACCCAGGCGTGAATCTCTCGCGATTGCGATGACCCGCTCGACATCGTCGGTCCGAGCCGGCCGGATTTCGAGTCGTGCTTTCATCAGAGTAACCGAGGCCATGTTATCCCTGGCAGCGGGCGCGGTCAACTTCCGTTAACGATATCGCTCGGTGACACGGGGCCGGCGCCCTGAAACGGTGGCGTACGTTCTCAGCCCGGGAGGTATTCGGGCTTGAGATTGTGGATGCCCCAGAAGAGATTGTACTTGATGCGCCGGTTCTGCGAGTAGAACCGCTCCAGAATGCGGCGGACTTGCGCCCGCGAGCTCGTTCGGTCAGACGGGCAACGGTTGAGGACCGGCCGCAGGCCGAAGCGGCGCAGGTAGCGGCGTATCTGTTCCGAGTCAAAGTAGTACAGGGGTCGGATGATGGCGAGCCTGCCTCTGAACAGGGACTGGCGGGGAACCATCGTCGCGCCGGATGACGTGAAGAGCAGATTCATGAGGAACGTCTCGTTCACGTCTTCGAGATGGTGGGCCAGCGCGACCTTGCCGCATCCGATTCCGTCCGCGACCCGGAACAGGGCTCGGCGCCGCTCCCTGGCGCAGAGGAAGCAATCGACGTCGCCGGGCTCTTTGGACAGGGCCGGAGCACGGAGCCTGATGACGTGGCAGGGCAGGCCGATGCGCGCGCAGGCGCGTTCTGTTCTCTTGGAGTTCCAACCCTCGAAGCCCGGGTCAACGTGAACCGGATGGAGCGTCCAGCGTTTGTCGTTCCGCGTGTTGAAGTCGTGGAGCAGGTGGAGGAGACAAAGGCTGTCGGCGCCGCCGGAAACGCCGACAACGACAGCCTCACCGTCGTCAAGCAGCCGGTAACGGGAAAGCGCGCGCCTCAGCAGGTCCTGGCAGCGTTTGAGTGCCCAGGCCATCAGCGGCTCGAGCTCAAGCCGGGAAGCTCATGCACGGGTCGGTCCGAGACGGCTATGCCTCGGGCAGCTTGACCTGAGGGTAGCGGCGGAGCTGGTCGTAGAAGAGCGCCTGAATCTGGGGCAGGCGTTCGGGTGTCCTGGCCTCGAATCTGAGGACGAGCACGGGCTGAGTATTCGATGCCCGCACCAGACCCCAGCCGTCCGGGAACACAACGCGAGCGCCGTCGATGTCAATGACTTCATACTTGCTCTCGAAGTAGCCGCGCAATTCCGAGACTATCTTGAATTTCAGTTCGTCCGGGCAGTCGGCGCGGATTTCCGGCGTCGCGTAGTATTTCGGCATTTCCGCGGCAAGCTCAGAGAGCTTCTTGCCCGAGGCGGCGAGGACGCGAAGCAGCCTCAAGGAGGCGAAGATGGCGTCGTCGTAGCCGTAGTAGTCGTCGGCGAAGAACATGTGGCCCGACATTTCGCCCGCGAGCAGCGCGCCTTCCTCTTTCATCTTGGCCTTGATGAGCGAGTGGCCGGTCTTCCACATGAGAGGTTTGCCGCCCAGCGCCCGGATGTACTCGACCAGCGCCTGCGAGCACTTCACCTCGAATATGATGGTCGCGCCCGGATGGCGCTCGATGACTCCCCGGGCGCAGATGCCCAGGAGGTGGTCGCCGTAGATTGTCGCACCGGTTTCGTCTACCGCGCCGATGCGGTCGGCGTCACCGTCGTAGCCTATGCCGCAGTCGGCTCCGATAGCCTTGACCGTGTCAGTGACCTGCTGCATGTACCTGGGCACGGTCGGGTCGGGGATATGCGAAGGGAACGTGCCGTCGGGCGTGAGGTTCAGGTAGGTCGGTTTGATTCTCGTGCCGGCGAAAATCCGCTCCAGTAGTATTCCCCCGGTGCCGTTGCCGGGGTCAAAGACGACCTTGAGCTCGGACGGGATTTCTACCCTGGAGCGGCACGTCGCGACGTACGCCGGTATCACGTCCCGGGAGGAGGCCTTTCCCTGCCCCCGGCTGAATCGGCCCTCCTCCATTATCACGCGCAGATTCTGGATTTCCTCGCCATAGATGGTGGTCTTGTTCAGGCCGACCTTGAACCCGTTGAACTCCGGCGGGTTGTGGCTGGCGGTGACCATCATGCCTGCGTCGCAGTCGAGGTGGAAGAAAGAGAAATAGAAGACCGGTGTCGGGACCACGCTGATGTCCGTGACGTCCACCCCGGTGGAGAGGATGCCGTCGGTGAGCGCCCGCTGGATTCTGGGGCCGGAGAGCCGGATGTCGCGGCCCACGACGCAGCCACGCTTGCCCCGGCGCAGGGCGCAGGTGCCGAAGGCCTGACCGAGCCGGAACACCTCATTGTCAGTCAGCTCGATGTCGGCCAAGCCTCTGATGTCGTATTCGCGGAAGACCAAAGGGTTCATGACTGAATGTTAGCAGACACAGGCTGTCGCGCAATTCCGGCGAGCGGGAAAGAAAGCGGGGCAGGCTCTGGCCTGCCCCGTGAGATACGCCGGCGGGTGCGAGCCTAGTACGGGAATCGAGCTAGGACCACCTGCACGGCACCCGGTTTGGCATTGATGCGTACGGTCGCCGTGGCGAGAACCTGGTTCTGGTCGTCCAACACTTGCAGTGAGGCGGATTCGCCCAGCTGAGAGGCATCAGCGATCACCATATAGAGAGCACCTGGCACCAAGCCAACCCTCCTTGTGTCAGCTTCCGAGTGGATGCCTCTTGCCGCGAGCTCCATGACTTTGCCTGCCAGCGTTCCGAATGAACCCCCGACGAGCTTCAGAATTGTCGAGCCGGTTCTCAGGGCGCGGCGTGTGCTTGCTTGGCTGGCGACTACCTTGTCCATTGCGCGCTTTCCTCGAGTCGCGGCCTGGACGAAGCAGTTGTCAGTGGGGCTTCCGCATCTGAGGATTTCATCCCCTTCGCCGACGATACTGAACCCGTGAGCCCGCGAGGGGACTTCGAGGTAGACCAGCTCTCCATTCTTCAGCATCTCAGCCTGCTTGATCGGGCCCTGACCTGCGGCCAAGAGAAAGACCACGGGTCGGGTACCGATGTTCTGCCAGTTATCGGGCAACGCGCCATCCGCGTACCCCTTGGCTATGAACGATTCCCAGTCTCGAACGTCGGGCGCATTCATGATGTGCTTGGCTACCAGGAGCAGCAGGTCAATGGTGAGCCAGTCGGACCGGTCTTCTGCACCACTGGCCATGGCGTCCTGTAATGCGCCGGACTTGAAGCAGGCTTGGGCGTTCTCAGGATCGCCGGCGGCCAGGTAGAGCAAGCCTCTGAACAGGAATACAACGGCTCGTTCGTGTGGTTCGCCCCGGAACGTCTTCTTGCTTTCTGTACTGAAGAAGAGCGCCCTGGCTTGAGCATCTTTGGCGGTGGCGATGTGCCCGCCCAGTGTGGCAATCGCCTCATCAAGAGCCTTCCGAGCAAGTGGGATGTCGTCGGCATAGGAAGCTGCGATTCCACAGTCCGCCAACGCAACGGCCCGATCGCGCACTTCCTGGTCAGCTTTCTTGGGGTCGCCGGAGGGCGGTAGTGGATACATGGACGATGCATCCAGCTTCCCGTTGCCCGCGCCCAGCGTGGTCACGTTGAGTTTGAGCGGTCTGAAGCCGGGAACGAATGTGCGGTTGCCGGAGAAGGACGCTTCATGCGGCCGAATCGTTGCGCAGGAGATGAACAGGACGACCCCAGCCACGGTGAGAAGGACTGCAAGGAAGCCGTACCTCATTAGCGCCCTCCCATCTGCGATACTGAAACCAAATCCGGAACCAGCTTCTTCATCATGTCCTGCAGGGCGTTGTTGAGGGCTCGCTCGAAGCTGCCCCGTGACTGGCCACCAGAGACCTCGGCATGCCCGATGTACTGCCGGTTCACGACTGGGATGCCGTTCCATTCGACAGCGACGTGTGACTTGACCCACGCCCCGCAGCGACGGCCGATATCCGCTATCATGCCACCCAAGCAGCCGCACTCCCGGGTGGGAGGTTCGTCGTAGTCAATGTACGTTTCGTACAACATGCCATTCACGACCAGCATAGCCTCGCGCGACGGGGCGTCGAAGTACTTGTCCACCGAGAAACCGGACTTCCCGAGTTCCTCGGCCAGGGCGTTTGCCACCCAGGCGCCGGCATCTTGCTCGTGAATCGCCCACCGACGGGTCACCTCGCGTGTTGAGTTGCACTGGAAGACGAGAGTGTCTGCATCCTCGCGCATGTCCGTGAACTTGACTAGGGCAACGGTTCTACCGCCACCGTTGGCGCCCGCGACTGCAGGGTCGTACCACAGATTAAGCGGCGGATACACGGTTGCGCAATTGCAGGATAGCAGTACAGCGGCCAGAGGCAGGGCTACTGCCAGGAATCGCAGTGGTTGATTGGGCGAGTGCCAAGACATAGAGGTCACTTTCAGTTCATCAGTTTCGACTGCCAACACATCAAGGTCACTCTCTGAATCGTCGCTGAGGAAGGCGGTGTTTGATGGTCTTGGTCAGCGGCTGCTG
>Ga0315282_10013736_pt1 | contig 12156 bp, 8 predicted proteins | sample YL17G07_20_MG_FD_203693 | JGI IMG/M metagenome (GOLD analysis project Ga0315282, IMG submission 203693) | Sediment microbial communities from Yellowstone Lake, YNP, Wyoming, USA - YL17G07_20 | ecosystem: Environmental > Aquatic > Freshwater > Lake > Sediment | place: USA: Wyoming | collected... | reverse complement strand
AATCCTTCTTGATCCGCGGGATTTTTTGGGGTACCATGCGGATCAAAAAACAACGCGAGGTGGCAATCATGGGGAATGTGGTGACCTTCGGGGAGGCCATGCTCCGTCTGTCCCCGCCGCACTTCGGGCGTTTGGAACAGACCCATTCTCTGGAGGTGGAGATCGGGGGCAGCGAGCTCAACGTCGCCGTGGGAGTGTCCAGGCTGGGAATGCAGGCAGCCTGGGTTTCCAAACTTCCCAACAATGCCCTGGGGCGGATGGTGCGGAATCGGGCCCGTGAGCTGGGAGTGGATGTTGCCCATGTGATTTTCAGCGATCAAGGGCGCCAGGGTCTCTACTTCGTAGAATATGGCGCGGCTCCCCGGGCCAGCTCCGTGCTCTATGATCGGGGGAATTCAGCCATCAGCCTGATTCGACCCGGTGAAGTGGACTGGGAAAGGGTTCTTTCTTCAGCGCAGCTTTTTCACGTCAGCGGAATCACTCCGGCGCTCAGTCCGGCAGCAGAAGAAACCACTGCCGAAGCGATGAGGGCTGCCAAGGAAGCCGGATGCCTGGTGAGCTATGACCTTAATTACCGGAAAAAGCTCTGGTCTCCCGCAGAGGCGAAGAGATGCCAGGAACCCCTGATGAAGATGGTAGACATCCTTACCACCACCGAAGAAGATACGGGAGTTGTTTTCGGCATCCGGGAAGATAGCTACCAGAAGGTTGCTGAAACCCTGGCCAAGACCTTCGGGTTCAAGGCTGTGGCCATCACTCTGCGGGAGGATGTCTCCGTCTGGAAGAACAACTGGACAGCTATCGCTTACGCCGACGGGAAAATTTATGCTGACCGGAATTACATGGTTGAAATTGTGGACCGAGTAGGGGCCGGGGATTCTTTCACCGCCGGGTTTATTTACGGCTACCTCACGGGGGGTGCCCAAAAAGGCGTCCAGTATGGCAACGCCCTTGCAGCCCTGAAGCACACGATTCCCGGCGATTTCAACTGGTCCACCCTGGAAGAAGTGGAAGGCCAGATCAAAGGAGCGGGGTTGAGGATATCGAGATAAAGAAACTGGGTTCAAGGGACCAAGGATTCGAGGGGTCAGGGGGAAGGATAAAGTCCCTTTTCAATCTGACAGAATTGGAACCCTTGAACCCTGGAACCCTTTGAAGAAGGGAGGCCCGATGAAAGAAGACCTGGCAAGAATTCTGGAAGAAGGAATCGTCCCGGTAATCCGTGTTTCTTCGGCCCAGGAAGCCTTCGAAGTAGCCAAGGCCCTCAAGGAGGGCGGCGTCTCGGTGGTTGAGGTAACCATGACAGTCCCCGGAGCGATGGACGCGATCCGGGAAATCAACCAGAAATTCGGCAGGGGAGTTCTTCTCGGAGCGGGCACGATTCTGGACGCTGAAACCGCAAGGATGGCATTGATCAACGGGGCGCGGTTTTTGGTGAGCCCTTCTTTGAACCCGGACGTGATCAAGATGTCTAACCGTTACAGCGCTGTGGTCATCCCCGGGGCCCTCACGCCCACGGAGGTCCTCACGGCCTGGGAGGCCGGGGCAGACCTGGTCAAGGTGTTTCCCATTGCTCAGGTCGGCGGGGCGGCCTATATCAAGGCAATCCAGGGGCCATTCCCCCATATCCCCCTCGTTCCAACAGGTGGTGTGAATTTGCAGAATGCCGGAGAATTCATTCGGTCGGGGGCGGCGGCCGTTGCCGTGGGCGGAGAACTGGTCGATAAAAAGGCCGTTGCCGAGAAAAGATACTCTGTGATTGCGGAGAATGCCCAGAAGTTTTTGGCCGAAATAAGAAAGGCCCGGGGAAAGTAGGGGCGGGATCACCCTGCCTCTCGGGAGGCTGTCAATGGATGAACAAATCGTGTTTGGGGACCGGATGATTCCGGTGAAGCTTCCCGAGAGAACCAAAATCATCCCGCCAGGGTTGTCTACTTCCCTCCCTCCTGTTCATAGCCTTAAAGAAACGATTCAGGCGGCACTGCAGAACCCTGTTGGGCTACCCCCTCTTAGGGAATTGGCCAGGCCGGGCTGGAAGATCACGGTGGCCTTTGACGATCCCACGGTTCCCTGCTTTGCTCCCGTGTGGGAGGCAGCCATCCGCCTCGTCCTTGACGAGTTGGAGCACGACGGGGTTAAAAAAAGAAATGTCACCCTCCTCTGTGCCAACGCCCTCCATCGTAAATTCACCCGCGGGGAGTTGGCCAGGGTGATTGGAAAGGGACTGGTTGAGGAATTTGGCTACCGGCTGCTTTGCCACGATGCCGAGGACCGGGAAAACCTCACCTACCTGGGAAGGAGCGCCTCGGGCTACGATGTAGAGGTCAACCGCCTGGTCCCTGATTCCGACCTGACCATTTACGTCAACACAGTGGTCTGGAGGGGCTTCAACGGGGGCTGGAAATCAATTTGCGTCGGTCTCTCATCATACCGATCCATCCGCTGGCATCACTCCCCCGAGGGGATGTCCATGTCCCTGGAGCGGAACCCGATGCATGCGATGCTCGACGAAATGGGGGATTTGATCCAGGAGAAAATGGGCAAGAATCGTATTTTCAAGATCGAAACTATCCTGGCCAACCCCCTCCAGGTGGCCAGGGTCTGGGCGGGCAGCGTGTTGGAAACGCGTCGGGCCGCCCTCGAGGTGCTCAGAGGACAATACCCGCCCCGCCGCGACCTCCTCGAGGAAAAGGCGGACATCGTCATCTACGGAATCCCAAACTGGAGCCCCTATGCCTCCTTTTCTTTGATGAACCCCCTCCTTACCCTCATCTCCACCGGTTTAGGGTATCTGGGCGGTGTGATTGAGGCCATGGGAAAGCCGGGATGCTCGGTAATCCTGGCCACCCCCTGCCCGGACCGGTGGGACGACCTTCATCACCCTTCTTACCGGGAAGTCTGGGAACGGGTTCTGGGCCGCTCGAAAGATCCCGATGAGATCCGCGACCTTTTCGAGGAAGACTTCGCCCACAGGCCCGAATACATTTACAAGTATCGCTTCTGTTATGGTTTTCATCCGATTCATGGAATCATGGCCACCTATCCTCTGAAGAGGTTGCGACACGCGGCCCGAATTTTTGTCGCCGGGGCCCAGAAACCCTCCCTAGTCTCTCACCTCGGCTTTGAACCAGCAGATCGGGTGGAATCCGCTATTGCCCAGGCCGAGTCAATCCACGGGCAGGATGCTTCCATCGTCTTCATAAGAAACCCCCTGATCGGGAGCCGGCAGTAAACGTCGGGATTCCTGTTGTCTAAAAGACTCGCCCATCACCCATAGCATTCATATCCAGTGCCCGGCCTGAGAGCCTGAGCGGTTCGCTTGGCATCATGAGGCACGGGCCCTTCCATGGAAAGAGGGGGACAAGACACCCCGCCACATCCTGCGGAAACCCAACAACCCTGCAAAAAAAAGTTTCCTCCCGCCGATGCTGCCTGTGCTTACCGCCCTGGCCCCCGGGCTACGAACCAAGGGAGAGCCAATGCTTTCAAACTCCCCAATGAAGACAACTGCGCACCCTTGGGTTACTACCCGGCTGCCGGTTTGATGGCCGAACAAGGCATGGGCTGGCGCGGGGAACTTTTCTCAAGTTATGGGCTTCGCTTGCGTGAAGGGGCGCGGGGCGACTCGATGGCCTGGTCATTGATTTGTCGGCCATCGGGAGCCCCGTCCCAGGCGATCGTCACCTCTTTATGCATTCGAGGTCAGCGAATCGACGCCCGGGTCGATTCCTCAGCGAATCCAAGACTTCTCGTTTTTCTCAGTTAAGACATGGGGACTGGCAAAGCCCAAAATGATCTTGACAGGCTCTCCTGGCAGGGCTAAAATTTTTGCCATTCTACCCCTACGGTCTGAGAGGATTCGATTTAAAATATTTCACAATCCCGCCAGATCAAAAGGAACGAACGATGCATGCGTCAAGAAAGATAAAGGCCCTTATCGCCAAACCAGGATTGGATGGCCACGACCGGGGTGCAAAAGTTGTTGCCTATGGGCTGCGTGATGCCGGCATGGAAGTGGTCTATACCGGGCTTCGCCAGACTCCCGAGCAGATCGCCAACACGGCTGTCCAAGAGGATGTGGATGTGGTCGGGTTAAGCATTCTCTCCGGCGCCCATTTGAGCTTGACCCGGCGGGTCATCCAGAATCTACGGGAAAAAGGTGTGGGGGACAAAATGGTGATCATCGGTGGAGTCATCCCCCAGTCCGACCTGCCCACATTGAAAGAAATGGGCGTGGCCGAGGTATTCACCCCTGGAACTTCCATCAAAACCATCGCCGATTTCATCAAGAATAAATTCCCCGCATGACGTTCGATTGGCTTCTGGGCCGGGGGAGGAACCGCAAAGCCGGGCTGTTAACGCAGAGGCGGGCGGAATCCTGCTCTCCGGTGATCGAGAGACAGATTTTCCTTTGCCCAATCCTTTGATGCCGGGAGTTCTTTGCCCGTTTGGGAAAGGGTGATAATACTATAGCGACATTTTTGACCACTTCCCTGTAGGAACAACATCTTGCTGCGACAGGCCATCGTGGCTGGAAGCCGCTCTTACAGGGGGCGACAAAGTTGTTACCATGAAAAATGTCGCTGTAGGAATAAAAAGGGGAGGAGCATTCATTCCTGCGGGTCCATCCACGGCAGTGAGTGCCGGCACGGAGCCAGGACCCAGTTCATTGAGAGCCATCGTTCGGCCCGGGGAAAAGGGGCCTTTCGTACGCCCTGGAGGAAAGGCAACAGCGCGGGCCGCCGGTAGAAAGGCGGAAGAGAACCAATGGAAGAAAATGCCTTGCTCATCGAAAAAAAGGAGCGGGTCGGCACCATCATCCTGAACCGGCCCGAGCGCCGAAACGCGCTCTCTCCTTTGCTGCTTTTTCAGTTCGCCGAGGCCCTCGCCCGGCTTAGAGAAGAAGGGGAAGTCCGCTGTCTGGTGATTCGCGGCGCCGGGGATAAAGTCTTCTCTTCGGGCTACGAGATCTCGGCCATCCCAACGGACATGACCCCGGAGATGGCCGAGTCCTTCGAGAACAAAAATCCCCTGCAGACCGGCTTGGGGGCGATCGCCGATTTTCCCTTTCCCGTCATTGCCATGATCAACGGCCACGCCTTCGGCGCAGGATGCGAATTGGCAGCGACCTGTGACATCCGCATCGCCGCGGATACCATGCGGATGGGCATTCCACCGGCCAAGCTGGGGGTCATCTATCCGACGGCCGGAGTCATGCGTCTCATCAATATCATTGGTCTGGCCAACGCCAAAGAAATTCTTTTTACCGGGCGAACCTACGGGGCTGCCCGGGCGAAAGAGATGGGGCTGGTCAATTATATCATTCCCCTGGATCAACTCGCCCCCTTTACCTACGAGATGGCCCGGGAGATCTCTGAAAATTCCCCCCTGTCCTTGAGGGGGATAAAAGTGATTTTTAACAAATGCCTCCAGCATCAAAAAATCGATCCGCAGGATGCCGCGGAGATCGAGGCCCTCAGGCTCCAGGCTTTCAACAGCGAGGATTTAAAAGAAGGCCAGCGAGCTTTTATGGAAAAGCGCAAACCGCTCTTCAAGGGGCGATGAAATAAAAAAGAGGGAGACTGAAATTGAAGGCCGACCGGGCAAGCAGTCTCTGCTGGCTGGCCGTCGGGGGGATCAGCATCTATGGCTCCATCCATCTCGGCCTGGGGACGTTGGGGGAGCCGGGCTCGGGGTTCCTTTCTTTTCTTGCCGGCTGCTTCATCTGCCTGATGGCCCTGATCATCTTCCTCCGCGCCTTAATCCGGGACCGGGGATTACAAGTTAAAACTTCCCTTCTCTGGGAGGGCACGAACTGGCGGCGACCGATCGCCATCGGCCTCCTGACGCTGGGTTATATTCTGGCTCTGGAAAGAATCGGGTTTCTTCTCACCAGTTTCCTGTTACTCTTGGTCATTTTCAGGGGAGTGGAGAAGCTCTCCTGGAGGAAATCCCTTTTGATCCCGGTTTCGACATTGGGCCTTTCTTATTTACTCTTCCATATCTTCTTGAAAGCGGCATTGCCCAGGGGGGTATTGGGGTTCTGATGCTGAGACATTGGAGGGTCCAAAAAATATCTTGCGTGGCGAATGGGCCCCTCTTGCAACATCCTGTTAGAAACCTATAATTTAAGGGGCATCTCCCATTTAGTTGAGGAAAGGGGATCCCTTTTATGCAGAACACTGAATCTTTTCCAGACCCGGGGAGAAAACCGTCCTGCTTGGCAAAATGAGACGCTGGTTTCATCTGCGACGGGCGGCGGACTTAAGCCTTTTTGCGCAAGAGAAGCCCTCTTTTCCCCCGCCGCTTATTGCGCAGACCAGTCCAGGGAGAATAGGGAAGCGGTTTGCCGGCCGATTTTGGCGGCCCAGGCCGTCTTTCCCCCCGGGCCCTGACTTCGGCCATCGGTCAACTAAACAGGAGATGATCCTCATTTAATCATTGGAATAAAATTATCGGGGTATTATTAACCCATGGATTTTTTCAGTAATCTGATCACCGGCCTCAGCGTCACCCTGCAGCCGCTCAACCTCACCTTCTGTTTTCTCGGGGTTTTCATCGGGACGCTGATCGGTGTCCTGCCCGGGATCGGTCCCGTGGGAACCATGGCCATCCTTTTGCCGGTGACTTACGGGATTCCCCCTGCGACGGCGATCATCATGCTGGCCGGGATTTATTATGGAGCCCAGTACGGCGGCTCCACGACCTCCATTCTCGTTAACATTCCGGGGGAAGCGGCCTCCGTCGTCACCTGCCTCGACGGGTACCAGATGGCTCGTCAGGGCCGGGCCGGCCCGGCCCTGGGAATCGCTGCCTTCGGCTCCTTCATCGCCGGGACTTTTGGAGTGATTGGCTTGCAGGCCCTGGCGCCACCCTTGGTTTCCATCGCCCTGCGTTTTGGCCCGCCCGAATATTTTTCCCTCATGACCCTCGGCTTCGTGATCCTTACTTACCTGGCACAGAAATCGATGTTGAAAGCGCTGATGATGGCCGGCGTGGGAATCCTCCTGGGGACAGTTGGGTTGGACACCATGACGGGGATGCCGCGATTCACATTCAACGTTCCCGATTTGCTCGACGGGGTGGGGCTGGCGCCGCTCGCCATGGGCCTTTTCGGAATATCGGAAATACTGCTGAACGTCGAGCGGAAAATCAAACAGGATCTGTTAACCACGAAAGTCAAGGGGCTTCTGCCGACGGTGCAAGATTGGGCTCAGTCAATCTGGCCGATCCTCCGCGGGACAGGGGTCGGTTTCTTCTTAGGCATTTTACCCGGCGGCGGCGCCGTCCTTGGTTCTTTCGTGTCCTACGCCGTGGAAAAGCGCCTCTCCAGGTATCCTGAGAAATTTGGCCGGGGGGCGATCGAAGGGGTGGCGGCCCCGGAATCAGCAAACAATTCGGCCGCTCAAGGGGCATTCATTCCCCTTCTTACCCTGGGGATTCCGGCAAACGTTGTCATGGCCATTCTTCTGGGCGCCTTGATGATCCACGGAATTACCCCCGGCCCCATGTTGTTGAAGGAGCACCCTCAACTCTTCTGGGGAGTGGTCAGCAGCATGTATTTAGGAAATGCCATGCTCCTCGTGCTCAACCTGCCCCTGATTGGCCTCTGGGTCCAGCTTTTGCGGGTTCCTTACGCCATTCTCTTCCCTCTTATCCTTTTTATCTGTCTCATCGGATCCTACCTGGTAAACAACAGCGTAGTCGACGTGGCCTTGATGCTTTTTTTCGGGGTGCTGGGCTATCTGATGCGGAAGTTTGAGTACGAGCCAGCCCCGCTGGTCCTGGCGTACGTTCTGAGCCCTATGCTGGAGAACGCTTTGAGGCAATCCCTCATCCTTTCCGGGGGAAGCTTCGTGATCTTCCTGGCCCGTCCCATCTCGAGCGGATGTCTCGTTCTGGCTGCCGTCCTCCTGTTGACCTCGGCTCTTCCCTTTCTCCGCAAAAGGAGAGAAAAGATCGTTGCCGAAGCAGAAGAGGAGGCGTGATCGATGGGTTCATTCAAAGCTCACAAAAATCTGAACAAAGGAGGCCCTCCAATGCGCTCAACTAAAAGCTATCTCCAGCTTGTCTCGGTAGCCGGGCTGGCCCTGACTTTGCTGATTTCTTTTGTCCCCCCGGCGATCAGCCAGGGCTTTCCAGATAAAGCCGTTACCATTTACTGCGGTTATGCGGCCGGAGCTTCCACGGATGTGACTGCCCGGGCCTTAGCCGACGGAGCTGAAAAACTGCTTGGCGTACCGGTGCTTGTGGAAAACAAGGCCGGCGGCGGAGCCACTGTGGCAGCGGCTCTGGTGGCCAGCAGGAAACCCGACGGGTACACCCTGGGGGTTATTTCCACCGGAGCCCTGTCCGTCCGCCCCCACCTTTTGAAGATGGCCTACAATCCTTTAAAGGATTTTACTGTGATTATGCAATACAGCCGGTATATCGGGGGTCTGTGCGTTCTTTCTGAATCCCCGATTAAGACGATCGATGAATTTATTTCCTATGCCAGAGCCCACCCCGGCCTCTCCTATGGTTCCCCGGGCATGTATACCCAGCAGCATCTGGCCACGGAGATCTTCAAAGAGTGCAAGGGGCTCGCGTTCAAGCATATCCCCACGAAAGGCGGGGCCGAGGCCAACACCCAGCTTCTGGGCAAACACACGGACTTCGTGGCGGGAGCCGGCCAACATATCACCTATGTCAAACAGGGAGTATTCCGCATGCTCGTCCTCTATAACACGGATAAACGGGACCCCAATTTCCCAAACGTTCCTACCTTGAAAGAGATCGGCTGCGGAGATGCCCCGGCCCTGGGCTATATCGTGGTAGGGCCCAGAGGAATTCCTGAGACCATCTCCAAGAAGCTGGGGGAGACGTTCAAAAAGGTTGTGGAGGGACCTGCTTTCCAGAAGGTCCTGGCTAACTTCGATCTTCCTTACGACTACAAGGATCAATCGCAAATGGAAAAAGAAGTCCCGATGGAATATGAATGGTACAAGACTTTTCTCCAGAAGATAGGGGTGAAGAAAGAAGGATAAAAATTCATCAAGCTACCCAATCCGGCCGAAGCCGGCTTTCGTAAGTTGGGGCAAAGGAGGTTGTGCATGGGTGGAAGAGATTTTTTGCAGAAAATTCGGGAAGAAAAAGAAAAATGGGAAAAGGAGACTCTCCAGCCGGCCCTGGAAAGGTTCAAATTGAAGGAATCTCCGACCCGTTTTTATACGCCTTTAGATCAGGCCGAAGGATTTGATTTTCTGGCAAAGGTGGGGTTTCCCGGACAGTATCCCTTTACGGCCGGGACGTTTCCCACGTTTCCCTACCGGACTGGCGAGCGGGGTTCCGGGTCCATCGCCCAGGCTACCGGGTTGGTCAGGGCCGGCCGCTATTCCGGGTACGGGTCCCCGGAAGATACGCGGGATTATTACCTGCACATGAAGAAGTTAGGACAGAGGGCAGGGCCCAACATTGCTTTTGATCTTCCCACCCAATGCGGGTATGACTCCGACAGTCCCATGGTTTCCGGGGAGGTGGGCCGGGTCGGGGTGGCCGTGGACACACTCCGGGATATGGAAGTCATCTTCGAGGCTTTCTCCGGGGAGAATGATATCGACAGGACTGCCTCCAACTTTACGATCAACGCCCCGGCGAACATCATCATGGCCATGTATATGGCTCTGGCAGACAAACGGGGAATTCCCCGGGAAAAACTCCGGGCCACGCCCCAAAATGACATCCTCAAAGAATTCATCGCCCGGGGCACTTACATTTTTCCTCCCCGTCCTTCCATGCGCATGTTCCGGGACAGCCTGGTCTTTTTCGCCAAACATCTCCCGAATGTAAACATCACCAGCATGGGGGGCTATCATATCCGCGAAGGCGGGGCCACGCGGGAGCAGGACCTGGCTTTCAGCATGGCCATCGGGGCAGCGTATTTGCAGGAAGGGATCAATGCCGGTCTTCCAGTAGATTCCTTTGCTTCCCGTTTTACCTTCAACACCTTTGGCGGCAGCATGGAGTTTTTCAAGGAGATTGCCTTCCATCGGGCCTCCCGCAGGATGTGGGCCAGATTGGTGAAAGAGAGGTTTGGTGCCAAGAGCCAGCGGTCCATGATGCTCCGCTATGCTTACACAGCCCATTGCGGCCGGGCCAACTGTACGGTTCAACGCCCGCTGAACAACCTGGTCCGGTCCGTGGTGGGAGGGATCGCCGCCGCCCTTTGCGGGGGGCCGCCCAACTGCAACCCTCCCTATGATGAGCCCCTGGGTTTGGGCTGGAGTTTAGAAGCCATTCAGCTGAGCGAGGATGCAGGCCGGATTCTTCAAAACGAAGCCCGCCTCGTGGATGTGGCCGATCCATTGGCCGGGTCTTACTACATTGAATCCTTGACCGATGAGATCGAAAAGGCGGCCTGGGAGGAATTTGAGAAGATCCAGACCATGGGGGGAGCCATCGCGGCGGTCGAGAACGGATACATGCCGCGCGAGGTAGCCCTGAGCGCCTATGAACGACAGAAGCGCCTGGAGGAGGGAAAGGACCTGGTCGTAGGCCTCAATTGCTTTACGGGCGAGGGAGAACTGGAGGTGACCACGGCCCGTCTGGTTCCCCATCCATATGATGCGCAGCGCCGGGAGAATGCCGAGCGAAGGCAGATCGACGCCCTGAAAGAGGTGAAGCGGACAAGGGATAACAGGGAAGTGGCTCGGTTGCTCAAAGAGCTGGAGCAGGCGGCCGCCAAAGAGGAAATCAACCTGATTCCCCATTTCATAGATTGCGTAAAGGCTTATGCTACCTTGCAGGAGATCTGCGACGTCTTGCGAGGAGTCTTCGGCGAATACCGGGCCGCGGGTCTGTGAAAAAGTAAATCTCTTGTTCGCCGTGGCCCGGGAGGCGAGGGGCTGAGTCCCTTTGCCCACCCCCAGTTTTTTTCAAGGGTTCGAGGCCCATGTTTGAAGGCGCCAAGCGAAAAAGGAGCCCCCGATGAATTTTCATCCCATGGCCTACAAGCTTTTCGGCGATAAATTCGCCACCCGGGAGATGAAGGCGGTCTTCGATGAACTGAATTACGTTCAGAAGATTCTGGATGTGGAGGTGGCCCTGGCCGAAGCCGAGGGAGAACTGGGCCTGATTCCTGCTGCTGCGGTCCCTTTGATCAGGGAACAGGCGAAGGCGGAGAAGATCGATTTGGGCCAGGTGGCCGAAGTCCAGAAAAAAGCCGGCCATTATCTGGTCTCGGTATTGAAAGTGTTAGAGAAAAATTGCCCGCAGGAAAGCGGCCAGTTCATCCATTTCGGGGCAACGACTCAGGACGTCATCGACACCGCGACGGTCTTGTTGATCCGGGAAGCTCTGGCCATTATGAAGAAAGACCTGCAGGCCATCCTGACTGCTTCGCTAAGTCTCGCAAAAAGGTATAAAGAAACCGTGATGGCTGGAAGAACCCACGGGGTTCACGCCGTGCCCATCACCTTTGGATTCAAGGTGGCCGTCTGGGCCGTGGAGGTGGCCCGCCATCTGGAACGGCTAAAAGAGATGGAGCCTCGCCTTCTGGTGGGGAACCTCACCGGGGCGGTTGGCACCTTCGCCAGCTTTGGGCCCAAAGGGCGGGAGGTTCAGGAAAGAGTGATGGCCAAACTCGGTTTGGGCCGCCCCCTGATCTGCTGGCATGCCAGCCGGGACCATCTCGCCGAACTGGTCAACTGGATGGCCATGAGCGGGTCTACCCTGGCCAAGGTGGCCAACGAAATCCGCGTCCTGATGAAACCCGAATTCGGAGAAGTCGAAGAACCCATCGCGGAAGGGACCGTGGGGAGCAGCACCATGCCCCACAAACGCAACCCCAACCTGAGCGAAGAGACCATGGCATTGGCAAAGCTTCTCCGTTCCCATGCGGGGACGATGCTGGAAGCCATGGAGACCGAACACGAGCGTGATGCCGGTACTTGGCGCTGCGAGTTCCTGATCCTGCCGGAATCCTGCCTGATCTTCAGTGCTGTCCTGCGAAACATTCGACAGATTCTTGAAGACCTGATCGTGCATCCCGAACGGATGCGCAAGAACCTGGATTTAACCCAGGGGCTGATCATGTCCGAGACTTTCATGTTTGCCCTGGGGGAGAAAATCGGCAAGCAGAAAGCTCATGATGTGGTCTACGATCTTTCCATGCAGGCG
>Ga0315282_10013735_pt1 | contig 12157 bp, 11 predicted proteins | sample YL17G07_20_MG_FD_203693 | JGI IMG/M metagenome (GOLD analysis project Ga0315282, IMG submission 203693) | Sediment microbial communities from Yellowstone Lake, YNP, Wyoming, USA - YL17G07_20 | ecosystem: Environmental > Aquatic > Freshwater > Lake > Sediment | place: USA: Wyoming | collected... | reverse complement strand
TCAGAAACTATAACTCCCCTTCCCCTTAATTAGGGGAAGGGGATAAAGGGGATAGGGTTAATAAATAACCTCTTTATCGCCTACTTTGACCTTGATAAAACTGGCGATAAATTGTTAGTGCGACCTCGCCAGCCCGCTGACCGGTTTCAGCCGCTGGGTATGAGCCGGCCCAAGAAGCTGGGGGAGTTTATGATTGACGCCAAAATCCCTTCCGCCTGGCGGCAGCGAATCCCCATTGTCTGCTCCCCCAAACATACCCTCTGGGTTGTCGGCTGGCGCATAGACGACAGGGTAAAGGTCACCAACAATACTAAACAGGTTCTGTGCTTGAAATTTGAGCAGTGCTAACTTCTGGCTCAGCTAATTCTTCTTGCTTTCTCCAGCGAAGCCAGAGGGCTCCACCGGTTACCAGCGCTGCCCACACCGCGACAAGTATTTCCAGTTGAATGCCGGTCATAAGCCCCGATTGGAAGACAACAACACTGTAGTTCAAGAAGCCGTGCAGGAAAGAGGCCAGGAGATAAAACTGCCATCCCCAGCCCTTAGCCAGACCCCAACCAGCCAAGGCACAGGAAGCGATATGAAAGGCGACAGTAAAGAATCTCTCCCAGAATGGAGCCAGTGCCACCACCCCGCTGGTTTGCACCGCCGCCCAGCTCCAGCCAATAGCAAAGACGGTATTGTGTACCCACACCGCTTCAAAAACGCCAAGTCCCATTCCGGCTACAGCCCCAGTAGCCAGCCCCAGTTTGGGGTCAATATTCCTGCCCTTACGCCACCAGTAGACAACTACCGGCACCAGCTTTGACCCTTCCTGAACCAGCCCGCTGAGGAGTACGGCTGGTATCCCAGCAAGCAGGAGCCAGCGCATGAGAATTTCCTGGCTCCAGAAGTGATTCAGTGCTTGCCCGCTCCAGAACTGGAGCGGGATTTGAATAAAGGTAACAGCCACCAGGCTCAGGATGGCACTGGCGACGAGGACTGCCCAAGCCCATGGTTTCTTAAGGATTGGCGTCCAGTAAGGAGTAAACCAGACCGCGCCAAAGACCACCGCCAGACCAATCCCCAAGAACAGAGAGGTCCACAAGATGTCGGGGTAAACGAACCAAGAGACGAAGAAAGCAATCATTTGTTCTACCACAATATTCCTCCTCTAATTATTGACCTCACATTATAGGTCGTTTATCAAGGGCAGATTAAAGGGGCTTCGCCCCTTCAAAAACTATCCTCCCCCTCATGATAGGAATATATATCCATATCATGGAGAGGGGGACTAAGGGGGTGAGGTAGAAAATAATCTCACTTTACATTATGCGCTTAAGTCTGGGGTTAGGGGTAATACCCGGGATTCTGCCCCGCTTGGCAATTGGCTTGCCTTCTACTTCATGCAGGTCAGCGGTGAAATCAATGGGCTTAGCCCCACTGATATAGCTGCCGACACCAAAGCCATCAACCGGAGCCCCCCTCTCAATAAAGTAGGTAATGCGCTCCGGGTCAATGCCACCGCTAACAAAAATCTTTACCTGCTTGAAGCCAGCTAAATCTAGCCTGGCTCTTACCTCCTTGACCAGGTCAGCGGTAACCCCACCTCGCTCACCAGGGGTATCAAGTCGAACTGAATTAAGCTTCTCCCCTAACGCCTGAGCCACTAGCAGGCTCTCCTCAGCCTCATCCTTAAAGGTGTCAACCAGAGATACACGGGGCACCCCGTCTGGCATATACTTATCAAAGGCGATAGTCGCCTTAACCGTATCACCCATAATTATAATCAGGGCGTGAGGCATAGTCCCCGATGGCTCAATACCAGCCAGATTAGCTCCAGCCAGACTAGAGCAACCTGTGCAACCTCCGACAATGGCTGAGTATTCCATCACCCCGGCTACTGAAGGATGCACATGGCGAGCACCAAAGCTGATGATGGGTATCCCCCGAGCGGCTGCCAGGCACTGCCTAGCTGCCGTTGCCCAACCACTACACTGAGCTAAAACACCATCTATAGTTGTTTCATACAGCCCATAGCTCTGATAGGGTGCAGTTATGCGCAATACCACTTCCTTTCTGTCCATTGCCTCGCCCTCAGCCAGAGCCCATACCTCACGGTTACCCTCAGGCAAAATCCTAGCCAGCAGAGCCTTGACCTCCTCTATGCCACAGAGTATCCCGGCTCGACTGGTGAAGAATTCCATAGTAGCTACCGGGTTAAGCGCCTCATGACGCAAAATATCTATAGTGCGAGCAAAGTAGATATCAGCCGTCTCCCCAGATAAGACAGCCTCAGAGGGTTCAAATTTAGCTAGCTTAACCTGGCTAACCCTAAAGCTGGTGAGCTTTACCCCCAGCGTCTTCTCCATGTGCTCTAGGGCAAAGTGGTGTGCCTTCTCATCAAAGGAGGCAACGCAGTCAACCGGCACCTCAACCTTATAGTCACGATTTCTGACATCAGCCACAGTATGCAATACGCAAATATCGGTGCACACACCACAAATAATCAATTTCTCCGGCTTGAGTTGGCTCAGCTTCTTCTCAAGTGGTGTATCAAAAAAGGCGCTATAGCGCCTTTTGGGTATTACCTCACCCTGATATCGGGCTAACTCAGGGATGACCTCCGTCTCAGCGGTGCCCTCAATGCAGTGCGAGGGAAACATCTTGAACTCCGGGTCATCGGGAGCATGATGGTCACAAAGGAAGAACACCCTGGAACCCTGGGCAAGCTCCTGCTCCAGAAGACCTTGCACATTGGGGATTATGTGGCGGGCTTTATCCCCACAATACAGGGGATTGCCGTCCTCCAGGAAACCCCTGACCATATCTACAACTAAAACTGCATTAGCCATAGTCTTTCTCCACCTTTATTATGGTTGTTTATCAACCTCACCCCCTTTGTCCCCCTCTCCTTCAAAGGAGAGGGGGAATATAGGTTTTGAAGGGGCTCCGCCCCTTCAATCTTCCCCGTTTAGCTTAATGCTTGAAGTGCCTGGTTCCGGTAAAAACCATAGCTATATTATGCTTATCAGCCGCCTTAATTGACTCATCATCTCTTATCGAGCCACCGGGTTGGATAATAGCTGTTACCCCGCAAGTTGCTACCGCCTCCACCACATCAGGGAATGGGAACATAGCATCCGAAGCCAGAACACTACCCTTGGCTTTCTCCCCCGCCTTTTCCTTAGCTATCTGAGCACTGATAATACGACTGGGCTGTCCCGCTCCCATTCCCAAAAGTGTCTTATTCTTAACCAATATGATGGCATTGGACTTTACATGCTTAACTGCTCGCCAGGCAAAGAGCAGGTCTTCTATTTCGGTTTGAGTTGGCTCACGCTTGGTTACTGTTTTCAAACTAACGCTAGCCTCGGCTAGGGAATCTGAACTCTGGACAAGGAATCCCCCTTTTACCCTACGGAAATCAAGGTAGCCAGTTGGGATAGCCCCATAAGTCGGGGGTAATTCAGCAATCAGAATACGAAGATTTTTCTTACCCTTTAATACTTCCACAGCTTTAGCATCATACTCAGGAGCAATGACTATCTCATAAAAGGTCTTATTAATCTCCTCAGCAGTAGCCAGGTCAATGACTCTATTGGCAGCGACAATGCCACCAAAGGCAGCTACCGGGTCGCCGCTTAGAGCCCGCCGATATGCCTCAGCAATATCATTATGGCTAGCCAGACCGCAGGGGTTAGTATGCTTGATAATAGCTACGGTAGGCGCTGAAAAGTCAGTAACCACACCCCAGGCAGCATCAGCATCCAAGATGTTGTTAAAAGAAAGCTCCTTGCCCCATAACTGCTTTGCCCAGGTGATACCGGTCTCCTGTCTTGCTCCTACCACCTGCTCGGCATAGAAGGCAGCCGACTGATGAGGGTTCTCACCATAACGAAGCCCATAGCGCTTCTTCAAAGCTATAGTCATCTCCTCAGGAAAAGCCTCCATATTCCGTCTCAAGTATTGCGAAATAGCCGTATCATAAACAGCTACATGCTGAAAAGCCTTCTGAGCCAGCCGTTTGCGCTCGGTTAGCTCTATACCCCCGGCACTTAATTGGTCCAAAACTGGCTGGTAATCAGCCGGGTCTACCAACACGATAACGTCGGTGAAATTCTTGGCTGCTGCCCGAATCAGGGTCGGTCCACCAATATCAATATTCTCTATAGCCTCATCAAAGGTAACACCCTCCTTAGCCACCGTCTGGACAAAGGGGTAAAGATTAACCGCCACCAGGTCAATAGGGCTAATATCGTTCTCGGCTAGTTGTATCATATGCTCAGGAAGGTCACGCCTGGCCAGAATGCCACCATAAACGACTGGATGTAAGGTCTTTACCCTGCCATCAAGAATCTCAGGAAAGCCGGTAAGCTCAGAGACACTCTTCACTGGCACACCAGCCTTTGCTAGTGCCTTTTTGGTGCCGCCAGTAGAGAATATTTCAAATCCCAACTGGCTCAGACCACGAGCGAAATCGGTTACACCGGCTTTGTCAGATACACTAATAATAGCTCGCATAAATACCTCCATCTACTCTATTTACCTGATAATTACCCTCGCCTTTGCCACCAGCTTCACCACCTCACCAATAACTTTGGCATCAGGTAGGGCTTGGGTGAGATGGTCAACATTGCTTGGCGAGCAAACGATCACCATGCCAATACCCATATTAAACACACGATACATCTCGTTTTGGTCAACATTACCCCGCTGCTGAATGAGCTGGAAAATAGGCGGCATAGTCCATGCCCGACTATGAAACTGGGCAGCCACCCCCTGGGGCAGAATCCTAGGCACATTACCAATCAAGCCACCACCAGTAATATGTGCCATACCCTTAATAATCGGCAGCAGTGGCTTTAATTGCTGATAGTAGCAGCGATGAGGCTCGAGAAGCTCCTCGCCCAAGGTTCGACCCAGCTCAGGGTAGTGAGTATTTAATGCTGATGGGGAAACACCAAAGAGCTTGCGCACCAGGGAATAACCGTTGGTATGTAACCCGCTGGAGGATAAGCCGATAATGGTATCACCAACCACAATCGTCTTCCCCATAATAATTTTTTCCTTCTCCACGACACCAATGATGAAACCTACTAGGTCATAATCCTCCCCAGCATATAGCCCTGGCATCTCGGCTGTTTCACCGCCAATAAGAACACAGCCGACCTCACGGCAAGCCTGAGCCAGCCCGCGAGCCACAGCCTCCACCTGTTCCGGCACCAGCTTACCCATAGCGATGTAGTCCAGAAAGAAGAGAGGCTCAGCGCCACAGGTAAGGATGTCATTAACACAGTGATTGACTATATCGATACCAACTGTATTGTGCCTGGCTAAAGCAGAAGCAATCTTCAGCTTGGTGCCTACCCCGTCAACACTGGACACCAGAACTGGCTGCTTAAACCCCTTAAATTCAAAAAGCCCGCCAAAGAACCCGACGCCACTTAAGACCTCAGGGCGGTGGGTAGACCGGGCATGCTTCCCAATCAGCTCTTTTAGTCTAGCCGCAACATCAATATTAACGCCGGCTTTAGCATAGGTTTCCTTAATTTGCCTTGCCTCCTTGGTAGAAATCCAATTTAACCCAAAAACGCAGCTATCTTTTTGCTCTTCGACCAGCCGCTGCCAGAGGTGCCACCGCAAGCCAAAGGGTAATAGTTATCAACATAGCCATGGGATAGGCTATTTTTTCTATCCTGAAGTTTGGAGCAATAACACCCCAGAGAAGCATAAAGATAAAGGAACTCAGAAAGAAGCCAGGGATAGCCGCCAGTACTCTAAAGTAGCCCACTATATTAGCCCCCTATATTAATATTAGAACAGTTAGTTTCCAGCTATTAATAATGGTGAATTTAATCATAACACCTCGGGCAGCCTACTTGCAATCACAGAAAACGGGACTATCTATCAACCTCACCCCCTTTGTCCCCCTCTCCTTTGAAGGAGAGGGGGAATTAGTTATGCAAGAGAGGCAAAGCCTCTCTTTGACTCTTCTTAAGGAGTAATCAAGGGAGTTTTAGAGGGGATAGGGTTAGTAAAGAATGCGGAAAATTGACCGTTATGGGTATTAACAAATAATGAGGATTATAAATAACCGACTACTTTAGTTTACCGCTGCTTTATGCCAAAGGGGCTATATTCTTCAGTAGGCATAGTCTCCAGTGCCAGCTTGTCCATCTCAAGCTGTACCGGTATGGGGTAGTCACCAGTAAAACAAGCCAAACAGAAAATATCCTTAGGCAAAGCCACCGCCTTAACCAGTCCATCAATGCTCAGATAGCCTAATGAATCAGCACCAATAAAATCCCTAACTTCAGGTATAGTTTTCTGAGCGGCAATCAACTCCCGGCGGGTAGCCATATCCACACCAAAGAAACAAGGATAGCGAATGGGTGGAGCACAAATGCGCATATGCACTTCTTTAGCCCCTGCCCTTTTCAGTAACTTCACTACTTGAGGGGTAGTAGTGCCACGAACAATGCTGTCATCAACCACCACCAGCCGCTTGCCATCCAGCATCTGAGGCAAGGGGTTAAATTTCAATTTAACACCAAGGTCTCTGATTCGCTGGTCAGGTTCAATAAAGGTTCGCCCCACATAGCGATTCTTGAGCAATCCTTCACATAGCAGTGTCCCTGATTTAATAGCGTAACCAACACCTGCAGCTGTGGCTGAATCGGGCACCCCCATAACTAAGTCAGCATCTACAGGATACTCTTCGGCTAAACCCACTCCCATAGCCTGTCGTGCCGGGTAAAGTAACCGACCGTTAATCACACTATCAGGGCGGGCAAAGTAGATATACTCAAAAATACAAAGCGCCCTTCTGCCTACCTCTTCCTGGTAGCTATCAACACCATTCTCAGTAATAGAAACTATCTCACCCGGTTCAACCTCCCTGATAAAGCTGGCTCCAATATGGTCAAGGGCACAGCTTTCCGAGGCTATAACCCAACCACCATCAATACCCCCCAGACATAGAGGACGCACACCAAAGGGGTCACGGACACCGAAGAGAGTGTGGTTGGTCATAATTGTCAGAGAATATGCCCCCTGAAGCCGATGCATAGCATATCTTATCTTGCCTACCCAGTCTTTCTCAGGGGAAGAGAGGATGAGGTTAGCGATAACCTCGGTATCTGTGGAGGTGCGGAAGGTATAGCCGTGGTCAGAGAGTTCTTCATATAGGTGCTCGGCATTAATAATATTCCCGTTGTGGGCTACGGCAATAGTAGCTTTACCCTTGCCCACTATAATAGGCTGAACATTAATTACCCGGCTGGAACCCCTGGTGGAGTAGCGATTATGACCGATGGCAATATTCCCGGTGAGATGGCTTAACGAATCCTCATTAAACACCTGGGATACCAGCCCCATCTTGGCATAAACCTGGAGCCCTTTACCATCAGTGGTAGCAATGCCAGCACTCTCTTGACCACGGTGCTGAAGGGCAAATAGGGCAAAAAAGGTAAGCCGAGCTACATCCTCACCAGGAGCATAAACGCCAAAAACTCCGCAAGACTCGTGCAAGTCTGCCTGCCTCTCAATGGGCTCCCAGAAAAATCAAAGATTTTTCTGGGTTGAATTCATTCCAACTAACCCTACCCAATAAATTATAGACCATTTCCTACTTGTAGGTCAATTAATTTGGGATACCCTCTATCTCCAGAACAACGACTTTTTTGAACATTTTATGTCAACCCCGGCAGGACAAAAAACTCTTTATCCCCGAGGCTTCTAGAGCAGGTAATACCATTGGTAAGCTATCAATTCGCCGTTTGGCTACTATTTAGCTACCACTGCACGAACATGGGGATATCATTTCTTGTGGGTTAACAATTATCCTGCTGAAGAAGGCTCATCATTACGGATTACTTCCTGATTATTGTGTTTCCGGCACGCGACCATTTTCTATTTAATAGCTCACTTGATTCGAGAAGCTTTTGAAGAGTCTTATATGGTGAGGCACTTAGTTTAGGAAAACCGAGCACTCTTGATGCATCCATTGCTGCAGTGGGTCCGGGAATAGATTGCCCAGGCTTGGTAGCTTTCTTCGACCATGCAGTATCAATTTCTAACTGCCACGTTTCTGAGCTAAGTGGTTGGGCTGTAGGGATAACACTAGGATCTATAAACTCAATTGTAACATCCCCCGGGCCTTTCGGTCGGAGTATCTTTAACCAAGGGAAAACCTCAATGAATTTAATAAATGTGGAATAACCTAATGTTCGGTAGTCGAAACTAGGGTCGAGACGCTGTAGAGTCAGACCAAGTTTACTCCCAACGACTCTACCTTGCTCATCAATCGCAGCCCTGACAGCACGCATAAGAAGCTGATCTACTTGTTCCTTATGCTGTTCTTTCTGTGGTGAGGTCTCTGCTGAAAGGACTTTATCACCTTGTTCAAGATAAAAATACCTATCGCATGATCTCACCAGAGTGCGTGAGACGATGGCTTCACGACCCGCTCCAATCACTGTCTTTCCAGCGGATCGAAGTTTGCTTACGAGTGGAACGAAGTCACTGTCAGACGATACGATAATAAATGTATCTACGGGTGACTGATGCAGCAACTCTATTGCGTCAATAGCAAGACGGATATCACTAGAGTTTTTACCGCCTCCACTTGAATGAAACAGGTGGACGGGTTCAATGCCTAACTCTAAAAGTTGGTCACGTTTGTCAGCCTCAACCGACCAGTCGGCGTATGCTCTCTTTACAATAATCCTACCGATATCGGAGACTTGATCGAACAACCATTGTATGGACTTGAGGCCAGTATTCTCAAAGTCAATCAGCACTGCTAGTTGCCGTTCAGCTATTAGTTCCCTCGCTAACATGTCTCATCACCCTACTGAGGATGCTTCCTATACACTACCTGTCGCTAATATAGCACACATTACTCGTGCTGAACAACAATGATAAATAGGACGGGAAGTTAGATAATCTCCTCAATTAAAGAAACACTATTTTGTTGAATAGAAAAGGGGGGCGTTTAGGCTTTTTTCTTAACCTGAAAACAGGCCCGCTGAATATTCTTGGGTATGTATGTTCAGCCATAATAAAAATAAATTTATTCCATTTCTACTGGCTCAGTTTAGACTTATCCCTTCTGCTCTAGTGACTTCAACCTTTGTTCAATCTTTTTAAGTTTTTTAGTTGTCCAGACAATGAAGCCTATGACATAGATACTCATCATGGTTAATGAAAGTACGATAAGCTGTAAACCGACTGTTGGCTCATCGAGCCACACTATATACCCCACAAGCACTCCACCTATGACAGGGTTGATGAAGGCAAGTATTATTCCTACGATAACTAATATGCTCATTTCTCACCTCATAAATAGAGATAATTTCTCGAAAGATAAAGCTTTTTCACACTATCCTATCTGTAATCTGATTTCATTGGCTGTGACATTCTCGACCATGATGTTGACTCCTTCTATTCTTATCTGACTCTGCTCTTTGGGATAAAATAGATTCCAGGCAAATCCCTGATACGGAAACTCCCATTTTCTCTGCACAATGGAATACGATTTTTCTGACAGCATACCCGCGTAGTAGATATATCCTTTACCAAATCCCAAGTTAGTCTTGTCACCGATCGATAATACTACTGACTTATTCATGCTTCTCCTCCAATCATCGGCGTCACTAATTCACTCGCAATTTATTCAAATTATACATTATTGTTAATTATCCTGAAATCCAGAAAAAACAAAAAGGTACCTGATTTTCTACCAGACGCCTCTATTTTAATTCGTTTTGTATTCAGAATTTATTACCACTGAACAAACATAGGGATGTTTGTCCACTCATGCGTATGACTGTTTAATTCCTTTTCACTTTTCTATTGAATGAAAGTCGCCACTGCACGAACATTGGCATCACTGTACCGCTGTAGGTATGGCTATATCAAAGGAATAGGATATAAATTGGCTCATATCTAATTCAGGAAACTTGTTACCGCTGCATAAACGTTGGGATATCAGTTCGTCACCAAAAGATCGTAATTTGTCAGTGGCAGTATGCTTATTGCCTATATAACATAAGTTACCAAGCGATTTGTGCAAGACGAATCTATCTTTCTATTGACAATCCGTTGTTTGTCTTCTAACATCTAGTCATGCAGGTATGGCAATTCTTTGTATTGACATTTTTACCCTTATTTATAGCAATAGACGCTTTGGGCAACGTGCCATTCATTATTTCTTTAAGTGAAGGGATGTCATCACGTGAAAGACACAAGATGATAAATGTTGCTACTATTACAGCCGCTATTGTAGGGTTGGCTTTCCTATTCTTCGGTCAATTTATCCTGAAGGTATTGAATATCACTCCGGGCTCATTTGCTATTGCCGGCGGAATTGTTCTATTAGTACTCTCTATCAGATACATGACTACTGGCCATTTTCTTGAAGTAATCAAGGAAGAAATGGCAGCCGTGGTGCCTATTGGCACGCCTCTAACTGTAGGTCCAGCCACAATAACTACCCTACTGTTACTTCTACCCATCTATCCGCTCTATATTATCTTGATCTCCTTTGCTGTGAATATAGCCATAAATTGGGTTGTCTTCATGCTCAGCGGCCAGATTGTTAGCTTTATGGGTCAAGGCGGGGTCAAGGGTATCTCTAAGGTATTCAGCCTGTTACTCGCCGCCATTGCTGTTAGTATGATGATACGGGGTTTAGGGCTACTGGGCATACTCAAAATAGCAAGCTGAAGGGAAAATAACTGAGAAGGGGAGCCTCATCACTCTCCTTTAGACTATTCTATACTTTGAAACACACTACCACTGGACGAACATGGGCATGACGACATGGATGTAGTTGTCAACCCCCACCGGGCGGATAACACCAGGGCTTGACGGATTAGTAGTCTCCAGAGCTACCTGTGCCTCACCAAGCACACCAAGCACTTCAGTTAAATATTTGCCATTGAAGGCAATCTTTGCCTCTTCGCCTTCAACAATAGCATCAATCTCACCGACATCATCACCTATCTCCTCGGAGCGGGCTGAGATTGTCATCTTGCCCGGAGTTAGCTCACTACCCGGGGCTATCACCAAACGGACAATACCACTGCCATCACGGGCAAAGATAGAGGCTGTCTTGGCCGCCCTCAGGAATTGAGCCACATCAACCACCACGCGGGTATTGTAGCTTTGAGGAATAAGCTGGGCATATTGGGGGAAGGTGCCCTGCACCAGCTGGGATACTAGCTCAATATTCTTCAGGCGAAATAGAGCCTGACTCTTATTGGGATTTACCATTACCTCAATAGCCTCTTCTTGGTCAGCCACCAACCGATTTAGTTCAGCCAGGGTCCGTGCCGGGATAATGACCTCAGTCTTCTGGCTAACCGGGTTGATAACAGGCAGCTTGTATACGGCTAATCTAAAGCCATCAGCCGCTGCCAGCGTCAGCAAATCACCATCAAACTCGGCATCAACACCGGTGAGCACCGGGCGAGACTCCTCTGTGGCAGCAGCAAATACAACTTGGCTAATCCCCTGACGAAGGGCTTCTACCTCAACGCTGGTGGTAATACCATCTTCAATCTTGGGTATAGGTGGGAAATCCTTGGCATCAACCCCGCTGATTCGTGCCTCAAATCGGGCACATTTTAACCCCAGGGTCTTAGTCTGAGGGAAAAGGCTAATATCAACCCTGTCGCTGGGCAAGGAGCTAATAAACTCGGTAAGAAGTCGGGCGGGAACAGTAATTGCCCCTTCTTCCTCCACCTTGGCACCAATCCAGCAACTAACAGCCACTTCCAGATTAGTGGCAACAAGCTTGAGACGGGACTGGTCGGTGGCTAACAGGACATTATTAGTTATCGGCAAGGTTGTTCTAGTAGCTACCGCCCTGCCTACCACATTAAGCCCCCGATTTAGGTTCTCTTGAAGACATGATAGTCTCATAATCCACCCCCTAAATTATATTAACTGATAGTGGTGTAGTATATACCAATAATTAATTCTACTCAAGGTTAATTGTCCCGCTTTTGCCACCACTTTTTCTAATTAGTCGGAGGCTCTCAATTTGAATGCCCCGGTCCACCGCTTTACACATATCATAGATGGTTAAGGCGGTAATCGCTGCAGCGGTAAGTGCCTCCATCTCCACCCCTGTCTTACCTATGCTTTTCACCGCAGTGGTAATTTCTAC
>Ga0315282_10013733_pt1 | contig 12158 bp, 10 predicted proteins | sample YL17G07_20_MG_FD_203693 | JGI IMG/M metagenome (GOLD analysis project Ga0315282, IMG submission 203693) | Sediment microbial communities from Yellowstone Lake, YNP, Wyoming, USA - YL17G07_20 | ecosystem: Environmental > Aquatic > Freshwater > Lake > Sediment | place: USA: Wyoming | collected... | reverse complement strand
TCTCTTTGAAATATTCACTCTTTTCTGGATAAGGGTCTACTACTCCAACAAGTTTAGCTCTATGAATTTCCCCCTCTTCCAATATAGCTCTTATATAGTTATTGCCATAACCACCTATACCTACTAGTAAAACAGATATCTCTTTACTCATATTTTTATCCCTTTCTGAAAGTTCTCTATAACTTATGCCATCTAATTAAAATATAAGAGAATAATCCTTGATAGGAATTTCAATCTTCATAAAAGTTTTTCCAGGGATTTCTAGGAGTAATCTATTATCTGATAGAGAGGCAGATTCCCAAAAGTTAAATTGCCCATAAGCGTTATTCATAAAAAGTACATTAGCTTTTAGATTAGGGCTTATATTAGCAAATAAAAGTTGAATAAAGATATCTTCGCTATTTTCATTCCATATAAGCAGTTCTACTTTGTCGTCTATTGATTTAACCCCATAAATATTTATATTGTCTGCTCTTTCCTTTGCTATAGAGAGGACCTCTCCTAAAGCTTCACTTGCGAAGAATTTCAAAATATTAACCTTATGGGTAAAAGAGTTCAGCCTTTTCTCAGGGATATAGTATATAAACAGGTTCCAATTAAATCTATCTTTCCAATATTCATTGATAGTCCTGTAAAGGTAGTTGTAATAAGCCCAGGAGATTCTATTTTCACTAAAGACCTTTAATAAGTCTGCTAAATACATCAGTCCATCCATTAGAGGAGCTGTATCAGCACAGCTAAATTCACCGCAGAATAAGGGAACCTTCCTTTCTTGGCTTACCTTTATAGCATTTGACAATTTTTCTTCTATAGTTTTTATATTCCACTCTTCCCCATCAATAATACCAGGGTACTCTGTTTCTTCTTCGTTTTTGAACCAAGGGACTTTCTGCATAGTAAACTTACTAGGACTATAAAAGTGGAAGCTATAGACTATATTATCTTCAAAATCTTCAAGCTTAGAAATATCATCTGTGGTTGCATAATTTATTGATTCTACAATTATAGGATGAATCTTATCATTCTTTCTTATGGTTTCTATTAATCTTTTAGCTAAATCATTCCAAATAAAATAGTTATTTTCTGGTGGTTCTGGCTCATTAAAAAGGTCATAAGCAATTGCACCTCTATCTTTAACTCTTAGAGAAAGTTTATCCCAGACCTTTATCAGTCTTTCTCTATAACCTTCCTCCTTCCATAATCTTGAGTCTCCTCCAAATCTCCTCCCAAGAGGATTATGGAGGTCTAAAATGCACTTTAATCCATACTTTTCACACCAACTTATGATATTGTCAATCCTCTGAAAACCTGACTCTCGATAACTGTATGGTTTGTCTTCTTCTTCAATAGCCACATGTTCTATACAGTATCTTATACCATTAAATCCTAAAACTTTAAGTCTTTCGAAGTCTTCTTCTTCAAAATGAAAGATATCTCTATGACTTGGATGAATATTCTTTGCATGAGGGAAATACCACTCGGTATTTATTCCTCGAAAAGGTGGGACTCTACGTCTTATCTTATTAAAATCAATAAGAAATGTACCTTTTATTATTTTGCCTCCTCTAAAATAAAAGGGGAGGGTGAGTATTCCTCCCCTCTCTATAATCTCTACTGGAGATACTTAACAACTTCTTTAGAAACCTTATCTAGAAATTGGTCTATGGTCTGCTTCTGAAGCATTACTCCTTCCCATTCTGTGTTTATAAGTCTCCAGAGATCAGCATCCTTCTGTCCATCGTCAAGCTGTGGAATATACTTGGCTGTGTAAATAGCTTTGTGGAAGACTGCAAGATTTCTTGGCTTTCCACCTGGTTTAAATTCCTTGAGCCAGATAGGGGCAATAGACTTTCTAGTTGGCTGGTACCCTCTTTTTACTGCCCAAACTCTCTGTATCTGCTTTGAAGAGAGGAACTTGACAAATTCCCATGCTTCTTCAGGATGCTTACTTAATTTAGATATACAGGTCGCACGGGTATGTATAAATCCTGCACGTTTCTTAGTGTAAGGACTCATAAACGTTGGAGCGACATCCCAGACAAACTTCTCTATAGGAGCAAGATAAGAATTATTCCATGAAGGGGAATCCCACATCGCCACTGTACTACTAAAGAATCTAATCCACCAGTTTTGCTCACTATGAGCTGCTGGCGTAACAGAAGTCTGATGTTTAAATATTACATCATAGAAATATTCTAAAGCTTGTTTTGCTTTCGGCTCCCCTAGAATGAACTTTTTCTTATCAGGGCTTAATATATCTCCACCATTGCTCCATACCCAGATTATTGGACCTGTTCCCCAGTTTAATGAGAATCCGTCAGGAGTAAATGCATACTGAGTGACCTTACCTTGAGCATCCCTAATGGTAAGTTTTTTCCCATTCTCTACTAGAGTATCCCAGGTCCATGTATCGTCTGGATACTTTAATCCTGCCTTGTCAAAAATATTCTTGTTGTAATAAACCCCAGAAGCAGCAGTCCACGTTGGAAGCCCATAAAGAACTCCTTTATATCTCCATTCATCAAGCATACCAGGATAGAAGTCACTAGGGTCAACTTCTTTCTTATCTCTTTCTAAGAATTTTTCTATATCTAGAAATGCTCCTTTGCTTGCATAGGTATGAGCCCAAGATTTAAAGGAATATAATACATCCGGTGGATTCCCAGCAGCCATTTGTATAAGATATTTCTGGGTATAATCCGGTAAATTTTCAGCTACAACCTCAATATCTAGATGTAATTTATTAAACTCAGCTACATCGGCTTGTACTTGTGGCCAGTCAGTTTTTGCATCCCATCCTCCCATATATCTTATAGCTACTTTGGCAATGGCTGGCGAAATCGACAATGAACACAAGAGTACTAAAACAATACTAAACAATGCCATTTTACTTCTAAACATTCTGAATCACTCTCCTTTTTTCAATAAATTCTTAAAATTATAGTTGAAACTCTTTTCGCTGGTTCCTTCACAAAACAATGTCCTACTTTCAATCATCACCTCCTTATTAGAAAGTCTTATCCTTTCACTCCTGTTATTACTACCCCCTGGATAAATTGCCTTTGAGCAAAGAAAAATATGAGAAGGCAGGGCAATATAAGCAAGAAAGCAACAGCCATTATAAGATTCCAACCGCTAGCTCTAAATGCTGTTTCTGCCTGAAAAGCAGCTAAGCCTAGAGCTACAGTCCTTTTATCCATAGAGTTTATATATATTAATGGACCCATAAAGTCATTCCATTGCCCCATAAACGAGAATATAGCCACAGTTCCAAGTGCTGGCTTCGCCAATGGAAGTATAATTCTTAGATAGATATCGAAATTGCTACAACCATCGATTCTAGCTGCATCGTCCATTTCTAATGGAATTGTAAGGAAAAATTGGCGAAGTAAAAATATAAAAAATGCTCCACCACCAAAATAAGCAGGTACTATTAGAGGCTTAAATGTATCAATCCATCCCAAATAACGGAACAAAATATATGTCGGAATCATAGTTACTTGGAACGGGATCATCATAGTAGAAAGCATAACAAAAAACAAAGTGTCTCTTCCTGGAAATCGGAGTCTAGAGAATCCAAAGGCGACTAAAGAAGCAGAAAATATCTGACCAAGTAGAGTTAATATTATAATGGTGACTGTATTTTTTAGATATAACCAGAAAGGTAAGGTGTTCCATCCAACGACAAAGTTTTCCCAACGGAAAGGGTTTGGAATCCACTGAGGAGGAATCAAAAAGGCTTCTTCTTGCCCTTTTAGTGCTGTGGAAAGCATCCAAAAGAATGGAATCATCAATACAAAAGCCCCAGCTAGAACCATTAAATATAAAATTATCTTTGTAATTATATCCTTGACACTTTTCCTTTCCCAGAATGACGGAGATTTTATAGTTTCCATAGCTATATTACCTCCTTCTTATCCCTTCATAATAGACCCAACCTGCAGAGGTTTTAAAGATGAAAATAGTGCAGATTAATATTGTTAGGAATAATACCCAAGCAAGAGCAGAGGCATACCCCATTCTTAATTCTTGGAACGCTCTCTGGTAGAGATAAAGAATATAAAATAGAGAGGCATTTTGAGGACCTCCTTGAGTCATTATATAAGCTTGGGTAAACGTTTGGAAGGAACCAATGACTCCCATAACTAAATTAAAGAATATTACAGGAGACATCATAGGGATAGTGACAGTTGTGAATTTAGCCCATCTTCCAGCTCCATCTAGCTCTGCCGCCTCGTAAAGCTCTGTAGGAATCCCCTGGAGCCCAGCAAGATAAATTACCATTCCACCACCTACACCCCAAAGACTCATAATTATTAAAGCTGGTAAAACCCAATTAGGATCTCCTAACCACCTTGGACCTGTGATTCCTATTTTACCAAGTAAAATATTAATAATACCTACATCAGGCATAAAAATCCATCTCCATAAGACAGAAACTGCTACTCCAGAAACTACAGCTGGTAAATAGTAAATAGTTCTAAATACAGACATCCCCTTTAATTTCTGATTCATTAAAAGAGCAATTGCAAAGCCAAATATAAGTTGTAACGGAACAGAACCTAAAGTGTATATAGTAGTTACTTTTAATGCCTGCCAAAATAGAGGGTCTTCTCTAAAAAGTACCCTGTAATTTGAAAATCCTATAAATCTAGCAGGATTTATAATGTCATATTCTGTCATACTCAGCCAGAAAGAAGCTATAACTGGTCCTACTGTAAAGATAATTAGGCCTAATAGCCACGGAGAAATAAAAAGGTAACCCTCTATGGCACTTCGAAGTTTCTTTTTATCCACTTGCATGAATATCCACCCTTTTCCTTTTTATCCTGAATATAAGATTCTCTTTAGCAAGTTCCTGAAGGGCATACTCTAAAGTAGTAGGAGAAACCCCAAGAGACTTAGCATAATGTTCATCAGATGGAATCCTTTCTAGTGGCTTCAATTCACCAGATAATATTTTATCTCTAATGTATTCCTTTACCTGAATATGAAGCGATATTGGACTTTTCCTCTCAATTAGTTTTTCCAAAATCTCCCTCCATTTCCATTGTAATAAATAAATTATCAAAAGTCAAAAGTTTTCGGTTCTGAACTAAAGATTAGTTAAATATTGTTCTATTTAGTTTTAAAGACGATTTTAGTTTACTTAGCTATTTAAATATTTTGGCCTCATTTCTAAGTGCTCATATTCCTCTTACTGCCCAATCCAACGGCTCAAGCTCCATTCTTATGGCCATTCCAGAAACTTGTATAGTCTCCATTATCGGCTGATGCCAATAGTTGAAAACACACAGTCGACGAGACCCATCGTCTTTGTGGCGGAGGATAAAAGCACGTAGCTTGTCTGTTTTTACTTGGGGGTCAACCCCACTTAATATAAGTGACAGTAATGCTTTGTGCTCTTCTACGGCATACTCCGGCAAAAATGTACCACAAATGACAGAACCTTTTCCCCGATGGTAAAGCCCAATAACACTTTGACCTACTTCATTTACTGCAAGGATGGCATCCCCTCCCTGCAATGCATATAAGGTCTGTTTTCGGCCAAACTTTTGTCCAGAATAGCCAGTTAACCGCACATACTGGTCTTCACCGAATCGAACTAGAGAAAATGGAGTGTGAGGTATCTCCAATTGTATCCCTAGCCTGCTTAGCAGTCCCGCTGCTTTGCCCCATTCATTATAGACGGGCGGCTCTCCTGTAAGTATAAGGCGACCACCTGACTCTACGAAATCCACGAGCTTATCTATAACTACCTGTGGCATAACTGGTGCCATATTTACCCATAGACAGGAGCAGTCTGGCGGATCTCTCATAAGATTAATAATCCCAAAAGAAACATTTCCACGGAAGAACAGGTGAGCAGTACTCACATCTGCATGTAACTGATCGTAAACACCCATCATCAGGTCATACTCCTTTTCTGCTTTTAGAAACCATGAGTCACTGTCAAAATACCGGGATACTTTCTGTATAGCATAGTAATGAGGTCTCAGACCCCTTCCGTTAACTGTTACTGGTGCGTGATAGTTGTAAATTCCTCCTACATCAGCTTCCCAGGGATAATGAATACCATCTACTGCTTGGAATAAGCTGATCATACGTAGGCCATTTAGTACCCCTGCTGCCATCCACAGTTCTTGCTCCCGAGGGTCAATGGCATGTATATCAGTGTGTGTTCCTGCCTCATACTCTAAGGAGCCTGCTGGCCCTGAAATATATGCTTTACATAACTCTGTTCCATATTCTAGGTCATAACTTATAGTTATGGAATCTAGCCTACCAGTGAGGTGTAGGTCATAATATAGGTCAACAGCCTGATATATGTCAGGAAGCTGACTAGAACACTCAGAGAAAAGTGGTATGTCTGAAGGGCCAGCAACGTTGATACTGAAGGGTATATCTGTAATCCCATATTTCTTAGCTAACCCACGTAGTGTGTCTACATATTCTGGTATATAGCGTTCATAGTAAAAACATTTCTCATCATACTCTACCATTTCATGATTGAGTGCAGTTGCCATTTGCTGTGGAAATATAGATTCAAAAGAACTAAAATTTGTTCCCAATGCCGAATTCAGTGTATCAACATTTTTATACTTATCTCGTAAGAATCGGACAAATCGTCCATCGGAATTTCCATACTGGCATACATCTGGATTCTGATCAATACCTCCAAACCAGAGGTGAATACCACCGATCTCGTTGCATAATTGAACGGAAATGACACAACCCCCCCTAGTGGCACTGTGCTGAGCTATAATAGGCATTACCCGACTGTACCATCTATCAACATACTGTAGAAAAGTGGGATGGAGATAAGAGATAGACATACCTTCATCTAGGGGTTGAAACTTGCCATCTCTCCATCGGCAAGCCAGAATCTCCGGATGTCTTACTGCTAGCCAGGGAGGAATTCCGGCGAAGCGTAGCTCAGCGTAAACATACGGACCAGGACGTAACCAGGCAAACATACCCTTTTGTTCCACTAAGGTGAGAAAAGCATCTAGATCCAAACTAGGACGGACCTTATCTGTAAAGTCGATGACTCCTGGTTCGCGTTCATGGGCAATCCATGCAACATAGATACTCACGCCATCCATCCCCATTGTTTTTAAATGGTCTAGACACTGACTCCAGTTCTCCCTTGGTATACGAAAAGAATCCATTTCCCCGAACCATAACTGTTTTGGTTTCCCATCTACTGCAAAATACTGACATTGCATTTCTAATTGTTTTGACAATTTAGAGCCCTCCTCTCTTATATGATTTTTTAGATGTCTTTCCCCTCAAAATATCTGTAGTCTATTAAAGATATTTTCTTTCCAGATTTTGCCCAACTTATTTTAAGCTCTGATGGTAGATTCCCTGTTCTATAGCATTCTTTTATTACATCTTCAAGCCCATCTACCCAGATTAGTTCTGGTTCTCTTTCTTTTCGTATCAGTTTATGGGGAAAGTTTACTATATGGGGCATAGACTCTTGGGCACCATTAATACAGAGCGTATGACTCATTGCTGTCTCAATGCTACAGGGAATAACAGCATTACCTCTAATAGCATCTATAACAATCCAGAGTTTTTGGATGCTTCCATGTTCAGGACTTCCATAATCTTTCACTTTACCATCTGGAAATATAGCTACAATCTTATTTAGACTTTGTGGTATATTAGGTTCAGCATAAGCCACCAAAACATTGTCAAATTCATATATAAATCTAGGACCCAATGTATTCTTTACAGCATGGCTAGCATAATATAATATTTCTGCTCCATCTTCAGTTAAGATTCTCATTGTAGAGGTATCAAAGTTTTCTATCATATTAGCTCTATAGAGTTCAGCTGTCACCTTGATTGGCTTAGCATTCTGGTCTAGTTCTTTACCCAAAACAAATAACATATTATGTAAGAAGTGAGCTGTAGCATTATTAGCAACACTATCCAATACCCAATTTCCATCATTATCTCGAATCTTACCAGCCCATCCTCTCTTATAGTAATTAGTATTTCTAGGCCAGAGGACAATAGTCTTAAGTCTTTTCGGTTTACCTAAAATACCATTATCTATATCATTTTTAAGCGATTGAACTACAGGGTCATAAGACCATTGAAAGCCAACAGCTACTATAAGTTTAGTCCTATCTCGAGTCTCTATCATTTCTTGTACTTCTTGAACAGTAGCAGCTACTGGCTTTTCACATAGGACATTACTACCATTATTCAATGCCATACAGGTCTGTCTACAATGGAACTGTATAGGTGAAGAGATTACAGCCAAATCAACTTTGTTAGATGCATAAAAATCTTCCATCTTAGAAAATAGGGGGACTTTTTTCTCTTTAATCTCTTTGAAATATTCACTCTTTTCTGGATAAGGGTCTACTACTCCAACAAGTTTAGCTCTATGAATTTCCCCCTCTTCCAATATAGCTCTTATATAGTTATTGCCATAACCACCTATACCTATTAGTAAAACAGATATCTCTTTACTCATATTTTTATCCCTTTCTGAAAATTTCTCCTCTTCTATAATCGTTCCACACGTTTTCAAACCAATCGTCCCCTTTTGGAATAGGTTTCACTGGAGACCATTCAAAATAGCATTCTCCATTTTCATAATAGACCTCTTGAACCATTTTAGATAATCTCCCATCATCTAGAGAGAATCTAAATAGTTCTGGCAGGTTAGGAAGAGGTATTTCTCCATTTGGGTTATGCACAAGATACGAACCACGGCTTTTACCACCTTTTTCAATGTAATTGGCAATAGCTGAAAGATAGACATACTGAGTAAGAAGTAAATCATAGTTTTGATAAGCATAAGGAAGTTCATCGATTGATGAGATTCTAGTAACCTCTGGTAATCTTTTAAGAGCATCCTTTGCCTCTTGAGCACCAGAATGTGCCCCCTCTATAGAACGAATCATAGCCCCTTTTCGGTCCATACGTTCACCTATCTGGTGACGAATCTCAAATATATTCCCTTTTTCTGTTAGATTGGATAGGAACTTCCGACCTAAATCAAATTTTGCCTCTATCTGTTCGCTAACAATTTCTAAAAATTTTTCTATAGGCATTGTGTCTTCTCTATAACAGTTGGCAATAAACTCTGCTGCCCGAGTGCTACCTACCTGTCCAGAGTTTAAAGCACTTCCACCTGGACGATAGACCCCATGAGACCCATTAGTTTCTCCCACAGGGAAGAAATGTTTTAAGTTACTCTCCCACCATATGTTACCAGCCAATCCCCCATTATTATGTTGGTTACATACAGCTATTTCTAGATATTCTTTTGATAGGTCAATCCCATGGTCCTTATATAGGTCTACTGCTGGTTGATTCATATGCATTAGACGCTCTATCGGTGTACCAAAGAGCGCTCCTGAATTTTTAAGATACTCATAAGCCTCTTTCCCTAGGAGATTAAAATCAAAATCTTTTCCTAGAGGATTATGCATAAAGTCTAGAAATACTCTTCTTTCCTTTATTACCCTCTCGTAATAGACCAAAATATCGACCAATGATGAGCCAAAATTCTTAATCTTTCTTGGGTCAAATGGCCATTGATAGCCTTTAAGGAAAATAGCATTGAGCATCTTGCCAGGCTCTTTAAAGTATTCTAGTAAAAACTCTCTCTCGTTACTGCCATCTTGATCCATTGAAATATATTTAGGTATGACCTGCTGATATGTGCCTGATAGATTCCACCTAAATTTGATAGATGCTATACCAAACTGAGACTCTGTAAGATTCCTTCCACGTACCCCCGCTTCTAGAGCAATTCCAGTAGCACCAACCTGACTTTCAGGATATACAGAAGATTTGTACATCCCTGCAGGGCCACCAGTTGCATAAATAATATTAGTGCAATTGAAAAGGACATAACGTTTATCTGGGTCATTAAGCGCATTTAGATTCAATGCTAAAAGTCCTGTACTTTTTGTCCTCTTGCGGTTTGTAAGTATTCCAATTACAGGATATCCATCAAATATCTTGATCCCCTTCTTTTCAATCTCTCTCTGTAGTTTTTCGGTCATATATCTGGAAGTAAGAGGACCAGCCGAGGTAGCTCTTTGACGAGGATCATGGTCTGTTTTATAACCAACATATTCTCCATAGTTATTATGTGGAAAAGGTACTCCGATGTCTACTAATCTAAAGAAACATCTAGCAGAAAGAGCCGCTTCTACCAGGGCAATATCACCATGTATACTTCCACCTTGATATAAGGCCTCGGCCATTTCATATATTGAATCAGGACTTGGTCCTGCTACAGTAAGCTTATAATATGTCTGCTTGTCAGAGCCAGTGTTTCTGGAGGTTCCCTTCATTAATCCCTCTGTAACGATAGCTATATCTTTCTGTCCAAAAAAGTATAGACGATCAGCAGCATTTAATCCAGCAGCTCCAGAGCCAACTACAATAGTATTCAAAGAGTATACATTTAAATTGATCCCTTTCCACTGAATTTGGCTATACTCCATAATTGCCTCCTTATAATCTCCTTATATGAAATCCACCATCTACATTAATAATTTCTCCAGTAGAAAATGTCAATTTGCCTGAGCAGAGAACTGATACTGCATTAGCTATATCTTCTGGATATCCCCACCTTTTAATAGGTGTTAGTCCTTCTTGAATTAATTTATCATACCTATCTTTAACAACACTGGTCATATCAGTCATAATAATTCCAGGCCTAATCTCATAGACATAGATTCCATACTCAGCTAGCCTATCTGCAAAAAGCGTAGTTATCATACTGACTCCTGCTTTAGAAATACAGTATTCACCACGTGAGGTAGAAGAGGTGTATGCAGACATAGATGATATATTTATAATGATAGGAGAAATTTTAACTCCAGACTCGTCTAGACGTATCATTTCTCTTGCTACTAGTTGCGTTAAAAATAGAGTCCCCTTGAGATTTACACCAATTACAAAATCAAAGCTCTCTTCTGTCATCTCTAGGATATCCCTCCGCTCTTTAGGAGTCACTCCTGCATTGTTGACTAATAAATCTATTCTACCAAATTCTTCAATTACTGCCGTTACTAATCTCTGGCGGTCTTTAGAATCAGCAAGATTACCCTGAACATACAAAAATGGAATGCCACTATTCTTGAAAACTTCCAGTTTTTCTTTGATACTATCAGGGGCAATAATATCAAAGATAGCTAGAGCATAGCCATCTTTTGCTAGCTGTTGAGCAATACTATAACCAATCCCTCTAGCTCCACCTGTCACAATGGCAACCTTCTGTTCTAACATTTTTATAAGCCTCCTATATTAGTATTTTCTTTATCTATTATACACTGTTTACCATCTCTAAAAAATTCTTGCAAAAGGATTTAATTTGTGCTAAAATAAGACCGACCAGTCGGTATATACGGAGGTAACTATGGAGAAAAGGCTCAAAGAAAAAGGAGAAGAAACTAGGAATCGTATACTGAAAGCAGGTTCTATATGTTTCTCAAGAAAAGGATATGATGCTACAAGCGTAGAAGAGATCTGTAAAGAGGCAGGGATAAGTAAAGGTGGATTTTTTCACCACTTTCCCACAAAACAGGCTCTATTTTTAGAGCTCTTGAATAATTGGCTTTCAGAACTAGACAAAGAGATGGATAGGATTACGAGTGTCTCTGAAAATATCTATGACAGCTTAATAAAGATGACAGGATTAATAAAGAAGGTCTTAGAAGATTCCTATGGACAGCTTCCTCTATTCCTAGAATTTTGGATGAAGGCATCAAAAGATAAAGAAATTTGGGAACAAACTATATCTCATTTTAAAAGGTATAGAGAATATTTCTCAGAACTTATAGAAAGGGGGAGAAGAGAAGGGAGCTTGAAAGAAGGAGATTCGAAGTTGCTATCCCATATTATTGTTTCATTCTCTGTAGGACTTATTCTTCAGGAACTTTTAGACCCTTCTGGAGGAGATTGGGGGGAAATAGCAAAAGGTGGAATCCAATTAGTTCTTAAAAGTTGAAAGAGGTGATAAGAATGAAGATTTTTCTAACAGGTACATTTGGGAATGTAGGGGTGAGTACTTTAGAAGAGCTATTAAAAAGAGGGCATCAAGTAAAATGTTTTGACATAAGAAACTCTTTTAATGAGAAAATTTTTAAAAGATATAAAGATAAAGTAGAGGT
>Ga0315282_10013732_pt1 | contig 12158 bp, 9 predicted proteins | sample YL17G07_20_MG_FD_203693 | JGI IMG/M metagenome (GOLD analysis project Ga0315282, IMG submission 203693) | Sediment microbial communities from Yellowstone Lake, YNP, Wyoming, USA - YL17G07_20 | ecosystem: Environmental > Aquatic > Freshwater > Lake > Sediment | place: USA: Wyoming | collected... | reverse complement strand
CAGGCGGGGATTGATTGAGTTTTCAAGCGCGATGCGGGTTAGGATGTTGGCGGCGGTAGTCCAGCCAGTGCTTTTAAGATATTCACGGTGCGTCTTCAGGAAGCCGTTGGTATGATTCAGGTAAGCCGCTACATCGAAATCGGCTGCTGAGGGAGAATAGACCACCTCGCTATCCGGCAACAATCGAATCGCGGGTTTGTATCCTGAAAAGCGGGCTGGGAGCAGTAAAACCTGCCCTGGGGTCAAGAGACCTTCTCGAGGCAATGGATCGGGTGAAGTGATTTCACCTGGATCGACTCCAAAATGCTGTGCGACAACCTTTAAATCATCGCCGGATTGGGCATAATAGATTGTGAACGATTGAGTGGGTGTTGCGGGTAGATGGGTAACTGATCCGCTGGCTGGAGTTGGATGGGTTTGGTGGTCTGGAGAAGCTGAGGGGCTTGAGGTTGAGATGAGGGCCGGTTGGGTTGGGGTATCCGAAATTACCATCCGGTTGGAGCTGGAATTTCCTGAGACTGTTGCCAGGTTAGGCTGCTGAGATTGTGCCAGCAGTATCGTGTCTAAGTGGTATGAAACCGTCTGGCTGGGCGTAATCGAGACCGGCTTAATGATTGTGGGCTGCACCTGGCAGTTACTGAGAACAGCCGTCGCCAGTACGAGCAACAGGCTGGTGATGAAGAGGGAATTACGGGTCATTGGGGGAGAGTGTGATATAGGTCTCGCGCGAGCTACAAGTGCAAGCGGTGACTTTCATTCCGTCGCGCTCAAGGTAACCAGCATAAGCAACCGCGCCAGCGTGGGCGGTCCAACCACTCAGTACAAATGGCATTGGCCCATCCGCGGCAACCCACTCCCCATTGAACTTTCGGGCAATATGAACGTGCGTACCGGTCGAATGACCCCCTTCGCAGGAAGGATGTCCCAGCGGGTCGCCCTTATCGACCCACGTTCCAACCGGCACGCCGCTTTCGCTCGAAACATGAAGGTAGAGCAATACCCAACCGGTTTGTTCATGCCCATCCCCATCCAGGTCGAGTACCACAACCCCATTTCCGGATCGGACCACCAAACCGGAGGCGGACGCGGTTACCCAGGCATTCGAATCTACACAGCCAGGTTCGGAGCTGCCAGGCGCAAAGTCCAACGCAGCGTAAGAGCCTTCGGTTTCCCAAGCGCCATGCGGCCCGCCGGTAAAAGCCCACAGTCGGTTCACCTGGAAAGGCAAACTCAAAGGCGGTTGGGTCAGGCCGGGTGGGTAGAGCGGTTCAACGTTTAACGCCCGTTGCCAGGGATTGCCAAACATCTTTTCGTAAAGAATCGGAAAACCGGTGTTCATATCAACAGCTTTCAGCCAGCCGGGCGCAGCGTATAGTTTAGAAAACAGATATTGCAACGCCACACTGCCGGCGTTCAAATCGGGCGCCAGCCGGGTTCTGTATCCATCCTGCGAAAATTCAAGTTCGATCAAGCGACCTTCGCGCCAGCTATAATATCCAACCGAGAGCTGGTCGACTGCCCAAACGAGCTGGTGGAACAACCCCCGGTATCGGAGGTCTACCAACCCGAGCGGGTATTCCTCCAGATTAGGATCGGAGGGTTGCCCGTAAACCCAGCCACTCTGGTATTCCAGCAGAGCCAGCAAGAGGCGCGGGTTGATCGAGTTCTCTAATGCGACCCGCTGGACAACCTGAGCGCCGGTTAAAACGCCGGTGCTTTTGAGCCACTCTTTGTAATGGCTGAGTTTTCCGCCGGCTTGATTAACATAAGCGTCGATATCGAAATCGGCGGCGGAGGGGGAATATACCAGTTCGCTATCTGGCAAGATATGTTGGGGATCAGAAGTGTTCGAGAGACGGCGGGGAATGAGTAGTAGTTGGCCCGGGGTGAGGATGGCGTTTTGTGGTAAAGGATCTGGCGAGGTGATCTCGTCGGGCTTTACCCCAAAGCGCACCGCCACCACCGCTAGGGTGTCGGCTGCCTGGGCGTAATACAGAATGGGCGAAACGTAATCCGCTAAGGTGGGGATAGCGGTAGGATCGAGGTCCTCGGTTTGAAGGGCCGCCTGGCTCGCCACCGGCGTTTGTGAGATATCTGGCGTTGCGGTAAAAAAGAAGGAAGGATCGGGTGTGTTCGCCAGAAAAGCCAGCTCGGCGGGCAGGGTGGGCGAAGCCTGGGGTGGAATCCAATAGCTGTTCATGGTTGAACAGGTTATCGTGACCAGCATAAGCATAAGACTGGTCGCCAGGATTGATTTGGATTGGCGACCGGAATTTCTACCGTGTGATGATGTTTTTGGTCGAATTGCCAGCTTCGGCCTCGACCTTTTGATTGTTCTTTTCAAGATAACCTTCGTATTCTGACCCTGTACCGACCGATATCCAACCGTCTAATACAAACGGAATGCTCTGGTCAGCCGGTATCCATTCTCCATTATAACGTCTGGCGATGTGTACGTGAGTTCCGGTGGAGATGCCGCCTTCACAGGAAGGGTGACCGATGCGCTCACCAGCCTTCAAGTAGACGCCCGCTTTTATTCGATCGCGGTCTTCGACGTGCATGTAGAGAATTAGCCAGCCAGTTTGTTCCAGGCCATCGCTGGGTAGACCGTTGGGATCGTCAACATCTTGCATGACGATGCCGTCTTCGGAACGGGTGATCAATCCATTGGCAATGGCGACCACCCATTTATCGCTTTGGACGCACCCCAAAGCTTCGTTGCCGGGGGCAAAATCTAAGGCTGCCCAGGCCGAACCGTTATCCCAACCGCCATGCGGTCCGCCGGTGAATGTCCATTTTACACCCGGCTCGAAGGGTAGTTGCATGGCCGGTTGTTGTAACCCTGGCGGAAGCAAGGGTTCAAAAGCCAGGTCAAATGGATAACCGAACAGCCTGGTATAGGCGGCGAATAATCCCGCAGGCGAGATAGCGGTTCTCCAATCGTCATAATTTAACAATTGGGAATAAAAATATTGAATACCTGCCGTCCCGGCGTTGATGGTAGCCGCGATGGGCACCACGCGCCCGTCTCTCAACACCCAGGTGGCTACTCCGTCCACCCGCCACAGGTAGTAACCCCGATTAAGGTTATTGGCGGCCCATGCCAGTTGGCGGTAGAGCCCTTTCCGTTGAGGGTCACGCCAGCCGAGCGGATAGTCGAGTGTGTTTTTATCCGGATTGGTTTTGGTCACCCATTGACTCTGGTATTCCAAGAGTGCCAGAAGCAGGCGTGGGTTGATCGAGTAATTACGGGCGGTCAAATTGATGAGTTCTACTCCGCTGTATTTCTGGTCGTCGATTTTTTCGCGATATCCCAAAAGGTAACCGCCCTGGGCTTTAACGAACCCGTCAACGTCAAAGTAAGCGCTTACTGGTCCATAGACCAGCTCCGAGTCGGGGATGATTTTGAAGTCGGGCCCTAAGCTTTCGGGAGTGGGGACGGGGATAATGAGCTTTTGACCAACATCCAGGATGTCTGGATTGGTCAGGTTGTTGGCTTTCATGATTTGTTCGACGCTGAGGCTATAGTTCTGAGCGATGATTCCCAGGGTATCGCCAGGCTGGACGACATATCTTTCGGGTTCGAGCCGCATGGCCGGCAATTGGTGAGGCGAATCGGGGGTGGGGCTCAGGATGGGCGCGCCAGGGATGCGAGTAGGAGGCAGGAAAGAAAAAGCAGTTGGGCTGGGAGTGAGGGATATCCCGCTAAAATCAGGTAGCTGCCAGGAAGGCGCTTTTCCGGATGGGACAGAGCGAGCGCAAGCCAGGTCGATGGCAACCATCGCGATAATTGTAATCAGGATCAATCCCATAGCGGGGCGGAGCTGTTTATTGCGCATAAATCTAACCTGGATGAAATTCTACTCGAAAAGGGTTGCAGGATACAGGCCAGTTTGTTATTTATGGCTAACGGCTAGCCTTTACGCCAGATAGAAAGCTTTGCTAAGAAATGACATTCCTTGGAAGAACCAAGTGTATAATTGCAAGAAATTTGCATCCCAACAGCTCAGGGAAGTGACTGGATAATCGCAATGCCTATACCTCTTGTCGAGTGTGTACCTAATTTCTCAGAAGCGCGCCGTCCCGAAGTGGTGGAAGCCATCGTTCAGGCGATTAGCTCAGTTCCTGGGATTTACCTTTTAGATCGACATTCCGATGTAGATCACAATCGTACGGTACTGACTCTGGCAGGGCGGCCGGCGGACACAGTCGAAGCGGTTTTTATGGGAATTGCTAAAGCTGCCGATTTGATCGATCTCAACCAACATCGGGGAGAACATCCCCGAATTGGCGCTACGGATGTAGTCCCTTTCATCCCTCTATCGGGGGTCAGTATGCAGGAATGTGTCGAGCTTGCCCGGAATCTGGGTAAACGAGTGGCGGAGGAGCTGGATATCCCAGTTTACCTTTACGAGGAGGCCGCGACTTCACCCGAACGGCGTAACCTGGAGAATATTCGGCGAGGCGAGTATGAGGCGCTGAGAGATGAAATTGCCACTATTCCCGAGCGAGCTCCCGATTATGGTCCCAAGAAATTGGGACCAGCTGGTGCGACCGTGATTGGGGCCCGGCATTTTCTGGTGGCTTTCAATGTTTATCTGAACACCGAGGATGTCGCTATCGCCCGGAAGATTGCCAAAGCCATCCGCTACTCTTCTGGGGGGTTGCGCTACGTCAAGGCGTTAGGTATGCTGGTGGAGGGACGCGCTCAGGTATCCTTGAATCTAACCAATTTCCAGGAGACACCCATCCCCCGGGTAGTGGAGATGATTCGCCGTGAAGCTGCTCGATACGGCACAGCTATTCACCATTGTGAGCTGGTGGGTTTGATTCCCGAAGCAGCCATCCTCGATGCGGCCGTATGGCATTTGCAGCTTGACCAATTCGAACCTGACCAGGTGCTGGAACGGCGGTTGGAGGTAGCCCGGCAGGCAACCGCCAAATCCGAGATCGGCGCACCAGATGCTTTTCTGGATGCCCTGGCAGCAGCAAGCCCTGCGCCAGGTGGAGGCTCTGCGTCGGCTTATAGCGGTGCCGCGGGAGCCGCCCTGGTGGCGATGGTGGCGCGCCTTACGATCGGTAAGAAAAAATATGCGGCAGTCGAAGCCCGGATGATAGCCATTTTGGAACGGGCAGAAGCTTTACGGCGGAGTCTCTCTGCGGCGGTTGAGGAAGACGCTGCAGCTTTCGAGGCGGTCATGCAAGCCTTGAAACTACCCAAAGGGAACCCGGTGGAGATAGAAATTCGCCAGCGTGCGATAGATCAGGCAACCATCCAAGCTGGGCGCGTACCGTTGGGTGTGGCGCGCCAAGCCGTCGAAGTTCTGGAACTGGCAGCTGAAGCGGTGACGTACGGCAATATCAATGCTATCAGCGATGCCGCCTCGGGTGCGGCTCAAGCGAGAGCCGCGCTAACCGGCGCCGGTTACAATGTCCAGATCAATTTGCTCAACCTGGGTTCCCAACCCGAAGCCGAGCAAATGTTATTGGAACTGACCGAATTAGTAAAAAAGGCAGGCGAGATTGAAGAAAAAGCGAGAGTTCAGCTTCGTGAGCGAGGGGGTTTATCGCTTTTATGAGATGGGACGTTTTCGTGCGAGTTTCATTCCACTTATTCATATTGAGCGGTTTGATGGCGTGCTCACACCTTGCGGCTGCCAACCCGGTCATGGTACCTTCTTCCCCAATGCTGACTGGCACGATGAGTTCACCCACACCCACCTGGGTAACGCCCATTTCGACCGAACCCAACCTGGTAACCACACCCACACTTACTAACCCGCAAACCCTGCCTACCCTAGAAGAGGCTGCCCGGACAGACGAACCATCCAATCCTTTGGGGTTGATCGGTTGCAAACTTGCTCCAAAGCAATTGGGCGCTTTCGCCCCCACCCGTTCGCCTGAAATTTGTGGATACGATTTTTCGTTTCCGTTTCGAAGGCCAATCGACCCGCCGGGTCGAAGCGTCATTGAAACCAGTTACCGCTTTGGCAGCACCCAAAATGGAAAACGCGCCCCACATCATGGCGTCGATATGATCAATAAAGCTGGCGTTCCGGTATTAGCCGTTGCAGATGGGAAAGTGATCGTTGCTGGCGATGACCTGAGCGTAAAGTATGCCCCCCACACCGATTTTTATGGGAATCTGGTTATCCTGGAGCATAACCTGCCAAGCTTTGAGCAACCGGTTTTTACTCTTTACGGTCATCTCCTGAAGGTAACGGTCAAAGCTGGCCAGAAGGTCCGTTCAGGACAGCAGATTGGGGAGGTGGGAGTAGGAGGAGTTGCAGCCGGTACACATTTACATTTTGAAGTCCGGATGGGTAAAAACTCCTACGAGGCTACGCGTAACCCCGAGCTCTGGCTTATGCCGCTATTGGATGATGATGGTCGACCTACGGGTGTGCTGGCTGGAAGGTTTGTGGATCAAAAGGGGGATTACATTGAAAATGGCGATATCACTCTGCAGCACGTGGATGCGACTGGTAAACCCATTGCAGCTAAACTTTATTTGTCGACCTATGAAGAACATACTATGCTCGGCCAACCGCCCTGGAAAGAGAGCTTCGCGGTGGGTAGTCTATCGACTGGCTTATACCGGTTGGTTTTTATTCACAGCCGTCCCATTGAATTCACTGCTGAGGTCATGCCAGGTAAAATAACCTTTCTAACCTTTATTCTGGAGTAAACGACGGTATTTTCAACTTGTAAGGGTATGAACTGGATAGATTTGATTTTCTTTAACAGGATAGACTTGGGTAGAACCTTATTAATAAAATCCTTTTTACAAGGATTTTCACCACAATGGTCACAAAAGAACACGAAGATTTATAAATTTTTCTTTGGGCGCCTTCGTATACTTTGTGGTTAAATCTCTTATAATGCCAGCTTGTCCAACCGGACTTCTCAGCTGGACTTGTCCAGCCGGACTTCTCGGTTGGGCTTGTCCAGCCGGACTTCTCGGCTGGGCTTGTCCAGCTGGACTTCTCGGCTGGACTTGTCCGGGTTAGGAGGCTATTATGGGTTTGAAACCGGATCATTGGATCCGCAAGATGGTGCGTGAACATAACATGATCGAGCCGTTTGCCGAGACCCAGGTGCGCGATGGGGTGATCTCTTATGGGGTCTCGTCTTATGGTTACGACATCCGTGTGGCGGATGAATTCAAAATCTTTACCAATGTCTTCTCAGCGGTTGTCGATCCCAAAAATTTCGATCCCCGTTCCATGGTCGATTATAAAGGGCCGGTGTGTGTAATTCCTCCTAACTCTTTTGCCCTGGCGCGGACCATCGAATACTTTCGGATACCCCGCCAGGTGCTTACCATCTGCGTGGGTAAAAGCACCTATGCCCGCTGTGGGATCATCGTGAATGTAACCCCGTTTGAACCACAGTGGGAAGGGTTTGTGACCCTGGAAATCTCGAATACCACTCCACTACCGGCGAAAATATACGCCAACGAAGGCATCGCCCAGGTATTGTTCTTTGAGGGTGACGAGATGTGCGAGACATCGTACGCCGATAAAAAAGGTAAGTATCAGAAACAGCAATCCATTGTTCTGCCGAAATTGTGATTTTGCCTGTAGAGCAATATACATGTTGCTGGCATAGCCGGGCGACATAAATGTCGGGTTTCAATTTGATTGCGGTGTACTTCGCAGAACCGCGTTATGGGATTGTCTGTTAAAATTATATTTTGTTGGAGGTTGAGAAAATGAAATTCTCAAAACGAGTAACTCAATTATCTGCAGAGGGAGCCTATGTGATGATGGAGCGCGCTCAGGCATTGGAAGCGCAAGGTCGCGAAATCATCCACATGGAGATTGGGCAACCCGATTTTCAAACCTATGACCATATCCGCTTGAAAGGGGCTTGGGCGATTGCAGAAGGCTACACCCGCTATACGCCATCGGGTGGAATCCCACGTCTGCGCGAAGTGATTGCTCAGGATGCCGGGCTGCGGCGCGGCCTGCAAATCCGCCCGGATCAAGTGGTAGTCGGCCCGGGCGCCAAACCCGGTTTGTTTTTCCCTACTTTGGCGGTAATCGAGCCCGGAGACGAGGTCATTTACCCTGATCCGGGTTTTCCTACTTATGCAGCCATGATCAATGTAGCAGGTGGCATTCCGGTAGCGGTGCCGCTCAAAGAGGAAAATAATTTCTCCTTTGATATGGAGGTTTTCGACCAACTGGTGAATGACCGCACCCGCCTGATCATTTTGAATACCCCAGCTAATCCCACTGGCGGCGTGATCCCCCTGGGAGATCTGCAACACATCGCCCAGGTTGCTATCCAGCATGATTGCTGGGTAATGTCAGATGAAATATACGCCCGCCTAGTTTATGATGGTCTGAAAGTGCCCAGTATTGCGACTTTGCCCGCTATGGCTGAGCGCACCATTATTGTAGACGGTTTTTCTAAGACATACGCTATGACAGGTTGGAGGTTGGGCTTTACTATAATGCCGGTCGAGTTAGCCGGTCGGGTGGAGTTATTGCTCAACCACTCAGTAGGATGTACGGCTTCCTTTACCCAGATTGCGGGTATCGAAGCGATCACCGCCAGCCAGGAGCGAGTGGAGGCGGTGGTCGCGGAGTACCAGCTTCGGCGCGACCGGATTGTGAGCGGCTTAAACACAATTCCAGGAGTTCACTGTCAGAAACCTCAGGGAGCATTCTACGCTTTTCCGAATATAACTTCCTTTGGCATGCCGGCGCGTGAATTAGCTCAACAATTGCTAGAACAGGCAAATGTAGCGGTTTTACCGGGCACAGATTTTGGACAGCATGGCGAGGGCTATCTTCGTTTGTGCTTTGCCATCTCCCCAAAGAACATCGATCGGGCTTTGGAACGCATTGCGGAATTTCTGGGAAAGGTAATCTAAGTTGAAGATTTTTGGACGTTCAACCGTCAACGAGTTTTACGAAGATCGGGTGGTGTTTCGTAACCTCACCCCCATGCACCGGCAGTTGCCCCCTCTGGAGGTGATTCGGGAAGAGGTTGGACTTACGGCGGGAAAAATCCCGCGTAAAAGTGAGGTTGACTATGCTCGCGTCATCGTGCACTTGCTCCGAAAGGGTCGAGCACTCGATGTTCCTGGAGCTATTATCAAACGCCTAATATTTATTGGTGACACCCGTTTGCTAGATGGCACGGCTTTTGCGAATATTTGCCAGATAGGAGGGTGGCCGGGGCTGATTTTCATCGGTTCAGAGAAACCGGATCCCCCTTTGATCGAGCGGGTCCAGATGCCCGGCGGTCAGATGATGTTCCTGGCAAACCGCTGGCAGGCGCTGTCAGGTATGGCTGAGCAAAGCTTTGACCACTTCTGTGAGCGGAGCGGCTTTCCGATAGATGAACAGACCGCGGTGATTATTGACCTGGATAAAACTGCACTTGGAGGGCGCGGCCGGAATGATCACGTGATCGACCTGGCGCGCGTCCAGGCAGTTCGGGATACCGTCACGAGCTTATTAGGCGAAGCCTTCGACCAGGATTTATTCCAGAAAGCCTATGACCAGCTTAACCAGGTAGAATTTCACCCATTCACGGCTGACAATCAAGATTACCTGGCGTATATCTGCATGATTCTTGGAAGCGGCTTGTATGATCTGGCTCAGGTAGTTATCAACGTCCGGGCCGGGAAACTGACATCTTTCCGCCAGTTCATCGACCAAGTGCAGGTTTCCCGCTCTTCTTTACCTGCGAGCCTGGCTCAGATTCATACCGAAATTTACGAGAACGTGCGTAAAGATGACCCCACGCCGTTCAAACCCTTCCGGCGCAATGAATACCGCAATACGGTTGGACGAATGGGGTACCTGCCCGATGCTACCCCTCTCGAGACCGTTCTGGCTGAAGAGATTGTGATCACGCAGGAGGTGCGTGAGCTGGCTTTGGATTGGAAGAAACGCGGGGTTTTGTTATTTGGTTTGTCGGATAAACCCGATGAAGCTTCCATACCGACCGCAGAGCTAGCGAAACAGGGATACCGACCGATTCACCGCACAGAAACCCATATTGTGGGCGATTCATCATCCAACGTCTGAAAATCCGGTTGCGTTTTCTTTGTCTGCTGTTCCCGGCGATTCACTGACCATAGGTAGAGGCTCTTCCGGTACGACGATCATCAAGATCAGATAAGCGAGAACGCCGGGTCCACCCATCATGAGGCCGACAACAAAGAGGATACGGATCAAAGTCGGATCTATGCCAAAATATTCTCCGATGCCGCCGCATACGCCAGCAACCGTTCGTTCTTTACGCGATCGATACAGTCGTTTATATTCGCCAGTCATTGTTTTTTACTCCTTACCGATTGTCCTAATAGGTATACGCAGGCAGGTAAGGAAAGTTGTAGGTGCTTAATCCTGCAACTTGAGGGCTGATTACAAGAAAACTATTAGATTTGCTTCTAGCTACCCGATAGTTTCAAAAAATTGGACGTGGACGAACGCGGAAAACGCGGAAAATACTTTTTTTACTGTGAATCGATAAAAAATCCGGGTTCATCCGCGTTTTTCAGCGTCCCATACCAAAAAGTCAGGTAGCAAGATTTGCTTTTATCTCGAGAGAATGGCGTCTTCCAAGGCGCTTAGCTCAGCGGGTAGTACAGTGGGGGCGGGCAGGTTGCGGGTTATGATATCGGGGTCTTTCAAACCGTGCCCGGTACAAACCACAACAACCCGCTGTCCTTTGAGGTTGATTTTCCCAGATTGGAGCTCGCTTACTAACCCGGCCAGACCGGCTGCCGAAGCTGGCTCAACCCACAATCCTTCAGCCGCTAGGCAGCGTTGCATGGCCAGAATTTGAGGATCGCTGACGGCGATGATTCGACCCTGCGATTGTTCGGCTGCCTGCAAAGCTTGCTCGCCGCGAGCCGGGCGCCCAATGCGAATCGCAGTGGCAAGCGTTTCGGGTTTATCAACCGGATGACCCAAAACCAATGGAGCGGCTCCTGTAGCTTGAACGCCTAATAACCTCGGCAACCCGGTGTTTTTTAAATCATGGTACTGGCGAAAACCCAGCCAGTAGGCAGTGATGTTACCAGCGTTACCCACCGGAAGGCACAACCAATCTGGCGCACTGCCCAGGCAATCACAGATTTCGAAAGCGGCGGTTTTCTGCCCTTCTAAACGGTATGGGTTCAGCGAGTTGACCAGCGCGATGGGGTGTTTTTGGGTGATCTCTACCACCAGGCTGAGGGCATCGTCGAATGAGCCTTGAATCTGGATGACCTGAGCGCCGTGCGCAACTGCGCCGGCCAGTTTGCCAGCGGCAACTTTGCCTTCAGGTATCAAAACTATCGCACGCAAACCACCCCGGGCGGCGAACGCAGCCGCGGAGGCGGCAGTGTTGCCGGTCGAGGCGCAAATAACCGTCTTTGCGCCTCTTCCAGCCGCTTCGCTTATCGCGGCAGTCATGCCGCGATCCTTAAACGAACCGGTTGGGTTCAAACCCTCGTACTTCACGAACAACTCAAAACCGCCTCCCAGCTCTTCCACCAGGCGGGGCATGGGTACCAGGGGAGTATCTCCCTCGAGAAGGGTGACCGGGGTTGAATACGGTGGCAGATTGAGAAGTTGGCCATAACGGCTAAGAATGCCTTGGCGGTTCATGGATATTATGCCCGTACTGTAATTTGTGGGTGGTTCCTTCGAATTGCGTGTCGTCCGACGCGGGTTGTTGTTTTTTAGCATACTGATTTATCTCAGGGGGTGGGAGTTAGGGGGATCGTAACGGTGATCAGGTTTTTGATCAGCTCGTAGGTTTCAGGTAGAAGCCCATAGATTACATTTATGTCTTCGATGGAGTTGAATAACCCATACTTAGTGCGATATTTAATTATCCGTTGGGCTAGTACGGGACCAATACCGGGTAGGCTTTCAAGTTCGGCTTGATCAGCGGTGTTGATGTCCACCAGATGGGTAGTTGGGGTTATCGAATTGGATCCAGGCGGGTTTTGGGCGGAGGGAGCAATACCAAAGGAGGCGTTGGTTTGGGTTGGTGGAGATGATAAGACATGGATCAACTGTCCGTCCTGGAGAGGCGCCGCCAGGTTCAAGTCTTGGTCGTTAGCGTTAGATAGCAAGCCGCCAGCCACTATTATCGCGTCATTGACCCGGCTACCGGCAGGTAGTTGATAAACTCCCGGGTTA
>Ga0315282_10013731_pt1 | contig 12160 bp, 7 predicted proteins | sample YL17G07_20_MG_FD_203693 | JGI IMG/M metagenome (GOLD analysis project Ga0315282, IMG submission 203693) | Sediment microbial communities from Yellowstone Lake, YNP, Wyoming, USA - YL17G07_20 | ecosystem: Environmental > Aquatic > Freshwater > Lake > Sediment | place: USA: Wyoming | collected... | reverse complement strand
GCGATCTTGATTTCGAGGTCGTCCATTGGGCTACTCCTCCTCGGTTTTTGGTGAAGATCGAGGTTAGGTGTAGCCCTTTTTTCATTTTACGTCAACGTCCATCACGTAACTTTGGAACAAGCTCTAATTTTTCATTGGCGGATGCCATTTTGATCGCATTTCCCCAATCCGCACGGCCGAGCTCACAGATATCACTGGTCGTTCTCCAAAGGTCCCCGACGGCGGCAGCCCACGTCCACGGCGATCCGTCGCCCCACGAGCAGAGGCTGTGCACGATGGGACGCCCGGCCGCTAGCTGCGCCTCACGCAGTTTTGAGTACGTCCTTTCGATATCCAGACCCTCTGTGTTGCACCAATCGACTTTGACATAATCGCAACGCCAAGCGGCAAATTGACGCATATCTTCAAATTCGTGGCCCCTGGTGCCCGGCATGGCCTTGCTGCAGGTCTGAGTTCCGGCATCCGTGTATAAGGCATATTTCAGTCCCTTTTTGTGGATATAGTCACCAAGCCCGCGCAATCCACTAGGATAACGTTTCAGATTTGTCGTCAGCGCGCCGTCGCTGCCGCGGTAGAAACAAATCCCCTCATCCGGGCCTATGAACGAGTAGCCAACTTCTCGCATACCGCTGCTGACCAGCGCATCGGCCATCTCTTTAATGAGCTCCTCGTTTTGCGGATCCTGACCAAAACTATTCCACGGATACCAACCCATGGGTGGAGTGAGAGCCAGGCGGTCGTCCTTGGCAACAGTCTTCGAAGCAGGTTCTTGAGCCAACTTCTTTGTGGTCCCATGCGCAAAGGCAACGCACAACCCCAACGTGATCATGGCCACTCTTCTGATCATCCTTCTCCTCCCTTTCGAGGAGTTCATAATCCGATCTCCATTTTCATTTCGCTAAAATTAGGAATAAGATTTGATGTCACGATAGGGCCATTTTTTTATTCCGGCGTTAGAGCGATCCGCACTTGCCTTGCCGATTCTTTTTTGATCCAGACGACAAGGTCCGTCCCTTCGAGTTTCCGGACTCGGCCGATCTTATAGTCACGGCCATAATAGGCTTTATTCCCGTCAATATTCAAGCTCGCGCTTTTATCCCCCCAGCCCTTGATAACCAGACAAATATTACGGACCGGAGAATCAGCGTCTGCCAAAAGCTCAAATTCCAGAGGGGACGCCCTCCCCGGCGCTTTTAAGCTCAGAATGTAGGCTCGCTGGGATAAGTCGTAACCTTCGCTGATAACATCCTGCCCTTTTAACCTCAGCTCGGGAGCCCGCGCCCACGACCTTCCCAACAATGGCAGCTCCAGAGCCGCTCCTTCGGTTGTGCCATAAAGCCAGGCAGCCCAACTGATCGATTCCGGCCCTTCATGCCTGACTGGATCCGTGCAGGATATAGAAAAACTCGTGACGCGATCGGTGGCGATAGCATATCTCCCATCGGAAGGCATCTGAGAGACAGGCCAATGGTTATAGGCTGGGAAGTTCGTCACCCCCTTTCTCACTCTGCCGACATACACATGCATCCGGCTCCCCGGCTCGAAAATGATAAAGGGCTTGGCTCTCGATTTCAGGTTCACGACCTGAATATTGGGATTATCGGGGAAGAGTTTCCTCTCGGAGCCAGAGTCGTCCCAATCGCTCGGCCAAGAATAAACGCCGCGCTCTCCTTTTAAATTAAGGAGGGTCAGGGCGTCGGCATTCAGAACATCCTCGGAACTCTGCCCCGGCTGGCACAGCGGGATCGTTTCCTGGATCTCGGATTGGGAATAATCGCCCAAAAAATCCTTTGGCCAGACGACTTTGCGAATCCCGACTTGATCGGGGTAAAAAATATAATATTCATCTACCCATAATCCCCAGCCGGTCTTCTCATCGACCCGCCAAAAATGGTTGCGTGAGCTCACGGGAGCGTAGCGCCAATGAATGACGACCCGGCTCTCGCTGTTCTCGAGAATTCTGACCTGAGAATACAGGCAGTGAAGATCCTGCATGTGCTCATAACAACCCTCTGCGTCATCCCAGGCCTCCACACTCTGATCGGCCATCCAAAGACCATTCTCCATAACCCAGGCGGGGGAGTAGCGAGTCCCCCTCCAAAAGACGACGCGGACTGGCGAATCGTCAAACTGGACAACGATATCGGTGGAGGAACCAACAGGCCACAAGGCATCCCATTCTTCATAATATTTGAGCTTTGTATAATAAGCGCCGAAACGCCCGGGGCCCGGAGGACCGGACGGCATGAGCCTTACAGGCAGATCCGGAGAGGATAGAGGCTTGGAGATTTCATAAGCCTGCTCCAGTTCTTTGGAGCTCATGGCACGATTGTAGATTTTAATCTCATCCATGATCCCGTCAAAAGAATACCAACCCGGCAGAGTTCCGGCCCCATGGCTGACAATATAGGAAGGCTTTTGCTTTCCCTGATTCATGCCGATCAGAAGATCTGTCCCGTCGGCAAAAGCCGCCCTCCCGGTCACAGGCAAAGTCCCAACCTCTTTTCCATCCAGAAAGATCTTCAGACCATTGTTCACCGTGAAGAGGCCGGCAACATGCGACCACCTGCGAAGAGGAATCCTGGCTTGCGATGTACAAATTTGCCACGCGCCTCTCATCGAAACCTTGAGACCCAATTCCCCCTGCGGACCGACCCCTAATGAATAGCCGGTGAGTTCGTTCTTTTCTTGGCTCACGATCGAGCACCAGTTCCAGGGATAAGCCGCCAGGGCAACCCACGCCTCAATGGTAAACGCATCGGACAATCGCGGAGCTTTATTCGCCTCACGGACAACGCACGTAGCGAATCCATCAAATTTGAGACCGAGCCCAAAAACTCCAGGCACATATTTGAAACGGCCGTCGATCCTGTCTTTGATCCCGCTGCAGCTGTCCAGAACCACATTCCCCTGGCCTTCTTCGAATTTCCACCAGGCTAGGAGGCCCTGTTCCTGACCGATCGCCTCTAAGGCCGTTAAGTTCATCGCAAACAACAAGAACACTAAAACCAGGCTCTTGTGGCAGAGAAAGCTTTTTTCTTGCCGAGCCCTCGATCGGTTCATTTTTTAACTCCTTTTGTTCGGCCCTAACCTCGGATCTCAAGGCAGTCTGATGGTTCCAAATCAACTCACTCTTCAACCAAGGTCCGGCGGCCGCCCATCAGCGCTTCGAGAGCGGTGTTTCGGGGCCAGCTACAATCCCTTTTTCCATGAGGATCGGCATGCCGAGCAAGCCCGCCCAATGATAGAAACGATCGCTGCTCGTGACATCGTCACCTTCGCCAGTTTCGGCGTTAAAGTTTTCGTGGATATGGCCTTTTTCGCGCCACTCCTTCATCAAAAGCTTTTGCGACTTATCGGCCAACTCGGCCCGGGCCTCTGACAGGTCGTAGTTCCGCAGCCCAAGATAAACCAGGAAATTCATCGGCGGCCAGATCCTTCCTCTCCAATAATAATTGTCCTTATAGGCCGGATCGTCACGTGAAATGGCCGGCAGAATCCACTTGCCCTCGAACTCTTTGGGATTGTCAAAATGCTCGTTGATCATGCGATCGGCTTGCTGCCGGCTCGCGGCCTTGGCGAGCAGAGGATAGAACGAGATCGGCGAGAGGCGCGAGATGAACTGGCCGGTGTCGGTCCGACGGTTAAGGAAGAGGCCCTTCTCTTCGCTCCAGAGTTCGCCCAGCTTTTTTCGGTAGATCTCGGCCCGTCCGCGCAGCTCCGATCCTTCTTTAGCCCGATCCAAGACTGCGGCGATATCAGCCAAGGCGTTGCAGTCGTCCACATAGAGAGACATCAAAGCCACGTCTGCCGTTTCCATCAGGTGCGTATCTTTGTTGAACGGGACGTCGTCATAGACCGGCAGATTGTCCATTCCTGACTCCAGGGCGGCCCCAAATCGGTCATTGACGCCCCTTGTCTCCCAGGGGAAACCGACCACGGGTTCGTAAGGAAAGGATCCCCAGGACAGGAATCCTTTGTTCATACGGGCGGTCGGCCACCACTGGTTCCAGCCCAAGAGGTCGTTGAAGATCTCGGCCAGAAACCAGCGGTCTCGGTGGCGACGATAGACTTCGCGGGCGATCAAAGAGCCCACAGGCGGGTCGGATCTGTCCTGGGTCTTGATCCCTGGGCCCAGCGAGCGATACCATTGCGGGATGAAGCCAGCGCTCGTTTTTTCCTTGGTAATCTCGATAATGTTGGCGTAAGCCAATTCCTTGCTTCCCAGGGAAGCCAGATAGCCAGCGAAGTAAGTGTCCCAGCCGAAAAGGACGACGCCCAGGTATTGGCAAGGATCGCCAGCGTTTGACTGTTCGCCAACAGCGCCTTCCGACCAGCCAAGGTTCCAGATCCTGCTGACCGGCGAGACGACCCGGTCTTTCATAGGGTCATAAATTGTATCCCAGGCAAGGACCGTTTGGATGGCACGGGCAACGTCGGCGAGTTCGCCGTATTGTTTGAATCCTTCTTCCATCCTACGCTTTCGCTCGGCGACGATGGCCAGGATCTCTTTTAATGTGCGTTTCCTGCCGGTCGAGATACCGAGCGGGCCGTCCATGGCCATAGCGAGGTAGGGCGTTTGTGCGGAGATATAGACTTCAGGAATAACGGCCCTCGTTCCATAGACCCGAATCGACCGCCCCTCGCTTCGTCCCAGGAGGACTCCGTCCTCAGAGAATAGTTCACCCTTTCGATTCCAAAGAAAACCCGATTCCACAACCAGGAGAGGCGGCCGCCTCTGTTGGTGAGATGGTGTGACGAAGATAACCAGGTCGTCATTTTCTACGGCGGACTCGACTTTGACCTCAATCTGCCTCCATCTCAGTGTGAGTTCAGTGTAGCTTCCATCGTAGGCATGCGGGCCCGGCGAAATCATTTCATCGCCCTTTCCCATGCGCCCGATGAGAGACTCCTTCAGATATCCTCCCTGCTCATACTCCTTGATACCCAGGTTCAAGGCGAACCCTTCGGGCAGATGAACGTGTGATAAAACGGACCTTGTGTTCCAGGTGTTCCAGCCCTTGGCCAAGTTCTTTTGAAGGGCCGCATATTCTCGCGACCTGGAGGCTGGCATCTGTGCAGTCATGTAAAGAAAAAAGCAAAAGATCAAAAAGCCGAAGCTTATAGCTCTCTTCATTGCGTTCTTCCGGACCTATGATATTACACCCGGGAGGACAGAGCAATGGGAGGATAGATGCGCCTCGCTTTTCTTTTGGCTGGACCTTCTTTTCTCAATCAGGATCACTTCGGGCGGAGAGAGAGACGGACTCTATCGATCCTCGGGTCAATTGGCGGCAATGCGGACAAAAAATCGCTTGACATTTGGTGCCCAGATTATTAACTTTATTACAGCACGAAACAAAGCATAAAATGGGCCTGAATGGGCGATGGATGTATCAAGCTGATTCGATTGGACGAACGCTGAATCTTTCAATTTTTAACGAAACGATGATCTGCTGAATGCTGAATTCTCGAAGATCAAAAATCCAGCTATGTTTGTTTAAGAGGAGAGTACGGCAATTTCCCCGCTAAGCAAGTAACGATGTACTTCCTTTCCAACGACGCGCCTGGTGAATACTTCCGCCTGACCAACATCCCCGAGGGTGTCATGAAATACCATTCGGTGGAGGTGAGCTTCGATAAGAGACTGGCTACTGGCTGGCAGCTCGGCGGCTCCGTCAACTTCTCCAAGAGCACCGGGAATTATCCCGTGACCTACGCCTCCTGGGCTTCGTTCTACACGTTCACCAGCCCGAACTCTTTCGTCAACAGATATGGCGAGCTGCCGTACAGCCGGCCCACACTGATCAAGCTCTTCGGCACGTTCAACCTGCCCTACCAGTTCATGTTCTCATTCTTCTACACGCACACCGACGGCTCGCCCTGGGGACGGACGGTCACGGTCGAACCGCCGGCCGGGTGGGCGGACGCCAATAACGTATCGTCGACGTCTTACAACATCTACGTCGAAACGCCTGGCACCCGCCGGAACGAGTCTTCGGACAACCTCGACATAAGACTCGAGAAAGACGTCCAGCTCGGCCCCGGCAAACTTGGGATTTACATGGACGTCTTCAACCTTCTCGGGGCCTACACTCTGACCGTCGCCCAGAACCCCGGCGGCACTTGGCGTCCGACGGACGCGAACACGACAGAGGGAAGGTACACGCCCGGATCTCTGGGATTACGCGGCTTTACTGGATCCCGGCAGATCAAGTTCTCTTTGCTTTACAAGTTCTAAGGCGGAAATATCAGGGACCGGGGGGGACGGGTCGCAGGGCCCTTCCCCTACTCGCGACCAAAAAATAAGGTCATGTCGAAGCCGGCTAGCGGTTCTGCACGACCACATAGCGGACTGGGTTCCTGGTGAAATTCGAGCGAAACATCCCCCAATTCCAGTTCGGAAACGATAGTGAAGTGACGTATGCAACAAACGTCTTATAGGGCTCCACTGTCGCGGATGCTTTATTAAGCGATTAAACAAAATCATAAAAGGGCTTTACAGGGTTCTTCAAGATAAGGTAAAATCGTGCCTTAGAATTGTATGAAAAAAACCATCAATTCGGCTGGCAACGCCAAATACTTCAATAAGCTAAACAAAATTAGAATAATTAAATTAATAAGGGAAAGTGAAGCCATCTCTCGTGCTGCCCTGGCAAAAGAAAGTGGTCTAAGCGCCGCTACGGTCTCCAGGATCGTCGAAGTCTTGATAAAGGAAGGACTCGTCAGCGAGATTGGAGAGGGAGTGTCGAGCGGAGGAAGGCGACCGACACTTCTCAAGTTTTCAGGCCATGAAAATTTCGTAATTGGAATAGACCTGGGAACAACCCATATTTATGGCGTGCTCTGCAACCTGGATGCCGAGATCATCGCGGAACTCAAACGTCCTACCAATGTGGATGAAGGGTTTGCGAGAATCATGCAGCGCACCTCGCAGATTATCAAAGATCTGGAAGCCCAGCTGAGAGCGAAAAAAGGACGGATCTGCGGCATCGGGATGGCTGTGGCGGGTTTGATCAACATCAAAAGAAATATCGTTGAATTTTCTCCCGATTTCCACTGGCACAATGTCGATGTCCGAGGAGAACTGGCTCAGTGGCATAAAGTCCCCATCATCTTTGATAACGTTACGAGGGTTATGGCCCTCGGAGAAAAATGGTATGGGATCGGGAGAAAGTACGATAATTTCATCTGCATCAACGTCGGGTACGGAATCGGAGCGGGCATCATTATTGAGGAATCTCCACTCTATGGGTCCTCAGGAATGGCTGGGGAATTCGGACACCTCACGCTCGATAAAAACAGTGATATTCAGTGCGACTGTGGCAATTACGGCTGCCTGGAGGCGCTGGCTTCCGGCAATGCCATTGCCAAAGCCGGCCAAAAAGCTCTTGCTGGAGGAACGCGAAGCCTACTTTTAGAAATAAGCAACGGAGACGCCTCCAGAGTTACGGCGGAAATGGTCGCCAATGCGGCCAAGCAGGGCGATCCTGTCGCCTGGGGCGTCTTTGATAAAGCTGCGGAATATTTGGGAATAGGAATAGCAGGATTAATCAATCTCTTTAGCCCTGAAGCAGTTGTCATTGGCGGTGGAGTTGCGCAGGCGGGAGATATTCTCTTTGACAAAGTCAGAAAAACAGTAGCGGCCAGATCTTTGAAAAAGATCTCAAGTGAGGTCGAGATTCGGCCGGCAACCTTTGGCATAAAGGCAGCGGTTATGGGAGCGGTCTCCCTAATTCTCAGAGAAGTTCTTAATCTCAATCACAAGAACATCGGCCTCCTGAACACCAACTAAAGATATCTTTCTTTCCTTCATCATTATCTCGCAATTCATAATCTTTGTGAGACCAAAAAAATTAAAAAGAGAGAAAAACTGCTTGACATTCTAGATCTAGAATATTAACTTAATTGCAGAACGAAAGAAAGTGTAAAATGGGCGAGGGATGCATCCAAAAAATTAATCGCACCAGCCTAGACTATAAATTTCTTAATTCTGTCGGTCTGTTGTCAGATGATAGCGCGTGTTATTTATCATTTTCAATTTTTGCCAACGACGGTGATGCGACCCTCTCCCCATTCTTTGATTAGAAGAAGGAGGAAAATATGAAGATTGTCAGAATCTTAGGTCTCACTTCTCTCATCATTCTTAGTCTTTCGCTCGCACCTTATCTCAGCTCTCAAGAAATGCAGTCGGGTTCGATTCGAGGCAAGGTTGTTGATGAGAATGGCCAGCCCCTCCCCGGTGTTTCCATCATAATTTCCGGCCCTCGTCTCCTGGGGACTGTCAATGTGACGACCACAACCGAGGGAATATTCCGAGCTCCCTTTCTTACACCAGGTTCTGGCTATGAGATAAGGGCCGAGCTCTCCGGATTTGATACGGTTATCAGGAAGGGCCTCATCGTAAACGTCGGGAGGACGATCTCGATTGAGATCCAGATGGCGCCCTCAGCCATCGCGAAGGAAATCACGGTCGTCGCGCCCTCGCCCACGGTGGACGTCGTCAAATCCCAAACGTCCAAGACAATCATGAGCGACACCCTGGCGAGCCTTCCCTTGCCCCGCAACATTTTTGACGGCTTCAAGATGTCCGCGGGCGTGGTCACGTACCCGGGGGAACACGATAATACTATGGCTAGCATCTCCGGCCACGGGGAGGGCGAGACGGGCTTCGTCATCGACGGCATCCCGTCAAACGACTCCGACAACGGCTATGCCTACATGGGCTTGGACACAGGGATGGCTTGGGACATGGTCGATGAGATCGAGCTTGTGACGGCCGGTCCCTCTGCCGCTAACTACAACAGCATGGCCGGGATGATAAACGTGATCACGAAGTCCGGCGGGAACAAGTTCTCGGGCGAGGCTTCCGTCTATTTTACGAATAAACATCTGGTCCAGGTGTCGCTTCCCAAGGAAGATCTTGCCTCTCTGGGGCTCGCCTCGCCCTCCATTCCCGTCTACGCCTATGACGCGTCGTTCTCCCTCGGGGGTCCCATCATCAAGGACAAGATCTGGTTCCTGGGAGAGTTCAGGTATCTCAATAGCGAAACTACGGGGGATTTCAGGCCCGCAGTCCTTGCCGGAAAGCAGTACAACTCCTACAACAGGACCTTCCCGAATTACATCGGCTTCTTCAAGCTCTCGGCCCGGTTGGCCTCCAACATCCGGGCTTTCGCTATGGGCCATCTTTCCTATGAAAATGTCCCTTATTACTATAGCGGCTGGTGGCGGACGGACGAGGCCAACTTAAACAACAGGCCTTTCCGTTTCAATTACAGCGGCACTGTTTCCTGGACGATCAACAGCAACACGATCCTCGACCTGAGGGCCGGCGGCCTCTATTTTAAGTGGCAGGGGCTTTATACCCAACCAACCAATCCCAACAGCCCCCAATACCTAGACGATTTCTCGGGTTACGTGTGGGGCAACCCGGGAGGTGCGGGATACACCTATAAGCCCAAGCTCAATATCAATCTGACGCTGACCAAATTTCTTGACGACTTCCTGGGCGGCAACCACGAGTTCAAGGCCGGCTTCGAGTGGGAGCGGGACCGTGGCGATTGGGGCTTCTATATGAAGAATCCCCTCTTCTGGCACTACTATGACGGGAACCCCTATTACTACCGCGGCCTGTACGGGATTGATCATGCCGACCCGGTCAACGGCGACGGGCTTCTCGAGTTCGCGGCTATCGGTAGCGCACACGGGGCGAGCGCCGAGATAGGGATCACTTCCCGGATCGGCGCGTTTATCCAGGACTCCTTCACCCTCAAGCGCTTGACCGTCAATCTGGGTGTAAGGGCGGATCACCTAACGGCCTGGAGCCCGGGGCGGACAAAGGGCGCGACCGCCGATCCGCTGGCCCTAGCCATCGGGGCAACTTATTTTCAGCCCCAGTTCGGTTTCAATCCCTATGACGCAGTCTCGTATGACACCTGGGACAACGCCTTTCCGTACGGAACCTTCATCTCCCCGCGCCTCGGCTTGGCCTATGACCTGTTCGGAAACGGCAGGACAGCCCTCAAGGCCTCGTTCTCCCGCCAGCAGGAACCCTTTCCTACAGGCACTTTCTCCGGCATGTATCCCCTGACCTGGCGTTCTTACAAGTTCAACTGGTTTGACCTCAACGGGAACGGCCAACCGGACCTGCCGGGAATCGACAAGTACGTGTCCATCGGCGACAGCCCCCTGAACATGCTGTCTAAGGCCTATTTGAATTCCATCGATCCCAATGTCAAGATACCCTATGAGAACGAGTTCACCGTGGGCATCGAGCACGAACTGGTTAAGGACTTCAACATCGGAGCGCGCTATGTCAACAGGGAGCGCAAGAGGATCATGGGCAGCGTCCTTTACGATCAGAACACCCAGCGCTACTGGTATTCCTATAACAAGGCCTCCGATTGGTGGGTGCCATTCACGACCACGATCCCGGCTTACGGAGATTATCCGGCCCAAACAGTTACTATGTACTTTCAGTCCAATAACGCCCCTGACATGAACTACCGCCTGACCAACATTCCCGAAGGCAAGATGAGGTACCAGACCCTTGAGCTGAGTTTCGAGAAGCGGATGTCCAACAACTGGCAGCTCGGCGGCTCCTTCAATTACACGAGCATAAAGGGCAACTTCCCGTTGATGTGGAACTCAATGTACCAGATGTATGTCTACTCGGGTCCGAACTCCTTCGTAAACAGCAACGGAAACCTCCCGTTGAGCCGGCCCGTCATAATCAAGCTTTACGGCACCTTCAAGCTGCCCTACGATTTCATGTTTTCCTTCATCTACTTGCACATCGATGGAATGCCTTGGGGACGAACGGTCACAGTGCAGCCTCCGAATGCCTGGGCTGCGGCCAACAATGCCAAGACTTGGTCAGACAGCGTTTATGTCGAACCGCCAGGAACTCGGTGGGACCAGCCCTATGACAACCTAGACGTTAGGATGGAAAAGGACTTCGCGCTAGGCCCTGGAAAACTCGGTTTCTACATGGACGTCTTCAACTTCCTTGGCGCATACACGATCTCCGATGTCAAGAACCCCGGCGGCACCTGGCTTCCCGTAGATGCCAATACAAGCCAGGGGGTCTACACGCCGGGCTGGACAGGACTGACCGGAATTACTGGCTCCCGCGTTGTCAAGTTTTCCATTCTCTACAGGTTCTAAAAGAACGGCATCAAGTCTCAAACAAGGAGGGAAGGTACCGAGCGTTCGCTCCTTTGTCTATGAAAAAGCGGCAAGGAATGCATCGCGAAAACATGTCGCCTTGAGAGCGCTGGCTACCCGTCCTCAAACGACAAAAGCCGGATCGAGTACCCATGGACTACTGAGGGACAGATGAGGCTACAGCCAAACTCATGAAAGCGGTTCATAGACCTTTCTCATCTGGGGGGAGCGTTTGTGTAGCACCACAACGACGGTAGCATCAGAAGGATTAGCCGGGCCGGGATTGAAGTCCAGATTGATTGACTTAACGCAATTCACTGGCACGGGGCCGAGATGGAGCGCGCAAGGCCGAAAAGAGATTTTTGTGATAAAATCATTTTTCATGGCGGGATGGACAACCCGTACACACGTCCCTTCGGGACTATTCATGAAATGCGTGAGGAACTGGAGAACGACTTGCAAAACTTTGGGAAGAGAAGCCGGATCCTACTTGCCCTATGTCATAACACCCAAGCCGTCAGAGTCGGCCTTGTTGAAAATGTGATCGCGCTCTCCGAGTCAGGCCATGAACGTGGCGGGTAATCAGAATGAGTGATCACGGAGATCGCAAACGAAATTTCATGGTCGTGGGGATCGGCGAGATCCTCTGGGATATTTTCCCAGAGGGCAGAAGGCTGGGTGGCGCCCCAGCGAATTTTTCCTTTCATGCTCAATCACTCGGGGCCCAAGGTGTGATTGTCAGCCGTGTCGGAAACGATCTCCCGGGTTATGAGATTCTCAGGAAGCTCAAATCGGCTCGACTTGATCCCGGCTATATCAGCGTTGACAGTGACCACCCGACAGGTCAGGTGACGGTCTCCCTGGATGGCCAAGGAATTCCGAGCTTCATTTTTCATGAACAGGCAGCCTGGGATTATCTCGAATTCACTCCCGAGCTCGAAGCCCTCGCCCAGAAAGCTGACGCCGTGTGTTATGGTTCGTTGGGGCAGAG
>Ga0315282_10013730_pt1 | contig 12161 bp, 5 predicted proteins | sample YL17G07_20_MG_FD_203693 | JGI IMG/M metagenome (GOLD analysis project Ga0315282, IMG submission 203693) | Sediment microbial communities from Yellowstone Lake, YNP, Wyoming, USA - YL17G07_20 | ecosystem: Environmental > Aquatic > Freshwater > Lake > Sediment | place: USA: Wyoming | collected... | reverse complement strand
GATTTCAGGAAGTCGCCGAATGGATCCTTGCCGATCTTGCCGACGAACCCTGCGGAAACGTCGAGGCGCGCGAGCCCCACTGCGACGTTGGCGGGCGCTCCGCCCGGGGCTCCGACCAACGGGGGACACTGAGCAAGGCTCACATCTTTGGTGGTGGACACGAAATCAATGAGGAACTCGCCAATGCAGACCGCAGTGGGCATATCGATCCGACCTCCAGGCCTCGCGTTGACAATCGCGGCTCGGGCCCCCATCGGGCAGGAGCCTGACTCCTGCCCTACGAAGTACTACGGCGATGAGCGTCGTTACCTCTCCCCAGGACGAGCAAGCCCTCCGCGCCTCTCGCGGAGTCACGCTGCGGGCGGTGCTCCTCGGCCTGCTCCTCATCCCCGTCAACGTTTACTGGGTCATCGTCATCGAGGTGCGCTGGTACACCCTCGACGGCAGTTGCCTCCCGTTGTTCGTGACGCCCGTGTTCATGCTCACGGTGGTCACGGCGCTCAACATCCTCTTTGGCAAGCTGGCGCCCCGCCGCGCGCTCGCCCAGGGCGAGCTGCTCACCGTCTATGTCATGATCGTCATGTCAGAGACCATGGCGGGCCACGACACGCTGCAAAACATGTTCGGCCACATCACCCACTACGCCTGGAACGTCTACCAACACCCGGATCTCAAATGGGCCGAGACCTTTGGCTCGCTGCTCCCGCGCCACCTCCAGGTGCTCGACATCAAGGCCCTCACCGGGTTCTACGAAGGGCATTCCACCATCTACCGGTGGTCGAACCTGCGACCGTGGATCGCGCCCCTCGCGTGGTGGTCGGCCTTCATGGTCGTCATGGTCTTCATGATGCTGTGCCTCAACGTGATCTTCCGGCGCGCGTGGACCGAGTATGAGAAGCTCTCATTCCCCATCATCCAGCTTCCGCTCGCCATGACCGACGGCGGCGCCTCCACCGCCTTCTTCCGCTCGCGCCTGATGTGGATGGGCTTTGCCATCGCGGGCGGCATCGCGACCCTCAACGGCTTCCACCTGCTCTACCCGACGCTGCCGTTTCTGAAGATGCGCTACGGCGAGGCCCATCTCGATTTCGTCACCTGGCCGTGGACCGCCGGCGGCAACCTGCCCATGTCGTTCTATCCCTTCGCCATTGGTCTCGCCTACTTCCTGCCGCTCGACCTCTCCTTCTCCTGCTGGTTCTTTTACCTCTTCCGCAAACTCGAGTGGGTGGGTGGCGCCTCCCTTGGCTTTGACCGCATGCGCGATTTCCCCTATATCGACGCGCAGGCGTCGGGGGCATGGCTCGGGCTCGCGTTCTCGCTGCTGTGGGTGGGACGCAAGTGGCTGTGGCAGGTGTTGAGCACCGCGCTCGGGCGCGGCCCGCTCAACGACGCCGACGAGCCGATGCGCTACCGCAGCGCGCTGCTCGGCTTAGTGCTCGGAACCGTCTTCCTCATCGCGTTCTGGCGCTATGCCGGCATGTCCGTCTACGTCGTGCTGGCGTACTTCGGTCTCTACTTCCTGCTCGGCCTCGCCATCACGCGGGTGCGCGCGGAGCTCGGCGCGCCGCACGAGATCTTCCACGTCAACCCGACGCAGATCATGGTCACCGCCGTCGGCACCCAGGCGCTCGGCCCGCGCAACCTCACCGCCATGGTGCAGACCTACTGGCTCAACCGCTGTTACCGCAACCACCCCATGCCCAACCAACTCGAGGCGTTCAAGATGGGCGAGGTGACGGCGATGAACACACGCCGTCTGCTCTGGGTCATGCTGGGCGCCACGTTCTTTGCCCTTCTCGCCACCTACTGGGCGCACCTGCACGAGTCGTACATCAACGGCGCCGAGGCCAAGGACGCTGGGTTTAAATGGTGGGCGGGCGGCGAGGCCTACCAGCACCTCCAGAACTGGATCGAGTACGGCGAGCCCGGGCAGGCGGGCAACCGCATGGCGATGGTCGCGGGTTTTCTCTTGGTCGCGGGGCTGCGGTTCCTGCGCTCGCGGTACCTGTGGTGGCCCTTCCACCCCGCGGGCTATGCGCTCGGCGTCAGCTTCGCCATGGACTACTTCTGGTTCGCGTTCTTCATCAGTTGGCTCGCGAAGGCGGTGCTCACCCGCTACGGAGGCATGCGGACGCATCGCGCGGCGATACCGTTTTTCCTCGGGCTCATCCTTGGCGATTACACCGCGGGCTCGATCTGGGCCATCGTCGGCCCGCTCAAGAACATCGCGACGTACAAGATCTTCATTCGGTAGGCTGCGCGCCGCTTGTCCCGCCCGTCTCACACGCGCGGCTTGACCGCACTGCGCTCGGCGGGTAGTGTTTAACGCGGGTCGCGGGGCAGGAGCCTTGGCTGCCATAGCGTTAGCGACGGGTGCCTCCTGCTGCGCAACGAAACGGAAACCACCATGCCCAAGACCGACATCAAGGAGCTTCGCCGCGCTATCAAGGCCGGGCAGAAAGAGATCACGGTCGAGATTGACGGCCGCGGCGTGCACCTGTCACACCTCGACAAGGTCTTCTGGCCCGAGCGCGGCTGGCGCAAAGCCGACCTGATCGACTACTACATCGCGGTCTCCGAGTACGTCCTGCCGCATCTGCGCCGCCGCCCGCTGGTCATGGTGCGCTACCCCGACGGCATCCACGGCGAAAGCTGGTTTCACAAGGACGTGCCGCTCGGCGCGCCCGAATGGGTGAAGGCCGTCGGCATTGAGCACGACACCCCGAAGACGCACACCATCAAGTACGTTGTGTGCGACGACCTCGCCACCCTGGTTTGGCTGGCGCAGATGGGGACGATCGAGATTCACGCGTGGTCGGCGACGGTTGATGACGTGACCCGCGCGGATTTCGCGGTGTTTGACATTGACCCGCAGACGGACGAGTTCTCAGACGCCGTGGACGGCGCGCGGATCGTGTGCGACCTGCTCGATGAACTGAAGCTTCCCTGCTACCTGAAGACGACCGGCAAGCGCGGGATTCACGTCTTCGTACCGCTGAAGCCCGAAGGCCTCCACGCCGAAGTGCGCGACTTCGCGCACCAGGCGATACTGCTGCTCGATCAGCGCAACCCAGGCCTGCTCGCGCTCTCGTATTCGAAGTCGAAGCGCAAGGGCCGCCTCTTCATTGACTATGCGCAGAACTCGTTCGGCAAGACTAACGTCGCGCCGTATAGCCTGCGCGCCACCCGCGACGCGACGGCTTCGACGCCGATTCGACGCGCGAGCATCAAGCGCGTCGACCCGCACGACTACCGCCTTGACACCCTGCCCCGCCGGCTCGCCCGGGGCATCGACCTCTGGAAAAGCATCCACGACGGCGCCGGCGTCACCGTCGCCGAAGCGCGCAAGCGGCTGGACGCGCTCGGGACGTAAAGGGGGGACTCGGGACTCTGCCCTCATCGGCAGCCGGAAACTTGCAGCCAGCGCGAACTCCGTGGACATGGTTTTCCCAGGCCCCGGGCTCACCGTGCGTTGCCTCGCGCCGCCTTGTGCATCGCGCTCACAGTTTGCGCCGCACCCAGCAGGGCTTCAGCATCACCCCGGCGAACGATTCTACAATACAGCCGCGGCATCACCGCCCGCGGCCCGGGAGGTACTCGCCATGCGCGGATTCCACGTTAAGCTGCTCGTCGTCTGCCTCATCTCTCTTGTCTTCGCTGGAAGTGCTTTCGCAGTTCCCAAGATCACCGACGCGAAGATTCAGCCCACCACGGCATGGGTTGACGACCATCTCCTCATCACCGCGGCGATTGACGATCCGGCCAAAGAAGTCGCCAAGGTCGAAGCCGTCGTCGTCGAGTATCCTGAGATCACCCTGCCCCTCAACGACGAGGGCAAAGGCGATGACAAGACCGCCGGCGACGGCATCTGGAGCGGCGGCTCGAATGTGCCGTCGGAGGCGTTCGAAGGAACCTATCACATCGCCATCTGGCCCAAGAGCGCCGCGGGCACCGCGTTCAAGGTTGACGGCGAATTCCTGAAGGCGACGGTCGAGGTGACGCTCAAGCCGGGCGCCGAAAAAGCGGCGCAGGCGCCCGCGGTTCCTACCTTGAGCAACGCGACGATCGAGCCCGGCACCGCCTGGATCGACGATCACATCGTCGTGACGGTCGCCATCGCTGATCCCGACAAGCAGGTCGCCAAGGTCGACGGGGTCGTCGTCGAGTACCCCGAGATGGTGACCCCGCTCAACGACCAAGGCAAGGGCGATGACAAAGTCGCCGGCGACGGCATCTGGAGCGGCGGCGCCAACATCCCCTCGGAAGCCTTCGAGGGAACCTACCACATCGCTGTCTGGCCCAAGAATGCCGCGGGCGGCGCCTTCAAGTCCGACGGCGAATTCGTCAAGGCTACAGTTGCGCTAATCCTGAAGCCTGGGGCGAAGGCAGAGCAGCCGACGGCGGCGCCGGCAACCACCGCAACGGCGGCCTCTGGGCCCGGCCTCAGCGACGCCAAGATCGAGCCGGCGACGATCAAGCCGGGCGGCCATGTTGTCATCACCGCTACTGTTGCGGACCCCGCGAAGACCGTGGCCAAGCTCGAGGCGATCGTGACCGAGTACCCGGTCATGAAGCTGCCGCTCAACGATGCGGGCCAGGGCGATGACAAGACGGCCGGCGACGGCATCTACACCCTCGGCTTCAACGTGCCCGAGGAAGCGCCGGCGGGAACCTACCACCTCGACATCTCCGCGCTCGATGCTGCCGGCAACGCGATCGAGGCCGCAGGCCAGCCGCTCAAGGCCACCGTGCCGCTCGAGGTCAAGAGCCCCGAGGCCGTTGCTGAGCCCAACGCCGATGCGCTTCGCACCGCCGCCGCGCCGTGGCGCACCGAGGCGCAGATCGCCAAGATTAAGGCCATCGCGCGCAAGCCCGATGAGCCGTTCCGGTTCGTCGTCATGGGCGACAGCAGGTCGAATCCCGAGGTCTTCGCGAAGCTGCTCAGCATCGCGGCGGGCCTGCCGAAGTTCGACTTCTCCATCAACACCGGTGACATCGTCCCCGGCGGCAAGCCGGCGGAGTACGAGTTCTTCTACCAGCAGATCAAGGACGTCACGTGGCCGTTCCTCGTCGTCGAAGGCAACCACGAGCTCGGGCCGACCGGCGGCCGGCTCTATGAAGAACTCTTTGGGCCGACCGACTACTACTTCGACCACGGCGGCATCCGGTTCGTGGGCCTCAACAATGCGAAGGGGGTCGTCACGCCGCAGCAGCTCAAGTGGCTCGACCAGGCGCTGACCACCGACCTGCGCAAGATCGTGTTCTTCCACGCGCCGCCGAAGGTGATCCCGGAGTGGGCGTTCCATTCGTTCAGCATGGGCGCCGAGGAGCTGACCGACCTGCTCGCCAGTAAGAAGGTCGAGCGCGTGTACGTCGGACACATTCACGGATTCGACGTCGCCAACTACAAGGGCGTGGAGTACGTCCTGACCGGCGGCGGGGGCGCGGGGCTCTACGCGCAGCTTGCGCCGGGTAACTTCCATCACATCGTGCTGGTGGAGGTGTTCCCCGAGGGCCTGCGCGAGACCGTGTATAAGCTCGACGGCACCAGCTTCATGATCGACCCGCAGAAGTGGATCAGCGGCGCGGGGCAGTAGGGGCAGCACTAACCACAGAGGCCACCGAGACCACAGAGGATGATAGTGGGGCAGGCGTCCCGCCTGCCAAAAGGCCAGGGGAGGCGTGCGCCGTTAGCGAGGCTATGGCGCACAAGTCCCGCCTGCCAACCTTGCCGACTTGCTTCCCGCAAACCAGGGAGCGCGGACGGCGCAGAGGACAGTCGGGCCGAAGATTGATGCGTGCGGAAACGGCTGCTGTGTGTGGAGCACAGCAACCCCTCGGCCTTCGACTTGTCCCCCGTAGCCTTGGCGAAGGGGGAAGCCTTGCCTGCCCCGAGCGGAGTCGAGGGGGCGAAGTGGGCTCGGCTGTGCTTCCGGCTGTCTCTAACCGGGATTATGCGTGATGACCGTGAAACGCTCACCCAGGGGGTGATGTCACCCCGAGCCCCTCGACTGCGCTCGGGATAAATTCCGCGAGGTTTAGCCGCCTCTGGCGGCGGTCTCGGCGGCGTGGTTGCGAATTCCCGACCGAGATTCCTCGCTCGCGCTCGGAATGACACGCTCCCTACCCTACGCATAATCTGGGTCTAACCGCAGAATCCGCTGAAGACGGGGAGGCATTTGGTAGGGTAGGCGTCCCGCCTGCCAACCCAATAGCATGGTGGGCTAGGCGTGCACGCTAAGCCCAGTCGAAGTGTCCCGCCTGGCAACCGGCGTTCGCCTTGCGCGCCGCACCCGTGCTAGGCTTGGCTACGGTATCGCCATAGGCCGGCGCACAGCCGTTGCGTTCCGGCCGGCCGAGACAATGACCTGGAGGTCGTAGATGCACAAGGAACTGGCCAAGCTGCTGCCAAGAGCAACGGGGTTTTCTGAGTTCGCTGTGGTTGTGACGGTCGATATCCGGGCCTTCTCCGCCTTCAGCACCAAGGAAGAGTCCCCGGCCGTAGCCGAGTTCATTAAGAAGTTCTATACCCACGTGATCCGGAAGCACTTCCCTCGACCGCGCTTCTTCAAGCCCACAGGTGACGGCCTCATGATAGTATGCCCATACACGCAACGCACGCTGCAGGCGGTCACCACGAAAGCAGTGTCTGAATCACTGTCTCTCCTATCGGACTTCCCCTCATTCTGCGCCGAAGACCCGATGATAAACTTCCAAGTCCCCGACAAGTTGGGGATAGGGCTGGCGCGCGGGCCAGTATGCGGGCTCATGTCTGGGGGCAAGATCCTCGACTACTCCGGACGACCACTGAACCTCTCCTCAAGGTTGACGGACTTGGCGAGACCCAGCGGGATCGTGTTCGATGACGCCTTCGATATAGACCTCCTCCCACCTGAAGTGGCGACGAAATTCGGGCGGGCGGAAGTCTATATACGAAGCGTAGCAGAGCGTCACCCTATAGGCATATGCTTCATGAAGGACAGAACCGTCATCCCTGCAGCGAGCCAGAAGCCCATCGTGGACATCAAGTGGCGAACCGAAGCGTACACCCACACTTTGAAGGTCATAAAGTCGTTGAAGCGCCGCCGGCACCACCTTAAGCTGGTACCAGTTGACCCTGAGCAGATCAAGGTTGAGGTAATGTACCCAAAGGTGGTGCGGGGCAGGAGGCGGCCGGGCTGGTTTTCCTACCACGATTTCCGAGGATTTGATTATCACCTGGAGGCCGGCCGGCCGCTGCTGAGACTCGATTGCGACGCTCTGGCCACCTACCTTTCGCAAAAGCAAGTCAAGGATCAGTGGGAAGTCACCATAAACATCCGATACCCCGAACCGTAACTGTGACATCGAGGGCTCGCCGGGAGCGCGCCCGGAGCCCCCAACTGCGAGCCCAGTAGCCTCGATGGGCTGAGCGGCGACTCCGCAGTCGGTGCGCGATGTGGTTTCGCAGGTCTTTGGCGCTGGCGCGCCGAAGTGACCGGCGCGTGCCTTGAGGCGCACTCCAAGGGAGGGCTGGCGTCACATGACTGATTCCCCACAGCTATGCAAGCTCGTCCGTTTCGCGGATTTCCCCGAGGTCATCACCCTCGCGTCGGTCGCGGATCTGAAGGCCCGGCTGCGCGCGGAAGGAACGTCGCCGTCGCGCAAGACCGAAGCTGAGCTTCGGGCGCTGCTTGAACTCTACTTCATCGACCACCCCGACAATCGCCGCGCGTGGGAAGCCGTCATCGGCAGCATGGCGCACATCGAAGGCCCCGGCCGCGGGTTCCTCGTCTCCGGCGCGTACGGTTCGGGCAAGTCCCACATGCTCGCGGCGCTGAGCCTGCTCGTCGAGCATCCCGCCGCGTGGAATCACTTCCTGCGCAGCCACCCCTGGATGCGCAACCTCAGCCGCGCCTTCGGCCCCGCGCGAAAGCTTCTCGCGGTCGAGGTCTCCCTCGACAACTACCGCGGCAGCGCGCACGACCTTGAATCCGTCGTCTTTCGCTGCATCGAGGATGAGCTGCGCCGCCGACTCGGCGCCGACGCGCCCGCCTTGGTCGAAGAGACCGCCTACCTGGATGCCTTCGAGAAGCTCATCCTCCCCCAGCGCAGCGAGCGGTTTGCGGAGTCTCTGAAGGAGCAGGGCGAGGGCCGCGATTGGCAGCATCTGCTCCAAGACGATCGCGCGGCGGCGGCGCGTTTGGCCCGCGAGTTCATGCGCGTGCAGGGTGTCGAGGTGACGGTGGAGCGGCCGCGCGGCGAACTCCTGGCCGGCCTGCGCGAGGCGATGCGGCGAGCGGGTTACAGCGGCCTGGTGCTGCTGGTCGATGAGTTGAGCCTCTTCCTCGCATCGAAGGATAAGCGCGGGCTCGACGAAGATGCCGCGTTCCTGCAATTCCTCGGCCAGCAGGCGCGCGCGATGCCGCTGTGGATCGTCGCCGCGACGCAGCGCGAACTCGAGGACGTCGGCGACATTGACTCCCACAGCCTGCGGCAGATCCGCGACCGCTTCGAACGGCATCACCTGTCGCTGGCGCAACTGCGCACCGTCATCGAGCGCAAGCTGGTCGAGAAGCCCGACCCTCACGCATTCGCGGCGGCGGTCCGCGAGGCGTGCGCGGGCTGGGCCGCCGACGGCGTGCAACTGCGCTTCACGCCCGAGGAATTGGCGCGCACCTATCCCTTCAACCCGCTGGCGTTGGAGGCATTCGAGGGCGCGGCGGAGTCGTTTCTGTCGCAGACGCGAAGCGTGGTGCAGGCGGTCGGGCAGGCCGTGGCATCGGGCACCCTGGCGGAACGGCCGCAAGCATTGATCTCCGCGGACGCCGCGTTCGACCTCGCGGCGGATCGCCTCGAAGGGCGGCCTGAGCTACATCGGTTCAGCGCGGCGCACCGCTTCTACGCCGAGAATGCTAGGCGCATCGCGGCTGATGACGCCGAGCTCGTCGTCGCGGTGTTCAAGGCGCTGGCCCTGGCGGCATTGGGCGAGGCGCGGTGGATGGTGAGCGAGATCGCGGACTCGCTGGCGGGGTCGGCGGTGCGTGACAGCGGCGGCGCCGAGTTCTACGCGCGCGTCGAGCGGGCGCTGAAGGCGATGCGGCGGCGGGGAGCCTATGTGGAACGCGTCGGCCAGGTAGGCGATTTCGCGGATCAGTACTTCCTCGAGCTGACCAGCGATGTCGGCGAGGCGCTGCGCCGCCGGCTCTACGAGTTGATGGACGCGCTCGGGGAGCAGGACTCCCGGGTCTTCGAGCATGCAGTCGGTGCGTGCCAGGAGCCCTCGTTCCCGCTGCAGCTTCTCGCCGAACCGCGCCAGCAGCAATTCGAGTGGATGAACACGGTACGGCGGGCGACAGTGGAACGGCGCGACCTGCGGCGGCTGCGGGCGGAGGAATTGTCGCGGTTGGCGGATGCGCTGGCGGCGCCGGGTACAGCCGAGAGCGGTTGGCTCGTTATCGCCGACCTGCGCGAGGTCGAGGCGCAGCGCGAGGCGTGGCGCGCCGCGGCGGGGGAGGTCTCCGGCCGCTGGACGCAGGCGCTGATCGCCTGGCTGCCGAGGGCACTGCGGGATGATGAGCTCGACGCGCTGCGCGAGCACGCGGCACTGCGCATGTTCGCGGCCGACCCGACAGCGCGCGAGGGCGCGCACGGGCGCGAGCTGGCGCGGGCGGTCGCTGAACGTCTCGCGGCCCAAGCGGCGGAGGTTGCGGGCATCGTCCGCGCCGCGCACATGGAAGGGGAGCTTCTCCGCGCGGATGGACGGCACACGCAGCTCGCCCAGGTCGCGACCAGCGATCAATGGGAGGACATCCTCGCGGGCATCTTCGACTGGCCGCTGCGCGAATTGTTCCCGCGTTTCCGCGACGTCGCGCCTCGCAAGCGCCTGGCTGGCAAGCAGCGCAGCACATTCGTCATTGAGCAGTTCCTGCGGGCGGGGGTGTCGGCGCCGCCGCCGGATTCCGCGCTCGAGGATGCGTTAATGTCGTACCAGGAACCGCTCGGGATCGCGAAGCGCGAAGATGGCCGGTGGGTCTTGTCGGTGCGCGGAAGCGCGGTAGCAGATGCCGCGGCGCAGGCGGTTCCGATGCGCACATCGGCAGATGCTCTCGCCGCGACGGACGTAACGCGTTTCGCCGACTGCGCGTCGAGCATCGAGAAGAGCGAGTGGGGCCTGGCCCCTGAGATGGTCGAGCTTGTCATTGGCTCGTTGATTCGCGCCGGATACCTCGTCGCGCTCGACGGATTCGTGAAGCCGATTCCATTCGCGCAGATCGGCACGCCGCTGTCCGATCACGTCGCGTATCTGGCGCGCGCGGTGCCGCTGCCGCAGGAGCAGGAACGCGGCGCGCTTGCGGTGGCGCGGGCTCTGTTCGGCGAGGCGCCGCAGTCGCTGGACTTTGAGAGCCAGGCGGAGTTGTGGGGGCGGATGTGCGCGTGGGCGTCCGACATGGCGCGGCGGGGAGAGGAGATCGAGCAGCGACTCGTCGCACTCTACACCGCGCTCGGCCAGGGGCCCGCGGAATGGACGGAATCCCGGCGGACGCTTGCGGCCGCGCAGGAGTTGGCGGCCGCGGTTCAACCGAATGCCGATGCGCATGAGGGGCTGGCCGCGGTTGCGAATGCACGGACGGAAAGCATCGCGCCCTTGCTCGCCGGCCTCCCCCCGCTCGAAGCGTTCCTCCGCGAGGACGCGGACGTCGCCGCCATCACCTGGGGCTATCTCAACGACGAACGGCTGAAGATGGCCGGCACCGAACTCGTGCCCATGCGCAACGAGCTCGTAGCCATTATGGGAGTCGGCGAAGGCATCATCGCGCGGCGCGATGAGTTTCGGCGCATGGCGGGCACATTCGTTGCCGCCTACGCGTCGCTTTACCAGCGCCACCACGCCGAGGTGCATTCCGTTGCGCGCTTCCGCGGCTATGCGGATCTACGCCGGTCAGCCGAGTTCCGAGCGCTGCTGGCATTGGCGCCGTTGGGGCTGAGCCGTCGCGCATCCGATATCGAGGCCAGGCTGCGCGCGCAGATGGAGCGCCACTGCGCCGGTGGGCGGCTCGGTGATGCGCTGCGCCGGCAACCGGTGTGCCCGGATTGCGGGCTCGCGCTCGGTGATGATATCGAATTGGTCGGGGCAGATGAAATCCTGGCCGAGTGCCGTGCGGCGGTGAGCGCGGAGCTGGCGGAACTGACGAACCGGCGCGGGACACTGGAGACCGCGCTTTCCGCCGAGGGAGATGCGAGCAAGGCGGAAGCCGTGCGACGAGCGCTCGATCTCAGCGCGGACGCTGATCCGACAACCGCGCTCCAGGCGTTTTCGCCCGTGGTGGTCGAATGGCTCGCGGCGGCCCTGCGCGGCGGTGCTGCGGCACGGGCACGCATCGCCGAGCTTCAGGCATTTCTTCGCGGCAAGCGCCTGACGCGCCAGCAGGCGCTAAGGGCGTTCGGGGAATGGCTCTCGGCCCACGGCGCGCCGAATGACGCGGACGCCATCGAGTTTGAGTAGGCGAGAGGCGTGCGTCCGCGGCCTCCCGCCAAAGGCCGACGTGGTTTGGCCCGGCGCGTTTGTGTCTTCGTGCCTTGGTGGTGTTCGTAGGATTGCTCGGCGAGTCGCTACTCCACCACCCGAATGTAATCGACCTCGATACGCGCGCCGCTGGTGTACCCCGGATCGAGGCGGAGCCGCCGAATCTCCCCCGCCCACGTCGGCACGTCGCCGACCTTCAGCACGTACTCGTGGAACTGACCGTCGCCGATCAGCGGGAAAGTGTAGCTGGTCGCCTCGCTCTCGCGCGCGAAATCGGTGCTCCAGAAGAGCTGCCCGCTGCCGGGCTTGTCGGTCATCATGCGAATCAGCACCCGCCGATACACAGCGGCGTCGATCGATACCCCGGGGCCGAAGAGGGCGAAGTCACTGCTCGTAGCCGTCCCTTTCAACCGGCCGTCCTCGACGCGCACGTCGGTCATGCCCATGACACTGCCCCAGCCCTCGTCATCACCGGCAGTCTCGAACTCCCACGCGCGCTTCTCAACCGGAATGTTGACGTCGTAAGGGCCGAGACCGACATCCTCCGGCACGACATCCACATGCTTCTGGGGCGCATCGGTAAACACGCGGCGAATCGCATCCAGGTAGCCGAACCCGTAGGGCTTGGTCGGCTCGCAATATGAGCCTTCGCCGA
>Ga0315282_10013729_pt1 | contig 12161 bp, 10 predicted proteins | sample YL17G07_20_MG_FD_203693 | JGI IMG/M metagenome (GOLD analysis project Ga0315282, IMG submission 203693) | Sediment microbial communities from Yellowstone Lake, YNP, Wyoming, USA - YL17G07_20 | ecosystem: Environmental > Aquatic > Freshwater > Lake > Sediment | place: USA: Wyoming | collected... | reverse complement strand
AGCCAAAGCGCGAGGACCGCCGCGATTGCTCCCGCCAGAATTCGCGTCCCTTTGCCGCTATGACTTTTTTCGATCAGGGCCATCTCTCCACACACCGCCCTTGGCGCGTTCGACCGTTAGTATGCTCTCCGCCAAACGTCAAGCCTCCATAGACTGGAACGCCGGCGGCCTCGCCGGCGCTCTAAGACACCATCCATCAGTGTTGGCGTTCTCCCTCAGCAGCCTCCATCCCCAGTATCACGCTTTAGAGCACCGGCGAGGCCGCCGGCGTTCCTTTTCCCAATCCAACTGCTGCGAGCATGTCCATTCCATTTGCATCTGGCGGCTCGCCCAGATAGTATCTCTCTCAGACGACCTAACGGAGGTTAGCCATGGAATGGATCAACTATGCGCAAGAGATCAAGAGTCTCCTCAATCTGGAAGGCAGCCCCATCGCGGTCACGTTCTCGACAAAGCCGCCCGCCTCTGCCCTCGCTGGAAAGCACCGGGTGTGCGATGCTTTTCTCAAGGCCCGACAGGGCGAGACCATTGACCTCACATCCTACACTTCGCTGTGTCGAGGGGGCAGCACGTATCTGGGGCTGATCGAACCGCCCGTGGGCGAGGAGCAGGACGCCCTCTTCGACTTTCTGGTCAACGGCGAGAAACTGGCTTGCTCGGTCGCGGTGTTTCATCGGATGAGAGCCCTGAGTCCGCCGCCGCCGACCAGCCTGACCGCCCACGTCATCCTGTCGCCGCTCGAAAAGGCCGAAGCGCGGCCCGATCTGGTTCTTTTCGTCGTCAATGCGGAACAAGCCTGCCGCCTGGTCACGCTCGACCAGTATGACACCGGCATTCCGCCGCGCATTCACATGGCCGGCGCCACCTGCTACCAGGTCATCGGCTATCCGATTGTGACCGGCGAGCTGAACATCAGCGTGATGGATTTCACCAGTCGGCGGATTAGGGGTTACAAACCCGAAGACCTGTTCGTCACGGTGCCCTATCATCGCTTTCACGGGATCATGCGGAGCATTCCGAAGTGTACGGCGGGCACGGCGAAAATGGAAATCCCGGAAGCCTTTCGCAAGATGATGGCTCGTCAAGAGGAAACGACTGATACTCGTTAGGTCGCGAGGGAATTGCGAAATAGAAGTAGCATAGGCTGTCAGCCTGCGAAAATCGGCGGACGGGAGGGTCCAGCCCGCTCTTTTGGCCGACATTCAGCGTCGAACCCGGCATTTCGCAAGTCCCTCTTCGGTCGCACTTTGTCGCTTGGTCCCGCGGCTTGTAGCTCTCAAACTCAAAAGCGGACACTCGCAACCGAAGCCGCGAAACTTGAAACTTGAAACCTGAAACCTGAGACCTGAAACCGGTTTTCACCGCCATGCTTTCCGACGAAGCCAAAAAACGTCTGGCCAAATTGAACCGCCGCGGCGTCAAACGATTGCCGACAGCCAAGGCCCCCGCGTCAATGGTCGCGCCCGCCGGTTCGTCACGCGCGATTCCGGCACCCGACCTTCCCGGCGGCAAGGGCCATCGCGGCATCCTGTGCATCGAAGACGTTGTTCCCGGCCGCGTGGTCAAAGACGGCGAGGGGGGCAGCTACTGGTTGATCGAGCGCCGTCTCGCCGAGGTCGCACCGCAGAGTGCCGCGTTCACCGTTCGCTATCGCGACCTGCTGACCAGCAAGGCGCTCATCCTGCCCGAAGGCACCCACCACCGACTGGCCGAGTTCGCCGAATCCGATCCGCGCCGCGTCGTCTATCTTGACATCGAGACCACGGGCCTTTCGGGGCGGCCGCTCTTCCTGGTCGGCGTGATGGAATTCGACGGCCAGGACTTCGTCATCAAGCAGCATTTCGCCCGCAACTATGCCGAGGAGCGCCACGTGCTGGAGGGCGTCGCCGCATCGCTGCCGAGTTTCGAGATGCTGGTCACCTTCAACGGTCGCAGCTTTGACGTTCCCTACGTCCGCGACCGCGCCACGGTCAATCGCCTGACCATCGAGTGGCCGCGGCGGCACCTCGACCTCCTCCCGGAATCGCGGCGGCGTTGGGCGCGCCAGCTCCCCAACTGCAAGCTCTCGACGCTCGAACAGCACATCTGCCGCCGCCATCGCGTGGACGATATCCCCGGCGATCAGATTCCCGCGGTCTATCACGAGTTTGTCCACAGCGAGGACGCCTCGCAAATCCGCCACGTCATCCACCACAACGCCCTCGACATCCTGACCATGGCCGAACTGGCCCTCTTCATGCTCACCGGCCAAAAGGATTGGGAGTGAATGACGGGAAGAGAACGTCGCGCGCAAAGATGTTGAGACCGGGGTGTTCTTGATTCTGCGATGGTCTGATTCTTCATGGACGTCGAAACCGTTCTCCGCGAACTGACAAATGCTCCCGATTACGACGGGCAGATGGTGCATGTCGAGCGCATGCCGGCGCGCGAGGCGCGGTTTGCCAAACCCAGGACGCGTCTCCCCTTCGAACTGCAAGGAGCGCTTCACTCGCTCGGCGTCGAGCGGCTCTATTCCCACCAGGCCGCGGCGCTCGACGCGCTGGCCGCGGCGAAGAACGTCGTCATCGTCAGCGGGCCGGCCAGCGGCAAATCGCTCTGCTATCAGTTGCCGATTCTCTCGAGCCTGATCGCCCATCCCGCCGAACGGTCGCTTCTTCTCTTTCCGACCAAGGCGCTCGCGCAAGACCAACTGCGTGCGTTCGAGAAACTCACGGCCAACCTCACCGCCTTGCGCCAGGCCACGGGCGTTCTCGATGGCGACACGCCCGCCGACCTGCGCCGCAAGCGGCGCCAGAGCGGCCGCGTCATCCTCACCAATCCCGACTTTCTTCACGCCGCGATTCTCGCCAACCATTCGCGCTGGCAGACGTTTTTCGAAAACCTGCGCTACATCGTCCTCGACGAACTCCACGTCTATGCGGGACTGTTCGGCGCCAACGTCGGCAATCTTTTCCGGCGGCTCTGGCGCGTGCTCGACCACTACGGCGCGCACCCCCGCGTCATCTGCTGCTCGGCCACCATCGCCAATCCGCGGGAGTTGGCCGAGCAGGTGATCGGCCGCGCGATGCACCTCGTCGCCGACGACGGCTCGCCACGCGGCGCGCGCACCTATATTCTCTGGAACCCGCCCGTCGTTCACGAGCAGGGCCGCTATCGCCGCCGCAGCGCCAACGTCGAGGCCCACCGCATCGCCGCCCGCCTGATCGCCAATCGCGCCCCCACGATCATCTTCAGCAAGGCGCGCGTCACCGCCGAATTGATTTTCCTCTATGTGCGCGAGGAACTCGAGCGAATGGCCTCGCCGCTGGCCGACAAAGTCACTCCCTATCGCGGCGGCTATCTGCCCGAGGAGCGCCGCAAGATCGAGCGGCAACTGTTCAACGGCGAACTGCTCGGTGTGAGCACCACCCCCGCGCTCGAACTGGGCATTGACGTCGGCGCCTTCGAGGCCTGCGTTATCGTCGGCTATCCGGGCCGGCTGGCCAGTTTCTTCCAACAGGCGGGGCGCGCCGGCCGCCGCGACCGCGACTCGCTGGTCGTGCTCGTCGCCGTGGACACCCTCATCAACCAGTGGATCATGGAACACCCCGAGTATCTCTTCGGTCGCCCCGTCGAAACCGCCGTCGTGGATCTCGACAATCCGCTCGTCGTGAGCGGCCACCTGCGCTGCGCCGCCGCCGAATTGCCCATCGCCGAAAGGGAGGAGGAGCAATTCGGTCCCCACGCCCGCGCCGCGCTCGAACTCCTTCAGGAAAAGCGCAAGGTCAAACTCATCGGCGACCGCTGGTATCACACTTCGGCCGAAATGCCCCAGCACGAACTTTCGCTTCGCGCCTTCAGCGAGGCCAACGTGCTGATCGTGGACGCCGAAGACAACGACCGCGTCATCGGCGAGGTGGACGTCTATGACGCCCAACCGATCGTCCATCCCGGCGCGATCTACATGCACCTGGGCGAAACCTATGAGGTCGAGCGGCTGGACCTCGAACGCAACATGGCCTTCGTCCGCAAGGTCGAGGTCGAGTACTACACGCAGCCCGTCGGCGGCACCGACGTGGACCACGTGGACAAGCCGCTGAGAGAAAGGGAACTAGGGATGGGTCCTGGATCTCATATAGGTCTTATTGGTCCTATAGGTCTCATTGGTCCTACAGGAGTGGGCGCGCCCCGCCCCCACATCTTTTTCGGTGAGGTCACCGCCTATTTCAACACTTATGGCTATGAGAAGATTCGCTGGTACAACCTCGAAGCCTTCAGCTTCCATCGCGTGAATCTGCCCGTTCAGACGCTCGATACTCTGGCCTTCTGGATCGAACCCTCCGAGGAACTGGTGCGCGATGTCTACGGCCGCGGACTCGATGCCCACGCGGGAATGCGCGGCCTGGGATACGCCGTTCGCATGACTCTGCCGCTGTTCGTCAGCGCCGAAACGCTCGACTTCTCCCACTCGGTCGGCAGCCGCAACACCCCGTGGCACACGGTGTTCGTCTATGAGCGGCACCCGCGCGGCCTGGGCTTCGTCGAGAAGGCCTACGAGAGTCTCGAAGATATTCTCGAAGTCGTCTATCAGCGCGTCCGCGACTGCCCATGCGACGACGGCTGTCCTTGCTGCGTGGGAAAGCCTCTTCGCGGCGAAACGAGCTGGAACATCGAGCGCGGCGAAGGCTCGATCCCCTCGCGCCGCGCGACTCTGAGTCTGCTCGAAGCGTTGTTGGGCAAACGCGCGATCGAGCTCAGCGCGGCCAACGTGGAGCTTCGACCGCCGCCGGCGGTGTTGAAATCCGACGTGACGCAGAAAGCCCTCCCGCTCAACATCGAGCGCGCGATCCGTCGTCGCCTCGAACGGCAGCGCGAGGCAAAGCAAATCCTTCACCCCGTCGAACCGCGTCCGAAAGCGGGTTACCCCGTTCCAGAAAAGGAGGAGACTCTTTCAACCGCCGATGTCGCCCGCCGCGCCCGCCATCGCATCGAATCCAGCCGCAAGAAACGCAAGGAACAAGCCCTCAAGAAAAAAACAGGAGCGCAAGATGTTGAGCCCTGCACACCCCAATCGAAAATCCAAAATCGGAAATCGGTCCTCGAGCTACCCGAAAAAGTCGCCGCCGCCCAGCCGCCCGAACCCCTCCCCGCAGTCGGCCCCCGCAACCTCGCCGCCCAAGCCGATACTCTCCGAAAACAAATGTTGATCGCCTCGACCGCCCGCCGCAAAATCCGAGAGAAGAAAAAGCAAGAATAAGCGACCACAGATTTCACCGATTGCACAGATTCAATCTGAAATCTGCGAAATCTGTGGTTCCATGTTCTCTCCCGGTCACCGTTTTGGCGGGAGATTGGCGTTCTCCGGGTGAACCTGGCCGGCGGGGTCGGTGAGAATGTGATACAACTCCGGCCGCCGGTGGTGAAAACCATAGATGCCCGTGGCGCGATATTTGTTGAGCGCGTCAAGATCGAGTTCGTGGACGAACACGCCCTCCTTGTCGTCCATTTCCTTTACGATGTCGCCCTTGAAGTCGAACACCATGCTGTGGCCGTTTATGCGCGGCGCCGCATGGTTGACCATGAAGATATAGACCTCGTTCTCGAATGCGCGCGTTCGCAACAGGCAGCGGTGAATGTCCACGGTCGGACAGTTGCACGCCAGCGGGTTGAAAATCACGTCGGCCCCCTTGAGCATCAGAATGCGCGGGCTTTCGGGCATTTCGCGGTCATAGCAGATCATGATCCCGCCGCGAAACTGGCCGGTCGGCGTTTTGAATTCCCAGACCGGAAATTCCGAACCGTTGCGCCAGCCGCCGCCCGTCTCAAACTTGTTGATGTGGACCTTGCGCATGACACCCATCAGTTCGCCCTGGGGCGAGAAAACCGGCATCGCGTTGCAGACTTGAACGCCTGAGTGGGACGGGCTGGCAACCCGTCCGCTGTTCGAGTCGGCCTGAGACAGGTTGCCAACCTGTCCTACGGAGAGTTCCGACATGCCGACCAGCAGATAGACTCCCAGCTCCTTGGCAAGATTCGCAAAACGCTTTGTGGTCGGACCCGGAATCGGCTCGGCCATTGCGCGCTCTTTCTCGCCGCCGACGAAGCCGCTCAGCGCCACCTCGGGCGTCATCACGAGCTGCGCGCCCTCGGCAACCGCCTCGCGAATCATGCGCTCGGCCTTGGCGATGTTTTGTTCCTTCTGGCCGCGATCGCCCGAAAACTGCGCGCCGCCGATTTTCACCTTGCCCCGCCCAAACGTCGGCCTGACCACTTGATCACCACTCGCATTCTCCGACACTCCCGCCAAAACGCCGGCCACCAGCGCCACACTCAACGAAACCCATACCCTCGCTCGTGTCTCCGTTTTCATCTCTCTCCTCCTCGAAAAAGCAAAACAAGCCGCGGCAGAAAAGAATGAAAGAGTCAGACTGAAGATCTGGACTCCGAACCTGAATCGGAAATCCGTGGCGCCCATTCCCTGTCACTTCCTACTTGCCACCCGCCCTTATGTCCATCTCAATAGTCGCCGGTGGTAAGAATGAACGTCCGCGCCCCGAACAAATCCGACGATCATCCCATGACCATCGCCATCCCGCGTGTTCTCTGGTGGTTTCGGCTTTGGCCTTTCTGGAAAACGTTCTTCGAGCGCCTCGGCTATCGCGTGGTGACGAACGATCCTGCCCGCCCGACGCCCACCCACCATGACCGCGCGAGCACCATCGTCGAGGAGGCCTGTTTCCCGATCCAATTGTTGATTGACCGCACGCTCGCCATCGCCGACCAAGCCGAGGCGATCTTCATGCCGCGCCTGATCAGCGTCAGCCCGCAGGGCATCATGTGTCCGCGATTCAGCGGCGTGCCCGACATTGTCCAGATGGTGCTGAGTAGGTCAGGTTGTCAACCTGTCTCAAATTCTCCCGCCCGTGCGCCGGAAAGCGATTTGCAAATTGGTCGAAAGCAGACAGGTTGCCAACCTGTCCTACTCGCGCCGATCATTGATGCCCGCCCGGGCCGCTGGGCCGTTCGCGACGCCCATCTCGCGATGGCCGCCAAACTGGGTGTGCCTGACTCGCTGGCGCGCCCTGCGTTTGCCGAAGCTTCCATGATCCAGGAACGCTTCGAAACGGATTTCGAGAAGGGCCTGAACACACTCTCAATGCCGGACGTTTTCAATCTCGACCAGAACACACCGCATACCACCACCCAATTCAAAATCCAAAATCGAGAATCTAAAATCGCCGACTCCGCAATCGGCAGTCCGCGATCGCTGACAGGTTGCCAACCTGTCCCACACGATCCGCAATCCGCACTTCCCCGCATCGCTCTTCTGGGTCATCCCTACCTCGCCTACGACTGGGAATTTAACCTCAACTTGGTGGAAAAACTCAGGTCACTGGGGATGTGGATTTTACCGCTTGAGAGCATCCCGTCGAAAACCACCGAGTCGTTTGTAAAAAAGTTGGATAAGAGCATTTATTGGTCATCTGGGCGCGAAATCATGGGCGCAATTCTCTCTTTTTTCCAAAACGGCGGCGCCCACGGCGTCATCTATTTGTCTTGCTTCAAGTGCGGCGTTGATGGTTTACTCGGAGATGTCGTCAGGTGGGCAGCTCGCCACCAGTCGAAAGTCGTGTTCCTTTCGCTGACGCTCGACGGACACGACAATGAGGTTGGCTTGATGACCCGCCTCGAGGCGTTCGTTGACATCGTTCGTCACCGCGTTTGATAATCGGTCAAATCCTCCTGAAGCAGTGCGGTAAATCTCCCATGAAAACGAGGCACTTTTGCGCTGCACACCAAAACCGCAACACTCTCCCGCTCGAGGAGCGAGTCCATCGGCTAGTCCGACAACTCGAACGGCTGTCGGGCCGGTCATTGGCCGTACAATTCCATCGCAACCGGTGGACCTACTTCTCCTGCAAGGCTGTGGCGGGAAGCCACACCGTTCACGTCAGTCTTCACGAGGCGTTTCTCGATGCTCCGCCCGAAGTCATTCGGGCGGTCGCCACACTGATTCGCCGCGATGAGGACCAGGCGCGCCGCGTCATTCGTACCTTCGCCAAAGAGCAGAGCCCCATCTGGGACAAGCGGTCGAACCACCCGCCGCGCCCCCTGAAGATTGAGCCCGAGGGAAAAGTCTACGATCTCCAGGCGATCTACAATGAGCTCAACCGGCGCTATTTCGATGGTCGGTGTTCGACACGCATCACCTGGGGCAACGGCGCGCGGACGGCCCGCGGACAACGCCAGATCACCTTTGGCACGTATGACCGGACGCACCGCCTGATTCGCGTCCATCCGGCGCTCGATCGCCGAAATGTGCCCGAATATTTCGTGCGCTACATTGCCTTTCACGAGATGCTTCATGCCACGATCCCGGCGCCGCTTTCGCCCAACGGCAAACGACTGTTCCACAGCCGGCTGTTCCGTCAGCGTGAACGGACGTTCGAGGACTATGAGCGCGCACTGGCCTGGGGAAGGCATTTTGTCGAAGAAGTGATTTGACGCACCGGAGGAGGCAGCGCAGGCTGTTAGATTGTAATCCACCGTGTACCAACAGAACAATTGAATCGGCAGGCTGACAGCCCGCCCCACTCCGCCAGGCTAACAGGTTACCCCACGCGAAAGGCCGCGATGGACGCGCAGACACAGTGGGCGGTCGAACAGATTCAGCGTTACCTGCGCGCGGGCAACGCCGCCGCCGTCGTCGAGCTCGGCGAGCACCTCCTGGCGCGCAAGAACCAGGATTTCGAGACCTTTCGCCTCGCCGCCTCCTGCCTCGCGCTGGCCTACGAGAAACTCGGCGACGGCGAACGTTCGCTCTACTGGTTTCGGCAATGTCTGGTAATGGATCCGGCCCAACCGGCTTTGCTGGCGGGGTGCGGCCGCGTTCTGATGAAGATGGGCCGACACGACGAAGCCGCCACCGTCTTTCGCCATCTGACGCGGCGTCATCCCGAGCGAGCCGACTTTCACGCCGCCGCGGGAACCGTCCTGCTTCGCCTGGGCGAGCTCGACGGGGCGCTAAGGCATTTGCGTCTCGCGTATCAACTCGATCCGGCGAATCCCTACGTGCTGAACGACCTCGCCGGCGCCTATCTCCTTCAGGGTGAGTTCGAAGCCGCGCTGAGCACTTACAAACAGGCGGTCGAACTGATTCCGCCTCCCGATCCTGAAGGGACGAAACAGGCCTCGCCCGCACAGCTTGACCTCGCCCGCGATATCAGCGAAAGCATCGAGGAAGTCCGCGCGGCGCTGGTCTTGCACCAGCACGCGGCAGGTGCGCCCCCCTCGGCGCAGGTCACCGACCTTTACCCCGCCGATCCGTCGGACTCTACACCGCAAGTCAGTGAGAAAATGGCCGACGCCGATCAACCGGACGTCGCAAGTTTTCTTGCCACGAGCAAAGTCCGCTCGATGGTGTTGGATACTTTGGTCGAGAGAGGCTGCCGCCCGCGAGAGATCCTTGCCGCGCTGCACCTTTGGTCGGATTTCCTGGAGACTCTCCCCGCGCGCGAATGGCCGCGCGTGGAAAAGCGAGCAGAGGCATGGGCGGCGGCGGCGGTCTATGCGGTGGGCCGGCTCGAAGGCGCGGCCTGGGCTCTTCAGGCCGATCTTGCCGAACAGTTCCACATCCCCAAGACCACCCTTTCGCGCCACTACGGCCAGCTGCGCCACGCCCTCGACATCGAGGACGACGATCCGCGATACAATGTCGCCTCAGGTCAATCACTTCGCAGCTACCCGACCATGGTGTGAATCGGCAAACACCCCGCTGTTGACTTCTCGTTGCGAGCACTCCGTAAGAACGTGGAAAACAAAAGCGATCCACGAAGAAACACGAAGGAACACGAAGAAGGAAAAGAGGCCTTCCGTGTGACTTCGTGGATAAAAAAGAGAGGAGAACAACAACGCGTGATCTGATTCTGAAGGACGAGGTATACGCGGTTGTTGGAGCAGCCATCGAGGTTCATAAGGAAATGGGACACGGCTTCCTTGAGCAGGTCTACCAAGAGGCTATGGAAATCGAGATGGGCCTTCGCGCAATTCCCTTCGAGTCGCAACCGCCCTTGAGAATATTCTACAAGAAGCGACCGTTGAAAAAGGAATATGTGGCGGATTTTCTCTGTTTCGGGAGCCTGGTCGTGGAACTCAAAGCGCTCGATGCTCTTTCCACGAAAGAGGAAGGGCAGGTGCTCAACTACCTCAAAGTCACGGGGCTCAAAGTGGGTGTGCTGATCACTTTCGGACGCCCTGGACGCCTAAAGTGGAAACGATTTGTATTGTGATCCACGAAGAAACACAAAGGAACACGAAGAAGAGAAAGAGGCCCTTCATTTTCCTTCGTGTCTCTTCGTGTGACTTCGTGGATAAAAAAGAGAGCGGAGGTATATCATGGTACAACGACAACTCGGCGTTTTGGTTCATGGCGCAGGATGGGTTTCGGGCGAGCACGTTCGCGCCTTCCAGAACAATCCCCACACGCGCGTCGTCGCCATCTCCAGCCGGAAGCTGGAAAGCGTCAAGCGGCGCGCGGCCGAGGCCGGGCTTCAGAACATCGGTATGTACGCCAGCCTCGACCAGGCGCTGAAACATGACGGCGTGGACATCGTCTCGGTCTGTACGCCCCAGCATCTCCACGCCGAAAACGTCATCGCCGCCGCCGAGGCCGGCAAACACATCGTCATCGAAAAGCCCATCGCCAACAGCCCCGACGAGATGCGCGCCATGCGCGAGGCCGTGCGCCAGACCGGCGTCAAGACCGTCGTGAGTTTCGTCCTGCGCTGGAACCCGCTCTTTCAGACGATCAAATCGCTCGTCGCCGAAGATGCCGTGGGAAGAATCTTCTGCGTGGAAACCGACTATCAGTCCAACATCGCCGGCTGGTGGTCGGGCTGGGAGGATGCGCGGAAAAAGTCAACCGGCGTGGGCGCGATGCTGGTGGCCGGGTGCCATGCCCTCGATGCGGCGCGGTGGTTTGCGGGGCCCGAGCGCGAGAAGGCGGCGCGCGTGACCGAAGTGTTCGCCTGGCGCGGCGGATGGCGCAAAGGCTCGTCGCGCGAATGGAACTGCTACACGGGTGCGTGGTCCGACGGCCGCCCGCCGATGGAATATGACGGCCTCGAAATTCTGATGCTCAAGTTCGACACCGGCGCGATCGGCAAAGTCTCGGCCAACTTCGACTGCATCATGCCCTACGCCTTCCCAATTGAAATCTTCGGTGATAAAGGCACGATCAAAAACAATCGCGTCTGGTCGCACAAGTTTCCCGGACAGAAAGGATGGGTCGAAATTCCCACGATTCTTCCCGACACCGCCGAAGTGACCCATCATCCCTTTCAGGCCCAGATGGACCACTTCGTTGAGTGCATTCTCGCCGGCCGCGAATCGCACTGCAACCTCGACGACGCGATCCACACCCACGAGATCGCCTTCGCCGCGCTGCAATGCTACGAGACGGGACGGCCGGTGGCGTTGCCGATGGTTTAGTCTGACAACTGTTCTTTGCCAATTCGTTTAGCGCTTCTCATATTCAACCTTCTTAGTCTTGACATGGAAGAAAAGAACATACTATCAACTCCAGTGACATATCGGGCTAGGTCCGGCTTCAGGTGGGCTGTTTGAGGCTGAACACCCAAGTAGAATCGCGTGACATGGTCGAAAAGCAACGATGCCGAATCCTGCGAAAAGCCGCCGTTTGGTTTTCGTGAGCCACAGCGGCACAGATACTTGGGTCGCGAGGCAGATTGCTCGATCAATATCGGAATGCGGTGCCACACCTTTTTTGGACGAGGCCGACGTTGATGTCGGAGCCGACTTTGAAGAGGATATTCTCGGTTTCCTGGAGAAGGCTCACGAATTGGTGGTGTTGATGACTCCCTGGGCACTCGGGCGCCCATACGTATGGGCTGAAATCGGCGCGGCATGGGGGCGGCGAATTCCGATTGTCGTTCTGCTCCATGGAATGAAAATAGGAGAGTTTCTGTCGAAACCCGAGGTCCCCGTCTTCCTCAAGAAGCGCGATCTACTTGATCTGAACGAGATTGATAAGTATTTGACGCAGCTCCGGCACAGGGCACATACTTACGGTGAAGAAGGACCGAGAGATGAGCAAATATAAGATTTTCATTTCCTATTCCCACTCCGACACCGATAAAACATGGGTGCGGGAGTTTGCGCGC
>Ga0315282_10013728_pt1 | contig 12161 bp, 13 predicted proteins | sample YL17G07_20_MG_FD_203693 | JGI IMG/M metagenome (GOLD analysis project Ga0315282, IMG submission 203693) | Sediment microbial communities from Yellowstone Lake, YNP, Wyoming, USA - YL17G07_20 | ecosystem: Environmental > Aquatic > Freshwater > Lake > Sediment | place: USA: Wyoming | collected... | reverse complement strand
CAACTCTTGGTTATATAATTTCCAAATTCGTTTTTGTTTGTACATACTGGTCACCAAAATCAGTATGTACCCCAGGGTTTAAACCCTGGGATTCGAAGTTAGAATAGGGGAATTATTGGACAACCGCAAACAATAAAAAACTATAAATATTATGCAAAGCAACAAATTATAACGTAACTATATGCCGATACAAAATCAAAAAACAACCAAGCAAGGAACTGGTCTGATTGAAGCGGTGCGAAGGAATGCGACCATAATGACGTCTTTACTATGTAGAAATAGCTGATAATATAAACAAAGCAGCTATGCCCTTCTTTTTCCTCTTGCTTTTCCTAGCTTTTAGCAATGCGATAATTGTTGCAATAGCTAATACTATTACTAATATTCCAGCTATTATTTCTGGCCAAGTATCGAGTAATCCCACTTATTCACGCTGCATTTTAGCACATATTGGCGTGTCACTTCGAAGTGAAATCTGTTTGCGTTATACCTTCGTCAGTAATGACCACTACCTTGTAGGTACCTTCGTTGGGAAGTGTTACCAATAATCTTCCACCCCCTAGCCTGAGCTCCCCCTTATATAAAAATATTGCTGTAGAGTGCGGAGCTAACGCGTATCCTAGTTCGGCCATCGGCGAATCGGATATTAACTGCGGTGATGGTAACGACAATGTACTATTTCTATTTACAATGAAATTTATGCTATTAGAATGCGTTTGTATAAAGCCCCTGTCTATGCCATTGTGTAAAACGTCAGGGCCAAAAATCGGACCAATGCCAAATATTGATATATTGCTAATAGGTGTCTGCAGCCTTATCCTTATTGAATTAGTTCCAAAATTTGAACCTATCAAATAAATTGCAGATGCATTTATTTCTATGCTCGAATCTGACTGCCGAAATAGTCTAAATCTTGTCTGCCCTACGGATTCGTTAATAGAGATATCCTCTCCTACTGGCGGTACGCCTGCCAAATGTGGGGGAATTATACCAAAATCCCCTCTAGACATGTTTGCTGTAACCGTATCATTGAGAAATATCATATTTGGCAGCATGTACGAGATCTCGTTTCCGTATAGTATTATGCCGAGTACTGTAACGTTACTTTTGCCGTTGTTACTCAATGCGACCTCAAACGAAGTTGTATTTTCATGCGTATATACGGTTACATTTGTTATTGTAAGATTTGCATTTGCACTTGAAAACATGCCCCTATATGGCTGTTGTAAAGTATATCTTGGCTGCGCATATGTATCATTGCCAAAAATAGGCAAAGGACCTAATGCGGGGTTAGGTACAACCATAGCTCTAAGTGTCGGCAGAAGCACAAACTGAATCGAGTCCTGCACATATACTGGAGTTACCACTGGAGAGAAATCAAGCAATATATTAGAAGATTCATTTACGCTCTTATTGTTATCTACTTCTGCTGTAACGTGGTTGCTTGGAATATGAACATCATAATTTATGTCATCTATAGTTATGCTTGCATAGCTAATATAAAATTCTACCATATCTACAGTTGAATTAAGATTAACTCTCGCTCCCCCTATTATCTGGCTTTCATTTATCAGACTCATTAGGTCTATTCTACCGCTTGCATTTACGGGAAGCCAGTTTGAACTACCTCTATAATTTACATGTATACTTAAAGAAGAATAGTTTATGTAAAGTGCTTGTGTGCCAGTTGGAACTTGTGGCGGATCCGTAATACTTATTGGTATATACACTGTTTTATAAGATATATTTTTAGTATAAAGATATGCGCCAGTGATTACTGTTAATAAACCAATTATAGTTAATGCCATTACAATTCTTCTATTTATTGTGGTTTCACTTCTTCCTGTTTTATATGCATGCGCACCGTGATTTAATTTGTAATATTTCCACTTCTTTACATGGAAATTTTTTTGTTCTATGGCTCCAGCAACCTCCAAATCATGCAAATGTTTGCTAACTGTTGATGGTGCGAGCTCCAAGGTTTTACTTATTTCGCTAAGATTATTGTTGCCTTCAGAAATCAGCTTGAGTATCTGTTCCTTTGTTCTTCCTTGTTCGCTCATAAAAGTCATTAAATTATTATCTAAATGTTATATATACTTTACTGAATGTTTCGCTTTTATTTCGCTTTTTATTTAAAGCCATTGTCTGAAAATAAAGACGACCTATTTTATCATTTCGTGTTAATGTCTAAAAACGAAACGAAAAACGAAATGTCCGAAAAGATATATATATGTTTCCCAAGTAAACAACACCATGCCAAATTATTCTGTTCAAGTTCATAATGTGTCAAAAATATACAAATCAGGCCTAATTGAAGTGCGGGCCTTGGAGGGCGTATCGTTTACATTGAAAATTGGAGATTTTGCCGCGATTGTTGGTCCATCTGGAAGTGGCAAGTCAACCCTCATGAATATAATGGGCACGATCGACAAGCCAACACGAGGTGAGGTGTATATCGATGGAGTTGCAACTTCAAAGATGAATGGAAATGCACTTGCCGAATTTAGAAGTAAAAAATTGGGTTTCATCTTTCAGGCATACAACCTTATCAATGGTATGGATGCAGAAAAAAATGTTGAACTACCCTTGATGGTAAATCCCATGCCAGAAAAAGAAAGAAGAGAAAAGGCGGATCACCTCCTTAAGCAACTAGGACTTGAACATAGGCTTAAACTTAATCCCACCCAACTGAGCGGCGGTGAGCAGCAAAGAGTGGCCGTTGCAAGGGCGTTAGTAAACGACCCAACGCTCATTCTTGCAGACGAACCTACGGGCGACCTGGATACCAAATCAGGAGATGAAGTGATAAAATTACTTAGGCATATATGTGATAGTGGCAAGGTTACAGTAGTTATGGTGACACACAATACCGACCTTACGAATTATTGCGATAAAGTAATCCATATAAAAGATGGAAAAATGATAAAAGAAGAGGTGTTAAAATGAAAGAAAATTTGTTGATCTTGTTACTGATCACAACTATGGTAATGCCAACGACATTTGCAGGAACAAGTGGACCGAGCCCTATCCCACCAGCACCAACTTTCCAGATAAGCACCCCTACACTAATATTATGTAGAGGAATGACAAACAACATACCGATTACAATTTCAAACCTTGGTAATACATACAAGCCGACCATGTCAGATGTTCAGTTAAGCCTAAATGCAAAAGGCCTTTCTTATATAGGGAATGCTATAAACGTGAGTAGTATAACCTCCTATAATAGTACGGTAGTAAATGTGCCGGTTTTTGTAAATTTTAACATAACGGCCCCCTTAATTACCGTGCAATTTCCAATAGCCTATAACTATCTTACTTTTTACTCTGATAGTGAAATTAGAAATTTGACCTTCGGGGTAAGAACATGCCCTATGCCAATGTCTGTAAACGTGTCCCCTACTATTATTACTTCTGGCCAAAAAAACAATATAACATTTAGTTTTACTAATAACGGAAATACCTTATTAAACAACATAACTGTGCAGGTGTCATTTACGAATAGCCAGGGCGCCTACTTCTTGGGAAGCCAACCGATAGTGATAAATTCTATACATCCTCAAAACACGGTTACTGTAAATGGAAAGGTATATGCAAACTCCTCGCAGGTATACCCTTTTAATTTGGCAGTTAATTTCTTTAATGGAACCAGCCCCATGCAGATTTCGGATACTTTTTACTTAACATCAAGTGGATTAATAAACATGGTCCCATCTAGTATTACCATCTCACCAACAAATGTGACAGCAGGCAGCATATTCTCAATATCCTTTGTTATTACAGATATCGGTACGGTGGGTGCTTCTGCCGTAACCGCAACCACACTCGTTCCCAAAGGATTTAAACCATATGGCTCAAACTCAACGTTTATAGGTGATATGCAAACAGATACCCAAACCTCGGTTACCCTTACCTTCATGTCAAACGCCTCTGTGAAAGATGGCAGTTATAGTATACCAATAAGAATCAACTATCTAAATAATCTGAGGGAGAATCTTAGCACAATCATAAATGTTCCAGTAACTATTGGCAAAAGAAATCTCAGCGGGACATACGGTTCAAATTCTCTCCCCACCGGATTTCCAAGTGGCAGAAGCAGTTATGATCTATATCTTGAACTAGGTCTAGTGGGCGCCGTGATAGGGCTGACCATATTATTCGTTAGGGAGAGAAAAAACGCACACCATAAACCTAAATAAGTTTTTTGATGAACATACGAGATACTTTTTGGCTGAGTTTCAAACAACTGAATGAAAAGAGGGTAAGGACAGCACTCACAATACTCATGGTAGTTATAGGTGTAGCTTCAATAGTTGCTTTGACCTCCCAGACCGAGGGTGTAAGTCAGAGCATACAAACTTCATTGGCCTCATTGGGGCCCACATCGATAATCGTTACTTCTTCGGGCGGTACGGTTTTTACTGGGGCTGATGTTGCAAGGCTTTCGACACTGCCCAATGTGAGTAGCGCTACCCCCATACTAACGGGTCAGGCTACCCTATTAATAAATGGGAATACCACGTCTGCTACTGTTATAGGCGTAACAACCCAAGGTCTTCAAACACTTCTTGGTGGCAATGTAACCCTATACCAAGGCTCAATTTATGAAGACACTGTATCTCCCCTGACAGTACTGGGTCATAGCCTTGCATTCTCTTCAACAACAAAAAAACAGCTCATACAGGTAGGACAGACCGCCACACTTGAGATTAGCAGCGGCAGGAGCAATTCAAAGACCGCTATCCCAATAGGTGGAATATTGGAATCTCATGGTACATCCATCATCTCCATTGATACGGGCGTCATCATCTCCATGCCAGCTGCTGAGGTGCTATTACACAAATCCTCATTTAACGAGATTTTAATAAAAGCAAACAATGCTAAAAATGTAACAGTCTTATCTAATCTTATAACTACGATATACGGAAGTAATGCCAGAGTACTTGACACGCAACAATTGGCGGCGACCGTAACATCAATAATAGGTTCAATAACTACACTACTTCTTATTATCGCAGGTGTATCGCTGTTTGTGGCATCAATAGGCATAATGAATGTCATGCTTATGGCAGTGCTGGAGAGAACGCACGAGGTGGGAATCATGAAATCCGTAGGATTTAAAAGCAGAAACATATTGACCATATTCCTTTTTCAAGCGTTGATTATTGGATTTATTGGCGGCATGGTCGGCATAGTTGCAGGTGCGGGCGCTTCTTATTCGCTATCCTTTATAATCAGTTACTCATCATCTTCTTCAACTACCAGCACAACATCTGCCTCTGCTTCTAGTTCTAGTGCGGGTGCTAGCAGTTTTGGCCCCCCAGAAGGAGGTGGGAGTTTTGGTGGGAGCCCAACAGGCTCCTCTTCATCCGGCCTCAGCTCGCTTTCATACTCTCCAGTAATAAGTATATCAATCATAGCAGAGGCGATGCTTGTTGCGGTTGCAGTAAGCGCCATTGCGGGGTTATATCCTGCGTGGCGTGCATCAAGGATGGAGCCGATAGAAGCTCTGAGGCAGCTCTAGTAAAATCAGTACTCTGCAGATACCTTCACATTCACTCTGTATTCATCTATTTTTCCATTGCTTATTCTGGCTGTCATTTTCAGAACATCAACTCCACGCACTCCCCTCTCTCTTCTTGCTATCTCATCCGCAGCCTTCCTTATTGCGTCATCAAAGCTCTCCTTCGATGTACTCACAAATTCCACGATCTTTCCTATTTCTTTTGCCATACTATCATCATCACCAATAGTGATAATTAAGACTAAATACATTCATAGCAAGTGTTAAATTTCTAAGCCAAACTCGGCGATAGCTATATATATTATATAAAGATTAAACATCAGTGGGGTTTTCATGGAAGCAGACAGAATCACAACAAAAATGAAAAGTGTTAAGGAATCTATAATGAATCTTCGAAAAAAGGAGAAGGAAGAAGACTCGGAGAGAAAATGGAAGGAAGCTAGAAGGAAAGAAGTGGAAGCTAGAAGGAAAGAAGAAAATGCTGTTTATAAAAGAATGCCTGGAAAAATAAAAAAGTTAGAAAAAAATTCTTGCAGAGGAGTCGACCATACCGACGAATGGGGGAGATTCCACTATAAAAGGGAAGGAGATCAAAGAACGGTGTCAATAAAAATTGTCCCACCCGAGCCACTAATCCTACGTCCAGCCCCCATACTAACTGTACCTGTTGAAATACGCAGAATGCATCAGGCACTATGTGAAATGACTAAATCGAATGATATTACTTCTAGAGGTAGCATGCAGATTAATATCAACAATGGCGATATTGAACTAGAAACTAGCTTTGATTCATTTAAATTTGAAGAGGGTAAGAACTCCTCTTCAGATTTAGGGTATATGAGATACGGTGCCGTAGATAAAGAAAATGGTGACGCTCTACTGAGTGTGCTTAATTTAGGCAAAACAGAATTCGAAGCTCAAGTTGCGGAAGCAGTGCGCAAAGACTTTGGCATAACGATTAAATTACCAAAAAAGAGAAATGATAATCCTCTCATAGTATTCCCAGAATTTAGTTTGGCTTCAAATCCTGCCATGATCATGACCGTATGCCTTACTAATAAACAACAATATACCCCCGACCGAAGAAACTTTACGCTTTTTGATTCAAGCGACTGTGAACCAGTAACTGTGAACAACCTCATCCTTAAAACAATGTATGGTCACAGCGTGGGCCTAAACCTCGTAACGGGTTTAGCTCAAATTTTTTATGAAGGCCACGGATCCGGTGAAGACGATAAGCATTTCTACATACATGGCGGAGAGGTGACTAAACCAGTATCTATAAGCATAAATGACGGTGCGGCTAAATACGTCCTTGAGCACGGCATAGCAAAAAGAGAAAGAGACTATGAACGTAACAAGCTTGATGGTATGTGTTCGTTGGAGATCACTTCAAGCACTCCAATAAAAACAGAAAATGTCGAGAAACTATTAACCCTGCTTAGAACCCCGGAAACTTAAACCCTTGCTATGCAGTTGTTACCTTAACATCCTTCACCAAGACGCTCGGAGTCAGGAAATAGCCTTCCGCATCCCATGAAGCGGTTTGTATGGTATCGTTCGCAGTGCATTCAATATTTTTCAGCATGCGTATCATGTTGTCGCTTATCCTTATGCCTGTTGCAGAGCTGACATCGATCTGCTTTATTGCAAATCTCGGCTCACCGCGCTCTATATAGATTGCTATGTCCCTCGGAACTGTCGAGAAGTCGCCGGTAAGGTAGTTGCTAAATCTTGTGTACCATGTATTTGTAATCAATATACCCCTCTCAATTCCGCTTATGAGCTTGTCTAAGGATTTAGCCTTTCTCTCATGCTCCATAACAAATACATTCGGGTCGGGAAGCACAAGCCCCGCATTGCCTGTGCTTTTCACCTTGTACTTTGTTGCGGTTGAGAAGTTGTGCAGGTATGTCAGCAGCTTGCCTTTGCTGACCAGCAGCGTTTTTTGTGTTGGATGACCTTCATCGTCAAACCTTCCCGTACCAACCAAACCGCTTGTTTTGCCATCATCATAGATCCTAACATTACTACTTGCGATTTCCTTGCCGAGCTTTCCTGTAAGGAAGCTTCCTGTTTCAACATCGCCTATGCAAGCCATCTCATTTACTGATGAAAGAAGAACACCTGCCGGTTGCTGCATGTACACAATATCATAACTGCCATGTTTTATCTTGCCGTGCGTGTTCACCATGCCCGCAAGCTCAGCAGTGCTTTTGCCAAGATGCTCTGGTCTTAGGTCGTTTAAGCGTTTTGCAACCCTTATCTTTTGTGCTGAAAAGTCCTTTCTAAAGGTCCTTAATGAAAGCCTTGCGTGTGCGAATCTTTCCCCCTCATAAACAGACTTGCTTGTTGCTATGCACACATTGCCCTCTGTCATCACGAGCGTGCCAGCAACATTATCTGAACCCACTCTCAACGCAGAGTTTATTGCTGCATAGGCGGTATCGGTAAGCGTGCCATTGTCATATGTGGCAATGGCTTTGTCACACGCATGTGAGCAGGTGTATTTGAATGGACCTTCGGCAATGCCGTAATAGTCGCCCTTGGGCTTCAGCTTCGAAATTCCATTCTTGGCGTGCTTTATCGCATTTGCTATGTTGGCTTCGCTAAGCCTGTCTATGTTCGTGAAAAATACCCTCTTCTTGCTCGAAACAAACAGCACGGCGCTTTCCTCAACCTTGGTGACTATTGAATCCACTGCAGAGTTTGCGATCTTTAGGTAGCTGTTTCTGTAAGAGAATACTTTTGCGACAGCCTCCTCAAAGCCGCTGTCAACTGCAGCTCTTACTATCCTTTTTGCATAATCCATCATTGATCACCCAAAAGAAAGGAGCGCCGAGGGCCCGCCCATTGTTACAGGTACGCCCTGCTCCGGCTCGCCCTTGCCGCAGGTTGCCACGTAAAGCTCAAGCTCCTTGCTAAGCAGTTTCACCGCATGCCAGAAGTCTATCGTCTTGGTCTCAAGCTTGTAGTTCTTTACGGGCTTGCCAAGCCTGTGGTTCCTTATAAGATAAGCCTCGCTGCCCTGATACCTTGAAAAGCTTCTTGTGTCGTCAATGTTCCATTCCATGAATGATTTTATGTATACGCCATCATTGGCTTCACTCACCAGTTCGTCCAAGCTCGCATCTCCCGGCTTAAGATAAGTGTTTGACATCCTTACTATCGGTTCGTTCGAATACGAGTCTGACCTTGCGGATGCGTTGCTCTTCCCTCCAAGTGTGTACGCATACTCTCTGTTTGTTAAGAGCTCGTTCTGCCTGCCATTGTCCACGATTGTTTTGGGCCTTGCTTTTACACCTTCGTCATCATAAAGGTAAAAACCGTTCGAATTTTTTATTGTTGGATCGTCTATTATTGTAACACCATAGCTGCCTATCCTCATTCCAATATTATCTTTTGTGAGATAGCTCGTTCCCGCCTGCGCAGCCTCCCTCAAGAACACCCTGTCTGCTTCATTCGGGTGGCCGACACTCTCGTGCACGGCAATGCCAGAAATTTCGGGTGCTATCACAACATTTTTTATCTTACTTAGTTCATAACTGCTTAGGCTGACCCCCTTGTTGATTACGTTCACCAATGCGCTTGCCTCATCAAGCACTTGCTCCTCGATCTGGCCCATGTTTAAAAGCTCATAGCCGCCCACTCCACCAAACTGCAGTATCCTCTGCCTGGTTTCATTCCTGCTTTTCACTATTATGCTCATAACCGAGCCGACCGATGGTGTATTGCTCTCCACCCTGGCGCCCTGACTGTTTATGAAGAGCGTTCTAGATCTTTCAACGCTGGCATAGAGGCTTCTGTATTTTATGTATTTATTTTCAGAAAGAGTTTTGTCAAGATCAAGCAGATCCTTCAGCGCATCCGCACTGTCTATTTTCTTTTTTTCACTGACAGAGTATCTCGCCTTTTCAGGCTTCTCATCGGAAAGATGCACGCTGGTTCCCACGAAGCCCTTATACCTAGATATTGCCCTGCTTATGGTGTTTCTGTCAAATTTGTTTGTTGAGAAAGTGTAGAGCTTTCCGTCTTTTATAAGCCTTATCCTGAGCCCCGCCTTTTCTATGTACACACTTGCATTCAGCTCTCCCTGCTGGACAGCGTAAGCCCTGCCGTAACTGTTTTCTAAGTATGCCTCGGAGTACTCAAAGCCGAGCCTATCCGCGACACTTATTGCATATTCTGCCAGCTCTTGATTTTGCACGGAATCAGAACCTACAAACAAAACACTACTTGAACACATTGTTTATAAATGCCTGCTGCTGCGCTGTCAAACTACCACAGAATCCAACAGTCTTGTTTATTTCGCTAAATGAGGCATTTATTGCTGTAATCTGATATGCGTCTATAGCGTCGGATAAGGATCCATTTATTGTGTTTGAAAAGCCGTAGCCACACGGATTTAACGAAGGAGATGAAGAGCCATACTGATATCCTATCAATAACCCAGCTATCAGAGCCACTATTACCGCAACTGCGAGAACAAGTTCACTTATATATCTTGGTTTTTTTCTGCTCGGTTTAGAGTCTGTTGTATCTTCAACCAATGTTGGGCTTTCATCAATGCCAGCAACGACCTCTTCTTTACCTTCTGTGCTACCTGCTTGTATATTTGCTGTGTCTTCATCAAATTCTTGGCCCTCTTCAGACTCCATGCCCGTTTCGTCCTCTGTTTGCGCATTTATTGCTTCTTCTTTAGATTCTGCCTTTTCTTCAGGCTCAGCACTGATTTTACTCTTATATTTTGCGCCTTTGCTTTTCTTGCTTGATCTTGCCATGTTATCAGCCTTAATGTAGCATTATTCTATTAATACCTTTACAATTAAAAATTCATTTATTTTTATAGAAGAATCATAACTATTAATTTAAATAACAAATACAGCAAAGCTTAAAAACTAATAAAGCTAAAGGGCACTGAAAGCGTGCGAATAAAGAAGGGTATGAGCTGAATGCCAAAAAAACAGAAGAAAAAGCATGAAAGGCACAAGGATTTTAGTAATGAAGAGTGGAGGGACTGGGGGGAGAAGTTCGGAAAGAGAATGGCAAAGAGGGGAGCTGATTTCGGGGAGGAGGTCTCGCAACTCGGGGAGAGATTCGGCAGACACATGGAAAAGGAGGGGAAAGAATGGGGGCATAAAAGAAGAAACTGGTGGATCTATACTTTTGGTTTGGCCGGACCATTTATTGGAAGCATAATGGGAATCATTTTCCTAGTAATCGGAATTTTTATCCTAAACTTCCTTAACTTCTTTTTAGGCAGCGGCTTTATTGCCTCGGTCTCAAACTTTCTATATACAAATATCGGCATCTTCTTCGCAATTTTCCTATTTTCAGGATACAACGAATATCTATCCAGGATGCATCAAAGGAGCTATTGGACGATTTCGCCGATTACAACCGGAATAAGCGTCGTGATTGCTTTCTGGATTCTCGCATGGGTGATAACTCTAATCAACACCGTTCCCAAAATCGCCATTCTGACTACAGTATCAAACTTTCTTTTTGCGAACCTCTTGGCCGTGTTCGTCATAATTTTTGTGCTTGGTTATGCCTTTGTTGTCATCAAAAAGATACTGATAGAATCAATGAGGTATTGAATTTACGAATTAAAAAGTGACCGAATGCCAAGAGAAAACTTGAAAAGGCTGTACAGATCTGGAACCGAAAGGGTCCTCGGTGGAGTTTGCGGAGGAATAGGCGAATACTTCAACGTTGATCCCACAATAATCAGGCTGCTATGGGTTGCGTTCTCATTGTTGTTCGGGGTCGGCATCATAGTCTACTTAATTGCATGGATAATAGTCCCGAGAAATCCCAAGCACAAATGGTAAGAGATGCACTGCCTAATCAATACGTTATGGTTTGCCCGTCTCAGAAACACATTCCCTCCTTAGACCCTAAGGCACAAATTTTCTTCTTAAGATGTCCTTTATCTCCCTTCCAATATTATTTGAATTATCAAAATTATCTACAACTGTTAGTCCTGCTGCTTCTAACTTTTTTCTGGTTTCTGGTCTGACGGGTTCGTATGAAGCCACACATCCAAAAACTTTTTTAATTTCAGTTTTATCCCCCGCAGTACGCCTGAGTTCTATCTGTTTTAACATTTCAACTACAGCAGTAAGCTTGCGTTCTATCTGCTTTATAATCTCATTGACGCTTTGATCGCTAATTCGCATTTTGCATTCATAAACGTCTATTCTTTCACCATTTACGGCCCAACAATCAATTTGTTCGCCATTCACATGAAAGTCGCATCTCAATTTAGCTCTTGGACCATTCTTATTATATAGCCATTCAAAAACCACATGTTCAAAAAGCTTGCCGCGGGCAGAATCAAAAGACTCAATTCCTTTTTCCTTTAACCCCGTCATACTTCCACCCGAGTGTTTTAAATGAGTATTCCAAGCGGCTTCAATAGTTTTCTACTATAATCTTATTATCTAGAATTTAGCCCCACGTAGATTTATTGGACTTCCAAATATATATGCCTTTTGAATTCCAGCGGTTGTCCAATAATTCCCCTATTCTAAATTCGAATCCCAGGGTTTAAACCCTGGGGTACATACTGATTTTGGCGACCAGTATGTACAAACAAAAACGAATTTGGAAATTATATAACCAAGAGTTG
>Ga0315282_10013727_pt1 | contig 12162 bp, 4 predicted proteins | sample YL17G07_20_MG_FD_203693 | JGI IMG/M metagenome (GOLD analysis project Ga0315282, IMG submission 203693) | Sediment microbial communities from Yellowstone Lake, YNP, Wyoming, USA - YL17G07_20 | ecosystem: Environmental > Aquatic > Freshwater > Lake > Sediment | place: USA: Wyoming | collected... | reverse complement strand
GCCGATTACAGCGTGTTGTACATCAACCAGGTGCAGCGCAAGACGCCGGATCCGAACCTGATCAGCTACTTCCAGCGCCGCCAACCTGAGTACGTGGTGCGCCTGAATGGGATTGACTACGCCTGGGTCTATCCGGCGGTCCATTCGGATGGCCCGCTGCCACCCGGCGCTTCGCCGGTCGGCATTCAGATGGGCGCGGCGGTGACCCTGGAGGGATACACGGTGCGCCCGGCGGCTGCCCCGGCCGCGGGGGTGGTGGTCAGCCTGTACTGGCGCGCGCTGCGCTCCGGCCTGCCGGACTATTTTGTTTACGTGCGGGCGGTCGATCCCGCCGGCCAGGTGCGTGCCCGGGCCGATTCGCCGCCGGTGATGGGGTTCTGGCCCACCTCGCGCTGGCAGGCCGGCCAGCTGGTGGCCGACGAACAGGTCCTGGCGCGCCCGCCCGAGACGCCGGCCGGCAGCTACCGGCTGGAGGTGGGCATGTACGACCCGGCCAGCTGGGCCGTGCTGGAGCCGGCTGGCGGCGAGCGCGGCCAGGGCGGCGGGATCATCCTGGGAGAGGTCAATCTGCCCGAATGAGGATTGATTCGTGAACCTGAAACGTCGAGATGTCCTTGCCGTGTGGCTGTTGGTGGCGGCCTTTGTGGTCACCTTTGCCGCGCTGGCGCTGCGGCGCCATGCTGCGCTGGCGACCAACGCTATGGATCTGGGCAACGTTAACCAGGCGCTGTGGAACACGGCTCACGGCGATTTTCTGGCATTCACCAACATGGCGCCCGTGGCCAACCGGCTGGCGTTGCACGTCGAACCCATCTTGCTCCTGCTTGTGCCCTTCTACTGGTTGGGATTGGGCAGCCCGCAGCTGCTCCTCGTCGTGCAGGCCCTGGTCGTCGGCCTGGGTGCCTGGCCCCTGTACTGGCTGGCCCGCGAAGCCCTACTCCCTACTCCCTACTCCTTACTCCCTACTCCTTACTCCCTACTCCTTACTCCCTACTCCCTACTCCCCCTGATCTTCCCCGCGGCCTACCTGCTGCTGCCGGCCCTGGAAGGGGCGGTGATGTACGACTTCCATGCCCTGGCGCTGGCGCCGACCTTCCTGTTGCTGGCCTTCTACTCCATGGAGAAGAGGCGGCCCGGCTGGTTCGCGGTGTGGGCACTGGCGGCCATGGCGTGCAAAGAGGACATGGGGCTGGTGGTAGCCATGCTTGGCCTGTATGCCGGGCTGGTTCAGCGGCGCTGGAAATGGGCCGGATTGAGCGCGCTGGCCGGCGTGGCCTGGTTTGGCATAGCCGTGTTTGGAATCCAACCCTGGTTCAGCCCGACCGGAGCCAACGTGCAGATGGATCGCTATGCATGGTTGGGGCGCACACCGGGCGCGGTGCTGGATACGCTGCTGCACCACCCCGAGCTGGTGTGGAATCACGTGTGGCAACAGGCAGACCTGCTCGCCTATCTGGGCGGGCTGGCCTGGCCCACCGGCATGTTGGTGCTGCTGAACCCGCCGACCTGGCTGCCCGCGCTGCCTTCGCTGGCGATCAATCTGCTGAGCGACAATCCTTTCTCGTGGCGGCTGGACGAGTTTCATTACGCGGCTCCCATCGCTCCCTTCGTGGTGATCTCCGCCCTGTATGGCGCCCGGCGCGGCGTGCGCTGGCTGAGCCGTGCCTGGCCGGCGTCGGCTCGCTACGCCTGGCCGGTGGCGGGCAGCCTGGTGCTGGGCGCATCACTCGTCACCCACTACGGCCGGGGGTATTCCCCCCTGGCGCGCCCCTTCCAGCCGGCGCCGGTTGGCACGCATTCCGAACGGGCGCAGGCGCTGTTCAACCAGGTGCCGGACGGGGCAGTCCTGTTCGCCCAGAGCAACCTCAACCCTCACCTCAGCAGCCGGCGTTGGGTGTATCAGGACGCTGCCCTGTTGACCCGTTTCCCGGCCGGGCCTGGCTGGCCGGCGCCCGATACCTGGTTGTTTGACGTGTCGTCGTTGGTGAACCAGGATGATTTCCAGAGGGTCGTCATCCAGCGATTGTTGGATAGCGGCACCGTCGAGGTGCAGGCAGCCGACGATGGCCTGCTGCTGCTGCGCGCCCGTCCCGTAGCTCAGCCGGCAGCTGAGGTGAGCAGCCAGCTGCCGCCACCCTTTTACGACTTCGCGCGAGGCGAAGCCTCCGAGATCGCCTACCCGCTGGCGGCCAATTTCGGCGACCAGCTGCGGCTGCGCGGTTTCGACTTGCACTTCAACCGGGCCGAAGAGGTGCAGCCGGTCGCCTATTTTGAGGCGCTGCACCCGCTGGCCGAGGATTATTTCGTGGCGCTCTACCTGTTGGACGAATGGGGGCAGCCGTTGGGGGCCACCACCCAGGATCAGCCGGCGTTGGTCTGGCAGCCTACCCATCGCTGGGCGGCCGGCGGGCTGGTGAAGGTGACCTTCAACACGCTGCCGTGGTACACCCGCCCGCTGACTGCCTATCAACTGGCGTTGGGTGTGATGCATGGCCGGGACGTATGGCAGCCGGCGGCCCGTCTGCTGCCGCAGCCCGACCGCAACACGCCCTATGCCGTGCGCCTGCCGGCTGACGGCAGCCTCATGGAGGTCGCCCGCATTCGGCAGAGCCCGCTATCCGGCATGCCCGAGGGCGGCCCGCTGCTGCGCCAGTTTCAGCCGGTCGCCCGGCAGGTGCCGCTGAACGTCTCGTTGGCCGGCCAGGTGCGCCTGATAGGGTATGACCTGCGGCCTCTCACATGTGCCACGGAGGACAATCCGGCAGCCGGCCCGGCATGCCAGTTGGGCCTGGTGCTGTACTGGCAGGCGGATCAGCCGCTGGCGATCAGCTACAAAGTGTTCGTGCACCTGATCGGGCCGGACCATCACCTGTGGGCACAGCGCGACCAGCTGCCCGATGCCGGCGCTTACGACACCCGGCGCTGGGCGCCCGGCGAGGTGGTGGCCGACCGCGTGCAGCTGGACTTGCCGCCAGCCATGCCGGCGGGTTCGTATGACCTGGCCATCGGGCTGTACCAGCCGGATACCAGCCAGCGACTGCCGGTGGTGGACCGGGCCGGCCAGCCCGTCGACGACAAAATCGCGCTGGCAGGCGTGGTGCGCCTGCCACCGGGCCGGTGATTTGCGACGAGCGGGCCGGGAATGTATACTTGCCAGGCCACGTTGCGACGGAGAGGGGATGCGTCGCCTGCCACGCCTTAGACACACACGCTGGCTCACCCGGCCGGGCTTCCGGCGTTGGGTAGGGATGGGGGTCATACTGCTGGTGTGCGCTGCTTCCATTGCCTGGCGCACCGGCAACCTGGGTGCTTTCAGCCTGTCCAACGATGAAGGCGCCTACCTGATGTGGGCCTGGCTGGTGCACAGCGGCTATGCGCTGTACAGCCAGACCGCCTCGGTGTCTGCCCCGGCCTTCATCGTGTTCCTGGACTGGGCCTTCAGCCTGGCGGGCGTGAGTCTGACGACCGGCCGAGCCTTGGTGCTGGGGTTCACCGGTGCCACCCTGGTGACGCTGGCCTGGCTGGCGGGGCGCCTGCAAGCGAATCTGACCCCACCTGGAGAGAGCGGTCTCTCCTTCGTGGCCGGCCTGGCGGCGGTCGTGGCCTTCAGCCTGGCCCCCACCGCGTTCAGCCTGTCGCGCATGGCGATGGGCGAGCTGCCGGCGGTGACGCTGGCCAGCCTGTCGCTGGCGCTGGCCCTGGCCCATGCCGGCACCCCCAGGGCTGAGGGCCAGCCAGGCCGGCGGTTGGCAGGGGTATGGCTGGCGCTTTCAGGAATGGCTTTCAGCTTGAGCCTGTTGGTGAAGGCGCTCAATCCGCTGGTGGTGCTGCCGGTCGGCGCTGCGCTGGCCTCGCGGCACATCGGGCACAAAGGAGCCGGGCGGAGCATCGCGATCGCGCTGGGCGCCTGGGTGCTGGCGGCGCTCGTGCCGCTGGGTGCCTGCCTGCTGGCCTACGACCCGGCCGCGCTGGTGGATCAGGCTGTCGCGTTTCGTCTGGAACTGCGCCAGGTGTTTCCCTGGCAGGTTTCGCAGAACCTGGTCTGGCTGAGATACTTCGTGGAGCAGCAGTGGGGGGGCGTCGCCCTGGGGCTGGCGGGGCTGGTGCTGCTGAGCATCCCGGCTGCGGGCCAGCCAGGCACCGCCGGCCGCAGGGGGCACGTCCTGGCCATCGTCTGCTTATGGTTGGTGGGCGCCGCGGTGACCGTGTTGACCCATTCGCCCCTGTTTCCACACCACACGGTCATCCTGCTGCCGCCTCTGGCGGTGCTGGCCGGGCTGGCGGTGGGCGAGACGGGCCTGGCGCTGCGCGAGCGGCGTTGGGCGCGCAGCGGCATCGGGCTGCTGGCCGGATTGGCCTTCGTGTTGGGCGCGCCGGCCGCGCTCCGGGCCGATCAGGAGGTGCTGGCGGCCAGCTTCGGGCGAGAAAACGACGCGATTGAGTTCCTGCAGAAGGTCACCTGGCCGGGTGATTACGTCGTCAGCGACAACCTGCTGCTGGCCTTCATGGCCGGGCGTCAGACGCCGCCCGCCCTGGGTGACGTGGCCCAGGTGGCGATTAACAGCGGCCGCCAGACCAGCCAGCACCTGATCGCCGTCTCAGAGAGCTATCCGGTCGAGGCGGTGGCGGATTGGGCGCTGCGCCTGCCCTATCTGGCCGGGTACATGGATTGGGTCAGGCAAAACTACTTGGTGCGCCGGGTGTGGGACGATCATCACATCATCTATTTTGGCCGGAAGGTGGCGGAGGACGCCGTGCCGAATGCCCACCGCGTGCCCTTCCAGGATGGCGTCGTGTTGGCCGGCTTTGATGCCAGCTGGCCTGGCACCCGCCCGGCGTCCGGGGGGCTGCTGGTGACGCTGTTCTGGAGCGCCTGGCAGCCGCCCGGCCGGGATTACACCGTGTTTGTGCACCTGTACGACGCCGCCGGCCAGCTGGCTGCCTCGCACGATGGACCGCCGTTGTTTGGATATTGGCCCACCAGCCAGTGGCGCGGCTCAGAGATCGTGCCCGACCGGCATGCGATCCAGCTGCCGCAGGGCCTTGCCCCTGGTCCATACCGGCTGGTGGTGGGCCTGTATGACCCGGCCAGCGGCCGGCGCCTGCCGGTGCTGGATCGGGCCGGAACGCCGGCTGGCGATGAGGTTGAGCTGGAGCAAATCAGTTATCAGGCGGTGAACTAAGAATCATGCGTGTCGAGTCGATGGTGCAAGGTTTCATCGAGGCGAAGGCGCGGTCCGGCAGCTGGGCGCGTTGGGAGGAACGGCTGCGGGCATGGGGTTGGGCCGTGCCGCTGGGGATTTTCCTGCTGGCGCTGATCCCGCGCCTGTGTGGGCTCAACACCTTCCTGACCGCCGACGAGGACGACCAGATTCAGTTTGCTGCCGGGTTTCTGAGTGCAGTGTCGGCCGGCGACTGGGCGCGAGCGGTGCTGTTGGGGTATCCGGGTGTTCCGAGCATGGCGTTTGGCGGGCTGGCGTTGGGCCTGCGCTACCTGGTGCACGTCTGGGGCTGGGCGCCTCTGCCGGGCGCCGGCCCTGACCTGGCCAGCACGCTCAATGCCGTGGCGGATTACCCGCTGGTGTACATCCCGGCGGCCCGCGCGGTGATGGGTTTCGTGGCCGCGCTGGCGGTGGTCGGCATGTATGGGTTGATGCGGCGCCTGGTTGGACGGCGCATTGCCCTGCTGGCTGCCATCTTGATTGCCTTTGACCCGTGGTTCATGGCGCACACGCGCATCTTGCACGTGGATGCCCCGCTGGCCTACTTCATGTTCCTCTCCTTCCTGGCCTTCTGGGTCTACCTCAAGGAAGGGCGTTGGCGATGGCTGGCGCTCTCGGGGGTGTGTGGCGGGCTGGCTACCCTCAGCAAGACGCCGGGCGTCATCCTCGGCCCAATCCTGGTGGCGGCCGGCCTGATCTATGTGGTGCACCCGGCCGGCGGCACCCTGACCGGCGGCGATTTGCAAGGTGTCCCCCCCGTACTGAGGGGGGCCGCCCGCCGCGCCCGTCGATTCGGGCTGGCCCTGGTGATGTGGGGCGGCGTGGCCGGGCTGGCCTTCTATGCTCTGTGGCCCTCGATGTGGATCAATCCCGGCCAGGCCTTGAGCTGGATCACCGAGAACGCCCGGATCGCGATGCAGACCAGCCATCCCTCCACCGGCATCTTTTGGGGCAGCAGCAGCACGACGGCACCGGACTTGGGCAACTTCCTGTCCGATTTCGTGCGCGACCACGCCCCCATGTTCCTGCGTGGAGCGGATCACAGCCCACTCTACTACCTGGTCAGCCTGCCGTTTCGACTGAGCCCGCTCACCAGCCTGGGCCTGCTGCTGGGGCTCGCCGTCACCTGGCGCTGGCGGCGGTATCGCCCCTTGTTGTTGACTCTCTGGCTGTACGCGATCGTGTTCATCATCCCGGTATCGCTGGTCGGCCGGCGCGGCGATCGCTATGTTCTGCCCGTGTACCTGGCACTGGATCTGCTGGCTGCCGTGGCGCTGGGGTGGTTGGTCTGGCGGCCGGCGCCGGCGCCGGCCGTGGATCTCCCTCATCCCCCCAGCCCCCTCCCGCAAGGACACGGGACTGGCGTTCTCCCAAAGGGAGAAGGGGGAGCAGCTTTTCCCCCCCTCTCCCAAGGGGAGAGGGGGCAGGGGAGTGAGGGAGGCGGCGCCCGCCCACCCCTGGACTCCGTAAGAAGACGGCGGTTGAGCATCCCCTGGCGCTGGGTGATAGGGACTGCGCTGGTGCTTCAGGTGGGCGGCGTGTTGGCGCTGCACCCCTATTACTTCGACTACCTCAATCCGCTGGTGGGCGGGGGCCTGACCGCACCCTATTTCGTCAATATAGGTTGGGGCGAGGGACTGGATCAGGCGGCCGCCTATCTCAACCAGCTGCCCGATGCTGCCCACAAGACGGTGGCGGCCTGGTACAGCGCCCAGTTCGCACCCTTCTTCAGCGGCCAGACGGTGGACATGGCGAGCAACGAGCCGGCGCTCGGCGCGGACTACGCGGTCCTATACATTAACCAACGCCAGCGCGGCTTCCCCAGCAAGGAGATGCTGCAATACTTCCGGGACCGGCAGCCCATCCACAGCATATGGCTGGACGGCGTGGAGTACGCTCAGATCTTCAAGGGGCCGGTCATCAGTTTCAGTCCTCCCGGGCCGGTTCAGTACCCGGTCGGCGCGACGCTGGGGGGCGCGCTGCGCCTGCTGGGGTACGCCACCCCGCAATCGATAATGTATGCCGACGACGAACTGGACATTGCGCTCTATTGGGAGGTGCTGGCACCTATCCGCAAGGATTACAACGTGAGCATACGGCTGGTGGACGATGTGGGCAACGTGTGGGGCCAGGTTGACCGCATGCCGCTGGGTGGATTGTGGCGCATGCACGAATGGAAGCCGGGCGCCGTCCTTCAGGACGAATACCGGCTGCAGCTGCGGCCGGGCACGCCTCCCGACACGTATCAGCTGGAAATCTCGGTGTACCGGTTTGCCACGGGCGACACCTTTGGAGTGGCCAACAATATCGGCCTGATCCAGGTCATGCCCGCCCGCCGCCCTCCAGCGGCCCAAACGCTGACCTTCCAGCATGCCGTGCACAAGACGGTAGCGCCCGGCCTGGAGCTGATCGGCTACGATCTGGGGGCGGACAGGATTGGCCCCGGTCAACGCCTGCCCATCACGCTGTATTGGTATGCGGCGCGCTCGCCGGGCGCCGATTACGCCATCAGTTTCGACGCCCGAAGCGTCGCCGGCAATGAGGGCGGCAGCTGGCAGGAACCCATGCCTTCTCCGCACTATCCCACCAGCCAATGGCGGGCCGGCGAGACTATGGTCGGCATGTACCAGCTGCAAATGCCGGCCGATGCTCGTTCCGGCTTCTATGTGCTGAACATGCGGCTGCTGGAACCAGCCACCGGCCAGGCACTCAGCCGCGAGATCCTGGGCAAGCTGGAGTTTGTCGAGCGCCCTCGCAGCTTTGAGACGCCGGCCGTCCAGTATCCGCTCGGGGTTGACCTGGGTGGAGTGGCGCAGCTGATCGGCTACGACCTGCCGGAGGCCACCGTGACGCACGGGCAGCCGTTCACGCTGACCCTGTATTGGCGGGCGCTGGCCGAGACAAAGGCTTCTTATACCGTCTTTATCCACGTGGTAGGCCCGGACGGCGTGATGCGCGGCCAGTGGGACAGTGTGCCGGGCAGTGGCAGCCTGCCCACCACCGGGTGGCTGAAGGGTGAGGTGATCACCGATTCCTACCAGGTGCCGATGGCCCAGGATGCGCCACCCTGGCGCTACACCATCCTGGTCGGCATGTACGATCCCGACACCGGCGAGCGGCTGCGCGAGACGGGCGGCTATGGCCGGGATGCCATCCCGGCCGGCGTGGTACAGGTGAAATGACGCGCCTCAACCGGTGGTATCTCAGGGAAGCGGCCATCCTGGCGGGGTTGGGGCTGGCCACGATCATCATGCTCTACCCCCTCTCCGTCAACCCTGGCAGCATGGTGCCCGAACCCAGCGATCCGCTGCTCAACGTATGGCGCATGCACTGGGACAAATATGCCCTGCTGTCCGGCCCGGTGGGTGTCGCTAACCTGTTCAACGCCAACATATTCTATCCCTACCCTCTGACGCTGGCTTTCAGCGAGCATTTCCTGATGCACACGATGCTGGCCCTGCCGGTCCTGTTGTTGGCTGACAGCCATTTGTTGGGCATGAATCTGTCGGTGCTGCTCTCGTTTGTCCTGACCGGATATGCCATGTATCTGCTGGTCGCCGAGTGGACCCGGCAGCGTTGGGCCGGCCTGGCCGCCGGTTTTCTGGTGGCCTTTGCCCCTTTTCGCTTCGGCCAGATCAACCACCTTGAACTCCTGGCCATGCAGTGGATGCCGCTCACCCTGTTGTCGCTCCACTGGGCGCTGACGCGCTCGCGTTGGGTATACCTGGGCCTGTTGGTCCTGTTCTTTAACCTCCAATCGCTGTCGGCGATCTACTACACCTTCCACCTGGCATTGGCGTGCGGCTTGCTGGCCGGCGCCTACCTTGCCTTGGGATGGATCAAGTGGCGCTGGGGGCTGGCGCGCGACCTGGGCATCCTGTGTGCGGTCACCCTGGCCGTCAACTGGCCGATCTGGCAGGTTTATCTGCGCTTCAGCCAGGTGATGGGGGCCGAGCGCACCCCCGGCGAGGTGCGGGTATACAGTGCCGCCTTCATGGATTACCTGACGGCCCTCCCAAACAACCTGCTGTACGGCTGGACGTTTGGCCGGTGGCAGCCGGCCGGCCACCAGTTCCAGCCCCTGATGCCACTCGGGGTAGTGGGCATCGTCCTGGCGGTCCTGGGCCTGGTCTGGGCGGGCCGGCAGCTGGCGGCCCGGCGACGGATCGGGGCCGCGGGGTTGTTCCTGGGTCTGCTCGTCGTGGCCGGCTTTGTGCTGTCGTTGGGCATCAATGACGAGGCGTTTGGCGCGGGCCTGAAACCGGTGCTGGCGCGGCTGCTGCCTTACCCATGGCTGTACGAGCACGTGCCCGGCTTCAGGGGGCTGCGCGTCCCGGCCCGCTACGCGGCCCTGGTCAGCCTGGGGTTGGCGGCGCTGGCCGGCATCGGGTTCGCGGCTCTCCGGCGCTGGCTGGCGCGCACGGCGGCTGTTCCAATTGCCATCAAACGCCTGGGTGCCGTCGCACTGGTCGTTCTGCTGGGCCTGGCTGCCCTCGAATATTGGTCGGTGCCCCTGGCCGGGCCTACCGTTGCTTACGGTTCGGCCATTCCCGCGGTCTATCGATGGCTGGCTCAAACCCCGCCTGGCTCGGTGGTGCTCGAGCTGCCGTACCAGGACGCGTCTGAATTCGCCTACGAGTATTACTCGACCTATCACTGGCGCCCTCTGGTGAACGGGGGCACGGGGTATACGCCGCCGATCTACCGCCAGCTGCGCCAGTGGTTTGCGACGTTTCCGGATTGGCGCTCGGTGGATATCCTCCAACAGCTGGGCGTCGACGACGTGGTGCTGCACCAGCCAGAGGTCAATCTGGGTCAATGGAACCGGATCCGTTCCGAATTGCCGGCTTATTTGCCGGCCTTTGACCAAATCCACCAGGTGGGGCAGAGCGTGGTGCTGCACGTGGCCGATGCGCCGTGCCGGACGGATGCCAGCCAGGTGACGGCTGCCCTCAGCCGCCCGGCCGGGCAGCCCGGCACCGCCGCGCTGACGCTGCGCAATACCGGTGCCACGGCGTTCGTGGCCGATGTGAGCCGGGTGAGCACCCTTTCGCTGGACGGGCACCCGGTCAGGGAATTCCTGGAGCCCCTCCTGCTCTTGCCCGATGCGGCACAGACCCTCGAATGGACTCTGGACGGCGGCGACCGCGGGCAGCTGCAAGCGCACCTGGCTACCCTGGAGCGCACCGTGGACGCGGACGCCCCGCAGCCACCGGCTGAGGGCCCTGCGCCGGCCACGGAAATTCCTGAACAGCCGGTAGCCCTGCACTTTCAGGGTGGCGCCGGCCTGGCCGGGATCGCGCTCCTCCCGGAGCGGCCGTACGCCTGCGGCGCGCTGGAAGTCCGGCTGCACTGGCAGCCCGGCGTGCCCGACGACACAGTGCTGGTGACGATGATCGACCGTTTTGGACGCACGGTCCTGGAGAGCCGCTCGCAGCCCTGGCGCGCTCAGGCGGATGCGGTGATCGACGTCCATCGCCTGGCGCTGCCCGGCGCCCTGCCGGCGGGCGCCTACGGATTGAAGCTGCGGGTTCAGCCGGCCGGCGGGGGGTATCGGCCGGTGGTCAACGCACAGGGGACGGTCATCCCACCCGAATCCGTGCCGGCCTGGCCGGTGGTGATCCAGCCGGCCGCGCCCGGCGGCGATTATTCCAGTCCGCCGTTGGCCGCCTTCGCGGATGGCGTCGACCTGCTCCAGGCCCACCTGGCGGTTTCAGAGGCCGCCGCGGGCGACTGGCTGCGTTTCACGCTGGCCTGGCGCGCCTGGCGGCAGCCCATCCAACAAGATGTCACCGTGTTCACCCAGCTGGTCGGCCCCGATGGCGGGGTGTGGGGGCAGCAGGATAACCCGCCGCGCGGCGGCTGGTACCCGGTGTCGTTGTGGCAGCCGGGCCAGGTCGTGCTGGACGATTTCGCGTTCGCCGTCAATCCCGATGCTCCGCCGGGAGACTACCAGCTGGTGGTTGGCCTGTACGATAGCCGGACCATCCAGCGCCTGCCGGCTCGCCTGGCGGCCGGCACGGAGACCGACGCCGTGGCGGTCAGTCCCGTGACGATCCGGCCGCATTCGGACTGAGCCGATGAATCTATCCAGGGTGAGGGGACTCCATTCTCAGGCGTTGCTGGCCTACCTGGGTGTCAGCGCCCTGGCGACCTGGCCGCTGCTTGCCCGGTTGCAGGGTTGGGTGCCGGGATTCGGCGATTGGGGCCAGAACATGTGGGCACTGTGGTGGGTGCGGCGCGCCCTGCTGGTGCTCCAGCAGTCTCCTTACCACACCCAATACCTGTTCTATCCGGCCGGCGTGACCCTGTTGTTCCATCCCCTGGACGTGATCGACGGCCTGGTGACACTGCCGGTGTATGGGCTGTTCGGCGGCGATGTCTCGTACAATTTGGTAGTGCTCCTCTCGTTCGTGCTGTCCGGGTTGGGGGCATACTACCTGGCGCTCTATCTGACCCACAATCGATGGGGAAGCCTGCTGGCCGGGCTGGTGTTCGCCTTGTCGCCCTATCACTTCCTGCGCCTGGAGCTCGGCCATCTCAACCTCTCTACGATGCAGTGGATACCTTTCTATGTCCTGTTTTTCCTCAAGTTCATCCGCCGCGGTTCCCTCCGTTTTGGCGCGATGGCCGTGTCTTTCATGGCGTTGAATGCCCTGTGCTCGTGGTATTACGTGGCGGCCTGCGGGCTGCTGTCGCTAGCCGGGCTGGCGGCGCCGCGGCCGGCGGCTGTCCCGTGGGGTCGATTGGCCACCAGGGTCGTCAGCGTGTTGGTGGTTTCGGTGATGGTCCTGTCGCCGCTGCTGGTGCCGATGTGGGGTTGGCTGAGCACCAGCCGCTTCGTCGGCGAGCATGACCCGCTGCGCCATTCGGTGGATGGATTGAGCTATTGGCTGCCCGGCCCATCCTCCGCGTGGGCCGGCTGGTTCACGGACTTATG
>Ga0315282_10013726_pt1 | contig 12162 bp, 6 predicted proteins | sample YL17G07_20_MG_FD_203693 | JGI IMG/M metagenome (GOLD analysis project Ga0315282, IMG submission 203693) | Sediment microbial communities from Yellowstone Lake, YNP, Wyoming, USA - YL17G07_20 | ecosystem: Environmental > Aquatic > Freshwater > Lake > Sediment | place: USA: Wyoming | collected... | reverse complement strand
GTTCCTGGTCCTCGACGGCCGGTTCGAGATGCGGTTCAGGGACAGGACGCTCGCTCTCGAGGCGGGCGAGTTCATCATCGTGCCAAAAGGGGTCGAGCATCGCCCTTGCGCCGCCTCCGAAGTCTCGGTCCTCCTCTTCGAGCCGGTCACCACGATCAACACCGGCGCGGTGCGGAATGAAATGACGAAGGAGAGGCTGGAAAAGATCTAGGCTTCTCAAAGGGTTCTGGCACGCATTTAGGGGCTATTCACGGGGGTAAACGTTGCACGGAAAAACAATGAAATGTGATCGATGGCTCCGGGATACCAGGGTAACGTTGCCCTTGTTGCTATTATGTATTTGTCTATCCTGTTCACGGCAAAACGGAAATCGGTCTGTAATGCCACCTGCGCCTTCAGCTGAGGAAACTCCGCGAAAGTGCTCCTGTATTGATCTTGAGAACACCCCAAAAGAAAACATTCCAAAGACGCTTGAAGAGGCTCATCTCCAGTTGGAGCAGAAACTTCCCAAAGAAGAACTTGCCAAGATTGATGCGATGAAGTCCGAAGAGGAAACGGACGCATATCATTTTGGATTGGGCCTAGAAATGCGCAATGGCTGGAGGCTATGGAGTGGCTCACCTCTGAAAACCTATATGAAAAACCTTGGGTTTATTCATCCGGATGATATGTCCGGGGTGATTCTACGTACCTTATGGTGCAAACGACACAATCAGGATTTCCGAATTGAGGAGCGTGTCGCTTATTATAAGGCCTATTGGAAAGCAACGGCGCGTCCGCCTGCGACCTTGAAAGACCCCAAAGATCAATCGGACGTGGATTGGACCATACGTTTCCATGTTGGTGATGAAAACACCCCTCGGGTGATTCATGTTGGCAAGAGTAAGAAGACCGGAAGATGGCTTGCCTATGAGTACGATAAAGGCGTGTACGAACCCGATGAAATGCTTATGAAAAAAATCAACGATTCCAGAAAATAATAATAAACAGTGCCCGGCTCGCCGGTTCCAATCACCCTTTGCCCTTTCGCTCTCTGCAACGATTCGCCTCCTCGGACCGATAATAAGGGAAGAGAACGAGAAGGGGCGTTGCGATGATGAAGGACGACAAGCTCATTCCCGCACACGGAGGCTACCGCAAACTGAAGAGCTTCCAGCTTGCGCAATTGATCTACGACTTGACCGTCCGGTTCTGTGATCGCTACGTGGATCGGCGCAGCCGCACGCATGACCAGATGGTGCAGGCTGCGCGAAGCGGCGTGCAGAACATCGCCGAGGGGAGCCAGGCTTCCGGGACCTCCAGGAAGACCGAGCTGAAATTGACGAATGTGGCGCGGGCCAGCCTTGAAGAGCTGCGCCTTGACTACGAGGATTTCCTGCGGCAACGAAACATGCCGCTGTGGCCGGCCGACCATCCGGCGTTGAAACGTTTCAAGGCGAGACGCTGCGCGGATCTGGATGCCGTTCGTGCCTGGGTGGCTGCCATTGGCTCGATCGCCAGCTCGATGTGCAAGCCGCGACCTTCGAACAGGAAGGCGGATTCACCGAGCGGCTCCACCGGGTCCGCACGAGGGTCCGCCCGCGCAATGGCCTCGGACATTCTGGGTAAGGTCTCATTGCCTAGCCTCGCGCCCGCGTGGTAGATCGGGCGATATGGACCTCTTCGACCGTCTGGAGCGGAAGGACCGGAGCGACGCGCCGCTCGCGGACCGCATGAGACCGCGGAGCCTCGAGGAAATCGTGGGCCAGGACCACCTGCTCGGGCCGGGCAAGGTGCTCCAAAGGGCCATAGCCGAGGACCGGCTCCCCTCCATCATCCTCTGGGGCCCGCCCGGCAGCGGCAAGACCACGCTCGCCATGGTGCTCGCCCGAACCACCAAGGCCCGGTTCGTCCCGTTCTCGGCCGTCATGGGCGGGGTGAAGGAGGTGCGCCGGATCGTGGACGAGGCCAAGCGCGACCGCGCGGCACGCGGCATGCGGACCATCCTCTTCGTGGACGAGATCCACCGGTTCAACAAGGCGCAGCAGGACGCGTTCCTGCCGAGCGTGGAGTCGGGCGACATCGTCCTGGTGGGCGCGACCACCGAGAACCCCTCGTTCTCCGTGATCTCGCCCCTCCTCTCCCGCAGCCGCGTCTTCACCCTGAACGCGCTCACCGAGCAGGACCTCCGGAAGCTCCTCGAGCGCGCGCTCGAGGACAAGGAGCAGGGGCTCGGAAAGCTCGGTCTTTCGATTGAAGACGACGCGGCAGAGGCCGTGTCCGAAGCCGCGCGCGGGGATGCGCGGCAGCTCTACAACATCCTCGAGCTCGCGGCCAGGCACGCGGTCGACAAGAGCGAGAAGGTCCTCACCCGCGACCTCGTGGTCGAGGCGGCCCAGACCCGTACCCTCCTGTACGACAAGGCGGGCGACGAGCACTACAACATCATCTCGGCCTTCATCAAGAGCCTCAGGGGCAGCGACCCGGACGCGGCCGTGTACTGGATGGCGCGCATGCTCGAGGCGGGCGAGGACCCGCTCTTCCTCCTTCGCCGCATGCTCATCTTCGCAAGCGAGGACATCGGCAACGCCGACCCGCACGCCCTGCTCGTGGCCGCAGCCGCGGATCAGGCGTTCCAGCGCGTGGGGCTTCCCGAGGGCGCGATCATCATGAGCCAGGCCGTGGTCTACCTCGCCTCGGCCCCCAAGTCGAACGCGAGCTACCTGGCCCTGGTCCGGGCGAGGAAGGACGTGGCCGAGCGCGGTCCCCTGCCGGTGCCCCTCGAGATCCGGAACGCGCCCACGGCCCTCATGAAGGAGTGGGGCTACGGCGACGGGTACCGCTACCCGCACGACGAGGGAGGGTTCGCGCCGGGCGCCCGATATCTCCCGGAGGAGCTCGAGGGCCGGCGCTACTATGTGCCCACGAAGAACGGCATCGAGGCGAGGATCGCGGAGCGGCTCGATCACCTGCGCTCCCTCACTCCAGGAAAGAAGAAGGCCTAGGTGTCCCGCACCGACACAGCGATGCCCATGTCCGAAGCCGTACGGCGTGGGGCCCCCGGCTACCGGCTCGCGGTCTCCTGCCGGGTCCCTGCCCGTCCGGAGACCCCTTCGCCGGGCCGCCCCACGCGGGCTGCGGCTCTTCTTTGGGTGATTCCTCTCGTTTTGCTACTAGCCCCGCTGGCATCATGGGCCGGACCGCGGGATCTCACCTGGAGGACCCTCACCACCGACCACTTCTTCATCCACTACCACCAGGGGACCGAGGTCATCGCGAGACGGACCGCAGACATGGCCGAGGAGGCGCACCGCATTCTCGTGCCCATCATGGAGTGGGAGCCTCTCGATCGCACGCATATCGTCATCATGGACTCGAGCGAGAGCTCGAACGGGTCGGCCCAGGTCGCGCCGAGGGCCCAGATCGTGGTCTACACCGCGCCGCCCAGGACCGAGTCGACCCTCGGCGATTACGACGATTGGCTCCGCATCCTCATCATCCACGAGTACACGCACATCCTGCACCTGCAGGACCACTCGGGCGTGTCGCGGGTCATCAACAAGGTGCTCGGACCCACCTACTTCCCGAACCAGGCTCAGCCCCTCTGGTTCATCGAGGGGATAACCGTGCTCAACGAGTCGAAGTTCACCTCGGCGGGACGCATGCGCGGGGCCACGTTCGAAATGTACCTCCGGACCAACGTGCTCGAGGGGACCTTCTACGACCTGGACCAGGTCTCCTCGGGCGTGCTGAGCTGGCCCTCGGGCAATGTCCCCTACCTCTACGGGTCGCGCTTCCTCAGCTACATCGCAGACCGGTTCGGGTACGAGAAGCTCATCGCCATGGCGCACGAGTACGGCGGCGATACTCTGCCGTACGGCATCAACAAGGTGGCGACGCGCATCCTCGGCCGGACCTTCACCGATCTCTATGAGGACTGGAAGAAGTCCCTCGAGGAGAAATACGGTGCGCTCCGCAACCGGCTCACGAAGAAAGGGCTCACCCTGTCGAAGCCTCTCACGACCAGGGGCATGGACGTCTCGCCGCCGAAGTTCTCGCCGGACGGCCGGTATATCTATTACTCCTTCAGCGACGGACACCAGATCGGAGGGCTCTGGCGAGTGCCAAGGGACGGCGGCGAGCCCGAGAAGATGTGCTTCCTGCGCGGCGTGTACTCCATGTCCCCGGACCCGACCGGCCGGATGTTCTATTACTCGGCGAGCGCGCCGTACCTTACCACCTACAGGTTTTACGACCTCTTCCGGTTCGACCCCGGGACCGGCCACAAGGATCGCCTGACCCGGGGCTTGCGGTCCGGCGACCCGATCGTGTCTCCGGACGGGAGGCTGCTCCTCTTCAACCGGCTGCACGGCGAGACGCGCGATCTCCTCGTGTCTGACACGGACGGCCAGAACATCCGGGTCCTGGTGGCCGCATCGACGCGCCAGCTCATCGACACCTACGCCTGGAGCGCGGACGGCCAGGAGGCTGCGTACACGCTGTTCCGGCCCGGCGGCGATTATGCTCTGTGCCGCGTCTCCAGGGAGGGCAAGCCGCTGGGGTGCGTTCTCGACGAGCGCTCCCTGATCCTCGGGCCGGCGTACGACCCCTCCGGCCGATATCTCCTCTTCGGCTCGGACCGCACCGGCATCTTCAACCTCTATGCGTTCGACCTTCTCGCCGGGCGTCTCTGGCAGGTGACGAACGTGCTGACCGGCGCCGAGTACCCGACCGTGTCGCCCGACGGCAAGGTCATCGCCTTTCTCCGCTACTCCTCGACCGGCTGGGATCTGCACGTCATGCCCTTTGATCCCGGCTCCTGGATGGATCCCGACCCATTGAGCGTGCGGCCTCCCGCTTCCCCGGATCCGAAGCGGGTCGCGACCACGGACGAGCCGTACGACCCGTCCGGCACGATCCTGCCGCAGCAGTGGATGTTCAGCATCTCGGACACGGTGCTCGGCCAAACGCTCGGACTTTCCGTGGGCGCCGAGGACGCCGTGTCGAATCACAGCTTCGGCGCCGGCGTGTCGTTGGGGCTCGAGGATTTCGACGTGGCGGCCGTGTTCGCCTACCGGTACTACGGGATACGGCCCAACCTCTCGGGGAGCGTGTCGAGGTCGCTGTCCCCCGGAAGCGGGTTCGAGGTGGCGGGAAAGAGCCGTCCCTTCCTCTGGGTCACCTACACCTTGACCCTGAACGCCTCTTTCGCGCAAGTCATCCTGGACTACCCCCAGGAGTTCACGGCCGGCTGGGTCCTCAAGTATTCGAAGCCCCGCGACACGCTCCACGCGGAGCTGGACCCGGACGCCCTCATGCCCAGCATCCCGAACGACTGGTGGCGGTCGGGCCTCAGGCTCGCCTGGAACCTGGACCGGTCCCACGGCACCTCGTACGGCATCTCGGCAGAGACCGGCCGCGACGTCTCAGCCTCGCTGACCCTCTACGATCCGATCCTGGGAAGCGACGGACGCAGCCTGGAGCTCTCCTACCGTTGGACCGAGTACATCGGCATACCCTGGTTCGAGCATCATGTGCTCGTGCTCGGCTACTCGGGCGGCATCGGCTACGGGTCGGACAGCCTGTTCGGCATCGGCGGATTCTACGAGGTCGAGATCATCGACGCGATCATCAACGACTATTCCGCCTCGGGCCGGGGGCTCCGAGGGTATCCGCAGGGGGTCATGTTCGGCAACCAGTACCACCTCCTCCAGGCCGAGTACCGGTTCCCCATCCTGGACATCTACAAGGGCTATGAGACCCTGCCTCTGTATCTCCGGCGGCTCCAGGGTACCGTGTTCTGCGACACCGGAACGGCCATCAAGGACAGCATCAGCCTGGACGACATCCGGACCGGCCTGGGGGCCGAGCTGATCCTGTCGTTCACCGTGGGATACCTGCAGACCCAATACTTCCGCATCGGCTACGCATACGGCTTCATGGACAAGGGGGGGAACACGTATTACATCACGCTGGGCGGGCCCTTCTGACGGCCTGCCGCTTGAAACCCAGAACGGACGGCGGTAGAACTCGAGAGAATCATGGACGGATGCCATGGGTTGTAAGTTTCCTCGGTTGCGTTGGACGGCAGCGACGCTCGTCGTCGCATGCCTCCTGATATCGGCCCTTCCGGGATGCGGCTCCAATCCGCCGCCCGAGGCGCCCTCCAGGGAGGAGATCCTCCGGAGCTACCGGCCCGCCCCGAACACGGCGTGCGTGGAGGCCCGAGACAAGAAAGACGAGAGGAGGACGAACGATGCCGGACCGTGCGGAAAATAGATTTCCTTTCCTGCTCCTCGCCCTGGCCGCGCTCTCCGTGGCCGCGTCCGGCGACTCGACCCCCTATCCACGGCTCAAGATCTTCGCCCGCGTGCTCGCCCACATCGAGGCGAGCTACGTGGAGCCGGTCGACGCGAACAAGCTCGTGGACGGCGCCATCGAGGGGATGGTGAAGAAGCTCGATCCTCACAGCGAGTACTACCGGCCCGAGGACTTCAAGCACATCTTCGAGGACACCGAAGGGGAGTTCGGCGGGATCGGGATCGAGGTCGACATCCTGAACGACCTCATGACCGTGATCGCGCCTCTTCCGCATTCACCGGCCGAGCAGGCCGGGGTCCGGGCCGGCGACGTCATCGTCCGGATCGAAGGGAAAAGCACCCGGGAGATGTCCCTCGAGGAGGCGGTGCGGCTCATGCGGGGAGAGCCGGGCACCGAGGTATCGCTCACGCTCCGAAGGCCCAAGGACAATGCCGGGTTCGATCTCAAGCTGAAACGGGATCGGATCAAGTTCGAGAGCGTGGAGTCCATGCCGCTCGGCGCCGGGTTCGGCCTCGTCAAGGTGCGCGTGTTCCAGCGCGACACGCCCCAGCGGGTCCAGGAAGAGATGAAGAAGCTTTCGGCCAAGGGCCGGATCCAGGGGCTCGTGCTCGACCTCCGGCACAACCCGGGCGGCATGTTCGACGCCGCGGTCAAGGTGGCTGACCTCTTTCTCCCGAACGGCGTGATCGTGACCACCCGGGGCAGGAACAACCAGGTGATGAAGACCTACAGCGCCACCCGGGACTCGGACGACGCCGACTTCCCCATGGCCCTGGTGGTGGATCAGGGAAGCGCGAGCGCGTCCGAGATCGTGGCCGGCGCCCTGCAGGACCTGGGCCGGGCCGTGGTCGTGGGCACCAACACCTTCGGCAAGGGGTCGGTGCAGACCCTGATCGAGCTCGAGGACGGATCGGGCCTCAAGCTCACCGTGGCGCGGTACTACACCCCCAACGGCCGGTCGATCCAGGCCGAGGGGATCGTGCCGGACATCCGGATCGAGGGGGACGACGTGAAGGCCCTCGGCCTTCCGGGCCACTCCAAGGAGGCGGACCTCGAGGGGCACCTCAGGCCCGAAACCAACGGCACGAGCAAGAGCGATCTGGTCACGGACATCGACGACGTCCAGATCCGCGTGGCGTTCGACCTGGTCCGCGCCCTGGCACGGGAGCGGCAGGCCAAATAATCAGGAGGCACCATGGCTCAGAAAGACATGCTCGAGGAGATCTTCGACTGCCAGAAGATGCTGAACAAGCGTATCGGAGTCGACACGGACCGCATGAACGACGATGAGCAGGTCACGTGGCTCCTCAACTATGCCCGCGCTCTTTCTCAGGAGGTCGCCGAGATGACCGACTCGGTGCCCTGGAAGTGGTGGGCCAAGTACCAGAAGTACGACAAGGACAACGTGCGGGTCGAGATCGTGGACATGCTGCACTTCCTGGTGTCGCTCGCCCAGGTGGCAGGGCTCAAGGCCCAGGACGTGCACGAGCTCTACATGAAAAAGAACCGCCTGAACTTCGACCGCCAGGAGCGCGGTTACGCAGAGAAGGACGAGTCCGACAACAAGCACATCAAGGTCACGAAGTAGGGGCGCAGCTTGCTGCGCCCTTTTCCCTCTGTTCCATCTCTGATGATCCGGCGGGGAGAAGTATCCCTCCAAGCTTTCGGGACACTTCTTCCCGCCTGCTACATACCCTGTTTCAACCCTGTTCCGAGCCCGTTTCATTCCAAGTTTTCGTGATATCTCTCCCCGCCTTCTACAGAATTTGTTCTGTCTAGATTGATATTCTGTAAGAAAGTATATTTTGTTGTCTTGAATTGTATAAATCCCGCCTTATTGTATTAATAGGATGATCCAATTTCGGACCATTTCACCCGGTGAAAGGAGGAAGCCATGCCTTCTTTCCAGCAAGCATCCGATCGGAACCCAGGTCGTTTTCTGAGGGTCCTCGCGACATCGCGGGCCCTTTTGCTTCTCACGCTTCTCCTCTTGTTCATGCCGGTCACGGCTGCCGCCACCGTGACCCAGTCCGACGGCACCGTGATCCCCCAGGACTGGCCCAGCACAGACGACTGCAGCGGCGATCACCCGCCGCGGTGCCAGGTGTGCCTGAACGAGGCCGAGTCCTTGGGGCCGTGCGACACGCCGAACATCCATTTCCAGCTCGAGGCCGACATCTGGCCCCAGATCTTCTACCCCACCGCGGCGCTCCAGCTCACCTACACGGTCTGGGGCGAGGGGGCAGGCTACCACAACGTGTTCGGCTGGTACCGCGTGGACGACCCGGCCACCCGGCATGTGGACGTGGGGTGCCGGGGGTACACCGGATCAGGCTGCAGCGGAACCTACAACACGAACTCCTGCGGCGGGGGCACGAACCGGACCATCACCTCGGATCTCTCGGACGATGGTGTGACCATGAACATCGCGATCGGATTCTTCCTCATCAATCCGATACAGATCTCGGACAATTCCGATCACAATTGCGATGCGACCCACGTGGGCTTCTGCAACGGCTCCGGTTACAACACGAACTACATCTTCTACACGCAGCGCGAGCTCAACAACGACGGCGATTTCAAGCACGTGCTCATCTGGAAGAGCCCCACCAAGCCAGACACCTTCTACTTCGGGTTCGAGGATCTCTTCCGCGGCGGGGACAACGACTTCGAGGACATGTTCGTCGAGGTGCAGGGGATCCGGCCGCCGTGCCAGCCCGAGCCCGAGTCCTGCAACAATGCGGACGACGACTGCGACGGACAGATCGACGAGGACCTCGAGCGGACGTGCGGCGTGGACTGCAACGACGGCGGGGTCGTGGTGTGCGAGCCGGACGTGAACCAGAACGGGTTCCTCGATCACTGCGAAGGGGTCGAGACCTGCTTGACCGGCGATTGGACGGGCTGCACCGCACCGTCCGCTTCGCCCGAGCAGTGCAACGGCAAGGACGATGATTGCAACGGGCTCGTGGACGACGGCAACCCGGACGCCGGCGTGCCCTGCAAGGAGATCCCGGGCAACCCGGGCGATCCGCCGGCCGGCAAGGACTGGATCTGCCGCGACGGCACCACGCAGTGCGCGTCCGGTTCGATCGTGTGCGTGGGAGAGATCGGGCCTGCCGACGAGATCTGCAACGGCAAGGACGACGACTGCAACGGCTACGTCGACGACAGCGTGCCCACGGGCGGCGCCTGCTACGAGACGGGCATGTGCGGCACCGGCACGCTCGAGTGCGTGGACGGCGGCTACGACTGCGTGGGCGGCGGGGACTCCAAGCCCGAGCAGTGCAACGGCAAGGACGACGACTGCGACAAGGAAATCGACGAGGGGGACCCGGACGGCGGCCTGCCCTGCAAGAGCGAGGACAACCCGGGCGACCCGCCGGCCGGCACGGACTGGCCCTGCCGCACCGGCATCACCCACTGCATCGACGGCGAGATCGTGTGCACGGGCGAGATCAAGCCCTCCAAGGAGGAGTGCGACGGAATCGACAACGACTGCGACGGCCTGACCGACGAGGACTTCGACCAGCCCATGTCTCCGGACGCGCCGGCGTGCATCGACGGCGGCTTGGCCCTGCCCTGCCAGTCGGGCGAGTTCCCCTGCCCTCCGGACAAGGTGTGCAACCCGGACGGGTTCTGCGTGGACGACCCGTGCCTCAAGATCCAGTGCAAGTCGGGCGAGGAGTGCCAGAACGGCATCTGCGTCGACCTGTGCAAGGACGTCGATTGCGACAAGGGCTGGGTCTGCGTGGACGGCACCTGCGTCGAGGACAACTGCTACGGCAGAGGGTGCGAGGACCCGGAGGACATCTGCCAGAACGGCGAATGCGTGCACAATGCGTGCAGCGATGTGACCTGCGGCAAGGACGAGTTCTGCAGGCTCGGCCAGTGCGAGAAGAGCTGCGGCGATGTGGACTGTCCGCCGGGCCAGGGGTGCCGGGACGGCGAGTGCGTGATCGACCCGTGCGCCGGCGTGCGGTGCAGCACCGGCAACGTGTGCGTGAGCGGCACCTGCGTCGTCGACCTGTGCCAGGACAAGGAATGCGGCACAGGACGGCGCTGCGTGTCCGGCGAGTGCGTGGACGATCCGTGCGTTCACATCGCCTGTCCCTTCGGGCAGCGGTGCAGCGGCGACGGACAGTGCGGCGCCGGTCCGGTGGTTCCCCCGATCCCGGAGAAGCCCAAGATCCAGCGGGTGCTGGCCACCGGGTCGGGCTTCATCTGCGCCACCACGGCCGTGGGCTCCGGCTCCGGGAGCGGTCCGGCGATGCTCGGTCTTCTCGGGATCCTCGCGATCCTCGGTGTCCGCGCCCGGAAACGACTCACCCTCTTTGGGATAGCGCTTTGCGCTTCTATCGGGATCCTGGGCTGCAAGGTCGATCCGTACTGCTTCGGTTGCGAGTCGGGCGACGGATCCGCGATCGCGACGGACGGGAGCTCGAACGGCAACCAGGCGGACGGCGGGAACGGCTCGTGCGTCCCGACCGGAAGCGAGGTGTGCGACCACAGGGACAACGATTGCGACGGAGTCACCGACGAGGACTTCGACCTCTCAAGCGATCCCTCGAACTGCGGCGAGTGCGGCACGAAGTGTCTGCTCGACCACGCCGTGGCCGAGTGCAAGGAAAGCGCGTGCCGGATCAGGGTCTGCGATCCCGCCTATGTGGATCTCGACGGCAAGGCGGAGAACGGCTGCGAGTACAAGTGCTCGAAGACGAACAACGGCATCGAGATCTGCGACTACAAGGACAACGACTGCGACGGCCAGACCGACGAGGACTTCGATCTTGCCGGCGACATCTCGAACTGCGGCGAGTGCGGCCACTCGTGCGCGTTCAACAACGCCTATGCCGAGTGCGTGAGCTCGACCTGCACGATGGGTGACTGCCGGCCCGGCTTCTACGATCGCAACCAGGACCCCGTCGACGGGTGCGAGGAGGCCTGCACCGAGACCAACGGCGGGGTCGAGACGTGCGACGGCCTCGACAACGACTGTGACGGCAAGGTCGACGAGGATTTCGATTTCGCGGGCGATCCCCAAAACTGCGGCGGCTGCGGCATCGTGTGCACGTACAAGAACGCCGAGCCCTTGTGCGAGTCGAAGGCCTGCAAGATGGGTGACTGCATGGGCAACTACAAGGACGTGGACGGCCTCGAGTCGACCGGCTGCGAGTATTCCTGCACCGTCACGTCCGGCGGCAAGGAGATCTGCGACAACCTGGACAACGACTGCGACGGCAAGACCGATGAGGGCGGGGACAAGTGCACGCTCCTACCGGGCAACCCGGGCGACCCGCCGGCCGGAAAGGCCTGGCACTGCCGGAGCGGGGTCTCGCGGTGCGAGGGCTCGGTCTTGAAGTGCGACGGCGAGATCGGCAAGGAGGTCGAGCTGTGCGACGGCGAGGACAACGACTGCAACGGCCTGACCGACAGCGAGGATCTGGCCGCAGGCTGCGCGACGCCCGGACCGACCGAGGTGACGCTCGCCGACTCGGACGCAGGGTGGGACTACCATGCCGACTCCCCGGCCATCGCGGCGCTGCCCGATATGGCTGGAGACGGAGGCGTGGACAGCGGTCCGATCGACTCCGGAATGCTCTATGTGGTCTACCATGACACGCGGGACCAGTATGTGGAAGATGACAACCTGAGAAGCGCGGCCCAGATCACGGGCGTGGGCACCCTGGACCTGGGCGTCACCTGGGACAAGCACTGCAACGGAGAGGCGGAGTGTCAGATCGACCGGCTTGCAGGCGATGCGAGAAACGCCGCCTCGTTGCATCCCAAGATCGCCTCGGCCCTGGACTCGGGAGGCCAATCGTATCTCTATGTCGTGTGGGAGCAGTACAACCAGATCGC
>Ga0315282_10013725_pt1 | contig 12162 bp, 15 predicted proteins | sample YL17G07_20_MG_FD_203693 | JGI IMG/M metagenome (GOLD analysis project Ga0315282, IMG submission 203693) | Sediment microbial communities from Yellowstone Lake, YNP, Wyoming, USA - YL17G07_20 | ecosystem: Environmental > Aquatic > Freshwater > Lake > Sediment | place: USA: Wyoming | collected... | reverse complement strand
CAGCAAATCTTCGTAAGTTGCAAAGGCCTGATAAAATTCAAGCATTGTAAATTCCGGATTGTGCTGAATGCTGATGCCCTCGTTGCGGAAGTTCCGGTTGATTTCATAGACTCTGTGAAATCCGCCGACTACCAATCTTTTCAAGTACAGCTCCGGAGCCACCCGCAGAAAAAGCTCCATATCCAGGGCATTATGGTGTGTAATAAAGGGCCTGGCCGTAGCGCCGCCCGCAAGAGGCTGCATCATAGGGGTTTCGACTTCAAGATATCCTTTGCCATCAAAAAAATCGCGCAACAGTCGGATAATCTTGATCCGGGACTCAAACACCTTGCGAACGTCTTCATTGACGATCAGATCCACGTACCTCTGGCGATAACGCACTTCCACATCCCGCAGACCATGCCATTTTTCCGGAAGCGGCCTTAAAGATTTGACCAGAAGAAAAAAGGCCGAACAAAAAAGAGTCAGCTCGCCTGTCCTGGTTTTGAAAAGGCGGCCTTTGCACCACACAATGTCGCCTTCATCCAAATCTTTAACCGTTTCGAAATGTTCTGCCGGCAAATCTTTTTTCGAAGCTAGAAGTTGTAAAGACCCGGACCTGTCCACAATGCGCAAAAACAGGCCTTTGCCGAAATCGCGGCGCGCGACGATCCGTCCGGCCAGCGAGAACTCATCCGCGCATTTTTCCAATTCTTCGGGAGATTTTTCTCCGAATCGGGCGACAAGATCCGATGTCAACGAATCGGGCGTCATCCCCGTCGGATACGGATTTTTTCCGCTTGCCCTAAGGTTGGCCAGCTTGGCGCGGCGCGCAGATATCACTTGATTCAGTTCTTCAGTCATTCATTCCTCTCCTGAGGATATGATCTTCTCCAAGATCCATAGAATTAAGAAAAACCGGTTCACAATATCGGAAGCACTATGGACCGTCAAGGCGAGTCTCATGGGGCGGAAAATTTCTATGCTACAAATTGAAAATTAATCCGTTCGCAATGTCCCTATGATCTCGTGGATATGTGAAATTCCGTGATGATCCAGATACTCCTCGATTTCTTTGACGATTTTCCATGGAACTTGCGGGTCCGCAAATATTGCGGTGCCCACCTGAATTGCAGAAGCGCCCGCAACCAGAAACTCCAGCGCATCTTTGCCGGACATGATTCCGCCGATTCCGATCACGGGCACTTTTACGGCTCGAGCCACCTGATAAACGATTCGCAGAGCCACGGGTTTGATCGCCGGCCCGGACAGGCCGCCGGTGATATTGCCGAGAACAGGCCTTCGATTTTCCAAATCCACAGCCATGCCGAGAAGCGTGTTGATGGCGCTGACGGCATCGGCCCCGCCGTTTTCCGCGGCCTGCGCGATTTGGATCGGATCCGTCACATTTGGCGTCAGCTTTACGATCAACGGCAGCGCGGTCGCCTTTCGCACAGAATTTGTCAAAGAAAAAACCATTTGCGGGTCAGTGCCGAAAGCCATGCCGCCCGCAGCGACATTTGGGCAGCTTACATTCAATTCGAGTCCGAAAATTCCCGGTTGTTGGTCCAGCTTTTTCGCCACCTCCACATATTCTTCTTCGGTTTTGCCGTAGATATTAACGATAACGTTGGCCCGAGTTTTTGCAAGTTTAGGCATCATTTCATCGATAAACGCATCTACGCCGATGTTCGCCAGGCCGATGGCATTTAAAAGTCCGCAACGTGTTTCTACGATGCGCTGCGGAGGATTGCCGGGTATCGGTTTCAAAGACAAGCCCTTTACGACAATCGCACCCAGCTTGGAAAGATCACCGAACGCCGTGTATTCAAGCCCGTAGCCAAAGGTTCCGGAAGCGGTAATCACCGGATTTGGGATTGTTCGGCCGGCAATGATCACTCTGCAATCAGCCATGTGCTTCCTCCTGTGGAAACACGGCCCATGAATCGAATACAGGGCCTTCGCAACATATGCGCTCATAATGAGATACGGCGTCCGATATGGAACGAATGGGAATTGCGCATCCCTGGCAAGAGCCTACCCCGCATGCCATAACCGTCTCCAAACAAACCTTGCACTTTACTCCATGAGCGCGAGCCCATCGCGCCACCGCCCCAAGCATCGGCATGGGACCGCATGCAAAAATTTCCGTAAATTCCGCAGGCGGAATCTTCTCAGCCAATAAATCGGCGTCAAACCCCCTTTTCTTTCGCATCATCAGGATTTCTATCGGGTCTGTCGGAATCGTCTCAGCCAATAAATCGGTGACTAGCCCTTTACGGCCCGTAGATCCGTCTTCGGTCGCCAGATGCACCGGCGCCTCCAATAAACGGAACGCATCCATCGAATATAGATTCCCCGATCGGGCCGCTCCGAGGGCGACAACGGTCTCGACTTTGTCTTGAAGCAGCCGGTCCGCCGCAAACAATAGAGGAGCAACGCCCACTCCGCCTCCCACAAGCACAACGCGTCTTATATCTTTTGACGGCTGATATCCGCAGCCAAGGGGGCCAAGCACGCTGATTTGTTCTCCGGGCTGAGTGAGGGCGATCCGACGCGTGCCTTTTCCGATCTTTCTCACCAGCAGCCAGAAAAAGCGATTTTCCATAACGCGATGGATGGAAAAAGGACGGCGCAGCAGAGGTTCGTCTCCATTGCCTACTTTGATCGTGACAAAAGAGCCGGGAATGGCGTTTCGGGCAATTTCTTGGGATTCGATTACAAGAACGTTGGCATCCTCGCCCGTAAAGCGGTTTTCGACGACAGTAGCCCAAACGAGGTATCGAGTCGTTTCTGCGATCATAGACCTAAATCCACTAGCGAAGCCGTCAGCAACAGTGCGTCCTCGCCGGTATCGGTATAATATTTTCTTCTTAACCCCACCGTAATGAAGTTCAACGAGAGATACAGCTTGATGGCCGCCGTGTTGCGTTCTCTGACTTCCAAGAGAGCCATTTTCAAGCCAGAGGTTTTTGCCTCTTCCAGGGTTTTTTCCACCAAAGCCCTGCCTATGCCCATTTTTCGGAGATCATTTTTTACTGTGACTCTCAATATATGGAGCTGATCCACCACCGCCCATGAAAGAATGAATCCAGCCATCACCGATTGTTGATCTGTAAGGAGAGCCACATAAAACAGGCCCTTGGAATTGTTTACTTCTTTTTGATAGGTGCTTTCGCTCCAAGGCGTAGGGAAACCGGCATTATCCAGGGCGACGACCTGAGGAATATCGCCGTCAATGGCTTTGCGTATCAGAAATTCGGTTTTTTCTGGCTTTGCGGATTCCGGATTGGTCATCGAATCCTGGTCCTGGGGTTATGTGCTCGATACTTTGAATCGATCCAGGGAATCAATTCATTCACAAGAGACTGCTCGAACGGCCCGCCAAAACCGCTGACAGCCTGATCCGTATAGAAACTGAAGCCGCCGCCGAGGTCATCAGGCCGATTTCCATCCACGACCACTATGATGAATTCCTGTCCGAAAAAGCGGCCGAGCAAATAGGTTTGATAAATTCGGATTTCTTCCATTGAATCCGGCGTAAAGCCTTGCCCATGCAGCACATACACGGTCGGATACATATGCCAGCGGTTATGGTCCGTGAAATATCCAGGGGGAAGCAGAATGCGGCACCAGACTCGGCGGCCAAGGTATTGGCTTTCGAAACTGTCCTCGATCCATTTGCCGCGCATGGAATAATCACGGCGATCTTTGCCGAGGGGCTGATTGGGCATCCTGGCTGCAATAAACATTAAAGCGTGGGTCCAACGCGCCGCTTCCTGATTTGCATCGCCTTTGTGATTCGGAGTACCCGGAAGAACCGGCGGGAAGGTCAGAAATGTATGCTTCGCTTTAAAGAAGAAGTACTGTATCGGATACGCGGATTGATAAGGAAAATCGTACAATCTCAGAATGCCGGCCGGGTCTACGCAATGCTCTGAAGTTATCCCCGCCACGCCGCCTGCGTTTGCAATGGAGGTTTTCAAGGCTTCGGCGGCATTCTGGGTGTCTTGCGCATAACCCCATTCGTCTTCCTGTCCCGCATCGAAATAAAATGCGCCTCGATAAGAAGTTGCTATATCCGCCGGATAGGCGGCCAGCATAGGAACGGGGTTTTCCGCTCGAAGCTTGTTCAGCCTGGGGTTGAAATCGAAAATTCCATTCCCTTCGCCGTAATCGCCTGTTCCCGGAACGCCGTCGAGGCCATAATCATAAAAGCAATCGGGGTCCGTATAGCGATTGATGCAGCTTGGGTCATCCTTGATTCGCTCGTGCATTTGGACGATCAGCGGCTCGTCGGGGTCGCGCAATCCGTTGCCGTTCAGATCCACGGCAAGTGCCCAGGGCACTGCCTTGCCGGATGAGTCTTGAAAAGTAATGGCGTCATATTGTCCGTCGGGATTGCGCCAGTCCACAAATCCCTTTATGTGCTTTGTTTTGAAGGGCGAAAAATCGGATGCCGTTACGCCGGGAGGATAATAGCCGTCGCCCTCCTGATACAGCGGATTCGAGTAGGCTTTGAAAAGATCAGTAAGAAAGTCGATCCGCGCCGCCATATAAGGCGGTTTATTTTGGTCGGAAAAATTGTCTGTGGTAAGCCATTTATCGATCCGCCACATCAATGCATCGAAGTCTACCGGTCCGCCGAGAGCCGCAGCCGCATTAAACAAATCAGGCCGTTCCGCAGCCAGGCGCAGCGCAGCCGGAGCCGCTTCCGCATAACCGATGATCGCACGATAAGGCCCCCCGAAATCTGAATCGAACACCGCGGGATTGCATTGTGTAAAAAGAGTCGGCTGCCAGTCTGTAGATCTTTCGCATCCGATGACCGCAAGAATGACGATGCATAATGTCAATAAAAATCTTTTCAAATTTTTCCTCAACAGAAATTGGAGCCGTATCGTAGCAGAAATGCACAGTGGCGGCTAGGTTCAGAAAAAAGCCGATTTTTAAAAGATGGATCGGCGATTTACAACTTGAAGAACGGGAAGGCCAAGGAATGACTCTCGGATTTTCCGCACCATGAAAAACTAATCGGCAATGTGAATTTTCACAGCATGCGGCCAGTACAAATTCGGATCTCTTGCATGCAGTTCGAGCGGTCCATTTGAATTCCATGTCAATTTCAACCATTGGCCGTTGTCGGAGATCTCTTGAAGTTTTCCACCATAGCAAAATGCGCTTTCCGGAACCTTTGCATGGAATATTGTTTGCGGTTTGCTCCAAGGGCCGTTAAGTTTCATCGCAGTTCGAAGCTGAATGTCACAGGAGAATGGCGGCGAGTAAATCAGCAGAAATTTTCCTTTATGCCGCGTTAATGTCATTTCAGAGCCGCCCGATTCGAGAACGACGGCTGCATGCTTAATATCTTTTTGCCAGGCCGTCCCATCCCAAATCTGATAAGAAGATCGATCGGCCATCCGTCCCTTGGGAACCCGCGCCAATCGGCAGGGACGGTCGAACCGGCCTTTCAGCGGCGGACACCCCAAGCCATAGAGGTACTCACCATCGAAGTAAATCGCATCCGCAAAGCCATGTTCCTCTGCCGAAAACAAAAGCTTTCCATCGTTTTCAAATTCGAATGTAAGCGTTTTCGCATCTGCGGATACAAGCCCGATGCCCAACACATCAAAGTTCATTTCTTGAACGGGCTTGTCGTTTTTTCGCACCCTCTCATAAAAGATATACACTCTATCGTTTGACGCGACCATGCTGAGCGCCCAATTGGCGATTTCAGCGGTTGATTTGTCCGGACCAGGTATCAACTGGCGTACTTGGCCGTTATCATCTGTGAGGTAATCGAGGTCCGAACAGATTTCCTTTCCATGTTGAATAGCGCCTGTACTGGGAAGGCCGGCTTTGATCTTTCGCCGACCATCGGCGATTTCGCCGATCCATGTGTCCCCGAAAATCCAGAACCGGCCTCCATCGGGTAAGACAATAGAGTAACCCACGTCATGACCGACAACATGGTAATTGTTGTTCCAGCCGATATTGCAGAGCTCGACTGCTTCTTGCATGCTCACTCCGGCAGGCTTGGAGCAATGTATCTCTAGGCTGACCACGATCAAGACGGCTAAAATGGCGATCAAGCATTTGCCTTTTTTGAAAGGCGGCATTTGCTCCTCCTCTTTTAGCCTATTCTCTGTCAATTGATATTACCAATTTCAGCTCGGAAAATAAGCGCCCATAGCCCTTTTTCACGACAAGATCATTATTTAATCGTCTACATATATCAAAATCCTCGTTCATCTAAGCAGTTTACATAATCCGAGTCAAAAAATATGATGTCATCATGCGACGGGAATGGAGCATGGCGTTTACTGATCATCTGTCAGCCGAACCTGTCAAGGTGTGGGATAGCGTCTGCACGATGCGCGGCGTCAACGAAGAACTCATGCCGCTGATGCGAATGACCTATCCTGCCGAGGCGGCTGATGCCAATATCGCAGAGGCTCCGACAGGAACATTTCTGTTTTACAGTTGGGTGTTGTTGGGCGGGGTCGTGCCGGTGGACAGGCACCATTTTCGCTTGACTAGCATTGAACCCGGCCGCGGGTTTGTTGAAGAATCGGTTTCTTGGAGCCAGCGATATTGGCGTCATGAGCGGATCATTGAGGCCGAGCAGGGCGGTTGTGTGCTTACGGACCGGTTGACTTTCAGGCCGCGCCTTTGGCCGTTTGGGTTCTTGATTGCCTGGATTATCCGCCGCCTGTTTGAGCATCGCCACACGCGGTTGAGGCAAAAATTCGGCGAGCCCAACTCCGGCCCCTGAATCAAATCGGTGTTTTTTCCCGCAAGATAAAATCTAAAGTTTGGATGCTATCAATATGATATGGCAGGGCCAGGTCGTTCCGTTTCGATGCCGGCCACGCTCCGCACTCCATTCGATTCGTTCTCGCAAAAAAAAAGTGTAAGATAGTTCGAGGAACTCACCTCACGCAGCGTCTTAGAGGTTTGGAAGATCAACAGCAAGTGATGATTGGCACATCTCCAACCTCTTTCCTCAGTCGAAATTGTGGCACTAATGGACTACGATAAACGATTTATGGTTGAGATCTGTCTAATTAGGGTGCCATAGCCTAATCGGGGTGCCATAGTTTTAAACCGCTTCGGTTTAAAGCTGTGCACTCGATGTTCCAAGTGTTAAATTGATGCTCATGCAAGTGGAAAGAAGAAAAAAACTAGAGCACTTCAACGATCCCGGCCATGCACACGCCTTGACCTTCTCATGTTTCCGCCAATGGCCCTTACTGTCTAGCGATCGGACAAGGAAATGGTTTTTGGATTCTCTTAAGACAGCCTGTGAAAAACATCAGTTTAATTTGAAAGCTTTTGTAATCATGCCGAACCATGTTCATCTGGTCGTGATTTCCGAAAAGGATGTTTATGATATTGCCAAGTTTTTACAATCAGTCAAACAGCCGATCTCAATGAAAGCAAAGAAGTGGTTGGCGGAAAATAACAAGAAGTGGCTCAATAAATTGTCTTATACAAACAGATATGGACAAGTTCGATTTAGATTCTGGCAACAAGCAGGAGGGTATGATCGTAACATCATCAATAAAGAAACCCTGCGAAAGATAATTGACTACATTCATTTCAATCCGGTTCGAAAAGGGTTGGTAAAAAAGCCGGAAGACTGGAAATGGTCAAGCTTCAGATGGGTTGAAGGATTGACCAGAGGCAGTATTTTCGAAATATAAGAGGATATTATGGGTGCCACAGTCTCTGCCCATGCAGAGGCTGTGAAAAAAGTTCAGATTGCACAGCTTCAGCCTTTGGCTGAAACTCCTGGCTACGCCGAAGCGGCTTCGCCAAGGCGAGATGCCACCCATTTGACTATTCGCAAAGGTCGGCCACACGCCGCTCTGGAAAGAAAGCGTCACGGTGCCAAAAAACCCCTCGGCAATCAGCTTTTCCAGATAGGCCATCAGCTTCTTCATGCGGGCAGAATATGGGTCCGTTTCTGAAAGGGCAAGATCATGAGGTGTGCGAATTTATCGGAAAAACACGCGATAGTGGTAATCACTTTTTGAGGAAAAACCGGATAAACAATGTGATCATCGCTTTAAATTCAGCCGGAGATTTGATAGCCGTCGGGCAACAAGCGCTCCATCAAATAGGATAGGCCGATAAACACCGGCAGGGAAATCAACGTGCGGGCGACTGAGAAGCGCCAGCCGAGGCAAGCCACTTCAAAGGTCAGCATCGGCAGCTTCATGGCACTGAACGCGCCGAGGTAGATGAACACGTTTCGCGGGGCGCAACCTTTTTTCCGCAGAAGAACGGCCACGGGAAAAGCAGCGTAGAGCGGCCCCGCCTGGAACGTCGCCAGCAGGACCATCCAAGGAATCGCAGCCAATCCGGTCTCCCGCCCAACATGTTGCTCGACCACCTCTCGCGGAACCCAGACATCGAACAGGCCGATGAGCACGAACATCAGCGGCAGGAACGCGGCCATCTCCAACAAGAACTTCCAAAGATTCTCGCCCGCGCGCTGTCCTAACGCGGAAATCGGCAGGTCGAAACGGATCGAGACGCCCCAGAGAACCGGCACAAAAAGAAAGAAAAGCCACGGCATCAAACGACGAAACGTACTCGGGCTCACTGTACTTTCTTTACTCATGACAGCACCAAGCTCATGATCAGCGCCACGACAACAGCCCCCAGAAACGCGAGAATATTGCGTAGGACTGCAATGCGCCAACCCAGAAAGCGCGCTTCCAGCGGAAGAGTCAGCACGCCGACCATCATGAGAGTCGTGATGAAAGCCGCCAGGACCGAGTTCGTTGCACCCAACTGTCTCAGGATGCCCGCCAGCGGATACGCGATGAATCCCGGCAACAATGCGACGCTGCCGATCAACAATGCCGAAATGAAAGAGACTGGGCCGCCCGCGCCCAGAACGCTTTGTATTTGGTCCGGTGTGAAGGCGGCCATGACCAGGCTGACCGCCGCCAGCGTTCCCAACAGGGCTGGGAGAATCTGGACAAATTGCCGAAGACCCTTCCGCAGCCCGTTCAGCGTTTTCCGGCGGTCGGTGATCGCCGAAATCGTAACTGCCGCGAGAACAATCGCAGCAAGAAGTCCGACCGAGTTGGTCATCTACTTCCGTCTCACTGCCCGCAACAACGTTTCGGAGCGTCGCATGGTTCGGACATGCCACAGCATGCCTGCCGATCTTGGCCATTCGCCCCGGACGCTGGTCCCGACTGTTTCATATGAATCGCACCGGGAGCGGTGAGCAACTTCTCGGTCTCCTTTCCGCAATCGGGGCATTTCGGACGCGGCGCTTCCGCGTTTGGCTGAAGTTGTTCAAACTGGCGACCGCAAGAGAAGCATCGGTACTCGTAAAGGGGCATTTGGCTTCCTTTCCTGTTCGTCGGTTTGCGATGACCGCCGTCGTCCGCACCAATATCAATTATCGACAACCGTGGCCGTGTCCTTGCCCATGTCCTTGTCCATGTCCGTGCCCGCCGCAAACGTCCTGCATCGAGAAGACAGACAGCTTTCCGTTTTTATAGGCGTCAATCGTTTCCTTTGCGGTACCGAACCGCGACTGGAATACCTGATAGCCTGCCGCGTTCAACTTGTTAAGCGCGCCCATGCCGATGCCGCCTACGACGATGCCGTCAACCTTTTCTCCAGCCAGGGCGGCGACGGGGTGACACATGCTGTGAGCGTGATGGCGGTCGTTATTGGGAACAGCCTTAAATGCCAGCGTTTCGGTATCCACCATCAGAAAGAAAGGCGCGGAACCGAAGTGCGCGCAAACGGCGCTGTCGAGGCCTTGATTGTTTTCCACGGGAATGCAGATGTTCATCTCACTTTTCCTCCTTAAGGTTAGGCTCCCCCAGGATCAGCGCACACCCTTCGACGAGGGCGCGGGCGACCTTCGTATGTGCCGATGCAACTAGCCGCTGAACCGTTCCTCGCGAAACGCCCATCTCGCTTCCGGCCTCCTCCTGCGTCCGACCTAGCAGATCGCACAGGCGAAGGGCCTCGAGTTCGTCTTTGGCGAGAGGGATCTTTACCAGGTCCCGCATCGGAATTCGCGTCGGTTTGAAGGCGCGATCCGCATAAGGGCACTGGCAAAATCGTGGCTTCATCGGTCGGGCGCACATAAAAAAACCTCCTGGGGTTTTGTGCAAATGCACAATACCGAGCCTGATGTTTGCTGTCAATAGAATTCGTTGCCAGATTTAGGGATGATCGGACTGTAGGCGCTTAAAAACCGCTTCAATGCACTTGCCGGAGCTTTCATACTCGTCAGTCTCGACGATCTCGCCGAACGCGCCGCGATAGGGCGAGCGGCTCTCGCCGCCAATATTCCTGAAAGCCCGGATTCAGGCAAGGCTTAATGTTCTTCTCGACCCATCCGTTGACGAGCCAGTTGACCTCGTCCTCACGCTCCTCGAAACCGTGCAGATAACCGGCGTCGAATCCGGTCGGCGTCACCACCGGAAAGCTAGGAAAACTATGGACGTTGGGGTTGTTGAAAAAGTCATTTTTCAGCACCAAGATGATTCGCAACTCATTGATTTTTCAAGAGCCAGTTTTTGCCAAAAGGGGCTTTTTCAACAGCCCCACGTTTACCGGTTTTTTTGACACTGCATTGTTGGTGCGATAGCTTTTCTACATACCAATAGCTGCTAGAGTCGTCATTCCTGGAATACCTCATCACGTTGTTCAACAAGGCAACAATCGTCAGGATGTTTTTTTTCTGATGATGATCGTCGCCGATACCTCGCAATTTTAAAAACGCAAGCTCAAAGGTTTTAAAATTAATAGACGTCCCAAGTTTTAAGTTTTCAAAGGCACCCGCTTCAAAACTCCGGTTCGCTGGGATGACCAGCGATGTGCTTTTGGATTTCCCCCGTGATACACTTATGGAGGTGCGAGCTAACCAGCTACAACAGTCAGATTGCGTACGGAACAGATAGTTCGATTGTACAGCGATTCGTTGTGCTTGCGTACGGCGCGAGAGGTGAGAGGGAGGTGAGTTCATGGAAATGATTGGAGACGCACATGAGACACCCGTACAGGGAACGACGATTACTTGGGGTGAAATGGGTTCTGGTCAGCCGCTCGTCCTGATACACGGGATTCAGGATTCGCATCGCGCTTGGCGCCGGGCAGCGCCCTTTCTGGCGCAGCGATTTAGAGTTTTGATGCCTGATCTGCCGGGTCATGGATTTTCCGGACGTCCGGACGCGCCCTACACGCTGACGTGGTATGCACAGATCGTGGCCGCATGGATGGAAGAGATCGGCGTGGGGAGAGCCCACTTGTGCGGGCATTCTTTCGGAGGCGGTGTTGCGCAATGGATGGTCCTCGATCAGCGGCAACGGATAGATCGATTGGCGCTTGTCTCCGCCGGCGGACTCGGCCGGCAGGTCAGCATGAGCATGCGGTTTGCAACATTCCCTGTGTTGGGACCGAAGATCACGCCCCTGGTCCTGCGCTACATCCTGCCGTTAGTCCTGAAGAATTCGTCGGAGATTTTCGGTCACATGGAACCAGAGGAGCAGGAACGCTTCATCCGTATAATTCGCATCCCCGGAACAGACCGCGCGTTTCAAAGAAGCCTTGAAGGCGTAATCAATTTGTTCGGTCAATATATGCAGACGATCCAGCGGGCGGGCGAGGTCCCGGATATGCCTCCGGTCGCCCTCTTTTGGGGCTCGAAGGATCCAATCATCCCGATCCGGCACGGCAAAAATACGGTGGCGAACTCCGAGAACGTAACGCTCACGATCTATAAAGGATGCGGCCATTACCCGCAGCTTGATGCACCCGAGCGCTTTTCCCGCGACCTGGCGGAGTTCCTGTGCGACCCAAACCGTCCGCATGCCCGCTTTCGCCCGATCCCGGAGAAAAAGGGCTTGCGAGATATTCTCGGGCTCAAGAAAAGCAAATCCGCATCATAAACGTGTTGTACACTATCCGCCGTAACGATTCCGGGACTTGCGCCCGACATCATCGACGCCATTCTTGACGGCAAGGAGCCGTCGGGCCTCTCCATCGCCAAGCTCATCCGCCGTGAGATTCCGGTGCTCTATGCAGAGCAGCAGCGGGCTCTTGAATCCCCTAATCACCAGCACACCTTCGACCTCGTTCCTCGGTCGAAAGTATCGGTCGACCTAGCCCTCGGCTCTTAGGCCCTCGCTCTGGCTCGAA
>Ga0315282_10013724_pt1 | contig 12162 bp, 12 predicted proteins | sample YL17G07_20_MG_FD_203693 | JGI IMG/M metagenome (GOLD analysis project Ga0315282, IMG submission 203693) | Sediment microbial communities from Yellowstone Lake, YNP, Wyoming, USA - YL17G07_20 | ecosystem: Environmental > Aquatic > Freshwater > Lake > Sediment | place: USA: Wyoming | collected... | reverse complement strand
TCTATAACCGGCAGCGCCGACAGGAAAGACTGGGATTTCTGTCACCGGCAGCATATGCCCAGAAATTCTATGCCGGACAACTGGCGGTATGAAAGGTTTGGTGTCTATTTTTGACATCCGACATCACGCAAGCAGTTATAGTGAGTACATGCTGGCTCTATATTCTTAAGTCATAATTCATTCTAGAAGTCTGCAATGTCTATCAATGTTGAGCATCTTGTCAAGAGTTACGGCCCTATAAAAGCGGTAGACGATATAAGCTTCCAGATAAGCCAGGGCGAGGTCTTCGGTATGTTGGGGCCGAATGGCGCCGGCAAAACCACCACTGTTGAGATACATAGAAGGGCTGCGCCAGGCAGATTCAGGCCGGGTAACCGTTCTCGGCTTGGATGTAACCAAAGCCACTAACAAAATCAAACAGAGAATAGGCATTCAGCTGCAATCACCCGCCTTACTGCCTTTACTAAAAGTCGTAGAGATATTGGACACTTTCGCCGGTCTTTACCATCACTCTCTACCGTTAAATGATTTGCTTGAATTACTGGCCCTCCAGGAAAGCCGGAAGATACTGGTAAAAAACCTCTCCGGCGGTCAACAGCAGAGACTATCCGTCGCCATGGCGTTGGTCAATGACCCAGAAATAGCTTTCCTTGATGAGCCCACGACCGGTCTGGACCCGCAGGCGCGACGGGGGCTATGGTCAGTTATTGAAAATATGCGCAGCAAAGGCAAAACTATTTTCCTGACGACTCATTATATGGAAGAAGCCGAACGCCTCTGTGACCGGGTGGCTATCATTGATCATGGCAAAATCATTGCCCTCAATACTCCCCACAATCTTATCAAGAGCTACTTTGAAGAAAAGGCTATCGAGTTCGACATGGCACCACCGCCGTCTAATGAGGCTCTGCGACAGCTATCCGGAGTCAACAATGTAGTCATCGATGGCAGCGAGGTCGTTATCTATTCCAACAGCATCCCTACGACACTGTCAGCCCTGCTGCAGTTTGCCGATAGGGAAAACTTCACGGCGTAACTAAAGGACTTGCACGTACGCGAGGCCACTCTGGAAGACGTGTTCCTTAAGTTCACCGGGAGGAAGATAAGGGAATGAAACCCTTCTATAAACTCACACTGGCCTCTTTCAAACAGTTCTCCCGGGATAGAACGGCGATGTTCTTTGCCTTTGCCTTCCCCTTGATATTCATGGTTATCTTCGGGCTGATTTACAGCAATACAGGCAGCGTCAACTATAACATCGGGCTGGTGGAGGTTGATAACACCTCCGCCGCGGCGATGGTCATTGCTCAGAGCTTGAGCAAGATTCCGATTTTCACCATTAGTCAGGGTATTCTCGACGACAAGCTGAATGAGCTTAAAAAAGGCGACCTTAGAACCGTTATCGTCATTCCAGCTGATATAGAAACCGCTATGGGTAGCGGCCAAGCCTCTAGTATTACTGTGTATTACGACCCGGCGCAGACTTCTTCAGCCCAGATACTACTCCCCGTACTGCGGCAGGCCGTTAGCGAAATAAACCGCCAGTTAACACAGCAACCTGTTTTACTGCAACTATCCGAGGAGTCTGTTCAGTCCAAGAGCTTACGAGATATAGATTATCTGGTACCTGGAATTTTAGCTATGGCCATAATGTTCCTGTGTCTTTTTGGCGGTTTAACCCTGGTACAGTGGCGGGAAAGACAGGTGCTAAAACGCTTTAGCGCCACACCCACCAGCCGCGCCACCCTCATCGCCAGCCAGGTTGTCTATCGTCTGATACTGTCGGTTTTACAGGCTATAATTATTGTTGCCGTTGCCCAATTGTTGTTTAAAGTCCAGATGGTGGGCAACTGGCTGGCGCTATTCGGTGTCGTCTGTTTCGGCGCTCTTACTTTAGTCAGTCTGGGTTATCTCGCCGTATCACGAGTTAAAACTACAGAAGGCGCCACACCCATTATTCAAATAGTCATGTTCCCCATGATGTTTCTATCGGGCATCTTCTTTCCGGTTGAGATCATGCCCAGCTTTATGCACCCCATAGTGGCTGCCATGCCCCTGACCTATCTGGGAGACACTCTCCGCCAGGTCATGGCCAATGCAACGCCGCTGTATTCTATAAGCACTGATTTTGCCGCTATGGCCGCATGGCTGGTTGTCTGTATGTTATTGACCATCAGGCTTTCCCGCTGGGAGTAGGTGCCCCGAAACACTTAGTCGGGGTACATACCAAACAAAATGGCGCTCCTGGTTATTAACTGAGTTACCATTGCACAATTCTGACATTCGTGCAATCCGAGACTGTGTCACAAAAAGTCATGATGAAGCGGTTTTCGGGGGGAAGGTTATAATTTGTAATATTTTGCCAATTATATTACGATATATAACAATATAACGGAGGAAATAATGAAAGATTTTGCTGGTAAAATTTTGTTCATAACCGGAGGTGCCTCTGGTGCCGGGTTCGGTCAGGCAAAGGTGTTTTCAGAAGCCGGCTGTAAGGTTGTAATTGCAGATATTCGCCAGGACCATCTGGACGAAGCGATGGCGTATTTCCGTGATAAAAAGGCCGAAGTTCATGCGATAAAACTGGACATTACGGACCGCAAGGCATATGCGGCGGCTGCCGACGAGGTAGAAGAGGTATTCGGGAGCTCCCCTCAGATGCTTTTTAATACTGCGGGGGTAAATACCTTCGGACCAGCTGAAGCCTCCACATTCGAAGATTTTGACTGGGTCATAGGTGTCGACCTCGGCGGCGTCATCAATGGCATGGTGACATTTGTGCCGCGCATGATAAAAGCCGCTAAGGGCGGCTATATCGCCACGACTTCCTCGATGTCAGGTTTTATGGCGGCATCCGGGTGTACCCCGTACTCCGTTGCCAAGGCTGGTGTTAATAGCCTCATGGAGTGCTATTACCAGGCACTCAAGCCCTATGGCATCGGCGTATCCTGCCTGTGCCCAGGTGGCATCAACTCAAATATCGCTGAAGCGACATTTACACGGCCCAAGCATCTGGCAAACACCGGATATCGTGTTAATAAAAAGACCATCGAGTTTGAGGGTAAAGCTAATGCCCAGGGGATGGACCCCGTGGAGCTGGCGCACATACTAAAGAAAGGGATTGAAAACGAGCAACTCTTCATTATCCCGGCCCCGGACCCGGAGAAGATGTTGAGATTCAGCCTTGAACGGGTCATCAATTATGCTACTCCTGAAGGCATGAAGAAACAGGAAGAGCTGATGAAGAAGCGCATGGAAGAGATGAGGAAACGCATGGGCGGCAAGAATCCCTTCGAGGGTGCCGCCGAAGCCGGATGGGGGAAAGCCAGGGAGGATTTAACATGGGTCAAAGAACACAGGGGCCCCTTTTAAATCGAAGATTCAACTAAATGTTGAGCAGTCGAATGGAGGAACATAATGACAATTGAAATACGATTTTCAGTAATGAGTCCCGAAGCTGGAGTCCAGGTGAGTCCGGGCGGATTTCCGCCGGGTATGGGCGGAGCTCCAGCCGGCATGGGTAGACCTGCGCCCGGTATGAGTGGCCCCGTACCGTCTTCAGGCTCATTTGCCAGGCGGTTGGATACATTGGAGAACAAAACAGTGTATCTGGTGGATACCGGCTTCGGCGGCAGCTATAACTTTATGCTGCAGTTGCAAAAGTGGTTTAAAGAACACATGCCGTCAGTCACCACAATACGAAAGCGGAAACCGGGGAATGTGTTCATGGACGATAACAATGACCTCTGGGAGGAAATTAAAGTAAAAGGCAACGCTGTTGTCCTTGGCGTCGCTGGCTGACCGGGCTGTGTTACAGCGGTCGCTGCAGGTGCTACGAAACTTGAACAGAACTACGGGATTCCCGTCGCTCCCGTCTCGACTATCCAATTTCAAAGTGTTGCGAATGGTGACCCGAGAGCCTCGTCTTTACCTATCATTTATACTCCGCATCCGGTGATTGGCCTGTCTCCTGAAGCCCTCGATAGATATATCGTAGGCAATGACCCGGATACCGGTAAACCTGTCATCGATGAAATTATCAATGTATTGACCAAACCGGTAAACGGGAAAAAGATGGCGCCCGAAACTCCTAAAACCGAAAAAGCTAAATCTCCCCAGGTGCTCCTGGAACCGGATACGGAAGATAATTTACAGCGCCTGTTTTATGAAAGAGGGTGGACGGACGGGTTGCCTATCATTCTTCCTACCGAGGAGCGGGTGAAGAAAATGCTCGCCGGCACCTGCGCTTCTCCGGACGATGTGGTTGCCGAATCGTTCCAGTTCGCTACCAGAGAAGTCGTTAAGTACTCAGTGTCCAGCATTGCCGTTATAGCGGTTATGGCCGGCGCCCGGCCGGAACACTTCCCCGTGATACTGGCTGTTGCGTCAACTAAACAATCGTCGCTGATGCCCTCAACAACAGCCTTTGGAACCATGCTTTTAGTGAACGGGCCGATTCGTAATGAAATAGGCATGAACTGTGGTATCGGTGCTTTCAGTCCGGTAAATCTGGCGAATTCGGTTATCGGCAGGGCCTGGACATTGATGAGCATTTGCTGGGGATTCGCCAAGCCCAGACAGACCCTGTGGAGTTCCCAGGGAAATAATCTTATTTATAATAATATGTGCGTTGGCGAGAATGAGGAGAGGAGTGTTTGGGAGCCTTTTCATGTCGGGAAAGGTTTCAGGGCTGACGAGAGTGTTATCAGTATCTTTCGGGGATGGGGTTTTTTCAATAGCCCCGGAACCGCTGCCCACCGGTCATTGGCAGAGGAATTGAATATCCAGCTGACGGCAATGCCCCCGATGAATTCCGCGGCTACGATAATCATGGACCCGCTGGTGGCCAGGAATCTAAAGGAAAACGAGGGCTTTAATACCAAGCAGGATTATTGCCGCCACTTATCGCAGAGCATTAAGATGCCGGCGGGGCAATACTGGAATACCGACCATATAGACATGCTGGTGGCATCCCAGGCATACAAGGGAATAGAGCCCTATGCATCGTGGAAAAAGGTCCCGGATGATGAGCTGATAGCTCCCTATTATAATCCGGACAATATCAATATGGTTGTAGTGGGTGGGGAGACGAGCCCGTTATGGAAAGCTACGGACTATGGCTACTCGGGCAGCGCATCCGTTGACAAGTGGCGCGCTCATCCAGCTGGTGTTGAATGCAAGGACGGAACGTGCGGGCTCCCGGATAAGCCGGCTGATTACGACTAATTTTTCACGGGCTGTTTGCCGTGCGTTTAATAATTCGGAATTTAACTAATAAGGAGAGAGATGAAGAAGAACGGAAAAATAACAGTATTAGACCCCAGAGGCCAGCCCACCGGTATCTTCGGGCGGCGGCTTAATGTCGATTCGCCTCCCTTTGCTATTCATGACCCCGTAAACCAGCCGAGAGATACGGCTAAAGCCTTGGGCGCACTTAAAATGGCGCCGCGCCTCGATAGACTGGAAGGCAAGACCGTTTACCTGGTTGATACGGGATTTGCCGGTGGCGCGGATTTTATGGCGGAGGTCCAGGACTGGTTTACCCGTCACCGACCGGATGTGAAGACCGAGTTGCGCCACAAGAAGACCAGTATGTTCACCGACGAGCCGGAGCTCTGGGCTGAAATCAAGAAAAATGGCGACGCGGTCGTCTTCGGCGTGGGCGGCTGAGACGGCTGTTCGGCGAGTATCGCTGAGTTTGCCCGGACGATGGAGAGCGACTATGGGGTGCCGACAGCTCCTATTGTCACCGCCCGCTTTGCGGACTACGTCCAGCGTGACGGCCGGAGCCACGGCATGAACCTCCGCTGGAGCTTTCCCCCCTATCCCGTAGGCTTCATCCCTCGCGAGACGCTGCATGGGTATGTCGAGGGCAATGACCCCGTTTCCAGCGCTCCCCTCATGGAGGAGGTTATCTTCGCCCTCACCCAGCCGCTGACGGACACGGAGAAGCACCCGAAAATGGTCAAGAGACCGGAGTGGCCGCGGCTGCTCAAGCCGGATACCGAGGCCAACCTGCACCGGTTTTTCCTGGAAAACGGTTGGACTGATGGTCTACCTATCGTCCTGCCTACCGAAGAGCGCGTGGCGGAGATGCTTACCGGCACCGACCGCGACCCCCAGGAGTACGTCGGCATGATGTCTGTGACAACCCACGAGGAGAGGCTCCAGTATACGGTGGAGAGAGTCGCTGCCATCGCCGTCATGGCAGGGGCCAGACCAGAGCACTTCCCGGTCATTCTCGCGTTAGGCGCCTCAGGTCGCCCTTCCATGCCCAGTTCGACCACTTCCTTCGCGAGCATGATGGTGGTAAACGGTCCCATCCGCGACCAGATAGGGATGAACTACGGCCTCGGCGCCCTGAGCCCGGTCAATTACGCTAACTCCGTTATAGGCAGGGCATGGACGCTGATGAGCATTAACTTCGGGGACGTCCGGCCTGGAGCCACGTTCACGGCCAGCACCGGGACAACAATCAATTACAACAACATGTGCTGCGCCGAGAACGAAGAGAACAGCGTCTGGCAGCCTTTCCACGTGCGTAAAGGCTATAAGGCAGGTGAAAGCACGGTGAGCTTTTTCCGGGGCTGGAGTGTCCTCGGCTTCAATACTGGCCCAGTCCAGCGGATGCTGGAAGTCATGAAAAGTATCGGCGGCCCCTTCGGCGGCTCGTTTACCTTCGTTATCGACCCCCTCGTGGCAAAGAGCCTGAAAAGGGAAGGCTACGATGACCCATTCAAGCTGAGCGAGTGGCTCGTGAACCAGACGAATGCCCGTTTCAAACGCCCGGAGATGGTGAACTTCATCGTCGTCGGCGGTGAAATGAACCCCATGTGGGTCACGACCGATTTCTCCTATTTCCAGACGGTAGTTATCGACCCCTGGATACCTAAAGCCGGCGTCAAGAAAGATGCCAGACCCCTGCGGATGCCGCTAGCGGTGGCCTGCAAGGATGGTTCCTGCGGTATATCGCATTGAAAAATAAGATAGAAAGAGAAGAGAGATTAAGCATGAAAGACATTAAAGGAAAAGTAGCTTTTATCACCGGCGGTGCCAGCGGCATCGGGTTGGGGATTGCCAAAGCCTGTGCCAAATACGGCATGAAAGTGGTTATCGTTGATTCGCGGCAGGATGCTCTGGATGAAGCGATGGCTTATTTTAAAGAGAAGAAGCTGCCTGCCCACCCGATTAAACTGAACGTTACCGACCGCGTTGCCTACGCTAAAGCCGCCGATGAGGCAGAAAAAGTATTCGGGAAAATACACGTGCTGGTCAGTAACGCCGGCGTAGGCTCGGGCGGCGGCCCGGTTGAGAAATTGACTTACAAAGACTGGGACTACAGCATGGGCGTCAACGTTGGTGGTTGTATTAACAGCATCATGACGATTGTGCCGCGCATCCTGAAGCACGGGGAGGGCGGCCACATCGTCGCCACATCCTCGACTTGCGGCCTTATGGGCTCAAGTAACTTCACTATCTACTGCACGACCAAGTATGCCGTGGCAGGCATGATGGAATGTCTCGCTACGGAGCTTCAGGATAAGAATATAGGGGTTTCGATACTGATTCCCGGGCCGACGATGACCAATCTAGGCAAATCTTCTTTCGAGAACCGCCCGGCCGAACTTAGAAATGAGGGAGAAACTTGGCCGCCTAGAATGCCCCCGCCACCGAAAGGCGCTCCGCCCCGGCGGCCGCCGGGGGATATGAGGGGTGTAATGATGGAGCCGGAAGAGACCGGCGAGCGCGTGCTGCGGGCTATCAGGGATAACGACCTTTTCATCATCACCCATCCGGAATGGAAGGCAGGTTTCAACGCCCGCAACGAAGCGATAATACGCGCCTGCCCGGATGAGCCGCGGAATGAAAAACGCTGGGATATCATCATGAATTTCGGGACGATAATATATAATCCCATTTATGACAAACAGAAACAGGTAGGCCCGCCGAACTGGTAGATAGGTCGTGGCTTCTTAGTTTGAAGCTATGGTCGGGGCGGGCAGAGTTGAACCTCCGACCTTTTGAACATCATGTAGCCTGGAGAAAAGGCGGAGGCCGTACCATATCTGTTCATGTTAGAACAAAATATTTAGTAAGTCATAAAGGAGGTAGAGAAATTGACTACATGGCATGATTATTTAAAAGAACAAGGTCACGCACCGGATTGGCCGTATCCTATCCGCTTCGACCGAGAGCAGGAAATCGATGCTGATGTCCTGGTGATAGGAGGAGGCATTGCCGGATGCTGGGCGGCCATCAGCGCCGCCAGGCAGGGTTCAAATGTGGTCCTGGTGGAAAAGGGCGATGTTATCCGGAGCGGCGCCGGAGGTCCGGGGTGTGATCACTGGTGTAACGCTCCCGCCAACCCATTATCCAACGTGGACCCGGATGAGTGGGCGGAGCACATGGCCGACCGCCCGTACTCTAACGGCATCGGCATCCAGATACAGTGCCGTGAGGACTGGGACACCCTGCTTGAAATGGAACAGATGGGCGGTAAAATCCGAGACACCAAAGGTGAATACAAAGGAGCTCAAGGCAGGGATGACAAGACCAAGCTCATGATTTCCCCGCGCTATACCAAAGTACACAGCTATGTCCCCGGGATGATAAAGCCGACCACCTTTAAAAGTAATCCGGAAGGAAAACTGAACAACGTGGTGATACGGGTCTGGGGGACCACCTTTAAGCCGGCATTGAAAAAGGAATGCAAGCGGCTTGGGGTTAAAATCTTCGACCGCGTGATGGTGACCAGCCTGCTGACCGAAAAGGGAGTCCAAGGCGCCAGGGTAGTTGGGGCAACCGGATTCAACAACCGCACCGGCGAATTCATGGTTTTTAAATCTAAAGCGGCTGTCCTCGCCGCCGCCGGAGGCGGATCGATGTGGCTGATAAACACCGAATTAGGCGGGTATTCCAACATGATGTCCCGGACAATTACCGGCGACGGTACTGTTATGGCATGGAAAGCCGGAGTTGCACTGACGAAGATGGAAAGCACCGGGGTTCTGCGCATCGCCACCGGCCTCAAGCATAAGTGGTATACCGGAGCGGGCGACGCCAGCTATGAGAACGTCCCACTCGTCGATGCCAACGGTAAAAGACTGCCCTTACCAATACAAGGCTGGGTAGATGCGGGCGCTATGGCACCTTCCATGGATGTCGAGCGAGCTATCCGGGATGGCATCCTCAAGGGTGAATACGCGCTGCCTTTCTACGGCGATTTTCCGGCTATGCCGGAGGTCGAGAGAAAGGCTACCTGGAAGTTGATGCTGGGTGAAGAATCAACGACGAAAATCATAATAGATACTTTCAACAAGGCCGGTTATGATGAAGGCCGGGACTTGCTCCAGAGTTATAAGTACATCGAAGGCGGCAGCCTGCCGCAATGGGGGGAGGCCGGTTACGGTGGCGGTCTGTTAGTCGACTGGAACTTGAAAACTACTCTCGATGGACTGTATGCCGCCGGAACGCAGATATTCGCCCCCGAGGACCATAGTTATGCAGCGGCCACTGGCAGGTATGCCGGCAGGAAAGCTGCTGCCTACGCCAGGCAGGTCGGTAAATCCAGAATATCCCGTGAACAGGTCGTCCATGAGAAAGCCCGGGTATATGCCCCCGTCAAGCATACCAGCGGCATGGAGTGGAAAGAACTGCATGCCGGTATCGCGAGAGCCATGCAATATTACGTCAGTGAATTTAAGACCGAATCTCTCCTTAAGATGGGCTTTGATACCCTGCGAAAAATCGAAGAAGAATCGGTGCCTTTACTGTTCGCTCTGGACCCCCATAAGCTGATGCGCAGCCTGGAAAACACCAGTCTTTTAACTTACGCTCAAATTATCATTCAGGCTATGCTGGCGCGCCAGGCCAGTAGTGTTCCCCTGAATTTCCATAGGATAGACTACCCGACTCTGGACCCGCCGGAGTGGAACAGGTTTCTTACGATTAAACTGGAGAACGGCAAGGTCAAAACCGGGAAGTTGCCGCTGAACTTCTGGGGCAACATGAAAAATCAGTATGAAGCCCATAATAAAGACTATGCCGGTGTATATAAGAGGAAGTGATGGATTCAAAATCAAAACTATACCTTTTGAACGAACTGGTTTTTGGAGGGAAAGATGCCTAAAGAAAAAGTAATCGCTATGCCCAATATTACTTCACCGAACAAGCCGGTGACTTTTAACGAGGATATCTGCAACGGGTGCAACCATTGCGTGGAAGTCTGCCAGGTAGATGTTTACATTCCCCATCCCCAGAAAGGCAAACCGCCGATGATATTGCATCCCGATGAATGCTGGTATTGCGGCTGCTGTGTTAATGATTGTCCCCGCCCCGGGGCTATCACATTTAACTGGCCGCTACAGCAACGAGGGTACTGGAAGAACAAGGCCACTGGAGAAGTCCATCAAATTTAGCCGTTTAGAATTCGAATTTATCGCCAGCGTAAATGAAGATAACAGGGAGTAAAAAACCAGTACCTAATATATATATTTACAGTACCAGCCACCATCTGGTATAGGGATTGTATCCACTTACGGCATTTGTGGCACTAAATCTGTTCCTGTGTATTTCGGTGTCATGAACATTTCCAGACAGTAGAAGGGTTTACCGACTTTTGCGTAGTTTAGGGGGCAATGGAATACCCCGGGTGGCACAACAACGACCGTCGGGCCGTTGATGATATGTTTTTCTTTTTCTTCACCGAAGGTGAATTCTATTTCGGCGTCGAATTCTTTCATATCCATCGGGTTTGAGCCGAAGAGATAAAAGAATTCTGTGAAATTGTGTTTATGAGTCGTCGCATGGAACATATAAGGTTTCCTGACCACTGTTATTGCCGGGAGTGCTCTGGCATCCGCCGGTATGATGTCCTCATGTCCCCGGCCGGCCGATATTGCTTCTCCACCCCATCCCTTTTCCATGGTTTCATATATCACGTCTTTGATAAAATATTTTTCGTACTTGAGTTCCGCCTTTTTTACCGCCTTTTTTTCGCCACTTTTTTCTCCTTTTCTTCTCCTTTTAATCAAGTGTTGCCCTGAGTTTCATACTCGTCAAAATTTCATAATTCCAGAACATCCTATTTCTAAATTTTGCCATACTTCATCTCCGCGATGATTTTATGGAATTTCACTGTCGATTATTATCGACTCTTCTACCTACGATGTCAATGGCAAATTGCTTTGGTACCATTTGCATCCGGCGGCCGGCGATGACCTCACCACTTTATTCCCCCCACCCCCTGACTACTCTCATAACCGCAACATGGTCACTTCACTAAAAGCTCCTCCCACCAGAGGCTGCTTTATTGTAAAGCTATAAATTATATAAGTCAAGACATTTGATAGGTCACATTTGAGGCTAATGTGCAACGTAAACTTGAATTGTGTTACGAGTCCTATTAGAATGTAAGAGCAAAAGCCAATTCAAAAGTTCTGTCTATTGTACGGTACCGCCCACCATCTTTTTGTTTTCAATAGTTGTCAGGAAGTTACTAACCAGTTTTCAGTATTATACAATCTACTGTGAGGAGCGAACATAAAAACTTTCGACCACATAGCACCAAGAATTACCGACCACCTGTACCGGAAGCTACAATATATTTTGCACTAACATAAGAACTGGTATAACTGTTGGAGGCACGAAACCGTTAGAAATAATTAAAACTTTCCGAAAAAAACTTGTTCAAGAAAATATCCATTTCTTTTATTCTTTCTTCGGCCATTTTTTTGGACGAATCGAGTGTTAAAATGTCAGGTAGTTTCTCTCTGTGTGTCTGAATTGATTTTATACCTTTTTTAATATCCTTCGGTGCTCTAGTAATATCACGTGCTATTCCAATAAAGCCTAAAGAATCAATAGCATCGGCATCCCTCAAGAGAACCGCCTCAATGCTTTTTAATGATGTTGGATTATGATGATTTGGAATAGTTTCAAAAATAATCTCCTTTTCCTCATGAGAAAAATTAAATTGCTCGATAAATGGCTCAACCACATCCCGTGATCTTACTGCATGATCAACATTTTCTGAGCTCTTGTCAAATGTTGTGGAAATTCCTTCCAGAATCTTTTTTCGTTAGCTCCTTGCACCTGCCAGTTCAGGGATCTTTTCTCGCTGTAGGATTCCGTCTTTGAACGTGCATCCCTCCAGGACCA
>Ga0315282_10013723_pt1 | contig 12163 bp, 5 predicted proteins | sample YL17G07_20_MG_FD_203693 | JGI IMG/M metagenome (GOLD analysis project Ga0315282, IMG submission 203693) | Sediment microbial communities from Yellowstone Lake, YNP, Wyoming, USA - YL17G07_20 | ecosystem: Environmental > Aquatic > Freshwater > Lake > Sediment | place: USA: Wyoming | collected... | reverse complement strand
CCGACTACAACGAGGGCTACGTGTTTCCGCAGGCCATCGACCGCTACGTCTGGGTGGAGGCGCTGCCGTGGGCCGAGCCGGTCATCGAGGTCTGGACCGAGGCGTTGAATGCCTCGGCGCGCTTCGAGCTGGAATCGGCGCCGGCCGGGAACTGGTCCGATTACGCGCGTGGCGTGGCCTCGCTGCTGCGGGTGCGCGGCCTGGTGCGTCACGGCGGAGCGTTGCGCATTCGCAGCACGCTGCCGCTGGGCGGCGGGCTCAGCTCGTCGGCCGCGCTGGAGGTGGGCGTGGCGCTGGCGCTGCTGGGCTTGAACGGCAGGCAGCTTCCCCCCATGGAACTGGCCCGGCTCTGCCAGCGCGCCGAACACGAGTACCCCAAGATGCGCTGCGGCATCATGGATCAATTCATCGTCACCCACGCGCAGGAAGGCGCGGCGCTGATGCTCGATTGCCGCTCACTGGAGCACCGCCAGGTGCGGCTGCCGGACGGCGACATCCGGCTGGTGGTCGCCAATACCATGGTGAAGCATGAATTGGCGGCGTCCGCCTACAACCAGCGGCGGCGGGAGTGCGAGGAGGCCGCGCGCCTGCTCGGCGTCTCCTCGCTGCGCGACGTCACTCCCGGCGAGTTCCACGCCAAGAGCCGCCTGCTGCCCGAACCGGTCCGCTCGCGCGCCCGCCACGTGGTCGAGGAGAACGCCCGCGTCCTGTTCTTTGCCCAGGCCCTCGAGCGGGGGGACTGGCGCGAGGCCGGGGAGTTGATGGCCGAATCCCACGACAGCCTCAAAAACCTCTACCAGGTAAGCTGTCCCGAGCTGGATTTCATGGTGGATGCCGGAAGGGAACTGGGCAGCCTGGGCTCCCGGATGACGGGCGGCGGCTTCGGCGGCTGCACCATCCATTTCGTCGAGGCCGGGCAGGCCGAAGGGTTTTCTGCGGAGCTCGCCACTCGCTACCGCCGCCACTTCGGCATCCGCGCCCAGATTTTCCCCTGCCTGGCCGCTGGCGCGGCGTCCGAGGTGACGGCCGGCGTTAAAGCCGACTGATTCGCCGATTGGAGGCCGAGGTGGACAGCCTGGCGACCGACAGCAGACGAGCGGCAGAGGTGGGCTATAATGGCCACAAGAGGATTCAATGGCCGAGACCTACTCAATCGACCAGGCGAGGGCAAAATTCGACGAACTGATTCAGAAGGTTCAAAGGGGTGAGCGAGTGGTTATTGCCTCCCACGGGCAGGATGTGGCAGAGATCGCACCCGCGAGGCCTCCTGCAAGCGACATTTCGGAGATTCTCCGGCGAGCTGAGGAGAGGGGCTTGCTGACACGGGCTTCGAGCCGGACTGGAAAGTTCAGGCCAATTGCAGACCGGCCGGGTGCATTAGCCCGATTCCTGAGATCACGGCAGTGACAGTGGACGGTAATGCAGGTTGCCTACGTTGATACTTCGTACTTGCTGGCACTCGCCTTTAACGAACCCGGTTGCTCGGACGTCGCAGCACGATTATCGACTTTCGATCGACTTGTTTCCTCAAATCTCCTGGAAGCCGAACTACGCTCAGCGGCCCGCCAGCTTTCGAAAGGCCACGAAGCGGCTCTCTACCGGCACCCCACCGCTGATTCTGACCCGCAGAACGCCCGCGAACGGGGAAATCGCCTGGGAACTGGCGCCGTTGAGCTTTTCAAACAACTCTTGCAGCCGATCGGCGCGGCAGACGAATTCGACGGACGCCTGGGTCCCAAACGTCGTTGTGCCTGCCAGAATCAGGATCGACTGCGAGCGGGTGAAGCCTGGAAGCAGCATGATCAGGCCGTAGTCCTCCACGATCGGAAGTGTGCCCGAGGCCAGATAATAATCCTGCTCTCCCGGGCGAGGATGCAGGTTGACAATGGCTAGGTCTCCGCGGCGTGGCGGGGCCTCTCTGGCTCTGAAAACGAACTCGTGCTGGATGGGCAATTCCTTGAGAGCGAGGTTCTCCGAAGGAGAGCCGATGAAGACCAGATCCCGATTGCGCGTATCATCCCAATTAAGAAGCCGGCCGCGCTTAATGTCGGCCTGAAGATGCAGGCTGGCGAAGACGCGGGCTAACTCGAAAACCGCCAGTACCTCGCCAACCCCCGTGTAGTGGTCCAGAACGTCGTTCCGCGAATCTCGGGAGGGATCGAAATAACGCAGGCCAGTTTCGGGCCGGCCGACGAAATCCGCATTGCTAAAGATGATGAGTAGAGGCTCAGATCCGGCGTTGAAACCCTTCCAAAAGTTCTTTACGGTGTCTTGGGAGGACGCCAAGTACCAGTGGACCGCGGCAGCCGCGGCTACGGCAAGGACCAGAGCCACCCCGGCAATCAGCCGACCTCGGCCGGCGCCCCGAGGGGGAGGCAGGGTGGATGGCGCGGCGATGTTCGGTACGAGACCGGGCTTCGCCAGTGCTGCCGGGCGATCACGGAACACCATCGCGTAAGACCCTTTGGGGATTTCGATCACCAGCTTGTCTTCGGTGTCGGCATCGCTATAGTACTCGGCCAGTTTCGCGCGGAGCCGCGCAGCTTGCACGCGCACCGTCGAATCCACGCGCGGGTCGAAGTCCTGGGAACGATGAAACACCTCGAGGGCGATCTGGTACTCCTTGGGTGGTGAGCCAGGGTGCTCGATCGAGTGTTTCGCAAGGAAGCGCAAAAGGCTGCAGAGCGCCTCGGAGTGGCTAAGCCCACGTGCGATGACGCGCTCCACCTGCTCCGTCTGTTCCCGGTGGCTCGCCGGCGATGCCAGGAGAACCCCCTCCATGCGAATGTTCAACCTCGCTGTAACACCCGCTAACAGCCAGGAAATAGCGGACTTGCGGGAGTTAACCGTATCATACCCCAAACTGCTTGTACACGGCCACGGCACCGGTTAAACTGGGGACCCAAAAGCGGCAAGGCAGGCCCCGAGAGCCACGAGGCAGGGGATAAAGGGAGGAGCATCAAAACCATGAAACACCTACATGCCATTTGCCTGATAGCGCTGGCGGGAACTCTTTGCGGCGTTTCCGCTCAAATTGACCGCGGGACGATTGAAGGCTCGGTTACGGACCCCTCGGGCGCGGCCATTCCCGCAGCGCAGGTGGAGATCGTTCAGATGGGGACCAACAGCGTGACCCGCGTAGCCACTAACGAGGTCGGGCGCTATTTTGTGCCCAACCTCCCGCTGGGCACCTACCGGGTCATCGTGCGAAAAGAGGGCTTTCGCGCCGCGATCCGCGAGCCGATCCTGATTCAGGCACAAACCCGGGCCCGCGCCGATTTTGCTTTGCAGATAGGCCCGGTTGCCGAGGCGATCGAAGTCACTGCCCAGGCCCCGATCCTGGACGTTTCTACTCCCACGTTGGCCACCGGCATCACCACAAAATACATTGGGGAGTTGCCGCTGATTCAGATTGGCTCCCGACGCGACATAACGGCGTTTCTGCGCTATCTGCCGGGGCTGGCAAGCGAGTCGGGCCAACGCCTGGATGGCGCCAATGCCAAGGCGGCGGAGGTATTCATCGACGGCGCGCCGGCCAGCTACGGAAACAGCCGCGGGCAGATGGACGTCAACGGTCCGGCGATCGAGCAGGTCGGCGAGTTCAACATCATGACCCACGCCTTCAACGCCGAGTATGGGCGTACCGGGAGCTGGCTCACCAATATCACGGTTCGCTCGGGAAGCAATCAGTGGCATGGCAGCGTCTTCAACTACCTCGCCAACGACGCTTTCAATGCCCGGTCGTTCTTCCAAAAGGACCGCACGCGAACCCGCCAGAACGAGGGAGGCTTCACGCTTGGCGGTCCGGCCTACCTGCCGAAGATCTACAATGGGCGTGACCGCACCTTCTTCTTCTTTGGCCACCAACTCTTCTACAACCGCGCGATCGGCCGGGGGGATATGCTCACCATCCCGGGCCCGGATTTCCGACGGGGTGACTTCAGCAATTTGCGAGACGCGAATGGCGTGCTGATCCCAATCTACGATCCAGCGACGACGCGCCCGGACGGCCAAGGCAGCTTTGTGCGCGATCAATTCGCGGGCAACATCATCCCCGCTGCCCGCATCAGTCCTGTTTCCCGCAAGATCATCGACCTGATGCCGGTCCCCGATCTGCCCAATAAACAATCCGAGAACTGGTTCAACCGCACCGGCAACAACCCCAGGTTCGACACGTTCGTAACCACGGCGAAGGTTGACCACAACGTCTCCGACAAGCAGAAGATCACCGTGATGTACAGCAATCAGCTCCGCCCCCGGCTGATCGCGGGCCGCGGCTGGGGCGCCGACACGCCGCTCGAAGGGTTCCAGGCCCAGGATCACAACAGCCGCACAGGCCGGATCCAACACGATTACGTTTTCCGGCCCACCCTGCTGAACCATTTGACGATCGGGATCGATCGCTCTCGCAACATGGCCAAGACGGCCACGATCGGCCAAGGCTGGGACCAGAAACTGGGGATTCAGGGGTTGCCGTGGGACGCGGGCGGGTTCCCGGCAGTGATCTTCTCGGGCGGGACCGCCTCCCCCATCCAAATCAGCGACGAGCGCAACTCGATCACCGCCAGCCGCCGTGTGAGCATCAGCGATAACCTCACCTGGGTGCGCGGCCGGCACAACATGAAGTTCGGCTTGACCTACTACAGGGAAAACCAGAACTCGTTTGAGGGAAAAGAGGCGAGTGGCTACTTCACTTTCAGCAATACCACCACCAGCCAGCCGAACGCCGGCGCGAATTTCACGCGCTGGGGCAGTTCAACCGCCAGCTTCCTGTTGGGCGAAACCAGCCAGGCGCGGACGCGCTCGCCTCTCATTGCCGGACCACGCTTCCCTTACTGGGCTCTGTTCGCCCAGGATGAGTGGCATGCGAACTCGCGGCTCACGCTTTCCTACGGGCTGCGCTGGGACTTCACCCCCGCTGTCTTCGAGGTTAACGACATTTTATCGAGCTTCGACCCGAATACCCCGAACCCTGGGGCCGGCGGCCGCCTCGGCGCGCTGATTTTTGCGGGCAGCGGACCGGGCCGCATCGGGCGCCGCCGCATCGCCGACAATTGGTACCGTGGCTTCGGCCCGCGCCTGGGCTTGGCCTACAAGGTGAACGACAAAACGGTGGTGCGGGGATCAACGGGAATCTATTACTCTCCGAGCCTGAGGTCGTGGCTGCTTTCCGCGGGTTTTACGGCCACTCCCGTTTTCCCGTCGCCCGATGGGTTCTCGCCGGCTTACAACTGGAACAACATTTTCCCGCAGAATTTCCCGCGCCCGCCGTTCATTGACCCGTCATTTCAGAACGGCCAAGCCGTCGACTGGACGGCGCGCGACAATGCGAGGTCCCCCCAGATCCACACGTGGACCTTCGGTATCCAGCGCCAACTGTCGCCCAACCTGGTGCTCGACATCAGCTACCTCGGCCACCACGGGACGCACCTGAGCGCCGACGATGCGACGTCACTGGCCGCGTCGAATGTCGTCGATCCCCGCTATCTCTCCCTCGGTTCGTTGCTGACGCAGCGCATCAACTCCGCGGCAGCCAGGGCAGCGGGGATTGCGCTGCCTTTCTCGGGCTTCGAAAACTACACCACTAACACGGTAGCCCAGGCGCTGATGCCGTACCCGCAGTACACCACTGTCACCAAGGTCAACGCCCCAGTAGGCATCTCGCGCTTCCACTCCCTCCAGGTCAAGGCGACCAAGCGTTACTCACGCGGTTTGACGCTGCTGGCCTTCTGGACCTGGCAGAAGAACATGACCAACGCCGAGGGCGGAAGCGACGCCATTCAGAATCCCCTGGACCGCGCCGGCGAGGTGTCCATAGGCAAGAACACCGGGGCGCCGCACACCCTGGTTTGCAGCGCGGCCTACGAGCTGCCCTTGGGACCGGGCAAACGTTTTCTGAATTGGGCCGGCCCGGCAGGGCGCCTTTTCGGCGGCTGGCAGGTGGTGGCTTATGTCCGGCGGGCCGCAGGCGTGCCTCTGACCATGACCACAGGGAACAACCTGAGCATAATGGGATACCCCACCAAGCGGGCCAACTATGTGGCCGGACAACCCATACACCTCAAGTCGAACCCCCGCGACTTCAACCCTGCTGTCGATACCTATCTCAACCCGAAGGCCTTTGCCATTCCCGGTTCCTATGAACTGGGCAACACGGCGCGAGCCCTCGATTGGGCGCGTGGCTGGACCTTCAAGAACGAGTCCGTCTCGATCGGCAAGCGCACGCGGATCACCGAGAAGCTCAGCACCATGCTGCGGGCCGACGTAGAGAACCCGTTCAACTTTGTCCGTTGGAGCAATCCGACGACTGACCGGAGCAGCGCGAACTTTGGGCGCGTGACCAGCGCGCAGGCAGGCCGCGTGATGCAACTGAGCCTCGCCGTGGAATTCTGAAACGGACGGGCACGGACGGCCCTTCTGGATTTTTTGGCGCCGGTGTTTGCCGTAACGGAATGGTTCCACGCTGAGGCGCGGAGATCGCGTCCGCGGCCCCCTGCCATTCCTCTGAAAACCTTCTTAAGGAAGCACGGCTGGTTCTGGCCAAGGTGGCAAACCCGCAACGGAGGTGAGAAACTTGGGGACTATTAGATGTTTTGCTTTGTGGCTGGCTCTCCTGGCTGGCGCTCAGGCCGCACCCGTCGTGAAGAAAGTGGATCCTCCCAACTGGTGGATCGGCCACACATTGAATCCAATCCAACTCTTGTTGACCGGACAGGATTTGAAAGGCGCGACGGCTGCTGCCGATTCCAAGGCCCTCAAGATTCAGGTCCGGCAGGCCTCCGATGACGGCCGCTATTTGTTCCTCAGTGTGGAGATTGCCAAGGATGCCCGGCCTGGCAAGTATCGGTTTCGGGTCGCCGGTCCCTCGGGCACGGCCGGTTTCGATTTCACCCTGGATCCCCCGGTCCAGACCACGGGCCGTTTTCAGGGTTTTAATCCTGATGACGTGATCTATCTGGTGATGACAGATCGTTTCTCGGACGGCGATCCAGGTAACGACAGCCCGCCCGAGTTCGGCCGGCCGGCGGACCGGAAGACCAACGACACGTACCACGGGGGAGATTTCCGTGGGGTCCGAAATCACCTCGATTATTTGAAGGATCTGGGGGTCACCGGCCTCTGGATGCTGCCGGTGTATAAGAATTCTTCCATTCGCTCGTCTCCCGCCCACGGCTATCACACGGTCGATTTCTACGAGGTCGAGCCGCGCTTCGGAACGATGAAGGATCTGCGGGACTTGGTGGACTCGGCCCATCGCCTGGGGCTCAAGGTGATGCAAGACCAGGTGGCCAACCACTGCGGCCCGTATCACCCCTGGGCGGATGCGCCGCCCACCAAGACCTGGTTCCACGGCCTGCATCTCGAACCGAAGCTGCGCAACAACTTCGACATCGCGTCCCTGGCCGACCCATACGCCCGGCCCAAGTCGCGGATGGTCCCGCTTACCGGATGGTTTGCGGGCCACCTGCCTGATTTCGACCAATCCGACCCGCTGGTGACCGACTACCTGATCCAGAACGCGCTGTGGTGGATCGGGATGACCGGCATCGACGGCATCCGCCAGGACACCTATCCCTATGCCGACCGGCCGTTTTGGGAGAAGTGGCAAAGCGCTATCAACCGGCAATTCCCGAAGTTTTTTGTGGCCGGCGAGATAACCGCGCGGACGCCGGCCGTGCTGTCGTTCTTCGAGGGTGGAATCCGGCGCTATGGGGTTGATACGAAGCTCACTACCATGCTGGATTTCCCGCTGCACAAGGCGATCCGAAGCGTATTCGCGCAAAACGGGCCGATGACCGAATTGACCGAGGTGTTGTTGCAGGACTTTCTCTACCAGCGCCCCCAGTCGCTGGTTGCCTTCCTTGGCAATCACGACGAAGCGCGGTTCCTCTCCATTGCGGAAGGCGACATCGCCCGCCTGCTGATGGCCCAGACTTTCCTGCTCACCACACGCCGGATTCCCCACCTTTACTACGGGGATGAAGTCGCGATGGGAGTCGGCCAAGGGACGGACCGCGGCGCGACACGAGCGGATTTCCCGGGCGGCTTTCCGGGGGATCCCCTGAACGCCTTCACGCCGGAGGGGCGCGCGGGCCACCCCGCCCTTGTCTTTGATTTCCTGCGTGGGCTTCTGCATTTCAGGCAGAAACACCCGGCGCTTCGCCGTGGCAACCTGGTGCAGTTGCTGGTGGACAAGGGCCAATACGCTTACCTGCGCAGCACCGCCGAAGAGCATGTACTTGTCGTGCTCAGCCGATCAGGCGCAACGAGCCCGATAGAACTGAACGTCGATGATATTCCCCTGCCGGACGGAATGCAGTTTCAATCCTGGCGTGAAGGGAAACCGGCGTTGGTTGTTTCCGGCGGCAAGGTTCGGATCGCAGGGCCGGAAAACATTCACATCTATTGGGCCGCCGCCAAACAGACGCCCCGAGGGCCTGCTGCACCCAGGTGAGACGCTGCCGCGAGGTGAAAACCAATGAAACGGGATGCAGAACTGAGCCGAAGGCAGTTCGTGGGGACCCTCGCAACGGTGGGAGGCGTTCCGGTGGCCGCACAGCGCCGGCCCCCAAGCCGGCGCCCGAATGTCTTGTTCATCATCGTTGATCAGTGGTCGGCAACTTGCTTTGGCGAGATCAACAAGGCGCTGCGAACACCGGCGGTCGATTCGATTGCGGCCGCCGGCGTGCGGTTCAGTAATGCCTACTGCACCTACCCGCTCTGCTCCCCGTCGCGCGCCAGCATGTTCACGGGGCGAATGCCGCACGAAACCGGCGTAGTTCTCAACGTGCCGGAGAACAGCCGGGTTGTACCCGACAGCATGCCGGTGTTGGGCGAACTGTTCGCCGAGGCCGGATATGAAACGGGCTATTTCGGCAAGGAGCATACCGGCGGCGCGGCATATCGCGGTTTCCAAAGCCTGGGGAGTATTCAATTCCCGACCGCCGGTTACTTGGCGGATGGCTCGGTGCTGGATTCGGTTTTCATCAGGGATGCAATCGAGTTCATCCACCAGCGCAGGGATAGGCCGTTTCTCGCGGTCGTTTCATTGATCAATCCGCACGATATCTGTTACACGCTGTCGTTCGCGGGCATTCCCCAAAAGAGTATCGTCGATGCTTGCGAAGCTTTCAGACCGCGACCGGGCGCGTATCGCAAGTTTCTCCGCGGGCAGGAGTTCCCGCCGTTGCCGCCGAATTTTCCCGCGGTGCCTCCGCCCCGCATGGGCAGTATCGGCCCGCTTCGGCAGTCCTGGACCGAGCAGGATTGGAGGCTCTATCTTGCGACATATTACCTGTTGATAGAGAACACAGACTGGCTCATCGGCCGTGTCCTCGAGGCACTTCGACGCGCGGGCCTGGGGAACGACACATTGATTCTCTTCACAGCCGACCATGGCGATCAGATGGCGGCGCATCAGTTGGTCGGCAAGGGAGTTTTCTACGAGGAAGCGACGAAGGTTCCCTTCTTGATGGCCTGGAAAGGAGTCATCGAGGCGCGCCACACCAGCCCAGGCGAGCTTGTTTCCGGCGTCGACGTGCTTCCCACACTCTGTGACTACGCAGGAGTGCGCATCCCCAAAGGCCTTACGGGGCGAAGCGTTCGTCCCCTAGTCGAGCGCCGAAGCGCTCCGTGGCGGAGGCACCTCGTTTCGGCGACCTATGACGGCCGGATGTTGGTTGCTGATTCCAAGAAATATGTAGCCTATGGGCCAGACAAGCCGGCGGAGTTCCTCTTCGATTTGGGGAACGATCCCGGCGAAACACGCGACCTGGCGCAAGATGCCGGCTCCAAGGCAGCATTGGAAGCAGGCCGTGAAATGCTTGCGTCGTGGATGAAAGAGACTGGGGGAGCTTTCCCGACGGTGCCTGCCGAGGAGGTGCGCAAGCGCTTGAGAGGAAGGATCCCTCCACAGCAAAGGTGATAGCAGGTCACCCCAGTCAGTCCTTTACCTTCTCACCGCAAATCCAATCTGCGCTGGCTACTGCCTTCTGCCTACCGCCGCTCACACCGCTCCCAACCCCGGGCCGTTCAGGATGGCGGTGTTCATCCGCCCGTTGCGGATGTCGAAGACGCCCGGGAAGCGCTTCTCCCAGGCCTTGTTGGCGGCCGGCACGTACTGCCGCGAGTTGGCCTCTATAGCCGCCACCGCGGGGACATGGGCCGAAAGGCCGGCGGAATGAATCAGCGAAGCTCCGGGACAGGTGAGGTCCTGGACGCACAGGAACATCTTGAACTTCTGGCAGGCGGCGGCCATCAGCGCCGCCTGGGTCTGGCCCTTGCAGGCTTTCAGCGCCGCCCCCGTATATCCCATCTCGCGCGCCAGCAGCAGGTTCTCCAGGTCGGTCAGCGACTCGTCGATGACCACCGGCCGGATCTTCGAGGCTTCGTGCATGACGTTCGACCGGTGGCTCTTCAGGTCGCGCGCCGTGGGCTGCTCGATGTACTGGATGCGCTCGAAGCCCGCCGGCGTTTTGGCTTTCACCTGCTTCATGACGTCGACGAGGTAGCCGACGTTGGGGCACTTCTCGTTGAAATCCAGCGAGTAGACCCACTTCGTGACGCCCCGCTTTTTCTGGGTCTCGGTCGCCGTACGGTCGATGGCCAGCACGCGCTCCACGTCCCATTTCAGGTCCTCGCCGTTGAGCTTGATCTTCAAATGGTCCAGACCGCTGTAGACGATCCATTCCCCGAGCGTTTCGGGAAGGCCATCGTTGATGCGCTTGGTGACGTCGGCGGGAGTGATGGCATCGAGCGCGCCGATCAGGTGGTAGAGCGGCATGCTCGGTTTCGGCTGCTTGAAGACGTACTGGTCCAGGTACTCGCCCTTGAATTCCGGCCCCAGGTATCGGGAAAGGTCATAGCGCATGAAATCGGGGCCGTAGGTCAGGTAGCAGTTCAGGCCGTGCAGCTTGCCGAAGGCATCGTGCACGGCGGCGTCGAAGGGGCTGGCGGTGACCAGCGCGGCCAGCTTGGGAATGGGCGCGGCCAGCTTGTGCTGGTTGGACACCTCCTCGGCGGCCTTCAGATATTCCGGCTCCAGCAGCACGTTCAGATCCACCGGGTGGCCGCTCTCCTTGCAGGCCGCGGTGATCTTCTGGATCCGCTCGGCCAACGCCTTCATGGCCCCCAGGGTCACGTCGTAGGACATCACCTTGGAGGGAAACGCCCAGATGTTGCCCAGCGGCATGGAGCCAAAACCCTTCGAGGAGCGTCCCGACTGGTCGCGGATCACCACATCGACGTTCAGCAGCGTCACGCGGTCCAGCGCCGTGCCGCCGAACTTGATGGGGGTCCGGTAAAGGTAATCCTCGTAGCCGTGCCGGACCTCCTGAATGCGGATGCCGGCCGGGGTGCCTTTGGCAGCGGCGAACACCATGGGCGCGGCCGCCGCTGTTCTGACGAATTCACGACGTGATGTTTTTCTCATAGCAAAAGAATGGGACGCAGATGCACGCAGATGAACGCTGATCTGCGTTTATCTGCGTTCATCTGCGTCCCATTTCCTTTAGTTTCGCTCAGCTCAGTTTGTACGGCGCGCGGTACTGGTAGCTGAGGTACTTGTTGGCCGCCGCGTTGTTGGTGAACTTCTCGTTCTTGGTGTCCCACTCCAGGAAGCTGCGGGTCTTCAGCGCGATGTTGCCGAGGATGGTGGCCGAGGTCGAGAGGTGCCCGGTCAGGATGTCGCAGTTGCACTTGCCCCGGCTCTTGACGCCATCCAGGAAATTGCGGGCGTGGAAGGCCGTGTTCGCGCTGCCCTTGCCGCTCTTCGGTTCCATGGCCTGCTTCCGCGACGGCCCATAGGACTTCTCGATGCCGCGATCGAGCGGCGTGCGATAGCCGAACAGCTTCTCGGCGTTCTTCTCCGGCACCACCTCCCAGCGGTTGCCGAACAGGTACATGGTGCCCTTGGTGCCGCGCAGTTCCATCTCGGCATCGTTGAGGTTGGGCGGGGCGGCGCTGGCATTGTACTGGGTGAAGATCACCAATGTCGGCCCGTCAAACTCCCACAGCACCTCCATGGTGTCGGGGATTTCGCGGTTGTCCTGGACGGCGTACTTGCCGCCCATGGCCACCACCGCTTTGGGCGCCTCCTGGCCCAGGCACCAGCGCAGCATGTCCATGTAGTGCACGCCGAAATTGGTGAGCTGGCCGCCGGAGT